>Ga0182024_10004796_pt1 | contig 30766 bp, 30 predicted proteins | sample P32metaG_FD_120480 | JGI IMG/M metagenome (GOLD analysis project Ga0182024, IMG submission 120480) | Permafrost microbial communities from Stordalen Mire, Sweden - P3-2 metaG (Illumina Assembly) | ecosystem: Environmental > Terrestrial > Soil > Wetlands > Permafrost | place: Sweden: Stordalen... | reverse complement strand
TTTCCGCCGGCTGGCACGCGATTATGAAAGGCTCTCCACCACTTTGGCAGGTTACCACTGGCTGGCCTTCGTCGCACTTATGCTCGCGACTTTGTTCCCCAAAAGTTAAGAACAGGCTCTAAGTACGCTCCCAATGGGACACAACTTTGGGTTGCTCGTTACGATTCGACGAATTATCCCACGGCAACGCCAACGAGCATGACTGTGGACAGCAGCAACAACGTTGTCGTGACGGGAACTGCGGTTACATTGAAATACGACACGAAAGGAAACCAGCTTTGGACTGCTCCCTATAGCGGCGCTTCTGTCGCCGTGGATGCCGATGAGAATTCGTATGTGACAGGCTGCCAATCGGGATCTGTCACGGTTAAATTAAATCCGAGCGGAAGTAACTTGTGGTCCACATCGTTTTCCTCGGCTTACGGTCCCGCCCTTCTACAGGCAATTGTTGTGGATGGTGGAGGCAACGCCTATGTTGCGGGATCGGAGACGAACATCTGTTACCCGTATGGGAGTTACGAGTCCTGTTACACGGGATTGCTCTCGGTCAAATACGGATCGCTAGGCAATCAGCTTTGGAATAATGTCGTGCCAATGAATACCGCTCCGACTGTGCGAGTGGCGGGTTTGGCAATCGACTCAACAAACGTCTACGTCTTGGCAAGCGGATACCTGCAACCAGGGTTGTCTTTCGCCTACTCGGCAAACGGCGACACTCTCTGGGGATCCGGCCCGATTTTCAATATGGTTTCTTTGGGAGGCCTCGCCATTGATGCCTCAAGCCGAGTGACGATTGTTGGCACGGCTGTACCGGCTGCAAATAATTATCCTAATACTTCGTTGACTACTGTGAGACTGGATACTAATGGAACACCCTCATGGACGAATTATTTCCCCCTCTCCCCCGCAGCCTTCAGCGGAGCCGGTTCAGTAGCCATTGATCAGAGTAGTGGCATTTACGTTACTGGATATTCTCCTGGAACCAATGGAACAAACAACGTTGTCACGATCAAGTACAGTCCGAATGGCAGTCAACTTTGGGTTCAACAGTACAATGGTTTGAACACCGGCAACGACGCCGGCAACGCCATCGCGGTGGATAAAAACGGCAACGTCTATGTCACTGGCTACGAAACGCTGCCCGGTGGGGGCACAGGAATCGTCACCATCAAGTACATCCCCATATCCATTCAGCACCAGACTAACGGGACGGTTTTAATTGAGACCCAAGGCACCCCCGGTGAGATGTTCGATATCGAAGCCAGCACCAATCTCCAAACCTGGCTTGACCTCGGCACCGTTACCGCCGACACCAACGGCCTCATGCAATTCGACGACACCAACGCTGCCCATTTAAGCGCGCGTTTTTACGTCCCCAAACCGCAATAATTCATTTAACCGCTAGGGCTAGACCTCGTCGAGCCGTGACCTTTTTTTGGCTCCCCTCATCCCAACCTTCTCGAGGGGAAGAATAGCGCTGTTGGCTATTTCACAACGGACGAGACATGGGTCCAGACGTCACTTTGGAACGAACCGATACCTCGGAAGCGTATCCCAACCAGCGCACGCGAGAGTCATAAATCCTGATATGCGCCCCGCGTCTTTCCGGGTGTGAGCATCACAGCGGCCCGACAACATGGCCATTCCCGTCTGGACTTTGAAACCAAACCCAACTAAAAAGACCCATGTTTCATGCGCTCACCGGTAGCCCACAACCCCGGGACAAGGCCATAATGAACCGAAGCCATCTGCTTGCCATGCTGCTATGGGCCGGATTCACTTCGGCTGCCCTGGCACAGACAAATTGTGCGTGCGTGACCACGAATGGTTGCGCGAACGTTGATCCCAGTGATTTCTATCTGGAGCCCCCATTAACTTATCCGCTGATCTCGGATCAGTATGCGGTGGGATACAAGCTGGGAAACGGAAACTGGTCGAATGCGACCGTCCGCATCAGTTACTACGGCGGAACACTCGCCTCGCCCTTCAACACTAATTCCGGTTACATTTCCAATAATACATCAATGTCGTTCGTGAGCATTCCCGCCGCGGCGAACACCACGGTTTATCTCCGGGTGACCAATTTAATGTCCAGTTTTGCCGCCAGTGACAATGTGTCGGTGCGGCCGAGGACCAAACCGGTGACAGTCACTGTGGGAGGCCAGGGCATAGCCGAGCTTTCCACCATGACATCTCCAGGGTTCAATGGGGACCAATTTTTACTGTGGTGGAGTGATGGCACCAATGGCGGGACAAATCAGTCTTTGGTCTTCTTCCTGGATCCTCCTTATCCCGCGCCGATGGGCACCAACGTAAAGATCATCACCACCAACACGGATCTTACCAACGTGACTAATTTCGATACCTTGATCTTTCAGGGAACTTTTGCGCTGGTGGGAGGTGGATACTCGAATTACAACGTGCCGACCAATATCACCACAATTTACCTGGCGCCTGATGCCTGGGCGCAGGGAAAGCTGCATTTCACATACAGCGGCGGCATTCATAAGCGGCTCTGCGGTCCGGGAGTGTTGGATGGCAGCTTGTTCTGTTACGCGCTCCGGTCCTGCCCTGGCGATCCCGGCGACAACAGCCTGTCGTTTGACAAGACGCCGCCCCATTTAACGGCGGACACGTTCAGCCTGGATGGCATCGTCATCACCGATCACAATCACGCCACGGCCGACCTGCTGGTCAATGGCTCCGTCAACAACGTGAAGAGCATCGGCTGGAATAGTATCAACGGCGGTTTCCGGCTCGGCGACAACACCACGGTTTCCAATGTGTTCCTGCGCTGCGGCGACGATTCCCTGATGATGTGGGGCACCAATGTCACCGTCCGGAACGCCACGGTCTGGCAAACCTATAACGGCGGCGTCGTGAATCTGGGCTGGGGCGCCGACTCGGCTGGAGACGGCTGCCTGATTGACGGTCTTTACGTGGTGAAGACGGACTGGCACAGCCCCAACAATCCCAGTTTCAACAGGACCAATCTCGCCGGCCAGAATAACGCGGTCTTCGCCTCGTTGATGGTTCCCGGCACCACGTTCGGGACCAATCACACGCCAGTGTTCCGGAACATCCTCGTCGAAGACCCTCCGAACGTGCTTTTCAGCCTGAAGATTCTGTTCCCGGAATGCAACGACCCCGACAACCCCCGGTATGGCAACTGCACACCGGCGAACCTGTACTTGCCGAGTGTGCTGAATCTCAATATCGAAAATCTCTGCACGCCCGCCGCGCTCCAACCGAACTCGATTGGATTCCTTAACATTCAGGCGCCCTTCACCAATGAAGTCCCCGGGGACGTCACCAACATTTTCACCACCAACTATACCCTCACCGGCAGCATGAACATCGGCTTGACCAACGTGATCATCCAGTCAAGCAATGGAATCGTGAACCCGCTCACCAGCGCCAATGCCGCAAGGGTGGCCGAACTGATCACCAACGGCGACAACATCACCCTGTCCTATGGCTTCAGCCCAGACCCGTGTCTTTCCTGTTTGCCGCAACTGGCCATAACGTCGTCGCTCACAAATGCGATCTTGACCTGGCCGACGAATTTTCCCGCTTTCAGTTTGGAATTTGCAACTAAGCTTGCTTCGCCCACAGTTTGGCAAACCAATCCGACCGCACCGGCCATCATCGGCGGACTGAACGTCGTAACCAATCCGATCTCCGGCAAACATCAGTTTTATCGGCTCACACAATAATCCTTCCAAACGCACATTAAAATTGTGCTTCTTGTGCTCGGATGCTTTAGTCACAGTCCATATGGGGAAAAAACACGAGGGTTCGATTCACTGACAACAACCCGCAAACACACCAACTTGAGAGATCAACAATATGAATAACAATCCTATCATAACACAGCCCATCTCGCCGATTCCGGCGGACAACCTCCTTCGCAATCTTGCCGTTGCGGACTCCAAAAAGGACCGGAGCCTTCGCCACCTCGGCATCGTGGGGGACACCTATACCATTCTGCTCAGCGGCGAGGACACCGCCGGCCGTTATTGCCTCATTGACATGCACGTTCCGCCGGGGGGTGGCCCTCCTCCTCATCGCCATGACTTCGAGGAATCGTTTACCATCCTCGAAGGTGAAATCGAAGCCACCTTTCGCGGCAAAAAATCAGTCGTGCGAGCAGGAGAGACCATCAATATCCCGGCCAACGCGCCCCATTCCTTCACAAACGCTTCCAAGGAACCGGCACGGTTGCTTTGCATCTGTTCGCCAGCCGGGCAGGAAGAATTCTTTCTCGCGGTTGGGGTTCCGGTAGCTACTCGGACAACGCCGTCCCCCAAGCCCAACAAAGCCGCTGAGACGGATATGAAGGCGAAAACTATCGCGCTCCTTCCGAAATATCGAACGGAGATGGTAAAGCCTTGAGCGACGCGTTTCATCATAAGCCCGCGCGTTCCGGCCACCGGTGGCGCTGTCCGTTCGCGGTCCGTCCCCAATACAATTTTTCACCACTTTAAACCACAATAGACACGAGGGTTCGATTCCCTTCACCCGCTCCAATGTCAACATCATCGATAAAATCCGCGGTATCACGTAGTCAGCGAACCGTGTTGGCTCCAAAACCGGAATAAATTCCGGAGGCTAGGGCGTTTTAAAATACACCGTAGCCATTTTTGCGCCCCCCTCTTGGCGCTTCGCGTCCGTTCTCCCCCCGCATTGGCGGGGGGAGAATTGAAGAGGGGGGCTTTTGATAATTGGACATAGTTTTATTTAAATTGCTCTAGCCTCAACCGCTCTGCCTTGGAATGCTGGAATCTCCTTTGTTCTCAATAGTTTTGACGGGCTGCCTAGCGGTCCCGCTTCCCGGAATGGCGGCGATTCAGATCACTGCGGGCGCCGTAGGATGCATCTTGAAGAGTAACCAAGTCGCAGATGGGAAATCGTCCGCCGGCCAGCGTTAATTTACTTTTCCACGCAAGGCAATTGTGTGAGAATCTCGGTGCATTAAGCCCCGAAGTTTGAATGATACGCAATCCGCCCAACCGTCACCTGGAAGCGATCTTCTGTTTCGCGTGCGCCGACCCGGCAGATGCCCAATGGGTCGCAGCTCGGTCAAGTGTGCCCCGGTAATCGGCATTTCGGACGAACGCTTTTCGCCAATTTAACGGCACCGGAGGCGGCGAGGACGATTCCCGCCTTCAAGAAAAGTTTGGACAAACCAGCAGAACGGAGCGATAAAAAATCATTATGGCCTTCTCACGAAAAATTTCCCGCAAAACATTCATCAAATCGACGTCGCTGGCGAGCGCGGCGGCCGTGACTTTTCCCCTGGGGATTCCACTAGCCAGTGCAACGCCGACGGGCCAATTGCCGCTTCAAGAGTTCGGGTACGGTGACGTCACACTGACCAGTGATTTGCACGAAAAACAACTGCAAAACACACACGCTGTGTTGATGGAACTAAGCGAGGACAGTCTGCTCAAACCATTTCGCCAGATGGCAGGGCAGCCTGCGCCAGGCGTGGATCTGGGCGGCTGGTACCACTACGATCCCGATTACGACCCTAACACCGTGGTGGATGGCTTCGCGCCGGCCGCAACTTTTGGCCAGTGGGTTTCAGCGCTGGCGCGGGCCTACGCGATCACGGGTTCTCCAGCCACTCGGGAAAAGGTTTTAAGATTGAACAGCTTGTACGCCAAAACGATCTCTGGCGATTTTTACGAGAAAAACCGTTTTCCGGCCTACTGCTACGACAAACTGGTATGCGGCCTCATCGATTCGCATCAGTACGCCGGTGATCCTGACGCCTTCTCGATTCTGGAGCGCACCACCAATACGGCGCTGCCCCATTTGCCTGGAAAAGCCGTGGAGCATGGGCGAAGGTGGCGTCAAAACCCGGGCGTGGGATTTACCTGGGACGAGTCCTACACGATTTCGGAGAACTTGTTTCTCGCCTATCAGCGCGGGGCCGGCGACCGTTATCGCGCGCTCGGAACTCAGTATCTTGATGATGAGTATTACGACCCGCTGGCGGAGGGCCGCAATGTGCTCGCCGGCAGGCACGCCTATAGTTACGTAAATTCATTGTCTTCAGCCATGCAGGCCTACTTGACGTTGGGAAGCGCGAAGCATTTGCGCGCCGCCAGCAACGCCTTCGAGATGCTGACGGCGCAGAGCTTTGCCACGGGCGGCTGGGGGCCGGGCGAAGATCTCCGCGCGCCAGATAGCGGGGACGTTGCCGCCAGCCTCACACACAATCACGACAGTTTTGAGACGCCCTGCGGCGCCTATGCCCACTTCAAGCTGACCCGCTACTTGCTGCGCGTGACGCGCGACTCGCGATACGGCGACAGTATGGAACGGATGATGTACAATACGGTCTTGGGCGCCAAGCCGCTGCTGGCCGACGGCAGCACCTTTTACTACTCCGATTACAACTTCCAGGGACGCAAGATATACAAGCAGAACCACTGGCCCTGCTGCTCCGGCACGTTGCCGCAAGTAGCGACGGACTACCGTATTAACTCATACTTTCGCGGCAAGGACGGCCTGTATGTCAATTTGTACATTCCATCAACACTCCGATGGACGCAGGATGGCGCACAAGTTTCCGTTACACAGCGAAGCGAATATCCGTTTGAGAGCGCGGTGAAGTTCGAAATAACGGCATCGAGAACGACGGAATTTGCGATTCATCTGAGAATTCCCGCGTGGGCGGAGGGTGCTTCGGTTTTCGTCAATGGCAAGAGCGTGCCGACGTCCGGGGCGGCCGGCGGATTTGTGACGATCCGCCGCCCGTGGAAAAAGGGTGATCGCATCGACATGGATTTGCCGATGAGATTGCGGTTGGAACCGATTGACGCGCAACATCCGCAAACTGTGGCGTTGCTCTGCGGCCCGCTGGTATTGTTCGCCATTACGGATGTCCCGCCGGCAGTCACGGCCCGACAGTTGTTGGCGGCCAAAAAGATTGGACCGCAATTATGGCAAGTGGATGCAGCCGGTGGAAAGCTCAACATGTTGCCGTTTACCGCGATTGCGGACCAGCAATATTCAACCTACTTGAGAGTCCAATCGTCTTAAATACCTACGCCGCTCCCCATTGATTACACGTTGATTCCGGCCAGCCGCCGGCAGAAACTTACCGCCCATGAACGCGATCATAAAGCAATGCTCTCCCAGTCTTTTATTTATCTGTGCATTGAGTTTTTCAGTAGAAAGCCAGCCGGACGATTCCAAAATGGAGCGGTCGGGTATTTCAACGGGGCTTGCGGAACCCGTGGCTGTGTATAACGACTGGTCGGCCTACGATGAATTGTCCGATAACATACCTTTGACGGAAGAATTAGCCATGCAGTTGTTGGATGAAGTTATCCGTTTGAAAAAGGATGGAGTCCGAATTGATTACTACGTGATGGATGCTTTTTGGTTCGATGTGGATGGAGGTTACCGGATATGGAACAAAAGAAATTGGCCAAACGGCCCCGATCGCTGGTTGAAAGCATGCAAGGCGGCCGGAGTGAAACCGGGTTTGTGGTTCTCGACGAACCTGATCAAAGCCGGAGGAAGGCCCATGCTGCATGTCATACCGGACTGGCAAGGTTCAGTTACTTCCGATGACGCAACTTTGAGCCTTTTTGAGGGAGGTTATTTGAATCATTTGATGGATACCTTGCAAATGTATGCCGACCAAGGATTCAAAATGTTCAAGTTTGACTTTGCCTACTTCAATGCGGCCAGCGCCACCGCCAAGGGAAATACCCTGCCGGCGGAAATTGAAGAATTAAATAAAACGGCATTTATCCAGGCCATCAAAAAGTTTCGCGCCAAAAACCCCGGCATAATATTTATTGGCTACAACGGGTTCGGAGGGGATATGGATAACACAACAACTCCCTTCCGCAAAACCATTGATCCCCGCTGGCTGGAAATGTTCGATACGCTCTACTGTGGCGACCCCCGCATTTCTGATGTGCCGATGATGAACTTTTGGCGTTCAGAAGATTTGTATTCCGATCACATGGTGCGCCAATTCGCCTTTAACGGTCTTCCTCTGTCGAGGATAGATAATTGCGCCTTTATGATTGGAAAAACCGGAACATGTTACAAACGGGGGCTGGCCGCCTGGAAGGGCGCGCTGATCCTTACATTGGCCCGCGGGGGCTGGTTGAACGTGTATCATGGGAATCTTGAATTAATTGACGATAAGGATGCCGCGTGGTTTGCAGAAGTGCAGAAGATTTATTTGCAACTACAGCAATATGGACAAACTTCCATTTTCGGCGCCATTCCAGGAACCGGCAGGCCCTATGGATATTTCTCCAGGACCGCAGAAGGAAGTATATTCACGGTTGTTAACCCGTCCCAGTCCGTGCAGGAAATCAAATTCCCGGAAGGAATGTCAGAAGCAGGATTTGTTCTTTATCATGACGACGGATTTGATCCGGTCATCCACAACGATTCAATTTCATTGGGTGCGGAACAATTGGCAGTCATCGGCTTCGGCAAGTACGCCATTGGGCAAAGCACATGGGAAAGCGACAAGGACATACACGTTCCTCAAAAAATCAAATCTTTGAAGGCTGACATGGAAATAACGGGAACTCATACCGCTTCCGTCGAGATCAACCCCGTGGCCGGAATGAATCTCCGCATCCTCTTTTCTCAATGCGGGGCGGACGGAAAACCATTTCGTTCATGGGGTGGAGCGCCTCCCAATGGAACCAGAATGAACGAGTTCTTGAGCATTACGGCCAAACAAGGCGAAGTAACGCTGCCTGTTCGCATAGAATATGATAAAATGATCTGGTGTGGCCTTTCCTGGGCCGCCGGAGAAATCAACACCGCAGATTTGGATTTCAAACAACCGGTTCAAATTATTTGCGCGGCGAAAGATGGGGAGTCCAAGGATTTTAAAATAAATGTTTATGCCGCAAAATAAGCTGGTGAAACGAGTCGAGCTCAACCCCGAACACCTTCGTCAAGCCGATGGTAATGGTGGCGGCGGTGAACATGCCGACGACAATCGAAAGAAGGCGTGCCAAAGAGGGTTGCACCTGAGCGAGTGATTTCCAAGTCATGAGCAACCAACTTTGTAAAGGTTTCCTGGTCATTTCCCTATAGCTCAATTGGACTATTCTTTCGACGCGAACCACGTGACGCCATTCTTCTTTCTGGTTCTCCATGGTTTCAGTGGATGCGGGCAGCGTTGGTCTTTCAATCGCGCAAGGTGAACTCGCCTTTCCACTCCACGCGATCCGCCCGGCAATGCGTGAAGAAAATGGAGCCGAACTCAATCTTGTCGCCCGCTTTGAACCGATCTTGGCCGAACAGCTTGGCGGGCAATTCTATGGCCGCGATGTTTCGGGTGTTCATATGCGCGCCCGAAAGATTGGCGATGCGCGCAGCAGGCTCGGTGCAAATTGGAGGGCCGCCAAGTCCGAGCCGGGCGTGAATCGATTTGTTGGTTTCGCCGATGGAGATGATCCACTCAGCGCAATCCACTTCGGGCACGATTTTGTTCCGGTAATAATTCTCCTCGACGATGTCTTGAGCGTACAAACCGAGAAAAACCGCCTGCTCGCTCCAGCACACATACAGGTCCGCAACGGGAAATTCCGAAATCGGTTTCACGAATCCGCGCTCACGATCCCAATCTTTAAGCGCGAGCCTGATCGTAAATTGCCCGGGCGGATTGCGCGGCGCGGGCGGCACTCCGAGCGATGCGTCGGGGCGTGTGGAGTGCGGCCCACTTTTGATGGCCGCAAGATCAAACGCTCCCGCCGCGGCCACGAGCGGCTCGTAAGGCTGGTCATGAATGTCCACCAGGCCAAAGTTGTAATCCTCGCCGTCGCCGCGACCGTGCGTGGGCTCGTCGTAGTATTGAAACCAGTCCGCGCCAACTACATAGGGCAATTTTACAAGCGCTCGCAAAGTGCGGCGGAATCCCTCGGCGCGTTCCTCCTGCGTGGTCACAGTGGGGAAGGTGCTGCTGTCGTTTTTGTCGCCGCTGCGATTTTGTTGCGCGGCCATATAGAACTCGCTGACAATAATCGGCTTGCCGCTCAACGCATGAAGGGTGTTGAGATAGAAGCGGGGAAATGTGCCGTCGTTCCAGGCAGCATTAAGATTACTCGAATCCGCGTCCACAAAGGACGCTGAAGCCCGTGCCACTTCCGGATAGTAAAAGGATTGGTAACGGTCGCCCAAAATCAATCCTCGCGAATCGCATTTGCGGATGGCTTCACGCACAAGCGCGTAATAACGCTCGGCCAGCAAGCTGAGAAAGCGCCGGTAGGTGTGAATGCCCTGGCTGCCGGGCCGAAGGTAAAGCATCCCGCGTTGGTCGAGTTCTTCAAAACTTCCGGCTCCTTCGGTCTCGAAATCCTTAAGCAGTTCCGGCCAGTTGTTGTGGTAAGTCTGGCGAAGCAGTTGCAACAACCGCTGACGCTGGCCGCTCGCGGGCGCCTGCTCAAGGGTCATTTTGAAAAGCGTCGCGTTCCACCAACCCATTTCGTTGTCGCTGTAATAGCCGAGCACGCGCGGATCGTCGCGCAACGGCAGAATTTGTTCGCGCGCGATTTGATTCATCTTCGCGATAATTTTGGCGTCCCACATGTCCCACCACGGCGCGCCAGCCGAGGCCCCGACATGCAGTTCAGGGATAAAAGCAACATCCGCGTCGTGGCAATGTTGCAAAACCTGGAAATCGCTCCACCCGCCGGCGGTGGTGAACTTCCACGACTTGAGCCTCTTCAATGTGGCCTCGGCCCACAGATTTGAATTCTCGTAATGTTGGAACGCCGCATAACCAGGATTCGTGGCGCTGAACTGTTCGCGTGACGCGCCCTGGTTGACCACACAAACACCCAACGAAAAAAAACGCTCGCCGTTGGGTTTGGCGAGCCAGGACAATCCGTCGCGTTGCTGAATGGAATACGGAGCGTTCCCAGCCGTCCAGCCGCGCAGAAGACTGAACGCCAGCAGGCTTGTGGTGATGAAAGTAATTCGCACAATCAACGCAGCTTTTTAGCGCTTCTGAAAATGTTTGACATAAAACGAAACCGCTGGTGTCCGAGTTAGTAAATCAGATTCGCGCCGCCAAATCAATAGTGCGACAGAGCTATCGCAGCCTCCCCGCAGTCAGCCGGCCGCAAGCCGGATGTCCGCCAGGAGGAGCTGATAGACGACCTGCCGGCCGTGGCTCGGTCGGTGCTGGAGTTTCTCGGCGTGGGCTTTGAGGAAAACGTCCTGAAGTTCTTCGAGCACGCCCGCACGAAGCGCATCAATTCGCCGTCCCATGCGGATGTCCAAAAACCACTTTATCGAACGGCAGTCGGTCGCTGGCGGAACTACCAGAAGTGCCTCGCGCCTTATATGCCGGGGCTGGAGCCCCTTCTGCAAGCGTTCAACTACCACTGATCCCCACCGTGGACACTTCCTCCACGGAATCAATCGCCGTTGCGGAAGCCCCGGCAAGCGAAGATTAAGCCGAAGAGTGCGCCAACCCCTACGCCTACAGCGATTGCTTTATAGGGATGCTCATGAACAGCTTCGTCCGCCGCTTTCGCGCATTCGACGGTCCTGTCGCGAACCCGTCCGGCGACTTTCTTGGCGTTTTCCAATGCGACGGAGAGACGCTCGCGCGCTTCCGCGACTTTTTCGCCAGCCACATCGGCGGTGGCGGCCATAAGGGCATGCGCGTCTTCGGCAAGAGTACCCATGTCATGACCGGTTGCGTGTTTGTGTTTATTCATGGTGTCTATTTATTTACGCTTTCGATGTTAATTTTTCTGCTCCGGCCAAATGAGATGGCTCCGGTAAACCGGCAACAATCAAAACCGAATTTCTTCCGCCAAAAGGATTCGGCACTGTTTCTCTGGCCAGCGGATCGGAGATCCATTGACCATCCACCACCAAACAGTATTCGTAGGTGCCCGGCGCCAAAGCGGTTTCCTTGTACCAGCGACCAACACCCGAGGAATGCAGCGTTTTGGTTTCTGGCTGCCAATGGTTGAAACTTCCCGCGACGCACACAGTGTTGGCCGTCGGATGAGTAAATTCAAAGCGAACGGGCACCAATCGCGTCTCTGCGAGCGGAGCATTGTCATGGTTTTTGTTATGTTTCATAGCTATGAATTCAATCGATTTTTCTGGGTGAACCTCATTTACCGAACATTTTGGCTATGAAGAAGATGACGATGGCTCCTATAACTCCGCCGCCGCCCAGCAGATATATTAAGGAGTAGCCAGCGGCGGCAAACATGTGTGGCAATAACAGCAGTGCAATCATAGATAGATAGGGTTTAAGAGCCCGGCAACTGTTTTCGCGGTTGCAAGGCCATTATTATTAGCGTGATATAGGCTCGGCGCGACTGTGGTTAGTTTTGACTGGGCGGATACCTCGGGGTGAAATCTCCGCTGCCTCTTCCGACCCACTGTCGTCTGATTCGCCTAATGCTTCGTCGTTACTGCTGGAACGCGCCAACTCGGTGAGCGATTCATTGGCGGCTTTCTCCTGATCAAGAATTTCGTTCAAGAGGCCCGCGGCCTCCTCGTTTCCCAATAGGCCAGCCCATTCGTGCAGGCAGCCATAGGCCGCCATCTCATGATGTTCTACCTTCTGCGCAGCCGAGATCAGCGCGGCGTTGATGGCCGGCGACCCTTTGAAGTCCGCCGCGATTTCGTCGCCCTCTTTCAGAAGTCCGACAGTCGCTTCGCACGTTTTACCCTTTGCTTTTTCGTCAAAGGATTGGAAAACCTGTTCCAGCTTTGTCACATGGCCTTCAGTTTCTTTTAGATGAGCAAGAATCGCCTTCTTGAGCTTGTCGCAGGTGGCTGCCTCGGCCATCTTCGGCAACGCCTTGACGATTCGGCGCTCGGCGTCGTACATGTCAGCCAGTTCGCCCAGAAATAGAGCTTTAAGTGTTTTCATATTCGTTCTGTTTATTTGTCATGGATAGGTTTGATTTAGAGCCCGCGACCGAGTGTTTCAGCCGCAGGCACGGTTATGATAATTATCGGGGATTCTCAACCAATTCTCTGGTAGCTCGCAATCCACGCTCGTTGGCTTTTCTGTCCTTGGGTGTGGATGCTTCGCCCGTGGTGCAAATGTCCTGCGCCCCGGCTTTGGTAAAGATGTCCTTGGCGCGGGTGATTTCGTCCGAGTTTTCTGTGTGAACCGAGAGAAGCAAGTTCCCTTCTTTAATCTTGCCTTCGTAGCGCTTGGCTTCGATCTCTGGAATGCCCAGACCAATCAACCCGCCGGCGATACCCCCCACCGTCGCGCCGACAGCAGCGCCGCTTAACGCGGCGATAATCGGGCCAGCGGCAATGAAAGGACCGACTCCCGGAATGGCCAATGCGCCAATCCCGGCGACCCAGCCCAATGCTCCGCCGATGACGCCGCCCGTGCTTACGCCAGTGGCAACGCCTTCCGGAGCTTTTGTGTTTTTCTCGTGCGCAAAATCGCGGGTGGTGTCCTTGTCAGGAAACAACACCGAGATGTCGTTGTTGGAGAAATTTGCGGCTTTGAGCTGATCGACGATCCCATCGGCTTGGCCGCGAGAGGTGGCGATGCAGAATACAGATTTGTTTGACATATAGTTTGCTTTCTTTGCTAAGTTTAATATTTGTTGACGGAATTAATTGTTACTTGCGGTGAGCTTCACTTCCAATTGGTTGTCCACGTTCTCGGAGCGCGCGATCCGATTCGCGATTTCACCAATAAGACGCTTTTCCTCGTCGGTGTTGACCGGTCCGCGCAGGGTAACGTGGCCATTCATGGTGATGATTTTCACGTTTCTGGCATTAACAGACATGTCTTTGGCGGCGATAATTTCTTTGCGGATTTGCGACGTGGTGTTTATGTCGGCCTGGCTGTTGCCCTGATTGAGGGGCGTGAGTGTCCGGTCATTGCGGTCGCGAACATTGCGTGCCGTATTATCCGCGTCGGTCGCGAAGTAGGGCTGGACATGATATGCGCTGTACACTCCAGCGGCATAGCCGGGTTGAGCGAAGTCAGGCCATTGATCGGCCTTGAAATGCGGCGCGCTGCTCAGCATTTCCTTCGATATGTCAATCTGGAGAGCATCCCGGTCCGCGGTGAATCGAAGCGCGGTCGGTGGAATGGCGCTTACTTCGTCGCCCATCCCAAGGAATCCGCCGGAGGAAACGACGACCGCTACCATGCGGCCCGCAGGCAAATCGACCAGGATATTTTCCACCTTGCCGATTGTTTCATCTTGCAGATTCTTCACCGGGAGGCCCATCAGCTTGCTTGCTTTCTGTACTTGGCTAAGGCGCGATGCTGGAATCATGCAGGTTCCACCCGTACCGTCCGAATTGCCCTGGACCGCCGGAACCGCATCCGTTGTTTGGATAAATTTAAAGGCGTTTTCCCGACCGTAATAACTATATACTTTGGAAAGATGATCTGAGTCTTCGTACTCACCCCACCGAGACATCTCGAATCTGGGCGCCCCATGAAGTTTTTCTTTGTCGGCATCCAGGATGAGGCTCTTGTGGCCCGCATCGCACCGTAATGCTCCCGGGGGCACTGGCGTCAATGTATCGCCAAGGCCGGCAAATCCGCCGCTGTCTAGGATCACTTGAACGATGCGGCCGGATTCCACGTCCACAGCCAGGTTTTCCACTTTGCCAAGTTTTTGGCCCTGGCCGTTTTTGACTGTCATACCGATGACGTCGCTAGCCTTGGCCGCCTCATTCAATCGGCCTTGGTGCTGTGCGCGAGGCAATTTGTCTGATCTATCTAGTGGGGAATTGGACGCGTCCTGAGCCAAGGCTGAAAAACCCAGGACCGAGGCGGCACAGCCAGCGATGACGAATTGAAGTTTGCGTTTCATATTACTATTTTCTTTTTTTGTTTAGTTCTCCTTTGGACTCATCACAATATGTAGAAACTCGTCGTGCGGCCATGGGGTCTTGTTCGTAGTATGGGAGCGCATGGGCTAACTTGGCGTTAGGCACGTGAAAAAAGTCGGAAGCAGTTGATTTTGTGGAAGGTGGTCAATTCTTTGGCTTGGAGCTATTTTTTGGGCGGTTCAATCGTTCATGGAAAAAGGCGGATCAGGGAAACGCCGTTGAGAGTCCGCGCCTTAAGGATCTCATGATTGGCCGACGGGCCGGTTGCATGAACATGCGGCTGGATGGATGATCTCTTTACTAGGCCAAGTTGTAATCCACTAATAATCAACGGTACAAAAATCTTTGAGACGAAGGTTCGATCCCATTCACCGGCTCGATGGATAGTGAATGGCTTGCAAGTCGGCCCAGTAAGAGCGCAGCAAAACTGCAATAAATTACATACACCAAGTCGTTAATCCTTTAATGACTGAACGAAGGCGACCAGGGCCTGCACTTCGGCGTCGTTCAGCTTTGAGCTAAATTTTGGCATCTCACCTTTCTTGCCGTTTTTGATGAGCGAGGCGATACGGGCACCCGATTTCGTCACGCCATGCAAATCCGGACCTTCATCACCGCGCGCATCGGCGCCGTGGCAGTGAGCGCAATTCATCAGGAACAACGTATGCCCCTTCTGTTCCAGAGTGCCTGCTGGTGGACTCGCGACACCACCATCGCCGGCAGCGGACGCGGCTGGCGAGCGCTGGAACACTTCGCCAGCGGCGAAAGCGATGCCAATTGCCGCCAGCCCTGAAACAGTTCCCAGGATTATGGCCTTGAGTTGGAGAGATCTTTTCATGTCGTTTAATTCTTGAAAGTCGGGGCGCCAAAATGGAAGGCAGACTCATCCTCATAGCCTTCAGGCGCTTGTGTATCGACCGTCGCGCGCACTTTCGCCGCGATGGCCCCGAAGACCATGGTTGCGATTGCCAGGGGCCAAAACGCGGCTCTGTTGATGGTGTCATCCATACAGGTCGTCACTTGCCGATGATCATTTCTCCGCCCCAATAGCCTGCTCCCAGCATTGCCGCGGCCGCAACTGTGACCAGAATCAGATAGCATCTGGACGCGCCTCGCGACGCATTTTCCCGCACCACCAACCGCCATACTGCCAGACCGATCAAAAGGCCAAATGCGGGCCAGATGAACACATGGTGGAGCAGCAATGCCCCGCTCCCCATCAGTTTTCCTTTGCTCAAGGCGATGCCGGAAAGCACGGCAAACGGTGCCGCAGCGGCCGCGATGAGCAGCGAATAGAATCCGAAGGCACGAAACTCCCGACGCCGGAGTTCATTACGCCACCAGAATCCGGCATAGTCGAAAAGGACCGAGACCATTATCAAGGCGATGGGAAAATGCATCGCACCGCCATGCATGCGCGCCCAGAGAGTTTGGTTCATAAGCAGCCTGGATTGGACTTCAACCGAGCTTGGCGTCAACGACCGCAAGGCTGTGGTTGCTCTCGATGTAGTTGACTTCGGTTATTCCCAACACCGTAGGAAGGATTTCAGGAGCGACCTTCATCGGGCCGGGCTTGGGTGCTGTGCCGGGGGCCGGTTGTGGAAAAGCGGTGGAGGTGGCGGTGTGGAAGGTAATGTTGCCTTCCACTTTTTTGAACGTCTGATGGATGTGTCCGTTGAGCACGGTGACCGAGCCGAAGCGTTTCAAATACCCCAGGGCTTGTTCGGCATCTTGCGTGCCCCAACCCCACTTGGGATAGATGGACCACAACGGCACGTGCGCAAACACCACGATTGGTGTGCTGCTGGAAAGCCCGCGGACATCATCCTTCAGCCAGGCGAGTTGATCGTCGCCCAAATTGCCCAATGCGCCTTCGGCGATGTTCATTACGTTGACAAGACCGATGAAGTGGACGCCCTTTTGGTCGAAGCTGAACCAGCCGCTGCCCTTGGTGCCTTTGCCATAGCGCGCGCGATATTCCTTGCCGCCGTCACTGATCACATCGTGCTCGCCGGGCACATAAAAAATCTGTCCGGCCTTGGTAGTTTTGAGCATTTGATCCAACGTGTCGAATTCCTCCGGCTCGGAAAGATGGGACAGGTCGCCAGTGTGCAGGATAAAATCCGGCGCAGCGGGCAGGGCATTGATTTTGGCAATGGCCTGTTTAAGCGTGCCGACGACATCCGTATTGGCCGGCTTATTAAAGCCAATGTGGCTGTCGCTGATTTGCACGAAGGTGAAGTCCACCATGGAAGTGTCCGCGGCCCTCGCGCTGGTCGGGGTTAAAATTCGTGAGCCAAGCACGCCACCGCTGATGGTCCATAACATTCCTGTGCCCGCCCAAGCCATGCACTTCAAAAAACCACGGCGATCAACGCCGTCGTTTTCGGTATTGTGGTCGATGTGATCGGCATCCGCCGCCAGATGGCGAACTTCCTTGAGTCTTGTATTTTGCATTTTGTTTTCGTTTTTCATAAAATTTTAACTTGTTTCGTTCTCCAGACCGCGCGTGAACGGGATTTATTCCAGGATTATAAAAATTCTTTCGGGAATAAAATCCTGCCAACAATGGTCTTGCTATATGATGATATGGACGACAAACAGTCGCCGTGGACGAGCGCGAACGAGTAGAATTATATGAGCAAAAGGTGCTGCCGCACCTGGATGCGGCTTACAACCTCGCTCGCTGGCTGGCCGGCAACGACCACGACGCACAAGACGTGGCGCAGGAGGCCAGCTTGCGCGCCTTCAAATTCTTTGGAAATTTTCGCGGGGAAAATGCGCGGGCCTGGCTGCTGACCATTGTTCGAAATACTTTTTATACGTGGCTGCACAAAAATCGCCCGTCAAACACGATTGAAATGAGTGACGAAACTTTGGACATCGAGGACGTTTCGGTCAGCGCGGAGGCCGTCCATCCGCCATTTGCCGATGCCGACGCCGTGCGGCGCGCCCTGGCCGAATTGCCGGTGGAATTTCGTGAAGTTGTCATTTTGCGCGAGATGGAAGGATTCAGCTACAAAGAGATTGCCGATCTGGCCGAAGTGCCCATCGGCACCGTTATGTCGCGCCTGGCGCGCGCGCGCAAACTGTTGCAAAAGCGGCTCGCCGCCGAATTCAATTTTGGAGACCAACGATGAACTGTCAGCAAGCCAAACCGCTCATTGATCCCTACGCCGACGGTGAATTGGAGGCCGCGGCCATTCTTGAATTGGAGCAGCATCTTCAAAGTTGCGCCGCATGCGGGAAAGTGTGGCGCAATCTGCAGAGCTTGAAAAAGTCGCTGAAGCAGGACTCGCTTTACTTCGCCGCACCGAAGGAATTGCGGGAGCGAATCAGGTCCGAATTGCCTTCGCCGTCAAAAAACGCCCCGCGAAAACAGGCCTGGAATTGGAACTGGCTGACGCCGTTTATGTCCGGACTGGCAGCGGCTTGCCTGGTACTGCTGGTGACCGTGACGATGAATCACCGGACCTCAGAATCACCGCTGGCGCAGGAGATTGTTTCCAGCCACATTCGTTCTTTGATGGCGAATCACATGCTGGATGTTGTGTCAACCGACCAACACACTGTCAAACCGTGGTTTAACGGGAAGCTGGATTTCTCACCACTGGTCAAAGATTTGAAGGAACAGGGATTTCCCCTCATCGGTGGCAGACTCGATTACCTCGGTGGACGCGACGTGGCAGCGCTCATTTTTCAGCGCCAGAAGCATATTATAAATCTTTTCATCTGGCCTGCAGAAGAAAAGCGATCAAACCCCGCCTCAATCACGTCGGTTCAAGGCTATAATGTGATCCATTGGTCAGAAGGAGAGATGGCCTTTTGGGCAGCTTCGGATTTGAACGAAAAAGAATTAATGGAATTCACTCAAGACTATGACATGGCGGCTCCGCTCAAGGAGCATTGAGATGTGGGCTACGGGCAAGACTGTGGCCGTTGGCCAACTGGCACAAATGGGTTTGGCCATGACCTGCGAGAAGCCCCGGTTGGGAATAGTTCGTTGAGAGTTTTAATTCGGGATTGTTCGTCAATAAAATGGCGCGTACAGGCAGACAACGCCGCCGAATCAAAATGTTGAATACGCCGCCTGCCCTGCCTACCATCCGCGCGAATGACCTTGGATATCGCATGGGCGCGCGCGGCAGATTTGTCGGCAATCCCTTCTCCCGCTCTGTTGCTTGGGCTGGAGCCAATCGAGCGCAATTTGCAAGGCATGCTGGCCATGGCCGGGTCACCGGCGCGGCTGCGTCCGCATGTCAAGACCCATAAGCTTGGCTGGCTGGTGCAACGTCAAATTGCCTTGGGCATCACTTCCTTCAAATGCGCCACCATTGCCGAAGCCGAAATGTGCGCCCAAGCCGGCGCAGCGGATGTCCTGATCGCCTTCCAATTGGTCGGGCCAAACATCGGCCGCGTCTTCACTTTAATCGAAAAATATCCGCGCACACATTTTTCCACCGTCGTGGATGAGCGCGGCGTTCTTGACGCGCTTTCTCACGCTGCCGAAAAGGCTGGCACGACTCTCGAAGTCCTGTTGGACCTCGATGTTGGCCAGCACCGCACCGGAATTGCCCCCGGACCGGCCGCGGTCGCCCTTTACGAAGCATTGGCCGAAGCCCGTTCGCTGACACCAGGAGGATTGCACGCCTATGACGGCCATTTAAGCCAGAGTGATCCAACGGTGCGGACGGCGGCGTGCGCGGAAGCTTTTGCGCCCGTCGCGGCGCTGCGAAGCGAATTGCTCGCGCTCGGCCTGCCAGTGCCTCGAGTTGTGGCTGGAGGAACGCCGACCTTTCCCATGCACGCCAAACTCAAAGACGTCCAATGCAGCCCCGGCACTTGCGTGCTGTGGGACGCCTCCTATGCAAATAAATTGCCCGATATGAATTTTAGTCCGGCGGCGGTGCTGTTGACACGGGTCGTGAGCAAGCCCGGCGGGAACAGGCTTTGCGTGGATTTAGGCCACAAGGCGGTCGCATCGGAAATGCCGCATCCACGCGTGGTCTTTCCCGATTTGCCCAACGCCCAATTTGTCACGCATAGCGAAGAGCATTTGGTGTTGGAGAGCACAGCGGCACAAAGGCTGGCCCTGGGAGATACGCTATTGGGAGTGCCGTGGCATGTTTGCCCGACGGTCGCGCTTCACACCGAGGCTGTCATGATCAGCGGCGGCAAAGTAACAGGTCAATGCCGCATCGACGCGCGCGCGCGAAAAATTACCGTATGACGCCCCAGGATTGGTCGCTCATCGCACTGGCACTGGCGGGGGTGGCATTGCTGGTCGGATTAGTCGTGTGGGCGCGGTTGAACGCCTTCCTGGCGTTGCTGACGGCCGCGCTGCTGGTGGGAATTGGCGCGCGCCAGCCGATTCTGAGCGTGGCCAAGGCGTTTCAGGACGGGATGGGTTCCACGCTGGCCGGTGTGGCGGGCGTAATCTGCCTTGGAGCGATGCTGGGAAGATTGCTCGCTGAATCACGCGGAGCGGAAGTTCTGGCCAAAAAATGCGTCAGCTTCTTCGGGCCGGAACACATCGGTGTGGGGATTATGGTGCTGGCGCTGATTGTCGGATTGACAACGTGGTTTCCGGTGGGACTGATGTTATTGACGCCCATTCTTCACACGCTCACACGCGACACGAAACGGCCCTTTCTCCATCTTGCTCTGCCGCTGCTGGCGTGTCTTTCGGTCATGCATGGTTTGATGCCGCCTCATCCCGGTCCAGTCATGGCCATCAATGCCTTGCACGCCAATCAAGGTCTGGTGCTGCTTTGGGGTTTCGCGCTGGGCCTTCCGGTCGCGATTCTCGCCGGCCCGGTCTTCGCGCGTTTCGCGAACAAACGCGTTGGCATCATTGCCGATACCGTTGCTCCTCCGCCACCTCATCCGGACGCGCGCCAGCCGGGCTTCGGACTAACCCTCTTCTCGATGCTGCTTCCGGTCGGACTGATGCTTCTCGCCACAGTCGCTGATTTGACGATGCCCGAGGGAAATAATCTTCGCTCGCTGGCTGACTTCGCCGGGAATCCGACGGTCGCGCTCTTCATAGCGGTGCTGTTTAGTCATTGGTCGCTGGGCACTCATTGCGGCTTCGACACCAAACAATTATTGAAATTCTCCGAGGATTCCGTCGGCGCGATCGGCATGACCATCCTGATTGTCGGCGGCGGCGGCGGATTTGCGCGCGTCCTTCAAACCAGCGGCGTGGCCAATGCCATGGGTGCGATGGCTGCGGCGGCGCATTTATCGCCTTTGCTTTACGGCTGGATGGTTTCCGCCTTCATCCGAGTGGCGACCGGCTCCGCCACGGTCTCCATCACGGCAGCGTCGGCCCTGATGGTGCCGGTGCTGGCCGCGCATCCCGAGGCCAGCCGCGAATTGACGGTCATCTCGATTGGATGCGGCTCGCTCTTCCTTTCCCACCTCAACGACGGCGGCTTTTGGATTGTGAAAGATTGCCTGAATTTGTCCGTGGCCCAAACATTTCGGACCTGGTCCGTGCTCGAAACAATTATTGGGCTTGCTGGCCTGGCTTTGACGCTGCTGGCAAATACCTTCATACGATGAAAATCAGGAGTGATTCATCGTGCACCATTCTTGTGCGGCTCTGGGATTTTGCGCCCTTGCATTAAAATCGCCAGATGTCACCAGCCTGGTAGAACTAATCGCAAGTTGCAACTGGGCATCAAAAGTGGCAGTGTTTTCCTCCCAGAAATGCGATTAAGATTATGATTAGAATGGGGATTGGAATTGGCAAACTGCCCACAACCTGATGCGACTGACCCATGGTCATCATCTGGCTTACTGTGCCAATATCCATCGGGGCGAGACGTGGGCGGAGACTTTCGCTGCGTTGGAAAAATACGCTCTGGCTGTCAAGGAACGGGTTTGCCCCTCCAAACCCTACGCTATCGGCCTCCGACTGAGCGCCATGGCGGCGCGGGAATTGGCGCAGGGCCAATTACTCACCCATTTCCAACATTGGTTGGACAAGCACGATTGCTATGTTTTCACCATTAACGGCTTTCCCTTTGGACGCTTCCATGGTCAGCGAGTCAAGGAACAAGTCTATGCGCCGGATTGGACTACGCCAGAGCGGCTGGATTACACGAACCTATTATTCGATTTGCTGGCCCAATTGCTTCCTCCTGGCATCGAGGGCAGTGTGAGCACGGTTCCTGGATCGTTCAAGGAATTCATCAAGACGGATGAACAACAGCAAGCGATGCGCAATAATCTGTTTCAATGTGCCCTTCACATTGACCGTCTGAGCCAGGAGAGCGGACGCGCATTGCACTTGGGGCTTGAGCCTGAACCGCTGGCTTTTCTGGAAACAACGGCGGAAACGGTGGAGTTTTTTGGGCGTCTGCGTGATGAACATCCTGGCGACCCGCGTTTGGAGAAGTACCTCGGTGTCAATTACGACACCTGTCACCTGTCGGTGGAGTATGAGAATCCCGCCGAGGCCCTGGGTCGGTTGCGCCGCCATCACATCAAGATTAGCAAGCTCCATCTTAGCTCGGCTCTCAAGGCGCGCGCCACGGCGGAAGCCAGGGCGGCCCTCGCGGAATTTGCGGACGACGTTTATTTGCACCAGGTCATAGCGCGCGATGCGGCCGGCAAACTGACACGTTATCGAGACCTTGATGCCGCTCTGAGCGCGCCAGCGCCGGCCGAGGAGTGGCGGGTTCATTTTCACATCCCGTTGCATTGCCCGGCGACAGAATGGTTCGAGCCAACCACCGATCATTTGCTAGGCGTGCTCGACGTGCTGAAAGCGGAGCCGGACCTTTGTTCGCATCTCGAAATGGAAACTTATACTTGGGAAGTGATGCCGGCGGCATTGAAGAGTCGAAATGTCGTCGATCAACTGGCGGCGGAATACGACTGGTGCCTGGCGCAACTTCGGAGCAGAGGGTTGGGCGAATGTTGACCTCACTCAGCCGCCCCTCCAAGTTGCGCACATTCCTTGTCCTTGGACGGGTGTCCAATCTTCCGACCGTCTGGTCGGATTGCCTCGCTGCCTGGTGCCTCGGCGGACACGGTGAATGGATCACGCTGGCGGGCGCGGCGCTGGCGGCCAGCTTTCTTTACGTGGGAGGCATGTTTTTGAATGATGCGTTTGACGCGGAATTCGACCGTCATCATCGACGAACCCGGCCCATTCCATCGGGCGCGATTAGCGAACGGGAAGTTTGGCAATGGGGATCTGCCTGGTTGACGCTTGGATTGGTGAGTGCCGCTGCTCTCGGCCCGACAGTGGTGATTTGCGCAGCCGCTCTTTGCATCTGCATTTTGCTCTACAATGCAATCCATAAGTGGGCGCCGATCGCGACCATTCTGATGGGGATGTGCCGGTTGGGAGTATATCTGATGGCAGCTTCGGCGGCGCAGCATGGTATCAGCGGGGAGGTGATTTGGAAGGGCGTGGCCCTGACAGCCTATATAGCGGGCCTAAGTTCCCTCGCGCGCAAAGAAAATAGGCGCGTGCAAATAAATTTTTGGCCGGGTCTCCTTCTGGTGACGCCGATTGTTTTTGCAGCCTTGATTGACAACGGCCCTTCCTGGATGCCGGCTGTGGTTTATTCGCTGGTGTTGGCAGCGTGGACGTGTTGGGCGTTGAGCCGGAGCCTTGGGCAAGCGGAGCCAAACGTCGGCTATACAGTATCGCGCTTGCTGGCCGGAATAGTTTTGGTGGATTTGCTCGCCGTCGCCAGCAGCAGCGAGCCGTGGCTTGGCTGTTTTGCGATTTGGTTTGCATTGGCACTTTTGCTTCAGCGATTCATTCCCGCCACCTGAGCAACGGACTGCGACTCAGGTGAATCAATAAAAGGTATTGGTAGTTTTGCTGATTTTCGCCAAATCGCGCCGAAATCCTTAAATAATTGACACTGCCTCTCGCATTCTCAAACTTTTGGAGTATAGTAAATACAGCAGAATGGAGAAACGTACTTATGAAAGCAAAAAAATGGAGCAGAAAAAAAATCGTCGATGAATTTGCAGGAACGCTTAAAGCCGACGGCGCGCCCATGTCCCGCCAGCAGGTCCACATGCTGCGGAAAAAAGCGCGCGGCCTGTGTTTGACATGCGGAGAGCCGGCGATCGGTGTTTATTGTCTCAAGCACACCATCGCGGCGCGGGAAAGAATGCGGAAGAAACTCAAATATCGCCGCCGTCTGCGCAACTCCGCGAGTTATCTTCTCGAAAAACAAAGCCGCTCCCGAGGCCGCAAACGCGGCATGTCGGTCCGCTTGCCTCGCCGCAAAACGCGAGCGCACGCCAGAGCGATTTAAAACAGCCATATCAGGGCGATTACACGGCCTTGGCCTTGGAGGACTTTGCCGTTTCGGCCGCGGGCGCATTTGCCTGCGGCCGACGGACGAAGTGCCCGATGAAAGCGTAGCCTCCGAGCAGGATTCCCACGGCAAACGCGGCCAGGCTCACCCGCAGTATAGACTGCGGCGGCTGGTATCGAAACTCGACCGTATGGTGGCCGGGAGAAAGAAGTACGCCTTGCATGATGTAGTTACACCGCAAGAGGCTCTCCGCTTTTTGGTCAACCCAGACGTGCCAGGTGTCGCCAAAGTGGTTATTCAGGAGCAAAATAGCAGACGTCCTGGCATCAGCCTGCAAGACGAGATACTTGGAATCGTAGTGGCTGATCTCAACGGCGCCAGGATCGGTCTCGCCTGGGGCAGATGCCGCCGCAGCCGGCGTTTCCTTTGCCACCAGCACCGTTTTTTCGGGATCAAAGGGAGTGGACGCAAGCGTTTGCAGGGCGGCAGGATCGTCCACGACTTGCCATCGGCTAAAAAGCTTGGCTCTTGGTAAAGCGCGGGTGAATTCCAGCAAGGCGATAGGCCCCTGAACGTTAGTATTGACAGACATGTCTCCCGCATCTTCGAACTGGGTGACGCCGGGTTTGATCGCCATGTCCATGCGCATGACGGTGCGAAAGCTGTTTTTGGGCTCTCCAAACTGGTTCAACACCGGTTCCATGTTCGCGTCGGCCAGGATGTAACGGGTATTGGTCAATTGCCATAAGCGCGTCCCCGGTGAGAAATCAGTCCTGGAATGGACAAGAAAGTTGTTGATATAACTGCTGTCAATCGCGGCCATGCGCGGGGCCTGGTCGATTTCCAGCGATTCAATGTCATTGAACGGAAAATCGTTCTCCAGCCACCAATGGTTGAGGCCCCCGAAATTGGCGTCACCCGAAAGGTCATACGGTCCAATGGGCGAAGTCCGGGAAGTGACACGATGTTCCCACGGTTTTTGCCGGAGAACATCCACCAGCGGGTTCATGCTGTACTTTTCTTTGTAATTGTAATAGCGGACCCACGGATCATCGGCGCGATAGAGATCGCAAATCATGATCGCGCTCAGAATGGCCCAGGCCCATCCCGCGCGTTGCCCGGCCAATTTCCCACTGAGGATGACAACCAGCAATCCCACCGAAAGCGCCAGAAAAATTACGAATAAGCCGACTTCGCCGACGCAGAAGTGAGCAACCTGCGTAGCGAGGGACGGATCATCGAATCCATTGTGCTCCAGATAACGTGTGATGTCGGGCAGGGATGATTTTACGACCAAAAACCCAATTATCGCCGCGAGCAAAAGAATGCTCGAACCGATGACCCACTTTTTGTCGAACGAGGAGGCCTTTTGCCACCAGCTCAGCTTGGCCTGCGGACGAGAACCCGAGCGGGCCGGCGCTGGCGCAGGCGCAGCCGGCTCCGCAAGGTAACGGCGATACAGCGTCTCCATTCCGTAACCCGCGAGAATGATCAAGCTGATATTGAGCGGGTGCATGAACTTCATCGGGCTTCGGATGTTCGTCAAAAAGGGCAAATGATAGATCAACGGGTAGATGAAGCCGTGCCGGCCCCACGCTGCCAGCAGTGAAAAGACCGCCGCAACACTCCAGAACCAGATCGCCCTTCGTTCGTCCCCGGAATACGGAGAACCGATCTTTCTTCCAGCATTGGCGACACCGAATGCGGCCAGCAAGCACACCAGCAAACCGGCATACTCGCCGTTGCCGGTGTGCCTTCGTTGTACTTGACCCTTGACCTGTTCCAATATGTTTTCGCGCCCGGCCATGTTGCTACTGGCGAAGAGAGCCTGAATTTCAGGCTGGGGAGCCAGGCCAAGCGCGACTACGGCATTGGAGCGAACTTGCGGATGGCTGCTTTCCAACTCTTCGACGCGCGGATCTTCCGCGATTTTGCCCCAGTAGGAGCCGGCTTTGTTGGTTGAGGTTGTAAATTCCTGCATGCGATAACCGAAGACGCCGGGAATAATCACCCGCAGCGTTTCCGCCTTGGGAATGCTCCATTGCGTGGTGAAGTCCCAGCGCGCTGCCTTGTCGAATTCGCTCTGACCGCTGCCAGCCGTTCCACTAAGCTGAATGACGACCAGCGTGTAAATCGTGCTTAAAGAAATCAGGATGGCGGAGACCACCACCAGCAATCCGACAAAAACCGTTTTGCCGGCCCGTTGCGGTGCAGGCTCTTCATTTGATGTAAGAAACAGGAATGCGAGAAAGATTCCCACATAAATGCTCAGAATGGCTCCCACGTCGAAACCTTCCATGACCGCCATACCCGTGGCTAGGCCGGCCAGCACACCTTTGAGCCAGAGCGTGCGAATTTCCGAGCTGACCAGAACGCCAAGAGCGATAAAGATCATGGCCGTGCAGACGTTCCATTGCGGCAACCCCCAGCAGGCATTGGAAAAGAAGTGCATGTTCAGGCCGGCCGCAAGCCCTCCCACTACACAGACCATCGGCGCAAACCGCAATTGGCGGAAGAAAAACCACGTAGCGAAGCCTAGAAAAAGCATGCTTCCCGGCGCATAGATTTTGAAAAAATGTTCCGGCGAAAAAATCGCCATGGAAAAATTCGATAAATTGGGTGGAAAGGCGACATTTGGGCCGCCGATGTAAAAGAAGTCGGACCAGCAGGAAAAAATCGCCCCCGGAAGTTTGGAAGAACTTTCCATCGCCGCTCCCAGGGTAATGTCGTTGGCCCAAAAGACTTCGTAGGGCTGGAATCCCTGGCGGCAGAGCACAGCCAGAGTTCCGCCCAAAAGCACAAGCAACAGCAGGAAGCTGCCGTTAAACCGCTTTGGCTCGCCCGAGGCGCTGACATTCTTAGCCATAATCCAAAGAATATGTTAAATCCGCCCAATGCCAATCTTTATGGTTTTGGCGGCGTCACAATTATACAAAACAAATAAACGGGCAGAGGAATGGTTAGCAAGGGAATGGAAAAAAGACATGTGCTGAAATCATTCCGCTGCCGATCATTCCTCTGGCGATTGCCTGATGATGTTTTGAAATAATTCCTCTCCAAAATCCTCTGGAAATGAATGACTTTGACGAATCGCGCTGCCAAGACGCCAAGACCCATCATGGAAGGAAATTTCTTACAGCCGCTGCCGCCAGTAGCCAGGCAGCCGTTTGCCGTGCATCACCGCGACGATCCAGACACGATCTGTTTCGTCCAGATAGACTACCGAGTAAGGGAATTTTCGTGCTAGCGCCCGGCGGGCCGGTGGACTGAACTGAAAGAAGCGGTCGGGCTGGCGGCGAACTTCGACGATAAGCCGTTCAATTTCGTCGTAAAAGCGGCCACCCAATTCAGGCGTGATGGCCGCGTAGTACTCGGTGGCGTTCGCGTATTCCTCGCTCGCCTCAGGATGAAATGTGTAGGGCTTCACCGCCCGGCAATTTTGCGGACGCGAGCGGACACTTCTTCGCCTGGTATGCCCCGCACCTTGCCGGATCGGATTTCCTCAACGCGACGGGCGATTTCAGCCTGCCACGCTGCCTCGAACTCCGGGCTGCCGCTATGCAGATCTTCGGTTAGTCGCTCTACCAGCTCGCCGACCTTCTCAGGCGGCCAGTGGCGGGCTTCTTCAACGATTTGGTCCACAGTCATCGGCACAGGCATTAGCATACGCGTTTTGGTAGCGCGGTTCAACAGTCAAACGGTGCGATGGATTTGGCAATAAGCCTACGCGCTTGTGTTCTTGCGCGATGAGAAGATTCCATGACACATTGGCGGCGTCATGCCTTTTGAAACCAACAGCTTGACTGCAAGACGCCCCCATGCAGCGCGATGTCAACGGCGATGGCACGCCACGCGATGTGGCGCGGCTCTCATTGGATTAACGGTTCTTTTCCTCGCGGCGGGAATGGCAAACGCCGCTGTCGATCTTCTTCAACGGTATCCTACAAAACTTGACGGCGGCGATACCGCTGCCGAAAGAGCGCGTCCGTGGCAATTCAGCGCGGACGATATTTTTCAAATCAGCGGTTTCACCAATGGAATGGCGGGCAATTTGCGCGTCCGAACAGGGGCGGCCGACGTTGGCCTTGGCCATTGCGCCGATGGCGTGGTCTGGGCCTTGGTGCTGCCGCGCGAGGGCGGAAAAATTTCCAGCCCGGCGACAAACTCCGAGGAAAGCGTGGCCCATGTTTGGCTGAGATTTCATCCGAGTCTGGTCGATGTGTTATTTCCTCCACCATCGGTCATCGGCGGCGGGTCAACGAATTTGCTGCCCATCATGCAGGCCATCGCGGCGCACAAATTTCGGTCCTCTTTTCACGCCGGTGAAGATGCTCTCATTCCCAATCCCAACGATGTCATTGTCGATGTGGATACGCCGGAGCGGTTGCGGCGGTTTTTTGTGGTGGATCGCGCCAAGCAGACCGCGGCCTATGCCAACGCGTTTGAGCATCAAGCCTTCAGGCCGCATCCAGCTTTGACTCCCGCCCTGGCGGAAACCGCCTTTGACCAGCTCTGGGACGCGTTTGACACCACCTACGCGATGTTCGTCATCCGGCCGGATGTGGATTGGGACAAACTGCGCGAACAATGGCGGCCCAAGGCGCTGGCCTGTCAAACATCCGATGAATTTGCCGCCACCTGCGCCGAGATGCTCAAGCCTTTGCGGGACTTGCACGTTTCGCTCAGCCTGGCCGGGACGGACATTCCCGTCTTTAACCGACCGCGCGCGGCCAATTCCAATCCACCAGCGCACAAAAAAATCCTTGGCGACCTTCATGTCGCCGGACGTCTCCAATGGGCGGTGACGGCGGACAAAATCGGGTTTGTCGGCATTTACGGCTGGGACGACGGGTCTGTGCCGAAGCAATTCGACGACGCGCTTAAACAAATGCGGGACACGAAGGGACTTATCGTTGACGTAAGATGGAACGGCGGAGGCGACGAGCGGCTGGCCCAACAGGTGGCGGGCCGATTTCTGCAAAAGGAAGTCATCTATGGTTATGATCAATTTCGCGACGGTCTCGAACGGACGAATCTGACCAAGCGCTTTCCCCGGAAGGCGGCGCCACTTGGTCCCTGGCGTTATGAAAAACCGGTCATTCTTTTGATCGGACAAAAGTGCATGAGCAGCGGGGAGTCATTTGTCGGAATGATGATGGGCGCGCCCAATGTGACGACCATGGGCGATCACACTTGCGGTTCAAGCGGAAATCCGCAACTGGTTGAATTGCCATTGGAAATGACCGTCGGAGTGCCGCGCTGGATCGATTATCTGCCGGACGGCACGCCATTGGACGAGCGCGGTTTCACGCCGCAAATTCCTTTCACTCCGGCGCCCGATGGACTGAGCGGAAGCCGGGACGATCTGCTTTCCGCGGCGCTGGAACGTCTGCGACACTCGCCCTAGACAAACCGAGGAAACGCATCGTTGATCTCCAAGTTCTTCGTTCTTGTCCAACGCCAATGAAGCCGCTGCATCTATTTTTTCTCATTGTGATGAACTGCCTTTGGGCCGTTTCGTACACGGTATTCAAGGCGTTGTCGCCCTATCTGAATGCGGGAGGCGTGGCGACATTGCGATTTGGATTAACGGGCCTCATCCTGGTTCTTTGCTGGCCGCTGCTGCCGGGCTGCGTGCCGCGAGGACGCGATCTTGTCCGCACGATTTTGATGGGGATCGTTGTTTTCATGTTCGCGCCCCGTTTTCAGGTCGCCGGTGTGCAAATGGGCCAGGCTGCCGATGCCTCGGTTTTGATGGCGCTTGATCCATTGACCACATCCCTGGCCGCGGCGATTTTTTTGCGCGAACATATCCGGCCCCGGCGGTGGATCGGTTTCGTGCTCGGCCTGGCAGGCGCGTTGTTGATGGCGGAAATTTGGCGGCCGGAATTTCGTCTGCCCGCCTTGACGGCGAACGCACTGATCATTCTCTCGTTTTTCTGCGAAGCTGCTTATTCGGTGATCTGCAAGCCCATTCTGCCTCGGGCGGGATTGTTCAAAGTCCTGGCCGTCGCCTTGATTGCCGGAACAGCCGCGAACCTGTTGGTGGATGGATCATCGACCATTCGAGCGGCGAGGATCATGCCGCCGTACGGTTGGCTGCTGCTGGTCTATCTAAGCCTGGTCTGCACGCTCCTGGGCTATTCGCTCTGGCTCGTGGTCATCCGCGAGTCCGAAGTCAACGTGGCGGCGCTGACGATCTTCATTCAGCCGGTGGTGGGTGTCATGGTGGCCGTGGCTTGGTTGAACGAATCACTGCATTGGGGACAACTTTGGGGCAGCCTTGTCATTCTGGCGGGCCTCGTAATCGGTTTGAGCCGGCCGCCCAGGCAGTTGCGTTGACTCACGGGAAAACCTTAGCAACGGTTAAAAAGGTTTCGTTTCAAACTAAGCGACCCAGGTTTTTCTGTCCAGGTGACTCAAGTTTCGTTATCGAGGTGCAACCCAAGTTTTTCTTGACAAAACAGAAGACTGTTGTAAAATAGAATCTAGCCATCAGGGCTATCCTATTGACTCCACCGACCCCTGTGGGTGGTATTTCGGGTTGTTGGACCCGCCCACCAGAGCATGATACGGAGCCGGCGACAGCTGCACGGCCTGTTGCGCCAAGCGATAAA
>Ga0182024_10004795_pt1 | contig 30773 bp, 27 predicted proteins | sample P32metaG_FD_120480 | JGI IMG/M metagenome (GOLD analysis project Ga0182024, IMG submission 120480) | Permafrost microbial communities from Stordalen Mire, Sweden - P3-2 metaG (Illumina Assembly) | ecosystem: Environmental > Terrestrial > Soil > Wetlands > Permafrost | place: Sweden: Stordalen... | reverse complement strand
GCTAACCGGTGGAGCTGGCGGAGGGAATTGAACCCCCGACCCTCTGATTACAAATCAGATGCTCTACCAGCTGAGCTACGCCAGCGCTCTCAAACCGACAAAGAATAGCAGATAGGGTACTCGAATTGCAAGCGCTCCAAGCCAAAATTGCAGCACGCCGGTGGCCAGCTCTGTGGAAAAACCGAGTGCACGTAGCCTTGGTGGCAACTCTTAACTGATTGATTTTACATAACATACGCCAAGACCGAAGGACAGTTCTGTGGATAATCCCGGCAAAATCCAGTTGCCGCCAATTAATTTTCGAAATCTACTCCCAATTCGATGACCCAGACCGCGGTCGAGATGCAACAATTCCATCTGCCGATGGATTGCGCGAAAAGGAAAATCCTATGAAGCGACGTCTCTCGATGGTGTTGCCAGCCGCGATCGTGTTGCTCGGCGCGATGGCCGTGGTCGCCCGCCATTACTGGACGAGCGGCGGAAATTCCGCCAGAGAAAGCATGCTTGCGACTCTGCCTGCGGACTCCAGCGCCGTATTGTACGCCGATGTTGCTGACCTTCGCCCAACGCAGTTTATCGCGCAACTGCACGACTGGGCGCCGCGGCCGCAGCAAATCGACGCGGACTACGCGAAGTTTTTGCACGACACCGGATTTGACTATGAGCGCGATCTCGATCGCGTCGCCATCGCCCTCCTGAAGCGCGGGCAAGAAACCAAATTCCTCGCCATCGCCGACGGCCGCTTCGATCGCCAGAAAATCAATACGTACACATCGCAGTTCGGCACCCACCAAAAAGGTGGAGGCCGCGAAATCTTCACCGTGCCCATCAGCGGCAGTCCGCGCAAAGTTTCCTTGGCCTTCACGCGGCAAAATAGAATCGCGCTGACCGACGACGCCGATCTCTCCGCGCTGTTGGCGAACCCCATGAAAGGCGCTGATGAAAACGACTGGCGCGCGCGGTTCGAGCGGCTCGCGGGCTCGCCGCTGTTCGCAGTGATCCGCCAGGACGCCGCGACCGGCGCCGCGCTGTCACAACGTGCGCCAGGCGGCCTGTCATCGCCGCAGCTCGCCGCATTGCTCGATCAACTCCTATGGATCACGATCGGAGGAAAACCGGAAGGCGCGGACCTGCGCGTTGTGGCCGAAGGCGAATCCCCGGCAGACGAGACCGCCCGCCAACTTTCCGATTTTCTAAATGGCGCTCTGATTCTCGCGCAGGCGGGACTCAACGGCCCGCAGGTACGCAAGCAACTCAACCCGCAAACCCGCGAAGCTTACCTCGAAATCCTAAAGAGCGCCGCCATCACGCGCATCGATCGAGGCGAAACCAAATCCATCCGGGTGGTCTTCGACGTCACGCCGAAATTCCTAGCCGCCGCCAGCGCCACCGTCCCGGCGGCGCCTCACCGGTAACGGAAGTCGCCCACTTTAGGAGTGCGGGGTTTAGACGCACCTCCGCCCCCAACCAAAACGGGCAATAAAATCGCGAGGGCTAAAACAGATGTCCGAAGGAAGGGAGCAGTAGCCTATTAAAAGCTAATCGCCGGCTGGAGTAGCCCGCATGTACCGCCAAGGATTTACCGGCGCATTATTCACCCGCACTTCATAGTGAACGTGAGGCCCGGTGGAGCGCCCGCTAATCCCGGTGTAGCCTACAACCGTGCCGCGTTTGACCCGCGCCCCGGCAATCGCCGAAAACGAGGACAGGTGTGCATACCAGGTCGTAATTCCGAAACCGTGATCGATCACTACCAGCCGGCCGTAACCCGCGTGATTCTCAACGATGGTCACCACTCCGTCGGCAGTCGCATGCACCGGCACCCCGTAATCCGACGCCACATCCACGCCGGTGTGAAACGCACCCTCACCGCTGAACGGGTCCAGCCGCTCGCCGAAGCCGTCCGTAATATGGCCCATCACCGGCCAGATCGAAGGCGTATACGTCGAGTCCGCAAAGGTCATTACCGGCATCAAGCGTAGGCCGCCGCTCGAGATCGCGATGGTAGCCGCATTCTTTTTCAAAAAGGTATATTGCTCTACGGAGCGGTCAAAGGCATCCTGCGCGGTCACCGGATTATCGCTCTCATCGAAAGCCGCGGGATGGTACCGCAGCACGCCATAGGTCATCGCGACTTCGGTGGCCAGGGATTGCAAAGAATCCAAGCGCTGGTTGGTATCGTCGACAGTCGTCTGCAGCTGCCGATATTGCTTCTTCAACGTTTCCTGATCGTGACGCAGGGCGTTGTAGTTCCCCACCTTCCACAGCATGCGCGAATAAGACCCAGCCGCAGCCACCACCGTAACGCTTCCAATCAACGCCAGCACCGCAAGGGCGTGCAGCACGTACGCGGGGATGATCAGCTTCTGCATCTTCCCTGGCGTGGAGGCGATAAAAAACGTGTAGGTCTTACCCTTCATCTCTGCCGGGTTCCTCAGTGTCTACGAATCGTTGGCGCCGATTGCCTACCCTGGACCGCAAACCGAAAACATCCGCTGTCATTCGCCGAGCGGCATCCGAGCCGCCTCAATTGCTGGGACATACTAAATTTTGTAGGTGTTAGAGTCAATCCTGTATTCGACTGGTCCAGGTTCAGGTGCCGAAAAACTGCCTCCCTGTCCAAAGGAACAGCTAAAAGGTTTCTCACGTTACACTAGACGTCATCCGGTGCGTAAAGTCACTACATCGAACCCCGCAGAACGCCACCATGAATACCCCAGGTCTGCGATGAATCGCCCCACGGAAAATGACCTGGTCCGGAGGATTGGTTTAGCGGGCCGCTGGCTAAGTGCTGATAATGCGGCAGTTCAGCTCGGAATCGGGGACGACGCCGCCCTGTTTTCTCCCCGGCGCGGCTACGAAACCATTTTGACGTGCGACTGGTTCCTCGAAGGCATGCACTTTCTACGCGACCAGCATCCTGCCGATTCGATCGGCTGGAAATGTCTGGCCCGCGCGGTTAGCGACATCGCCGCCATGGGTGGCGAACCTCGCTGCTTTCTCCTAAGTCTCGCCATTCCGGAAAGTCACGCTGGCCCGTGGCTCGATGAATTCCTGCGAGGCCTGCGCCGCGCCGCCCGCAAACTTGCTTGTCCCTTAGCGGGTGGCGATACAACGCGACGCTCCGAAATCCTGATGAACGTTACGGTCATCGGCGAGGTGCGTTCGGGTCGAGCCAGGTTGCGGTCGGGTGCTCGCCCCGGAGACGTTATCTATGTCAGTGGCCGCTTGGGCGAAGCCGACTTCGGACTTCAGCGCCTCCGCAAGGGCCGCATCGGCAAGAACGACCCTGTCGTGCGGAAGCATCTCTACCCCGAACCACGGATCGCCCTGGGCCGCTGGCTGGCCGATCATCGAATCGCCACCGCCATGATGGATCTTTCTGACGGGATTTCCACCGACTTGCCGCGCCTATGCGCGGCTAGCCGCGTAGGGGCGCGCCTGAACGCTTCGCGAATTCCAACGGTACACATCCGAAATCAATCTCGTCTCAGCAACAGCGCTGCGCTGGACCTCGCGTTGAATGGCGGTGACGACTACGAGTTGCTCTTCACCGTGCGACCCGGAAAGGCCCGCCGGATGCCGCGCTCGTTCGAGCGCCTCGGTCTCACCGCCATCGGCGAAATTACGTACCAGCGACAAATGATACTTGTTGGAAGCGAGGGGCGGGAACGGAACCTATCTCCGGGCGGGTGGGATCCTTTCCGCCGCTCGCACTCGTAAGTGCGCCCGAGCTACCGTTGGAGTTCAGCAAGCGCCCGGATCAAGGGTGAGTTGGTGGGCCGACCTGGGCGGTCGCTGCGCTGGTGGCCGCTGCTTTGGTTGGCGGTGTGTCGGTAGGCGGTTTTGGTTTGCGCTCGCCCGGTTCGTCTTCGGTTGGGGCGGTGTCCGGCGTGTCTACGTGGACGGCATGATCGCGGGCTTCCTGTTCTAGTGGGACTACGTTGGCGAACTCGACTTCCGGGGCGCCGCTTAGGGCGTTTTGCATAAATTCCAGCCAGATGGGGAGGGCGGCGCGGGCGCCGGTTTCTTTTTTGCCCAGCGAGATTTGCTTGTCGTCGTAGCCGACCCAGACTCCGGCCGTTAGTTGGGGGGTGAAACCGATGAACCAGGCATCGGTGTAGTCCTGCGTGGTGCCGGTTTTGCCTGCGGCTGGGCGGCCGAGCGCTTTGGCTTGAATGCCCGTGCCGAACTGAATTACTTCTTCGAGCATGGCGGTCATGGTGCGGGCTACTTCTGGCGAAACTACGTCGTGGACTTCGGGATGGGCTTCTTCGAGCATGGCGCCGTCGTAGCTGGTAACCCGGCGAATCATGTGCGGATCGATGCGGATGCCGTCGTTGGGAAATACCGTGAATGCCGAGACGTGTTCTGAGAGCTTCATGTCGGCCGCGCCCAGAGCTAGCGGCAAGTACGGCGGAAGCGATGTGGTAATACCGAAACGGCGGGTCACGTCGACCACCGACGAAATGCCCACTTTTTCTGCCAGCTTCACGGCCGGAACGTTGCGCGAGCCGGCTAGCGCGCGGCGCAACGTTATGTTGCCCTCGAACTTTTCGTCGTAGTTGTGCGGCGAGTAGGGCTGACCGCCGCTGATTACTGTGAACGGCGCGTCGAGAATGGTGTCGAACGGCGTGGCGCCTTTTTCGAGGGCGTCGGCATAGACGTACACCTTGAACGAGCTGCCCACCTGGCGGTAGGCCTGGGTGGCGCGATTGAACTTGGAATCCTCAAAGCTATAGCCGCCGACCATGGCTTTGATTTCGCCGGTGGGATTGTCAATGGCCATGATGGCTGCCTGCGGGGCGGGTTGCTGTTCGAGTTGCACGCGCACGGTGCTTTCGTGCAACTCGGTAATCGAGAATTGCGTCAGGTCGCCGACTTTCAGAAGATCGGCGGGCTTCTTGCGACCGGTCCAGGCGAAATCCGTGGGCGAGAGGATGGCGCGGTATGGGCCGATCTTGATAATGGCGTTTTTATCGTCGACCGTCAGGACCAAGCCCGTGACGTAACTTCCCTTTTCGAGCGGGTGCCGCCAGTCTTCGTCTTCGTAGCTGTCGAGCTTGCCGAGGTTGTCGCGCAAAATGTTGGGGAGATCGCCGCGCCAGCCGTGGCGGCGGTCGTAGCTGTGCAGGCCGTCGCGAATGGATTGGTTCGCAGCGCGCTGCATGGCGATATTGAGCGTGGTGTAGACGCGCAGTCCGCGTTCGTGGACGGCTTCGGTGCCGTAGGTGGATTCCAGATACTTGCGAACCTCTTCAAAGAAATACGGGGCCAGATCATTCCTTGGATATTGCACGTGCAACCCGAGCGGCGTTTTCTTGGCGGCTTCCTGTTCGGCGGGGGTGATCTTGCCTTCTTCTTCCATGCGGTACAGCACCAGGTTCCGGCGGGCCAGGGCTCCGGTGGGGTTGGTCAACGGCGAAAATTTTGGGCCATTGACCATTCCCGCCAGCAACGCCGCCTCCTGCAATTTCAGGTCGCCAACAGGTTTGCCGAAGTAGAATTCCGACGCCGCCGCGAAACCGTAGTTGCCGTGTGCCAGATACACCTGGTTCGAGTACATCGCAAAAATTTGCGGCTTGGTGTAGCGTCGCTCGATTTGCAGTGCCAGCAGCATTTCCTGCATCTTGCGGCGGAAGCTGCGGTCGCTACGGTCGAGGAAAAGGTTACCGGCCAGCTGCATGGTGATGGTGCTGGCGCCGCCGGTAATGCGGTGATGCAGTACGTTGCGCCAAGCCGCGCCCGCAATACGCGGAAAATCTATGCCCCAATGCTCTTCGTAGTGCTGGTCTTCAATGGAGGTTACGGCGTTGTACAGGGCCTTGGGACACTGCTCGAAGGTCATTAAAATGCGGCGCTGCAAGGCAAAGCTGCCGACCAGCTGTCCGTCGTCGGCGTAAATTTCGGTAACCACGGTTGGCCGGTAGGTTTCCAGCGCGCGAATCTCCGGCAAGTCGCTGGCGTAGACAAAGAGCAGCCCGCAAGCCGCACCCAGCGCGATGGCGCACAGCAGCAAGAACGCCAGCGCCACACGGTCGATCAACTTAAAACCGCGAAGCCGCAAGGTAATCGGGGGCAGACTCAGCATGAACCAATGATTTTAACGCAGATGAGAAAGTTTGCTTGGAGTTTGCTGCATTGTGATTCGTGTCTTCAACCTGCCAGGTTTACGCTCCGTAGATCTCCAGCGTATCCACTCGAACTACCTTCCCCTTGCCGCCATCCCAGTGCGCGATCCAACCAATCCAGGTGCCCGCACAAGCTGGCGCAACGTAGTCCCCCTCTGACGTCAACGGCGCCTCATTGCCGTAAGCCGACCTTTCTCTACCGGCTCGGAGCGACGGTAAGTTCCCAATTGGCGAATTACAAAGACTCGAAATATTTTTCGCCGGCGCAGGAACGGCACAGGGTGCGGCCGTCTTGCAACACTTCGCGTTTGAAATTTATGCCTTCAGCGCATTCGGCGCAGACTACCCTGGGGCTTTTGAACCCGGGCAGATCTTCGGGTCGGACGTGAACCTTTACCCATTTTTTGTCGAACAGGATTTCTTCGGACAGGGCAGCGTAGGCCCTTTGCTGGCCAGCGTCTCTCGGGAGTTCGGGGAACATTTCGCGGGCGGCTTGTTTGCTGGATTCTCTGGCGGCTACGCGTATGGCGCGGCCGGTTTGCAGGTCGACGAAAGTGGCGGCTACTTTTCCCCAGTCGCGGAATTTCAGGGCGCGCTTGCCTAAACGGCAATTGGCTACCAGGGCGATGGCGTCGGTCATGCAGCGGTCGATTTCGACGTAGGTTACGATGCGTTTGCGTTCGGCTATGGGGTCGTCGATGCCTAATTCGCGGAGGCCTAGCATGGCAAGGCGGACGCCTAGGACTTGGCCGGCGCAGAGATGGCCGTGGGCTACGGCGGCCAAGTCTAAGTATTCGGGTAACGACTTCATAGAAGCAGTCTACAGTCGATAGTTCACGGTTGAAAGCGGCGCCGGATTGGGCGGCCGAAAAAAAAAGCCGCCGCGGACCGGCAGCGCTATTAGGTGCTAGCGCGGGCTGGTGGTTGGTGTTTGCGTTGGCTCGGGGGCGGCCCACGGGTGACGGCTGCGGGCTTCGAGGAAGGCCAAGTAGGTCATTAGCAGCGCGAGGAGCGAGAGAGCGGCGTCTTCGAGAATTTTCTTTAGGTTGATGGGTTCCGGGGTAGCAAAGCAGCCGCAGTTGATGTTCATGTGTAGGAGGTAGGCGCGGGTTACTACGGCAAAGAAGCCGAGCATGATGACCGTCAGGATGGTGGCCCAAATTTCGAGGCGCCAGCCGATCAATAGCAGCAGGCCTAGAGTGATTTCCGTGATGGGGAGCGTGTGGGCTACCCATTGTACTCCCCAGGGGGTGAGGAGCTTGAAGGCTTCGACTTGGAAGGCGAAGTTGGCGATGTTGGTCAAGAGCGAGAATTTCAGGAAAAAATAGGGCCAGAAGTGGGTGTTGGGGAGAAACAACTTCGAATACCCCGCATAAATGAAGAGGGGGCCAAGAATCAATCGGCCTAACCAGATTACTGCGCGGCGGAGGTTCAAGGGGCTAGATGGCATCATCGGCGGCTCGTCGCTTCGGGCAACTGGATCTTACGGTTCCCGGTGGTCGTCGCGAAGGACGGAATGACGTGTCCTTCCGTTTTTTATCTCCTGGCCATCGCCGTCATTTTGGCTTTCGGCAACAGCGCCCGCCAACCTTCGAAGCCTGGGTAAACGGGCGGCGGCGGCTACAACTATTTCTGGCTTAACAGCTGGTCGAGGAATTGTTTCAGGATTTCCCAGTTCATTACGCCGGCGTACGGGAAGGTTTGACCGCCAGCATGGAAGACGGTGGTGGGGGTCTGGTTGACGCGATAGGTTTGGCCCAGCGCTTGGTCTTTGGCTATGGCGCCATCCAGGGTGCCTCCCTTTACCAGGGCGCGGACCTTGGCCATTTCGGAAGGGGAGAGGACTGAGGCTACAGTGCCGTCTACGTCGCCGGTTTGCTCCCACTTTTCCTGGTTGTCGAACAGGACTTCTTCTACGGGTTCAAGTTTCCCGATTTGGGCTGCGGCTCGGGAGTATTCGGCGGCTACTTTGGAGTGGGCGTGCATGGGTAGCGGGAAATCGCGGTGAATTAGGTAGACTTTGCCGGTGCTTACATAGTTGTCCATCACCAGGCGGTTTGTTGAGGTGAATAGCGTTTTGCAGGCTGGGCATTGGAAGTCGCTGAAGACTTCCATTACGACTGGGGCGTTTTTCGAGCCCAGGGCTTCGTGGGGGTCCACGTCCGGAATCGAAGCTGTCGATTGCGGCATCGAATGCGGTTGCGCGGCCTGCAGCGGGCGAATGGCAATGCTGGTCAGCAGTGCGGCCAGCGGGATAGCGCTTAGAAGCGCTAAGAACACCGACCACTTGGCTCGACGGTTCACAAGTACCCTCCGGCTGATGAAGGTTAGATGCGGATTTGGCGGTGACGCGGACGGCAGAGTATCACAGTCGACGGCTCGCACTCTTGGGGACGGCGAGTTTTTGGATCATGGCCCGCAAACACTGGGCGTTTTTTCCTATGGGCCTGAAGGCAAAGTCTTTGCGAGAAAATCAGATTGTAAGCCTATCATTCTAAAGGGCGGGTCGAAGCCCACAGTGGCTAAATCCTGGAGTGGCTCGGTATCGTAGGTTTGCGGCGCTGGATCAGCGGAGATCCTCCCGTCCGCTCAGGATCACTCTAAATTCCATTTGCTTTTGGCGACGGAAAAAGATGAGGCGGAGAGACGAGATTCCCAATCCTTGGATGCTACCGGAAAAATCGATGAGCGTCAAGTTAAATTTTGGCAGTGGGCTATTTCGGCTGTAAATTATAGAAAGAGAATGAATTATTTTGTTATAAGAAAACTTGACAAGGATACACTCAACGTGTAATCATGACGCTCGGTGGCAGGGTGCGAAGGTGGCCGGGAGGTCGGTGTCTTGAACCGATCTGAAGATGGGCCACTCCATGAGGCCGCTGAGATTTGAGCCAGGAGGAAGGGCGGTTATGAGCAAGATTATTGGCATTGACTTGGGGACGACCAACTCGGTGGTTGCGGTGATGCAGGGCGGGGAGCCGGTGGTTATCCCGAACCAAGAAGGCGCGCGGACTACGCCTTCGGTTGTCGCCATTACCAAAGGTGGCGAGCGGTTGGTTGGGCAGGTGGCCAAGCGGCAGGCGGTCACCAACCCGGAGAATACCGTTTATTCGATCAAGCGGTTTATGGGCCGTGCGTTTAGTGAAGTCGCTGAAGAGATGAAGCGGGTGCCTTATCACGTCGTTAAAGGGCAGCACAACGACGCGCGGATCGAGGTGGCTGGCAAGGTTTATAGCCCGCCGGAAATTTCGGCGATGATTTTGGGCAAGCTGAAGTCGGCGGCGGAAGACTTTCTGGGCGAGAAGGTGCAGAAGGCCGTCATCACCGTGCCGGCTTATTTTAATGACGCGCAACGGCAAGCGACCAAGCAAGCAGGCGAGATTGCCGGTTTGGAAGTGGTGCGCATCATCAATGAGCCTACGGCTGCGGCTTTGGCTTACGGGCTTGATAAAAAGAGCGACGAGACCATCGCGGTGTACGACTTGGGCGGCGGCACGTTCGACATTTCCGTGCTGGAAGTTGGGGCTGGGGTTGTCGAAGTGAAGTCGACCAACGGCGATACGCACCTGGGTGGCGACGACGTTGACCAGCGGATCGTGGATTGGTTGATCGATGAGTTCAAGAAAGAGAACAACATCGATCTGAGCAAGGATCGCATGGCGCTGCAGCGGCTGAAGGAAGCTGCGGAAAAGGCCAAAATCGAGCTTTCGCAGATGATGGAGACGGATATTAATTTGCCGTTTATCACGGCGGGGGCTGGCGGGCCGATTCACATGCAGGTGAAGTTGACCCGCATGCGGCTCGAGCAATTGATGAGCGATTTGCTGGATCGGTCGATGAAGCCGGTGCAGCAGGCTTTGGAAGACGCGAAGATGTCGCCCAACGATATCCAGGAAGTGGTATTGGTCGGCGGATCGACGCGTATCCCGAAGGTGCAGCAACTGGTGCGCAACTTCTTTGGCGGGAAAGAGCCTCATAAGGGCGTTAACCCCGACGAAGTTGTGGCGGTTGGGGCTGCGATTCAGGGCGCGGTGCTGGGCGGAGAGGTGAAGGACATTTTGCTGCTGGACGTTACGCCGCTATCTTTGGGCGTCGAAACGCTTGGTGGCGTGATGACTGTGCAGATCCCGCGCAACACTACGATTCCTACGCGCAAAGTCGAAACTTATTCGACGGCTTCGGACAACCAGTCTGGCGTGGAAATTCACGTGATGCAGGGCGAGCGCAAGTTCGCCAAGGATAACCGCTCGCTTGGCACCTTCAAGCTGGACGGGATTCCGCCTGCGCCCCGTGGGACGCCGCAGATCGAGGTTACCTTCGACATCGACGCGAACGGTATTTTGAACGTCAGCGCGAAGGACAAGGCTACGAATAAGGAGCAGAAGATCACCATTCAGTCTTCCACCGGCTTGACGAAGGAAGAGGCGGAGAAGATGAGAGTGGAGGCGGAATCGCACTCTGAGGACGATCGGCGCCGGATGGAAGAGGTGGAGGCGCGCAACCGGCTGGACGGCTTGGTTTACCAGGCCGAGAAGCTGGTACGCGAGAACCGCGACAAGATCGCTGAGGCGGACGTTAAGTCGGCTGAAGAGTCGGTCGAGGACGCCAAGAAGGCCATGAATGAAGGCGGAACGGCGCGGTTGCGGTCGGCTACCGAGAACGTGGAGCGGACTTTGCATAAGATCGCGGAGACGCTTTACAAGACCGGGCAACAGGCTGAGGCAGCTGGGGCCGGGGCTGGTGCGGCAGGAGCTGGGCCGGCTGGGGCTGGGCCAAGTGATGGTCAAGCTGGCGGCAGCGGAGCCGACAAAAAGCAGGGTGATGTCATTGACGCCGAGTATGTAGACGTTGATGAGACCAAGCGACCGAACTAACCAATAGGCGTAGCGAGGTGTTGGGTGGCAGGTCCAGGCTTGCTTTAAGAGTCGACTGCTGCGTGGCACCTCGCTCCTGCTTTGGGGCTGTGGAAACGTTGAGCGATTCTTGCTCGCGGATAGGATGGAGCGGGGTGGAACGCCGCACCGGCAGGAGTGCCGGTGCCGGTTGAAGAGATTCAGCGCTAATCATGGCTACGACTACGAAACAGGATTATTACGAACTGCTGGGCGTTTCGCGGAAGGCGAATGCCAAGGAGATTCGTTCGGCTTTTCGGAAGCTGGCGCGGAAGTTTCATCCGGACTTAAATCCGGGTGACAAGTCTGCGGAGGAGAAGTTTAAGCAGCTGCAGGAAGCCTACGACGTGTTGTCGGATACCAAGAAGCGGCAGATGTACGACCAGCACGGATTTTACAGTGAGAATTATCAGCCTGGGGGACCGCCTCCGAGCAGTGATCCCGAAGATGCGCGCGTTAATTTCGATTTCGGCGGGTTTGATTTTAATTCCGGGGCTGGGGCTCCGGGGGGCGCGGGCGGAACGGGTGGTTCCAGCTTTCGCGATTTGTTCAGCCAGTTTTTTCGCGGCGGGCGCGCCGCGGAAATGGAAGTGGAGCACCAGCCCGGCGGCGATCTGGAATATCAGATCGAGATCGATTTTTGGGATGCGGTTCGCGGCGCGGTAAAGAAAATTTCCATAACCCGGCTGGAAACCTGCGAGACCTGCCACGGTACCGGGGCGGTTGGTTCGCCGCAAACTTGCACGGCTTGCGGCGGTACTGGAACGATTCAGCAGGCTGCCGGCAAGATGCGATTCAACGTGCCGTGCACGCGCTGCGGGGGCACCGGCAAGTTGCGCACCGTATGCAAGCCCTGCGGCGGAGAAGGGCGCGTGCGCCGCATGGAGACCATTGACGTGCGCATTCCGGCTGGCGTCTCCAGCGGATCGCGCGTGCGGGTTCCAGGTAAAGGGAATGCGGGAACGATGGGAGCGCCTGCGGGGGATTTGTACTTGCGCGTTGAGGTCAAGCCGCACCCATTTTTTGAACGGCGGGCCAATGATTTGTGGGTGAAGGTGCCGGTTACGGTTAGCGAAGCTTCGCTCGGCGCGAAGATTGAAGTGCCTACCATCGATGGGCGCTCGCTGATGCGGATTCCGCCGGGGACCAATAGTGGAACGACCTTGCGTTTGCGGGAGAAGGGCGTGCCGAGTGCGCGGGACGGGTCGCGCGGGGATGAATACGTGGAGATCCAGGTGATTGTGCCGAAGCCTACTGACGAGCGGGTGCGCAATTTGATGAAAGAGTTGGAAAAGATTGAGCCGGAGAATCCGCGGGCAGATTTGTTTGCTAAGGCTGGGTGAGACCGAGAAATGGAATTGCGCTGTTTACGTTGAGGTCGTTCTTATGTCGCCGAACGGAAGAAAACGGGCTAAGGCCGGGTACATGATCAGTGCCGTGGCGGAGCTTTATAAATTACATCCGCAGACCTTGCGGCTTTACGAGCGGGTGGGCTTGCTGAAGCCTTCGAGGTCGCAGGGAAATACACGGCTTTATACGGACCAGGATTTGGAGCGGTTGGACGTAATTTTAACTTTGGCGCGGGATATGGGCGTCAACCTGGCGGGGATTGAGATTATTTTGAACATGCGGGAGAAGATGGTGGAGATGGAACGGCAGATGACCGAGTTCGCCACTGTCGTGCAGCAGGAGTTGTCTCGGGTTTCAGGGCTGCGCGGGGACACCGTGCCTCGGACTGCGATTGTGAGGGCTGTGCCGGTGCGCCGTGGGAATTTTCGAGAAGTGTCGTAGACCGTGAAAGCCTGCTAGTTTCCTCCTCGGGTATCCCCAGGTTGCTGATTTACCACGCGAGTTCGACGCTTGCCGTCGACTACGCAGGCTCGTATGCTGTCGGCGCAGGAGAAAAGCTGCAGGGCTCCGCGGATTCCGCGCCGGGCTACAGCCTGCGCCCCTACATTTTTCGGACCGGATGGATTTCAGATGACGTTGGAGAATTGCACGTTGTGCCGCGGGACTGGGTGGAAGATGGTGGCGCGGGCGGATGGAGCGCCTGGTCGCGTGGCTGTGGCTTGCGATTGTGGGATGGAGGAACGCGCAGTTCGAGTTATGGAGCGGGCGCGAGTCCCCAAGCGGTACGAGCATTGCGATTTTGAGAGTTACGTTACCGACCTTGCGGACGGGAAGACCTGGACTGCGGCGCATTCGCAATCGTTGAAGCAGGCCAAGATGCTGGCCCAAGGGTTTGTGCGGGATTATCCGGGGTCGGCGGAAAAAGGGTTGCTGTTGATGGGGCCGTCGGGCGTGGGAAAGACGCATTTGGCCGTTGCCTCGTTAAAGGAGTTGATTCGGCGGGGTCATGCTGGACTTTATTGTGATTATCGGGAGTTGTTGAAGGAGATTCAGGCTAGCTATAACCCGGCTAGCGAATCTACGGAGATGGGGATTCTTGAGCCGGTGCGTAATGCCGAAGTCTTGGTGATGGATGACCTGGGAGCTAGCAAACCTTCGGCTTGGGTGCTGGACATCATTGGATTGGTTTTGAATGCGCGGTATAGCGAGCGGCGGGTCACGATTCTGACTACGAATTATTTTGACGAAGTTGCGAATGCGGAGCCGGCGCCTCGTTTGCCTGGCGGGCAGCGAGTGACTGTGCGTGAGGAGTCTATTGGGGATCGGATTGGGGCTCGGATGAGGTCGCGGCTGTACGAGATGTGCCGGACGGTGGAAGTGTTTGCTCCGGATTTCCGGCGCGAAGTACGGTCGGCGGGGCGGGCGCACGCATGATCAAAGCACGAGTGCACCTGGTTATGGAAAAACCGCAAGGCTCCGCCGGACTCCGCCCTGCGCTACCGGCTTGGTTTTGAATTTGCGGGCGATATCTGCGTGCATTGACAGGGGATTGCGGCGGCGCGTATCATTTTGAGCGTTGCAGCGTTTTGACGTCTGCAGCATCTTTGTCCTCGGTGAGCGCTTAACGGTCGTTTCCGCAGTGGAGCAAATCGCTTGCTTAGCGGTGATTGGTACGCGGTCTTTGTTTCGACCGTTGACCGCACCTTGCTACGGCGGGTGGAATTAGGGTGACGGGTCTCAAGACCGCCACCGCCTCGCTGTGGGACGATTGACCTCCTTGCATCAACCCGTAGGGGAACTCGCAAGGATTTCGCTGGTTCACATGTGACTCGGCCTGGCCGGGTTACCTAGACGAATCGACTGAAGTTATCTTCTGGAGGCCATCAACCATGTTTTCTGACCACGACAACCCGTCCGCTGCGGCCGCCGCCGCACCCGCTCAGGATTCCGAAAAAGAAACTCCCAAGACAGGAAACGAAGCCCAGGCTGGTTCTACCGAGACCGAAGCTGCAGTAAACGCAGCCAAGGAAGAGGCCACGGCCGCTCCGGTGGCGCAGGCTGACGGCGATCCGCGCCCGGAGGCGACCACCGCTGCCGGGGAGTCCGCGACCGGCGGCGCGGAAGCGCACGGCAAGGAAGCGCACCAGCAGTCTGAAGCTTCTCCCGTCGACGCTGAGGCTGCCGCTGCAGCCGAAGAAGCGGCTGGCTCGGAAGAGATGAGCAAGCTGATCGAGCAGTACAGCGAGCCGCAGGAGAGCGCGGCGAACAACGAGATTATCGAAGTCAAAGTGGTGGCTTACACCGAGCACGGAGTTGTGGTTGACGTCGGCGGCAAAACCGAAGGCTTGATTCCCGCTGCGGAGTTTTCCGAGACCGACATTCCGCGCCCGGAACCAAACGCCACGATCGAAGTGCAGCGCACCGGCGAGCACAAAGACGGCTACGTTATTTTGTCGTACCAGAAAGTGTTGCGGCGGCGAACTTGGGAAAAGATTGAAGCGGCCTACAAGGCTAAGGAAACCGTTACCGGCAAGGTGGTCGATCGCATCAAGGGCGGTCTGGTTGTCGACATCGGGGCGCGGGCGTTTTTGCCGGGTTCGCAATACGATCTGCGTCCGGCGCAGAACCTCGACAACCTGCTGAATACGGAATTGCAGGTGCGCATTACCAAGCTGAACCGGCGCCGCGGAAATATCGTGGTGAGCCGGCGGGCCCTGCTCGAGGAAGAGCAGCACTCCAAGCGCGCGCAATTGATGGAGACGCTTGCCGAGGGGCAGACCGTGCACGGACACGTCAAGAATGTCACCGAGTACGGTGCCTTCGTCGACCTCGGCGGCATTGATGGGTTGCTGCACTTGACCGATTTGAGCTGGGGACGCGTGAAGCACCCGTCCGACATCGTCAAGCCTGATCAGGAGCTCGACGTCATTATTTTGAAGTTTGATAAAGAGAAGCAGCGGGTTTCGCTGGGTCTAAAACAGTTGATGCCCGATCCCTGGGTGGGCGCCTCGGAGAAATATCCTGCGGGCGGAAAAGTCAAGGGCAAGATTGTTGGCGTGGTGGACTACGGCGTGTTCGTCGAGCTGGAGCAGGGTATCGAAGGGCTGGTCCACGTTTCGGAAATGAGTTGGAACAAGAAAGTCACGCACCCGTCGAAAATTGCCAAAGTGGGTGACGAAGTCGATGTGGTAGTGCTCGACATCAAGCCGAGCGACCGCCGCGTTTCACTGGGAATCAAGCAAGCGCTGCCTGATCCATGGCTTCAGACTGCGGAAAAATATCCTGTCGGTACCGTGGTGACGGGCAAGGTTCGCAACATTGCTGAGTTCGGAGCGTTCATCGAAATCGAGGATGGCTTCGATGGTTTGGTGCACGTCGGCGACGTTAGCTGGACCGGCCGGGTAAAAAATCCGCATGAAGTGTTCAAGAAGGGCGAGCCGATCACCGCCAAGGTGCTGAAGATTGACCCGGAGAACCGTCGCGTATCCCTGGGTATCAAGCAGGTGAACGACATCTGGGGCGACTGGTTCAAGGATCACAAGGTCGGGCAAATCGTGAAGGGCAAGGTTTCGCGCATCGCCACGTTCGGCGCGTTTGTGGAACTGGGCGAAAATATCGAAGCGCTTTGCCACAATACCGAGATTGAAGAACGCAAGCGTCGCGATGACGGCCCTTCGCCAATGCACCGTACTTCGACCGGGCCGCTGAAGAGCGCCGGCCCTCTCGAGCCGGGCAAGGAATATGAGTTCAAAATTATCAAGATCAGCCCGGAAACCCGGCGCATCGGTCTAAGCTATCGGGCCGCAGCGAAACAGATCGAGCGACAAGAGATTCAACAGTACCGCTCCACCACTAAGTCATCTTCGACGGCCACCATCGGCGACGTGATGAAATCCAAACTTTCGGCGCGCTAGGCTTCGGCCACGGCTCTCGGCGCGGTCGGGGCCAGCACGATTAATTTCGTTTACCTCTGGGCCAATTTAGTGATAGGAAGAAGGGCAACTTAGCAGCGCTGCTCCCTGTAAACCGTTTCAGATCACGGGACTGCGGCAGTTCGGGGTGGTAGCGCGATGCGCGCTAGTGCGATAATGCCGGTACGCCGGTGGCTGTGCGACAAGGCAAGGGGACGATGACCAAGCAACCTACATTGACGAAAGCCGACCTTATCGAAGAGGTCCTGCGCGTTACCGAACTCCCCCGGAAAGAGTCCGAGACGGTCGTCGAGACGATTTTCGAGAGCATTATTCAAGCCTTGCAACAAGGCGACAAAATCGAAATTCGCGGCTTCGGCAGCTTTCGCACCCGTCAACGGCGCGGGCGGGTGGGGCGAAATCCCAAGACCGGCGCTAAGGTAGAAGTCCCGCCGAAGAAAATTCCCTTCTTCAAGCCCAGCAAGGAACTCAAGGACTTCGTGAATACTACCGATGGAGCCTCTGCGGCGTAGCTTTCTTTGGCTTTTTTCGCTCGGCTTTCAGTTCCCACCATCCCGGCATCACACTCCAGCAGCGACCGATAATGACGCGCGAACCATCTCCACTCTAGATAGGGAACGTCAAGTTGCGCCAATTTCTGTGCTCTCGCCCGTTTGCGACGCCGACCACGGCAAGCTCTTCCGTTTTACGCTATTCTTGGCGGGAACAATTTTCTTGCAGTTCTTCGTGAAAGGCGCGCGGCTCGATGGACTACATCTGGACTCCTTGGCGCTACCAGTACATGAAGCAAGTAGAGTCCGGCAACCAACCGGAGTGCATATTTTGCGACGCGGCGACGCGCCAGGATGATCACGAAACTCTAGTGGTCTATCGTGGCCAGAAGATTTTCGTGATTCTGAACCGTTTTCCATACACCTCCGGGCACGTAATGATTGTGCCTTACGCCCATGTTGGCGAGCTTGGCGCTTGCGAACCGGCAGCCTTGAACGAAATGATGAGTCTCGCGCAACGCATGGAATCGATATTCCGCGTCAGCTACAAACCGGACGGCATGAACGTCGGTATGAACCTGGGACGAGCGGGAGGCGCGGGCGTCGTGGGACACGTGCACCTTCACGTCCTGCCGCGATGGTTCGGCGACTCCAATTTCATGACGGTTGTCGGCGAGTCGCGCGTGCTGCCCGAAGACTTGACGACTACGTATCAGCGAATGCGAGACGCGCTGAGCGTAGCCGATTCGGGAGAGTTGCGGTGAACCTCGATCTAACCGAAGAGCAAAAACTGCTGCAGAAAAGTGTGCGAGAGTTCGCTGAGTCGGAAGTGAAGCCGCTCGCGAAAGAAATCGACGAGGCCGGCCGCTTCCCGCGCGAGACATTTCAGAAAGCCGCGGAGCTTGGGTTGACCGGAGTAGCGCTACCGGAATCGGAAGGCGGCGCAGGCTTCGATCACATCGCCTACAGCATCGTAATCGAAGAGATTTCGCGGTGTTGCGCTTCTACCGGCGTAATTCTTTCCGTGCAAAATTCGCTGTATGGCGATCCCATTCACCGCTTCGGAACTGACGAGCAGAAGAAAACATTCCTCTTGCCATTTGCGCGTGGCGAAAAGATTGGTTGCTACGCGCTAACCGAACCGCAAGCAGGATCAAATGCGGCGGCGCTGCGGACCAAGGCCGTGAAAACCGGCGACAAATACGTTATTAACGGAACGAAAGCGTGGATCACCAATGGCGGCGCGGCGGATGCGGCGATTGTTTATGTAAATACCGATCCGCCAAAGGGTGAGAAAGGGATTACCGCGCTGGTGGTCGAGAAAGGCACGCCCGGCTTCAAGGTCGGCAAGGAAGAGAAAAAGCTGGGGATCAACGGGACGGCGTGCGCCGAATTGGTGTTCACCGATTGCGAAGTTCCGGTGACGAATCGTATCGGCAGCGAAGGTGAAGGCTACCGGGTCGCGCTTTCCACCTTGGATGGCGGACGCATCGGTATAGCCGCACAGGCAGTGGGAATCGCACAAGGCGCATTCGAAGCCGCGCTCGAATATTCCAAGCAGCGCATGGCCTTCGGTCATCCCATCTCACAATTTCAAGCCATCCAATTCATGCTGGCCGACATGAGCACCGAAATCGACGCCGCCCGCCTGCTGGTCCGCAAAGCAGCATGGAAACAGGACACCGGCGCGCGCTTCAGCATGGACGCCGCGATCGCCAAACTCTTCGCCAGCGAGATGGCCACCCGGGTCACCCACAAAGCCATCCAGATCCACGGCGGCAACGGCTACAGCCGCGAGTACTCCGTCGAGCGCAACTATCGAGACGCCCGCATCACCGAAATTTACGAAGGTACCAGCGAAATCCAGCGGCTGGTAATCTCTTCCTGGGTTCTCAAGTCTTAGTGGAACTGACGGTCGAATACCCTGCCGTTCCCCGTAGTATGCTGACCTTGTGCTGGAACTCGAATGCGGACTTGAATTCGATTCTGCCCGGCGGGAGGACTTCTTTGCGGCTCTGCCTCCGCGGCCCGCGGTGTGTTTGATCGAGCCGCGTGAGGAAAACGCTGAACCTTTTCTGATCCGCACACAGGATTTGCGACGGCGGCTGCAACGCTTGCTGGGGGTCATCGATGTAACCAGCAAGCGCCTGAATTTGCAAAGCTTTGCACGTGGTGTGCGGTATCGCCTCACCGGCTCGGCGCTCGAACAAACCTTCACCTATTATCAAAATGCGAAGCACTTGGTTCCCCATCGCTACGCCAAAGTGATGCGGCTCCGCCCACCCGCGGTGCTCAAGGTTAGCTTGCGCAACGCCTATCCGCGATGTTTCGTAACGCGGAAGATTTCTGTCGATACAGCCGGCGCCCCGTCGGGTGGCGCGTACTACGGCCCTTTCGCTTCGCGAAAATCCGCCGAAGCTTTTGCCGAGCGAGCGCTCGATTTCTTCAAAGTGCGCCGCTGCCAAATCAAAATTCGCCGCGATCCCGCGTTCCCCGGTTGCCTCTATTCCGAGATGAAAATGTGTCTGGCGCCATGCTTCGCGGGTTGCTCACAACCAGAATACACGGCCGAAGTGCAGCGCCTGGTGCACTTCCTGGAAACTGACGGCAACTCCATGCGCTCGGCGATCGAACAAGAACGCGAGCGCGCCAGCGACGAGCTTGACTTCGAGCGTGCCGCCGCCGTTCACAAGCGCCTCGAAAGGTTGGACGATGTATTGCGAGGCAAACCGGACTTGGCTCGTCGGATACAGGACCTCAACGCCGTGATCCTGCAACGCGCCGCTGAAGACCAGACCATCGCCGTATACGCGGTTCGTGGAGGCCGCCTAGCGGAACCTTGCTTCGTGCGCTTCGCCGAAATTGCCGGCCAACCTCGCTCGGCCGAGCAAATCTTCCGCGATTATCTGGAACAGCCCGCCGAGATAACGCCCGGCAAAAATGACCTCGGCGAAAATTTGTGGCTGGTGGCTCGCTGGTATTACAGTAATCCGCGCGAGGGAGAAATCTTCTTTCGCGACCAAGACTGGCCGTACCGCAAAATCCTGCGCGCCTGCTCGCGTCTGCTGCTGCCCAAACCGAACCCCGCGGAAGCTGCAGGCAATCCGGCGAAGACTAGCCCGCAAAAGGAAGCCACATGAGCGCATCCGCAAGCTCCAACGGCACCGCGCAGTACGCGAAGAAATTCGCAGCCAGCGCCGCCGACGGCCACTTTCGCGAAGCCCAAGGCCTGGTGCTGTCTTCGCTCGGCATCGGCACCTATCTAGGCCAGCCCGACGACAAAACCGATCAAAGTTACGCAGCCTGCGTAGCCGCTGCGGTCGAGAGCGGCATCAACGTCATCGACACCGCCATCAACTATCGCTTCCAGCGCAGCGAGCGCAGCATCGGCGCTGCCATCAAATATCTAGCCAAGCAAGGCATCCCCCGCGAGCAATTCATTCTGTGCAGCAAGGGCGGGTACCTGACGCCCGACGGCGCCATGCCCTCGGATCCAACCGAATATTTTTATCGCGAGTACATCCAACCAGGAATTTTCAGCCCGAACGATCTGGTGGCCGGCAGTCACTGCATGACGCCGCGCTTCCTGGAAAATCAGCTGAGCCGCAGCCTCCACAATTTAGGCGTCGAATGCATCGACGTCTATTACCTCCACAATCCAGAATCCCAGCTGGGCGAAGTCTCCCGCCCGGATTTTCTCGAGCGCGTGCGCGACGCCTTCATTTATCTGGAATCCGCCGCAGCGGCAGGAAAAATTCAGTTCTACGGCATGGCCACCTGGAACGGCTTGCGCCAGGAAGCACGCGCCCGCGACGCCATGCAACTGGCCGAACTCGCAACCCTCGCTCACGACATCGCCGGCGACCAGCACCACTTCCGCTTCGTGCAACTCCCCTTCAATCTGGCCATGACCGAAGCGCTCACGCTCGGCAATCAGTCCGTCAATGCGCACGACAAAACAGTGATGGAGGCGGCCAGCGAGCTCAACATCACGCTGATAGCCAGCGCCTCGCTGCTGCAAGGACAAGTCGCGCGAAATCTCCCGGCCTTCGTGGCCGAAGCGCTGGGACTCGAGGACGACGCGCAACGTTCGCTACAATTTGTGCGCTCCTCGCCAGGAATCGCCACCGCCTTGGTGGGGATGTCCCGCATCGATCATGTCCGCGCCAACGCCAAGCTGGTGGGCGTAGCGCCCGCAACGATCGATCAATTTAGCAAGCTCTTCAGTCGCGGCGAAACTGCCTGACCGCACTTGTAGCCGCGGGTCTCCGAGACTGCGGGGTTTAAAGGATGACCTAGCGTAAATTTCTCCGTCCCAGGCTGCTTCGGGCGGGGGCTCCGCCAGCAAGGAGCTTCGATCTAATTCAACTTCGCTTGCAAATGAAAAACTGGGCCTTTCCGCCCTTCGGGGCCAGGGTAAAACAGGGCCGCGATAGGGTGCCTCAGCCGGTCAGCTCCGGATGACTATCCGTGAGCCACGACGTGATGGCCCGGTCTAGTTGGTCAAGCTTCCCTGCAAAAAAGTGATCGACGCCGGGAACGACGACGAATCGATTCGCTCCTGGCAACTCGGCCACCAATTTCTCCACTTTAGTCACGGCGCCATGCTCATCATTCGCGCCGTGCACAAATAACTTCGCTTTTGCGCAAGTCTGCAAAAATGAAAGATCCGTGTTGTTCACCGGCGTGCCAAGACCAATCAGGTCGCTAACGCGATGGTCCTCGCATCCCACCCGCAACCCAACCCAGCATCCGAAGCTAAACCCTGCCACCAGTAGCGGCACACCAGGAAACGCCCCCGCCAAAAAATCCAGCGCCGCTCGTACGTCGCCTTGCTCGCCGCGGCCCCGGTCGTGCGTTCCCTCGCTCATCCCGGCCCCGCGAAAATTGAACCGCAGCACCGGTATTCCCATGGCATCCAGCGATTTCGCTGTTTGGTAAATCACTTTATTGTGCATCGTACCGCCAAAAAGTGGATGCGGATGACAAACCACCGTCGCCAGTTTTGGCGTCGCCTTGTCCGTCGGCGTCCAGAGGATCGCTTCCAGACGTCCTGCCGGCCCCGCCAAAAATAAATTCCGAGAATTGTGAGATTTGGCCATAGTTGAAAATGCCGACAGAGGACGAAACGCCACAAGCGGCTTGCTACGAGGTCTTCCTCAAAACTGGAAACTGAATTGTTGCGATCGGCAGACCGCCACATGCAGCGCCGGACTCTGCGGCTCTCGTTCCACCCGTACCACCATCAAGCTAGTTTCCGACCAAGCCGGCCACGGCGAGGCATCCGGACTTTCGAAAGAAATCACCAGATATTGTCCCGGAGTATATTCCCGATTGCTTCGGAACCTCAGTCCCTCCACCGAGCAGTCAATCGTCATGGTCTCTTCGAACCACGGAACATGCTCGGGTCGCACGCGAACCGGCACGGCCAGCTGCTCTCGAGTACTCAGGCGCCGCTCCACCTCTCGCTTGCTCCCGTTACTATTTCCATTCACGTGCCTCCGCGGCGAAATTTGAAAGCGCAGTGCCACCAGCTGCGGTTGCCTCCCCTTCGGCAAGCCAACAGTGGAACTCAAATCGAGTGCACTCCCTGCAGACGAGGGATTCTCACGATCATGGTCCTTTTCATTTTCGCGCCCGGTCGTTTTTCCCGCCGGAATCGATCGCATGACCTTAGCCAAAATCTCCGGCTGGCCGTAAGTCATCGCCGCATCGTAAGGAAACGTCACCCATAGTGACTTGCCTTGCGCATGCGAATCTTGGCACGGTACCAACAAACCTCCCCGCGAAACGTTCACCGTCTCGCAAACCTCGGTTTTCTGACCGAACGGCGTCGTCCAGCGCAGTCGAGCCGGCAGCCGGAGCTGGACGCGATGGTGCTCACGTCGGTCCATAACCCCCACAGTAGAACCCCAGAATTGCGGGTAATTCCAAGTATATGTCGAGGTTGCACAATCTGCTAACCCCTCGTACTAGAACAAAAATTCCGATCTTTCACATTGCAACTTGTGTATGCCAGTGTTAGGTTTTCTTTAATCGGTGAACAGAACGGAGATGTAATGGCAGATGGTTCGGACCGCCGGGTAGCTCGACGATTTACGATGAGTTTACCGCTACGCGTCCTTCCCCGCGAGTCCCGCAGCCAGGAACTCCGCGCCCAGACCCGGGACGTCAGCTATCAAGGCCTTTACTTCCTCGCCGATGCCCAATTCGAAGTCGGCTCCGAAATCGAATTCGTCCTAACCCTGCCCAAACTCCCAGCGCAGTCCGGCGAAGTGGACATCCGTTGCCGAGGCCAAATCGTCCGTGTGGAGTCCGCCCCCAACGGAAACATAGGCGTAGCCGCCAAAATCGAGCGCTACGAATTCGTCCCGGTAGCCGCCTCGGCCGCCTAATTTTTCCTCGGTAGTGGCCGATTGTCCGATCGGTAATGTAGCGCAGGGCCAAGTCCGCGAAGCCCTGTTTACCCGGAGATGCGAAGGGCGGCTTTTCCCAGGTAAGGTACAACGCACTTGACCCGCCGCAATCCTCCCTACCACCGGTCCCTTCTGTAGTCCGCCGCCACAGACCCGAGTACAATGCCCGCAGGAGAAGCCATGTACCACTACGACCCCCGCACCGCGTTAGAAGAATTGCAAGAAGACGCCCTACTCCCGCATCCCGTAAAACTCCGCGACATGATCATGCGCATAAAATTGCAGCCCCGCGAAGCGCAGGCGATGAATCAGGAATTCCAGGACTACCTAACTCGCTTCGGCGAAATTCAGCGCGTCGCCCGCGGCATTCTCGAAAAACTAGCCGCTGGGGCCCCTAAATCCGCGTGACCGGTTCGCGCGCCAAGCCACGGCCTGGCGTCCTAAGCACGCCCCGCGAGTCGCAGAATCCACACCCACACTGTTAGACTGAACAGGCTTGCGCCCAACACCCGCTCGCCTTCCATGCGACGCCACACTCTCTTAATCGACGCCGATGACACCCTCTGGGAAAACAACGTATTCTTCGAAAAATTAATCGAAGATTTCATCGGCCTGGTCGAATCCTGCGGCTACACCCGCGCCTACGTCCGCCACATTCTCAACGAAACCGAGCGCAAAAATATCCGCCAGTATGGCTATGGCGTTCGCAGCTTTGGCCGCTCCCTGGAAGAAACCTACCTGAAGCTAGCCGAGCAAATGGTCCGCCGAGAAACCCTCGCCCAAATCCACGACCGGGTAGTCGAACTCGAGCGCACCCCACCAAAAATTCTGGATGGCGTCCCAGAAACGCTAGCCTATCTAACCGAACGGCACCGCTTGATTCTCTTCACCAAGGGTGAGCCCGCAGAACAAGCCGCAAAAGTAGAACGCTCCGGCCTGCAAGGCTTCTTCGAATTCATCGAAATCGTCTCCGAGAAAGATCCCGAAACCTACGGCGCCCTGGTACACAAACATAAAATCGTCAAAACCCATGGCTGGATGATTGGCAACAGCCCCCGCAGCGACATCAACCCCGCTATGAAGATCGGCCTAAACGCGGTTTACATCCCGCACCAACACACCTGGGAACTAGAACACGAACCAGTCCTTGCAGGCTCCGGCAAGCTGGTAATCCTCCCAGCCTTCCGCGAACTCCGCGGCCACTTCTAGCTGTCTTTTGACACCGTCCTTTGGGCCCTCGGTGCTAAATCATTTTCCCTACGCTTCCAAATTGGACGTTGCCCCTAGAACCGCCTTCCCCGAAACTGTTCTTACCGGAGGTTCCCATGGCCACCGCAACAACACTTCCCCGCACCGATTGGCGCCAGGAATGGTTCGACAACGAAGACGCCACCTATCTAAATCTGGCCGGGCAAAGCCCCATGCCAAAAGTAGCCGTCCGCGCCGTGCAAGCAGCCCTCGAACTAAAGAAATTTCCGCAACGCATTCCCGATAACGCCTTCTTCGAGGTCCCGAACCGCCTTCGCGCCTCCGTCGCCAAACTGATCGGCGCCCAACCCGAAGACATCGCCCTAACCTCCGGTGCAAGCACCGGAATGGCCGCGGTGGCCTATGGCATGAACTGGCGCGCGGGCGATGAGATCTTAACCACCGTCGGCGAATTCCCTCTCCAATACGCCACCTGGAAACCCATGGAAGAACGCGAGGGCGTCAAGCTGAACATCGTCTCGCCGCGAGATCGCTTCCTAACCGCCGACGACGTAATCGCCGCGCTGACCCCCAAGACGCGCCTGGTCTCCATCAGCCTGGTCCGCTTCAACGACGGCGTACTGCTCGACGCCGCTCGCATCGCCGCAGCCTGCCACGCTCAAAACGCACTGCTGCTCCTGGACGCCAGCCAAGCCTGCGGCGTCGTGCCCATTAAAGTGGAAACAATGGGTGTCGATTTTCTAGTCTCCGCCGGATACAAATTTCTACTCGGCCCCTTCGGCACCGGATTTTTCTGGGCCAAGCCCGAGCACATGGCCAATATGCGCCCCGGCCCGTTCTACTGGATGGCCGCCACGGGGGCGGGCAGCAATTTTTCCAACATGAATTTCGCCGACCCCAAACCCGCCCCAAGCGGCAGGCGTTGGGACGTCGCCGAAACCGCCAACTATTTCAACCACGCCGCGCTCGAAGCCTCGGTCGAATTTGTCCTGCGGGCCGGCACGGAAACCATCGCAGCCCACTGCCGAACCCTGATTGAATTCCTCTACGAACGCCTGCCCAAGGATCGCTGCGGGCCCACCAGCCCGCTCGACGCAGCCGATCGCGGCCCGTACGCGTGTTTCGCCGCCCGCGCGCCAGAAAAAACGGCCGCTCTTTATGACCGCTTGCGCAAGGAAAACATCATCGTCAGCCTGCGCGAAGGCAACATCCGCGTCTCGCCATATCTGTTCAACACCGAGCGCGACATCGACCGCTTAATCTCCGTAATCACCACATGACCGAACCCGCCGCGTGGCCCAAAATCGCGGTCGTCGGAGCCGGCGCCGTAGGCGGCTATTTCGGCGGCATGCTCGCTCGCGCCGGCGCCCCAGTCGTGATGATCGGCCGCGCCCCGTTCGTGGAAGCCGTAAACAAGAACGGCCTGCTCCTCGATACCCTGCATTTCAAGGAAAGCGTTCACGTGCAAGCGGCCACCGAGATGGAAGCAGCCCGCGGCGCCGGAGTCGTACTGTTCTGTGTAAAAACGACCGATACCGCCGCCAGCGCTCGCGATCTTGCACCACGGCTCGCCCCGCAAGTCCCGATCATCAGCATGCAAAACGGAGTAGACAACGCCGAGCAAATCCGCGCCGCGTCCGGCATCGATGCTCTTGGCGCTGTGGTCTATGTGGCCGCCTCAGTCCCGCAATCCGGCAGCATCAAACATGTAGGTCGCGGCGATCTCGTCATCGGACCACGCAACGCCACCACCGAACGCATCGCCGACCTTTTCCAGCGCGGGAGCGTACCCTGCCGCATCTCCGACAACATCGAAGGCGAACTGTGGACCAAGCTAACCTGGAACTGCGCCCTAAACGCCATCTCCGCCCTGGGCCGCGCCAAATACGGCCAAATCGCTGCCAGCGAAGACGCCCGCAAATTAGTAGCCGAAATTGTCGATGAAGTTTTGGCCGTAGCCCGCGCCGCCCACATCCGCCCACCCGGCCTCGAAGACCCCAAGGCCGCCTTAGCTGGAGCCCTAAAAGTAGCCACCCAAATGTCCGAAGCCCTCTCCTCCACCGCCCAAGACATGCTTCGCAACAAACGCACCGAAATCGATTCCCTAAACGGCTACATCGCGCGCCGCGGCGCCGCACTAGGCGTGCCCACTCCGGTAAACCACGCCCTGTACACGCTCGTAAAGCTAGTCGAGTCCTCAGTAGCACCGGCACTCTTGCCGGTGTCCCGGTAGTCCTCGCGAATCAGTATTCAAGAAGCGCAAATCCCGACCCCACTCCGCGACGCCACCCCAAAACAAAATCTGCCCGCGGGGCTCGCGTTCTGCGGTTCTCCACCCGATGACGGAGCAATCCTTCCCAAAAAAAACTTGAAATTGACGCCGAGCAGGTAATGCAGGACTCTGTTGCCCAAGTCATTATCCTAAAGAGAACGCGCCGGGTGGCCGAGCATGGGCGGACTCAGTTTCCTCGTCTATCCGTGGGGTTTGATCGTGCAAGGAATCGCCCTATGGCATTTCGTAAAGCGCCGCCCCGAGAACTATTGGATTTACATCATCATTTTCGGCGGGGTATTAGGCGCCGGAGTCTACGTAGCCGTCGAAATGATCCCCGACCTGGGCCTGCTCGGAGGGGTGTTCCAGGGCTTCGGCAAACGGTCGCGAATCCAAAGCCTGGAAACGCTGATTCTGGACAATCCTTCGGCAGGAAATCTCGAAGAACTAGCCGAACTCTATTTCGACCAAAAGAATTACAAAAAGGCCCGCGAATCCCTGAACCGCGCGATCAGCGCCCGCAGCGATTCGCCCCACGCGTTTTACCTCCGCGCTAAATCCGCCCTGGCGATGGGAGCTTACGATGACGCCATCCCCGACCTGGAATACGTAGTCGCAAAAGACGCCAAATTCGACTACCATCGCGCCACCGGATTGCTCGGCGACGCCTACGCCAGAACCGGCGACTTACAAAAAGCAGCAATCTATTTCGCCCCAGCCGCTCAATATTCGACGACTCCGGAGACCCTCTACAACTACGCAAACTATCTGAAACTGGCGGGGCAAAAAGAAGAAGCCCGGGAATGGGCTCAGAAGCTGGCAGCCAAGAAAAGGACGTTGCCAAGCTATATGCGAAGGGCAGAGCGGCCTTGGTTTCGCAAGGGAAAGGCGCTGCAGAAAGAGTTAGCTTGATCCGTCATGCCGCACATCCGTGCCAGGCACCAACCCAGGTAATCACGCTCTCCTCACGCCAGTAACGCTAGGCGAATCACGCCAATAGATAACCCCGCGCGACTCTACGTAGGCGACGGGCTTCGGCCCTGCCCGCAAACGATGCAGAAAATCTCCCGCAGCCGATCCATCAGAGTCTTCTCAACCATCGCCACCTTGGCGGTACTGAACTCAACGTAAATGCACATCGGCGAGGAAAGATCGCAATCGACAAAGCATTTTCTTGCCCTTCAGGCATCCAAGTAAAAGTTCTCTGAAATCTGGTAGCTTCAGGAGGCAGCAGCGTGGCCGATAATGCGGAAAAAGCACCAGAGGCGGACAAGGATCCCTCCAAGTTCGATTGGGTAACCGAGCGATCCCGATGCTCCCTGCCTAAGGTATTCCTGACCCTGCGACAACAGATCGAAGCAGACGTGAAGGCTCGCAATGGACTGCGTCCAGCTAACTCTCCCTATGAGTTTTCCGTGGCCGATGAGGGGACTGGCTTTGCGGCCGTTCTAAAAGCCGACGGCGCCCGCCGGTCGGTAAAATTCAGCCTGGCGGAGCATGCAATTCTGGTGACCGATGATAACGGCGATCAGAGGTTCGAAATCACTCTGACTTTCAATGATCGAGGCGAGTGCAAGTGGAGCGCGAATAAAGAAGAACACGAGTCCTGGCAGGTCCGGCGTATGGCCCTCGAAGATTTGATGTTTCGCGGCTACTAAGGGCCGCGTGAAATCCCCAGGTTTATCAGGTACGGCTTCGCGCTGTCAAATTTGCCGAGTTAAAAAAAACAGAAATACTGTCATTCTGAGGGCATCCGACCAGCACGCCCGAACAATCTCAACGATCGCAGCCTGCTCTCTTGGCCATCCGGATTTACTCCCGCGGCGGCGCGCGAAACGGAATATGTACAATGGTCTCCAGCTCCACCGGCTCGCCCGCCCGGGCACCCGGCCGGAATTTCCACTGCGCCAGGGCCTCTTTAGCATTGGCATCCAGCTGATCCTCAATCCCGTGCACCAACTGAATCTCGCCTACCGATCCATCTTTCCGGATCACCGCATACAACACCACTTCTCCCTGCACACGGTCGTCGATCAACGTCGGCGGATATTTCGGGTCAACCTTCCTCAGCGGTATCGGTCCTGACAAGTCGGTCGTCGCCAGGTGCGAACCATTCGCATTGCGATGCAGCTGTGCAAAATTCAAAATCCAGCTACCCGTCGCGCTATTGAGATTAGGCATGTTCACATTCATGGTGTACACGCGCTTGGAGGCAAAAATCTGTTCGGGCTTAGCACCCGGCGCCAAAGTTTTAAAGTCCGGCGGCCCAACTCGCTCTGGCACATCCTCCACCGGCGAATCGTGCTGCCGCGCGCTCATCACCCGGATCGAAGGCGCACCCATGCCAGCGCCCAAACCCGAAATTCCGCTCTTTACGGTAGGGTTCCCCCCGCTGATGCTGATCCCCACCGGACTCTTCCCTCCAGCCCCAGACGCCTCTGAACCCCCCTTGTTGGCGCCCTCCGGCGAAATCGAAACCCGCGCCGCCAAATTTCCCTGCGGCGGGGCCACCGGCGCCGCCGGTCCCGGCGTAGCCGACAAGGCAATGAGCGTCGAATCGCTACCATTCGCCGCGCTCAATGGTGCCGTTCCAAGCTCGGGTGCTGGACCGGCATCACCCGCCCGATTGCGCTGGGCCACTCGCGGCGCCGCTCCGGCATGAATCTCCAACTTCGGCCGGGCGGGGCCATTCGTTGCCGCCGGCAAATTCAGATCGCCAGCAACTTGCGGTTCCATCGCCGGTGCATCCAGGGGCGGAGCCACCGTAACCGTCTTTACCTTCCTCTCGTGCGGATGCAACTTCTTCAGGGCATCTTCACTGATCAGCAAGCGCGGCTTGGCGGGCATCACCTGCTCCACCTGCACCATGTTCGGCAACTCCGGCACCAGCTTGGGTGCTTCCATCGGCGCCTTCGGATTGATCAGCGTCTGCTTCAAATGGGTCGGCCGCACCGGATCGGTAAAAATCCTCTGCCGCGGATGAAATGCGTCCGCACCCTTGTCCGGCAGCGGATTGTCCGGCGCGGAATGCGACGCAGGCTTCGCTCTTTGCTTGGGAATCTCGAGTAGAGGGAGGTCCTGAATCGGCCCGGACCACGTCAGCTGAAAATTATCCAGCGTCGGGTTTTTCTTGGGTTCGAACGTCCCCTGAGGAAACGGCATCGCGATAAACGCAACATGCCAAAGCGCCGCCGCCACCAGCGCCCGCCGCGGCACTCGGCGCTCCACCCAGCAATCTTTGAAGTACCCAGCACTCAGGAATCCTTTGGCCGCCCCGCGCGCAAACAAAGCCCGCACGCTGCTGCCAATCCCCTGGTGAAAGTCACCCCAAGCCACGCTCAGCCGCGGCTCCTGGCCCTGAGGCAGCCGTGGAGACACGAGCGGGACCGAGGTTTGCCCAAGCAGGTTTAAAGCGCCATGCAGATGGTTTGCTGTCATCAGTCTTGTGCCACTAGGTTCCTAGATTGACGCCCCACGGTCAACCCCATCTCGCGGCCACCGCCGTGGCCAGCACCCCACCGCCAAGTACGCAGACGTGACTGGTGCGCTCTGAGATTCCTACCTTGGATGCTGGCAGACACCTTGCCCGAAGCCTGAGAGCTAACGGCGAGTTCACATTGTCGGGGGGCTGTTGTAGCAACGTGAAAATGTCACCCCCTGTGAAGTTAACCACCGGAGTGGTGGAGTCTAGTTTCTCCGTAATAGATAGCAATCTTTCCTTCGAGTGATTCGCAAAGCTGCACTTTAGCCCCAGCGAAGCTGAAGCGTTTTGGCTGGGGTGGAATTTGGAAGCGGCGACCCTCCCACTGTACAACATTGTCGTTGCTGACCGAGCGTTCGTGAAGAAAGCAGCAGATGCGATCCAAATCTCTGGGAGCGGGACGCCAGGCTTTTTCAGTTTCGCGCGGGCCGCGGCCGAAGCGTCGGTTGTAGTCGGGCAAGAAATGGCGGAGGACTTGGTTGGCTGCTTGGAGACCGGCGGCACCAGCCAATCGTAGTTCACTGGAGAGACGATCCTGGAACGTGCCCCAGAGACGTTCGATGCGGCCCTTGGCCTGGGGAGAGTTGGCAGCGATGTAG
>Ga0182024_10004794_pt1 | contig 30777 bp, 22 predicted proteins | sample P32metaG_FD_120480 | JGI IMG/M metagenome (GOLD analysis project Ga0182024, IMG submission 120480) | Permafrost microbial communities from Stordalen Mire, Sweden - P3-2 metaG (Illumina Assembly) | ecosystem: Environmental > Terrestrial > Soil > Wetlands > Permafrost | place: Sweden: Stordalen... | reverse complement strand
GCCAGCAGCTTGAGCACAGACGAGCGCGTACGGCGACGGGCGCCCGTCCCTGTGCCTGGAAACATTCTCTTCCTCCTGTTTGCAATTGCGTTCCCTACCGCTTGGAGACCATACCGGCCAGCGGGGCAATAGGTCCATTCATGTCTTCTCCGCTGCGATGACGCGATGGCTCGTGATGCGCCATCTTGGACAAGGGCCGCGCGTCTCAAAGTGCCCTTTTGCAGGATCTCTTGCAAAGCAGGAAGCAGAGGCCTCGGTCGCGACGAGGCATGTTACGGTGGTCGCCGCCTCGCTCGCCGGGGCCACATATCCAGCGGACCGGGCGCGCTATGGTGGCCCGAACCCTGGCGCTTGACCCAGCCCGGACCGACGCCCACGACCCGCACTAGAACGACCGCTGATGCTCTCACGCACCTCCGTTCGCCGACAGAATCCGCTACGCCGCGCGCTGTTCCGCGCCTTGATCGCCGCCGCCACCACGTCGGCGATGCTGGCCAGCAACCTGGTCCCGGCCGGTGCCGGCAGCCTCCAGGATCAGATCTCCGCCCAGCAGACCGCGGCCGCCTCGCTGCAGTCCCAGATCAGCTCGGATAGCGCCGAGATCAGCCGCAACGCCGGCGGGATCGCCTCCGCCCGGGCCCGGCTGAACACGCTTCAGATCCAGCTGAACACCCGGGTGGCCGAGCTGCGCAAGGTGCAGGGCGAGCTGCTGGCCGCTCGGACCCGGCTCGTACAGCTGGAGAACCGGCTGCGGGTGGCCTCAGCCGCGCTGGCCAACAACCTGAGGGCCAGCTACGAGACCGGCTCGCCGAACCTGATGACGGTGCTGCTCAACGCGAACGGCTTCTCCGACTTGCTGGAGCAGGTGAACTTCGCTCAGCGCGTCGGTCACCAGGATGCCCAGATCGTCGGCACCACCCGGACAGCCCGGACCGCGGTGTTCCACGAAGCGGTGCGGCTGGGGGCGCTGGAGGAGCGCGATCGGACGCTGACCGACCAGATCCTGTCCCAGCGCAACCAGGTGGCCGCGCTGGAGAGCGCGCTGGTGGCGCGGCAGATTGACGCCGCGCAGGCACGGTCGGGCGCGCAGTCCCGTCTGACAGGTGTCAATTCACGGCTGAACTCGCTGCGGACCAAGCTGGCGGCCATCGAGGCGGCTGCCGCCGCCCAGGCCCAGCAGAGCGCGGTGCAGGTCAACCAGTCGGTGGGCGGGATCGCGATCGACACCAGTGGCATGGTGCAGCCGCCTGCGGGAGCTCCCCAGGCGGTGCGCGAGATGATCGCGGCCGGCAACGCGATCGCCACCCTGCCCTACATCTGGGGCGGTGGGCACGGATCCTTCCAAGCCGCGGGTTACGACTGCTCAGGGTCGGTCAGCTACGTGCTGGCGGCCGCAGGACTTTTGAGCTCCCCCGAGGTGTCGGGGGACTTTGAGTCCTACGGCGACCCCGGGCCGGGTCGCTGGGTGACGATCTACGCGAATGCCGGGCACGTGTGGATGGAGATCGCCGGCTGGCGCTTCGACACGGTCGCCTTGGCCTACGGCGGCACCCGCTGGGCGCAGGGTGGCGGCGAGTTCGCCGGGTTCGTGGTCCGGCACCCGCCGGGGCTGTAGGCCCGCGCCCGTCGCGGGCCAGCCGCCGTTCGGGGGATCGCCCGTTCGGGGGATCGCGCTTCACGCGGGGAGCCTTTCTGGCCACTGCGGCCTTCCGAGCGACGCTCTCGGCGAGGCTGATCGCGTCGGTGCTGCCTCGCTAAGCGCCGCGTAGGAGCGGACAAGCCGCTTTGAGCGTGCTGCGGTGCCCGCCGGTGCCACGACCCACTCGAGCGCGGGTACCTAGAGTAGGAGCCACAGAACCTGATCAGGAGACCTGAAATGTCAACCAACAGCTTCGACGCCAAAGGCCCCCTCGAGGTGGGCGGCCGGTCGTACGACATCTTCCGGATCGATGCGCTGCAGTCGAGCTATGACGTGGCGCGACTTCCCTTCTCGCTGAAGATCCTCCTGGAGAACCTGCTGCGCTGCGAGGACGGCGAATCGATTCGCGCACCCGACATCGAGGCGCTGGCCAAGTGGAACGCCAAGGACGAGCCGAGCCAGGAGATCGCCTTCACCCCTGCTCGGGTGGTCATGCAGGACTTCACCGGCGTGCCGGCGGTCGTCGATCTGGCCGCTATGCGGGACGCGATGCGCGACATGGCAGGTGATCCGGCCAAGATCAACCCGCTCGCGCCGGCCGAGCTGGTCATCGACCACTCGGTGCAGGTGGACTCGTTCGGCAACGCGAGCTCCTTCCAGAGAAACGCGGACCTGGAGTTCGAGCGCAATCAGGAGCGTTACGCCTTCTTGCGCTGGGGACAGGGCGCTTTTCACAACTTCAAGGTGGTCCCTCCGGACACCGGCATCGTCCACCAGGTCAACCTCGAGTACCTGGCTCGAGTGGTGTTCGTGGACGACGAGCGCAACCTGGCCTACCCCGACACGCTGATCGGCACCGACTCACACACGACGATGATCAACGGCCTGGGTGTTCTCGGCTGGGGGGTGGGCGGCATCGAGGCCGAGGCGGCGATGCTCGGGCAGCCGATGTCGATGTTGATCCCCCAGGTGGTCGGGTTCAAGCTGACCGGCGCGCTCCAGGAGGGAGCCACCGCCACTGATCTGGTGCTGACCGTCACGGAGATGCTCCGCCGTAAAGGCGTCGTGGGCAAGTTCGTCGAGTTCTACGGCGCTGGACTGGGCAACCTGCCGCTGGCCGACCGGGCCACGATCGGCAACATGTCGCCCGAGTTCGGATCCACCTGTGCGATCTTCCCGATCGACGCCGAAACGCTCCGATACCTGGAGTTCACAGGCCGGCCCAAGGCCGTGATTGAGCTGGTCGAGGCCTACGCCAAGGAGCAGGGGCTATGGCACGACGAGCACTCCGAGCAGCCAACCTTCTCGGACACCGTGGAGCTCGACCTCTCAGATGTTGTGCCGAGCATCGCCGGACCCAAGCGCCCCCAGGACCGAATTTCGCTGACCGACGCCAAGGAGTCCTTCCACGAGGCGCTGGCCGGCTACCTGCCTGACGAAGACGAGGAGGACGAGGCGATCGCCGACTCGTTCCCGGCCAGCGATCCGGTGTCGACCCATGTGCCCAACGGCGCCGGCCACGAGCCGACGACGCGGGGACGGACGGGCGAGAGCAAGGCGGCCCAGCTCGCGCGACCGGGCGCGCCGGTCACGCTGGCCGACGGCACCGAGACCGAGCTCGAGCACGGTCACGTGGTGATCGCGGCGATCACTTCGTGCACCAACACGTCGAACCCCAGCGTCATGCTCGGAGCGGGCATCGTGGCCCGCAATGCCGTACAGCGGGGGCTCACGGTCAAGCCGTGGGTGAAGACCTCGCTGGCTCCTGGTTCCAAGGTGGTCACCGAGTACCTGGAGCGAGCGGGGCTGACCGAGTACCTGGACGAGCTCGGCTTCAACCTGGTCGGCTACGGGTGCACGACCTGCATCGGCAACAGCGGCCCGCTGCCGGAGGAGATCTCCGAGGTCGTAAGCGACGCCGATCTGGCGGTCGTCTCAGTGCTCAGCGGCAACCGCAACTTCGAAGGCCGGATCAACCCGGATGTGAAGATGAACTACCTGGCCTCGCCGCCGCTGGTCGTCGCCTACGCGCTGGCCGGGTCGATGAACGTCGACCTCTACAACGAGCCGCTCGGCGCCGATTCATCGGGCCAAGAGGTCTACCTGCGCGACATCTGGCCGAGCGCGCAGGAGGTCGCCGAGTTGATCGGAGAGGCGGTCCAGTCGGACATGTTCCGCAAGAGCTACGGCGAGGTGTTCGACGGCGACGAGCGTTGGAACTCTCTGGAGGTGCCGACCGGAGATCTGTTCCAGTGGGACGAGGAGTCGACCTACGTGCGGCGGCCCCCGTTCTTCGAGGACCTGCCGCGCGAACCCGAGCCCGTGGAGGACATCCATGGTGCTCGCGTGCTGGCGATACTGGGAGACAGCGTGACCACCGACCACATCTCGCCGGCCGGTGCGATCAAGCGAGACGGCCCGGCGGCCAAGTACCTGCGCGAGCACGGCGTGGAACCGCGGGACTTCAACTCCTATGGATCACGGCGGGGCAACCACGAGGTGATGATGCGTGGCACGTTTGCCAACATCCGGCTGCGCAACCTGCTGGCCCCCGGCACCGAGGGTGGAGTGACGCTGTATCTGGGTGAGGGCGGCGAGGATGAGATGTCGATCTACGACGCCGCCCTGAAGTACATCGAGAACGAGATCCCGCTGATCGTCTTAGCCGGCAAGGAGTACGGCTCGGGGTCCTCGCGCGACTGGGCGGCCAAAGGAACGCGCCTGCTCGGAGTCCGAGCGGTAATTGCCCAGAGCTTTGAGCGCATCCATCGGTCCAACCTGGTAGGTATGGGCGTGCTGCCCCTGCAATTCCAGGAGGGGGAGTCGGTGGAGTCACTCGGCTTGACCGGCCATGAGACATTCACAGTTGAGGGCCTCTCCGGCGACGATGACATCCCGCGAGAGCTGACTGTCAAAGCGGACGACAAGGAGTTCAAGGTGACGGTGCGCATCGACACGCCGAAGGAGCAACGCTACTTCCGGCACGGTGGGATCCTCCAGTTCGTCCTGCGTCAGCTCCTGGCGGCCTGACCCATGGCGATCCCGGAGCTTCTAGAGAGCCTGCTGACAGCGCCCGGTCCGTCGGGGCACGAGACCGAGCCCGCCAAGCGGTGGCGAGACTGGTGCGCTGGGTGGGGCGCCGAGGTCGGAGTCGACCATGTCGGGTCCTCGTGGGCCCGCCTGGCCGGTAAGGCCGGCGGGCCCCGGCTGGCGGTTGTCGGTCACATCGACGAGATCGGCGTCCACGTGACCCACATCGACGACGAGGGTTTCGTGCGCTTCGACCAGGTGGGCGGCTGGGATCCGATCGTGCTGGTCGGGCAGCGGATCGTGCTGTCCACCCGACAGGGTCCCGTGCACGGGGTGATCGCCCGTAAGCCGATCCATCTGCTCAAGGACGAGGATCGCAAGCGGATGCCCGAGATCAAGGACCTGCACATCGACATCGGCGCCGCAACCGCTGACGAGGCCCGAGCCCGGCTGATGGTCGGCGACGCCGGAGTGATCGACGTCCAGCCAATCGAGTTCCCCAACGGACGGGTCGTGTCCCGGGCACTGGACAACCGCGTCGGCTGCTACGTGGCGGCGCGGGCGGCACAGCTCGTTCATGAGGCCGGCGGTTCGCCGGGAGAATTCCTGGCTCTGGCGGTGGCCCAGGAGGAGACGACGTTCGGTGGATCGCGGACGAGCGCCTTCCGGCACGAGCCCGACGTGGCGATAGCCGTCGACGTGACCTTCGCCACCGACCAGCCCGGGGTCGAGCTCGGCCACCTGACCAAGCACCCGTTCGGCTCCGGGGCCGTGCTGACTCGCGGCACGATGCTCAACCCGCGTGTGTTCGAGGTCCTCTACGACGCCGCCGAGGCGGAGGGAATCCCCCACACCCTGCAGTCCGAGGGTCGCTACTCGGGCACTGACGCCGATGCCATCCACATCAGCAGGGCGGGCGTACCCACCGGCGTTGTGTCGGTGCCTCTGCGCTACATGCACTCGCCCGTCGAGATGGTGCAGGTGGAGGACATGGAGGCCGCGGCCCGGGTGATCGCGGCGTTTGCCCAGCGCCTGGAGGCCGAAACCTCGTTCGCCCGCTGAGGTGGAGCGCGGCCCAGACAGGTGGACGTGCTGCTCCTGTTCGACATCGACGGGACGCTGCTCGATGGAGCCACCGAAGCCCATCGGGATGCCCTGCACGAGGCGCTGCGCCGGGTCCACGGCGTGGACGCCGACCGGGTCGGCCTGAGCGTCTCTCCTGCCGGACGCACGGACGGCGACATCGCCCGCTCGATCCTGCTCGACGCGGGCGTCTCGGCCGCCCGGATCGACGCCCGGGCCGACGCGGTCCGGGAAGCCTGCTGTCAGGCGTACGTGCGCCTGTGCGACTCCGACCTATCGGCCTATGTGGTGCCGGGAATGCCGGAGACGCTCAGCTGGCTGAGCGGGCTTGACGGGATGCGCCTTGCGCTGGTGACCGGCAACTATGAGCCGGTGGCCCGGGTGAAGCTCCGTCGCGCCGGCATCGGACACTGGTTCGCCTCCGGTCAGGGAGGATTCGGTTCGGACTCCGAGGATCGTGCTGCGCTCCCTCCGCTGGCCCGCCGGCGAGCCGGCACACGGGGCCAGCCCTATCCGCGCGAGAGGACCGTCGTCATCGGCGATACCCCGCGGGACATAGCCTGCGCTCACGCCGACGGGCTGCGCTGCATCGCGGTGACCACCGGGCGGTTCGGGGCTGACCGGCTGAGTGATGCCGATGCGGTGGCCGGCGACGCCGAGGGGCTGCGGGCCGCTCTGGCCGAGCTGATCAGCCGCGGACCAGCTTCTTGTAGGTGATCCGCTTGGGGCGGTCGGCCTCGGTGCCGAGCTGCTCATGGCGGAAGCTCTCGTAGGCCTCGAAGTTCCCCTCGAACCACCGCACCTGTGACTCGCCCTCGAAGGCGAGCACGTGGGTGGCGGTGCGATCCAGGAACCAGCGATCGTGGGTGACCACCATGGCGCATCCGGCGAAGGCCAGGAGCGCCTCCTCCAAAGCGCGCAGGGTGTCGACGTCCAAATCGTTGGTGGGCTCGTCGAGCAGCAGCAGGTTGCCGCCCGAGCGCAGCAGCTTGGCCATATGCAAGCGGTTGCGCTCGCCGCCGGACAGCTTGCCCACCTTCTTCTGCTGATCGGTGCCCCTGAAGTTGAAGCCGGCCACATAGGCTCGGCTGTTGACCGTCCGGTCGCCCAGAGCGATCTGATCGGCTCCGCCGGAGATCTCCTCCCACACCGTCTTGTCTGGATCCAGCGCGTCTCGTGATTGATCGACGTAGGCGAGCTGGACCGTCTCCCCCAGGCGCAGGGCCCCTGCGTCGGGCTTCTCCTCGCCGGTGATCATCCGCATCAGAGTGGTCTTGCCGGCGCCGTTGGGCCCGATCACGCCGACGATCCCGGCCGGCGGCAGCTTGAAGGAGAGGTCCTCGATCAGCACGCGGTCGCCATAGGCCTTGCGCAGCCCGTCGGCCTCCACCACGACATTGCCCAGTCGCGGACCAGCAGGCACGTGGATCTGCACCTGATCGAGCTTGACGTTGCGGTCCGCAGCCAAGAGTGCCTCGTAAGCGTTGAGGCGCGCCTTCGGCTTGTTCCGCCGGGCGCTGGCGTTCATCCGCACCCACTCCAGCTCCTGGTCGATCGTGCGTTTGCGCGCCTTGTCCTGCTTTGACTCCTGCTCGAGGCGAGCGCGCTTCTGCTCGAGCCACCCCGAATAGTTGCCCTGGTAGGGGATTCCCCGTCCGCGATCGAGCTCCAGGATCCAGCCGGCCACGTTATCCAGGAAATACCGGTCGTGGGTGACAGCCACGATCGTGCCGGGGTAGTCACGCAGGTGACCCTCGAGCCACGCCACCGACTCGGCATCCAGGTGGTTGGTGGGCTCATCCAGCAGGAGAAGGTCCGGCTGGCGGAGCAGCAGCCGGCACAGAGCCACGCGGCGGCGCTCTCCGCCCGACAGCGTGGTCACATCGGCGTCCGGGGGCGGGCAGCGCAGCGCGTCCATGGCGATCTCGAGCGTGGTGTCGAGGTTCCAGGCGTCCACCGCGTCGATCCGCTCCTGCACCCGGGCGAACTCGTCGGCCGTCTCATCCGAGTAGTTCATCGACAGCTCGTTGAAACGGTCGAGGAGCGCGCGAACCTCGGCGACGCCTTCCTCGACATTTCCCTTCACGTCCTTGTCGGGGTCGAGCTGGGGTTCCTGCTCGAGCAGGCCGACGGTGGCATTGGGCGCGAGCTGCGCCTGCCCGTCGTACTCGATGTCCAGTCCCGCCATGATCCGCAGCAGGGTCGACTTGCCCGCGCCGTTGTAGCCGAGCACCCCGATCTTCGCGCCGGGGTAGAAGGACAGCGAGATGTCGCTGAGCACCTGCTTGTCAGGCGGATGGCGACGGGAGAGCTTGTAGGTCGTGTAGATGTACTGAGCCGACACTCAAGTCGAGGGTAGAGCACCTCGGCGAGTCGACTCTGGGCGTCCTCGCGTTCAATTCCGTCGGTCCCGGAAGGAATCTACGGAGCCGCTCCGTACTAAATGCCCTATGGAGTTCCGTGGACTGCGCCGATGAAAGTCCAGCGCCCATTTTGACGATATTGTGGAGTAGTAGGGCGTAGCGAACTCGACCACCGGGGGAGGACGAGCATGCCGCAGCACCAATTCGCAACTCCAAGGGTCGTTTACCTGGGTCAGGCACATGGGGGCAGGGAGACCCGGGAGCCTCTGGGCAGCTCCCGTGCGGCTCGAAGCCGGGGACGTGCCGCACTCGGCCGGCTGGTGCCCCACCGGACGGGCGCCACCCCAGCCTCGACCGCTCGCTGAGCGGCGTCTCGCCTCGGCTCTCTTAGTTCCGCGGCTGCTCTTAGTTCTGCGGCTGCCAGGCGCTGAGAACCCACCGGCGCTCCGCGGGCGGCCCGATCTCGGTCACCGTGGCCAGCGTCAGGTGCCAGGCCGGCGCCAGGCCTGCGTAGGCGCTGCTGGCTGAAGCCGTTGTGGCCTCGCGGGTGACCACCACGTACCGCTCGGATCCTCCGGCCAGCGGAGCCACCGCCTCGACTGAGCCCCGGTTTGCGATGCCCCCCTGCTGGAGCGTCGAATCCGTCCTCGTCTCGGCCGCCGCCAACGTCATCTCGGAGCGAGCCTGGCCGATGCTCGCGCGAGCCAGGTCACTCATCTGAGCGCTGACGTCCTGGGCATCCCAGTTGATGTAGCGGCGAGCGAAGGCGGTTATTGCCCCGACTGCTGTCAACTGGCCGGGAGCGCGTTGGGCCGGCGGGGTAGGCGAGGGATATTCGTGCTTCGCTTCGGCCTCGGCCAGCGCGCGGGCCTGCCGGCTCGCCCGCCGCCGAGTCGTCCTATGCGCGCCACCACCGCCGCAGCCTCCCAGGCACAGGGCGAGGGCACACAGCCAGACAGGCAGGCGGCTCCTCGTCATCACAGCCCCACCGGGTGACGGGGCATGAAGCCGTCGGCATCGCGCACCAGCGGGTGCCAGCCGATCCCCGTGCTGCCATCGCCGGGCCCGGCAGCATTCCACGTGTCCCAGCGCAGTCCGGCCACGTACATGAAGACGTGGTCGGCGTTGGCGTACAGCGTCACCCAGCGCCCCGGCCCGGGCAGCCCGAACGACTCCAGCTCTCCCGAGGTCGGCGTCGAGGCGGCGGGCAGCAGCCCGTCTCCATAGAGAATGTGGTCGACGCTGCTCGAGCAGTCGTAGCTGGGCGCGATCTCGCTCAGCGGGAGGCCGTGACCACCCCCGTATACGTAGGGCTTCCCGACGATCTGGTTGCCGGCGGCGATCATCCGCTTGACCGCTGACGGCGCGTCAGACGGAGCTGCGGCCAGGCCGCTGGGCAGCAGCGTGGCCCGATCGCCGGGGATCAGCGGAAGAGCGGAATCGGCCAGCGAGAAGCAGGAACCGCCTGCGCCGGACGCGAGCCCGCCGGACGCCGGCAACCCAGACTCAGCCGCTGCGGCCGAGGCAGTCTGGCCGAGCGTGCCCCCCGCACCGGTGGGTGGTGTTCGCTGCACTCGCACCGGTCCTGACCACTGCCCGTCCTCGTAGGGGATCCTCAGCCGCCCGGCCAGCTCCCACCACAGATCGATCACTCGGGGGTAGCCGTCGATCGGACCCCCACCCAGGCCGATGTCCTGCTTGTAGGCGATCGCCGAGCGCTGCCCCCAGGTGATGCGCAGCGGCGTTCCGTAGGGCAGGCCGCCCATCGCGTCCGCGGTGGCGAACGTGTAGCCACCCAGCTCGGCGTAGCTGTCCGGGTCGCGGGCCAGGTTGACGCCGGATGCCCCCACCTCGCCGCTGGACGGATCGCCGGGGCCGCCGTACTCGGTGGCCCCTACGGTCTGGCCCGTCCCCGGTGGCCCGAGCGCGATCGCCGCGGCTCCAGCCCCGGACGGGCATTCGCTGCCGCCCGTGGCCTGGTCCAGAGCCGTGAAAGCCGCCGCGGCCAGCGTGGCGATAACGATGCCGGCCATCATGGCCAGTCCGCCGAGGGCTATGGAGTGCCGAGATCGTTGACCGGACATCGCCGAGACGATATGGCGCGTCCGCCGCTCTCCTTCTAACTGACACTAATTTGATGCAAATGAGTGGTGGCATCCGACCGGTGGCCGAGCTGCTGGGCGGGACCGGGAGGGCACATTCACGCCGCCAAAACAGGGGAGCGGATCGCTAACGTTTGCTTCCGTGGCTCGCATCCTCGATCTCGAACAATCACTTCTCCTCCTGGAGCTCGAGGCGCCGTTCGATCAGCGGGACGTGCAGCTGGCCCGGCGCAGGATGGCCAAGCAGTGGCATCCGGACATCGCTCCGCCCGGACGGCAGCACGAGCATCAGCGCCACCTTCAGGCGATCAACGAAGCCGCCGACGAGCTCGAGCGGCTGGCCGAAACGTTTCGTGGCGGACGGGTAAGCCGTAACGCCGTCCGCGTCTCGGCCGCGGCGGCCCGGAAGGCGCGCGAAGAGGAGGGCCGCAGGGCCTACGAAGCCGAACAGCGGGCCCGAGCCTCGGCCTCCGAGCGCGCCCAGCATGACCCGTTCGGCTCCCGGGTTCCCGACCACTCGGTGGTTCACCGTTACGCTCGCTGTCTGTCCTACCCCGAGTGGGGCGTGGGGACGGTGAGCGGGATCTATTTCTCGGGCGACGGCGACGATGTGCAGCAGTGGGCCCGCATGTCCTTCCAGATCGGGGTCCGTACGGTTCCCGCCGGATCGCTGCAGTTCGTCGACTTCTCCAGACCGGATGCGGCCACGGACCGCGTCCAGCGCTTCATGACGGCGGCCCAGCACGCCCTCTCGGAAGGAAACGCCGGACTGGCCGCTCAGCGCCTGGTGTACGCACGCGACGCCGAGCCTTCCAACACGATGGTCCTGCGGCTGCTGACCGTGGCTTTTTGGCAAGCGGGCAACCTGCCCGCGGCCGCCCGCGCGGTCAGGGACTGGGCGCGGGTCGAAACCGATCGCACGACGCCGGAGCGGTTTGCCAGCCGCATCTACGAGGACATGGGCGCGCTGGACCTGGCGGCCGACGCCGCCCAGCGGGCCGCAGAGCGCGGGCCAGCCGACTCCTCGTCCTGGGCCAGACTCGGCCGGCTGCGCCTGCAGCTGATGGACCGCGACGGCGCCATCGAGGCGCTGGAGCGCGCTCGAGTCACAGGCCCGACCGTGGAAGCGCTGCTCGATCTGGCCCTGGCCTACCACCTGGCCGGTGAGGTAGGCGCCGAGGTGTCGGCGGCCGAGGCGGCCACGGCTCTCGATCCTTCCTCGAGCGCGGCCTGGTCGACCTACGCCCACGCGCTGGCCCGGACCGACCGGGTCCAGGAATGCATCGGCGCCTGCGAACGTGCTCTGGCTCTGGGCGATGACCGAGAGGTGGAGGACCTGTTGGCGCGCGTACGCGCCTCGCTTCCGCACGAGCTGTCGGAGCGCACCGCGGCTTAGCGCCTTGGGCTCGTCCGGCCGATCAGGTCCGGACCGGCTCGTCCACCGAATCCAGTACGCCCAGCAGCTCCACCACGCGGCAGACCAGGAGCCGCTCCTCCTCGACCTCTACCCAGGCCCCAGCGGAGGCCGGAAAGACCACGTGATCGCCGGCGCAGACCGGCATCCGCACGCCGACGTGATCCCACCAGTCAAGGCCGGGACCGACGGCCAGCACGATGCCGTGCTGCGGAGGCGGCTCGTCCGTGCCCGGGGGCACGACCAGGCCGGAGCGACGGACACGATCAGGATCGAGCTCCTTGATGACCACCCGGTCGAACAGGGGACGCAGCTGCTGGCGCACGGGTGCGATGCTAACGAGCGACCGCGTCTCCGCTCGGTCCTCCGTCCTGCGGGGCGAAAAATTCAACCCACCGTTGAAAAATTCAACCCGCAAATGCACCGAGGAAAAGTAGATCAGACGCTTTCGCCAGCCACGCCCTGATGTCCACCCCTCGGCCTACCCTGCACCTCCCATGCGCCTGATCGTCGCCCGCTGCTCGGCCATCTACTCGGGCCGCCTCGACACGATCCTCCCGGAGGCTCTCCGGCTGATCATGGTCAAAGCCGACGGGTCGGTGCTTCTCCACGCGGACGCCGGTGGGTACAAGCCGCTGAACTGGATGACCCCGCCCACCGTGATCGAGGAGTCGCCCACCCAGATGATCGTCCGCAAGCGGGCCGGCGGCAGCGAGGACCGGCTCCAGATTGACATCTGCGAGGTGCTCTCGGACGTGTCGCACGACATGGGCTCGCCCGATGCCGACGCCGGCCTGGCCAAGGACGGGGTCGAGGCCCACCTGCAGGAGCTGCTGGCCGAGCAGCCCCGCTGGTGCGGGGACGGTCTGCGGCTGGTCCGCCGCGAGTGGCCGACCGACATCGGTCCGGTCGATCTGATGTGCCGGGACGCCGACGAGAGCTGGGTGGCCGTGGAGATCAAGCGGGTGGCGGGGATCGATGCCGTCGAGCAGCTGACCCGGTACCTGGAGCGCATCCGACTGGACCCCGCGTTCACATCCACCCGCGGCGTGCTGGCCGCGCAGGCGATCAAGCCGCAGGCCCGGGTGCTCGCCGAGTCGCGGCAGATCGCCTGCGTGGAGGTCGACCTGGCGGTGCTGCGAGGCGAGCGCCACCCGGAGCTGCGACTGTTCGCGGCATGAACGAAGATTCGCCGGTCCTCACAGAACGTCGCGAGCGGGTGCTCGTGATCACCATCAACCGCCCCGACCAGCGCAATGCCGTCAATGCCGCCGTGGCCGGCGGGATCGCCGCCGCCCTGGACGAGCTGGACGCCGGCGACGAGCTGTCGGTCGGGGTCCTCACGGGCGCCGGCAAGGGCTTCTGTGCCGGGATGGACCTGAAGGCCTTCGTGGCTGGCGAGCGACCGTGGGCGGGTGACCGAGGGTTTGCCGGCATCACCCAGCGCTCGGCCGACAAGCCGCTGATCGCCGCCATCGAGGGGTTTGCCGTGGCGGGCGGCCTCGAGGTGGCGCTGGCCTGCGACCTGATGGTCGCCGCCCGGGGCGCCAAGCTGGGGGTTCCCGAGGTCAAGCGATCGCTGGTGGCGGCGGGCGGCGCGCTGCTGCGTCTGCCGCGGGTGGTGCCCCGCAATGTGGCCACCGAGATGGCCTTCACCGGCGAACCGATCGAGGCCGAGCGCGCCTACGAACTGGGCATGGTCAACCGGCTCGCCGAACCCGGGCAGGCGCTGTCGACGGCGCTGGAGCTGGCCGAGCAGATCGCTGCCGGTGGCCCGCTGGCGCTGGCCGCCACCAAGCGCATCCTCCGGGAATCACCGGACTGGCCGGACAGCGAGTTCTTCCAGCGTCAGGCTGAGATCGCCGCTCCGGTGATGGATTCACAGGACGCACGCGAGGGCGCGCGGGCGTTTGCGGAGAAACGCCCTCCGGTCTGGCGGGGCCAGTAGGGGTTTAACCCGTAGCCAGCTGGTCGATCTTCCGGCCGGCGTCATAAAGCGTCACCGCGCTGCGGTCGATCGCGTCAGGAAGCACCGGGCGCCGCCGGCGAGGGCTCAACCCCAGAGCCTCGGGTCGGCAGGCCAGGCGTCTCAGCCCCATGAGCTCACCGACGACGTCACATCGCCTCCGGCGCATCTGCCGCACCCCATGCGGTAGCCAGCAGCGAACGGGAGCCGCCTCGGTCGCGGTGCTCACACAGGTAGATGCCCTGCCATGTTCCGAGGTTCAGGCGACCCCGGCTGATCGGCAGCGTCAGCGTGGGCCCGAGCAGAGCCGCCTTGATATGAGCCGGCATGTCGTCCGGTCCTTCCAGGGTGTGCGTCCAGTAACCGGCCCGTTCGGGCACGGCCTGGTTGAACCAGGTCTCGAAATCCCGCCGAACATCCGGAGAGGCGTTCTCGCCCAGGGCCAGTGAGGCAGACGTATGACGAATGAGCAGATGAAGGATCCCGACGCCGATTCGGTCGAGACCGGGGACACCGGCCACGACTTCGCGGGTGATCAGATGGAACCCGCGCGGTCGGGCCTGAAGGTCGATCATTTCCTGAAGCCAGATCATGACCACATAGTCTTCCCGACCCGGGAGACGCCCAGGCAGCGCGATGGCCTGCGCTTCAGGCGGGCGCCGGATCATTTCGACTACATGACGTCCGTGTGGCGGAAGCGCCGGCGTCAGATCACTGGGCCGGCGGAAGAGGAGCCTGAGCCACGGCGCTCCGGCGGCTGGCGAGCGCGGCTGGGACTGAGCCCGTACCACCGCAACCCGGCCCACGTGCTGCTCGCACACCCTGGGGTGATCGCCACCCTGCTGATCACCCTGGCGCTGGTGCTGCGCGTCGTCGAGATCCAGCGGACCTCCTACACACCGGTACATGACGACCGCTCGTATCTCATCTTGGGCGGCCAGATCGCTCACAGCGGCGACTACGCGAGCGATCAGTCGGGAGTCGGCCAAACCAAGGTCGGCCCGACGGCCTACTTCGCGCCGGCCTACCCGTACCTGCTCGGCGCGCTCGACGCGGTGTCGGGCAATCCGCCGACCAGCTCGAGCCAGGTGCAGGTTGACCGCCTGGCCCAGGCTGTGCTGGGCGCCCTGGTGGTGGGACTGGTCGGACTGATCGCGCTCGAGCTGTTCGGGGTGGACATGGCCCTGCTGGCCATGGCGCTGGCGGCGATATACCCGGTGATGATCGAGATGTCGTCGATCCTGGCGGCCGAGACGCTGATGACGGTCTTTGAGCTGGCCGCCGTGTGGGCCGCGCTGCGCCTGCGGCACAGTCAAGATCCGCTGCGCTGGACGGTCGTGGCCGGGGTGTTCACCGGCTTGGCCGCGCTCACCGATACCAATGCGATCCTGCTCCTCATTCCACTGGCCGTCGCCGTCAGCCGTGTGGTGCCGGTCGTGGGCCGGCGCCAGGTGGCGGGCGTGTTGGTGCTGATCGGCGCCGCGCTGCTCACGCTGAGCCCATGGCTGATCCGGGACGGCGTGGTGATGCATCGGTTCGTGCCAATCACGGACGAGAGCGGCATCACGCTGGCCGGCACCTACAACGCGACTTCGGCGCATAGCCATCCCCCCTACCAGGCGCTCTACTACCGCCAGCTTCCCGAGTTCGCCACGCTCGCACGCCACTCCTCTCACCTGACCGAGACGGAGCTGAGCAGCCGGCTCCAGAGCCGGGCTCTCACCTACGTCGCCCATCACCCCGCCTCGGTGCTCGGCGCGTTCTGGCACAACAGCCTGCGCCTGCTCGAACTCGAGGGCAGCAAGGCCTGGCACGACTCGGCGACTTCGGTCGGATTGACCCAGGCCACCGCCGAGATCGGCGTGTACTGCTTCTGGGCGCTGTGCCTGCTGGCGCTGCTCGGGCTCGTGGGACCGCCGGGCATGAAGGCTCCGGGCTGGCTCTGGGCGGTGCCCGTGATCATGTGGCTGAGCGCCGCGCTGGTGAACGGCGAGACGCCGCGGTTCCGCACCGCCGTCGACCCGTTCCTGGTCCTGCTGGCCGCCCGCGGGATCGCCCGGGTGGCCGGGTGGATCCGCAAGCGGCCGGTCGTGCCCTCACGAGCCGCGGCCACCTAGCGCATCACGAGACACCCGCTGAAGCGGCGGCCTCAAAGGCCGCCGGCAACGCAAACCTCAGGTCGCCGTGCGCCAGTCCGGCGTGACCGAAGCCCGATAGCCCGCGTGACGGGAGCGGAGCCGGTCGTAGTGCTCGAGCGCCTGCCCGGAGCCGACGGCCACGCAGGTCAGCGGCGACTCGGTCAGCGCCACCGGCATCCCGGTCTCGGCCTGGATCAGGTCGACCATTCCGTCGATCAGGGTGCCGCCGCCGGCCAGGAGGATGCCGTCCCGGGCGATGTCACTGGACAGCTCGGGGGGCGTCTCCTCCAAGGTGTCGCGGATCGACTGCATGATCTCGCGCATGGGGATCCGGACGGCGTCCCGCACCTCGGCCTGGTTCAGCTCCACCGCGGTGGGCAGGCCGGTGATCAGATGCCGGCCGCGCACCTGGAAGGTCCGCTCCTGCTGGCGCGGCATCACCGAACCGATCTCGATCTTGATCATCTCGGCCGTGCGTGGTCCAATCGCCAGCTTGTGGACGTTGCGCAGGTAATGGATGATCGCGTCATCGAACTCATAGCCCCCCACCCGCACCGATCGGGTGAGCACGATCCCGCCGAGCGAGATCACCGCCACCTCGGTGGTGCCGCCGCCGACGTCGACGATCATCCGCCCGACCGGCTCCTCGATGGCCAGGCCGGCTCCGATCGCCGCCGCGATCGGCTCCTCGATCAAATGCACCCGCCGGGCTCCGGCGGCCAAAGACGCCTCCTCCACGGCCCGCTTCTCCACCTCGGTCACCCCGGACGGCGCGCAGACGATCAGGCGGGGGTGGCCGATGCGCCGGTCGATCACCTTGCGGATGAAGTAGCGGAGCATCGACTCGGTGACCTCAAAATCCGCTATCACCCCGTGCCGGAGGGGGCGTACGGCCGAGATGCTGGCGGGGGTGCGGCCGATCATCCGCTCCGCCTCGAGCCCCACCGCGTGGACGCTGCCCGTTTCCGAGTCGTGCGCCACCACGGAGGGCTCGGAGATCACGATCCCCTTGCCGCCGAGGTAGACCAGCGTGTTGGCGGTGCCGAGGTCGATCGCCATGTCGTGGCCGCCGATGCTCGGCGTCAGATGCAGGCGTGAATTGTCGCGACGGGAGCCGTCTCTACGGAACCGGATGCTCTACAGGTTGCCAAACGCAGCCCTCGAGTGTGTTAAACCCGAGCAGTTGGCTGAATTTGGTCGGCTAACGGACCGTAACGCCGCGTCTGGCCAGGTGATGATGGCCCTTGGCCACCACCACCTCGTAGCGCCCGGCCGGCGGCAGTTGCCCGTGGACTCGGAGGACCAGCTCCTGGGTGCGCCCGGTGATCAGCCCCAGCCGCCGCGCTGAGATCACCTGGGTGCCGTGGCGCAGCTGCAGCGTGGCGTGGTGCTGCTCACCCGCCGATGCCCGCAGCCGCACGACCACTCCGCTTCGCCTCCGGCTGGCCGCGGCGGATACCACCTGCACCCGCTCGGGCCGCGGATCCTTGGGCGGGATCTTGCCCGGACCGGTCCTGGAGCACCGCAGCGTCGCGGCGTCCTGGCTCGGCTTGGCCAGCTTGGGCAGGTGGGAGAAGGTCGGGTGACCGGACCCCAACGCCCCCAGGTCGAAGAAGTCGCTCAGATCGTTGGCGTTGGCGTCTCTGAGGGTCATGGCGGGAAGGTTCCACTTGCGCTCCACGAAGGCCAGGATCGACGTGTGGTCGTAGACGGTGTGGCTGACGTGGTGCGGCTTGGCGTAGGCGCTGACCACCACCGACGGAACCCGGAAGCCGTAACGCGCGAACCCATCGTAGGTCGACTCGCCCGGCCCGACCACCGGCGGAACGTCGTCCGGAGCCAGCGCCACAGGCGGGAGCACGTGGTCGTAGTAACCGCCGTGCTCGTCGTAGGTGATGATCAGGACCGTCTGCTTCCACTTGGGGGAGCGACCGACCGCCTTGACCACCTGAGCCAGCAGCGCCTCGCCGCGGACGATGTTCTGGGGGTTCTCCTGGGACGTGGTGCTGTAGTTGGGCTCCAGGAGGCTGAAGCTGGGCAGGTTCCCGTCGGCCGCGTCCGTGTAGAACTGACTGAGCGCCTCGCCGTACTTCTGCTCCAGCGCCGCATCGTCGTCCGGGTACAGGTACGGAGTGGCGCTGGTCTGGCTCGGAAACTGGGCGTAATAGTCGCGCCAGCTGATCCCGTGGCTGGTCAACTGGGTGAAGATCGTTCCGTTCTTGGGCGCCAGGCCCAGCGTGCCGATCTGGCCGGGGGCGTTGTAGTCGTCGGTCATCCCCATCGAGGTGGCGGCGATCAGGTACCGGCGGTTGGGATCGGTCTGCCCGAGAAGGCTGCAGAACCAGCGGTCCCCGATCGGGAACCGCTCGGCCAGGCTGTAGGTGAAGGGAAGATCTCGCTGATCCCAGTAGCCCATCGCCATGGGACCGCTGGGCGAGGTCACGAACCCGTTGTTCTTGCCGCCGTTGAATTGCTCATGCGAGGCCTCCCACTCCTGGCTGGGCTGGCCCGAGAACTGGCAGGTGGTGGGCATGTGGAAGGCCCGCAGCGGCTTGCCGTCGCCCTGCGGGTTGCTGTTGACCGGATAACCGTCGTAACCGATCCTGAGGCCGTCGCCGCGCGGGCGCTGGCCGGGCTGGCGGCCGAGCATCCCGAAGAAGTTGTCGTAGGAGTGGTTCTCCATCATCAGCACGACCACGTGCTCGATCTGGGGCAGCGTGTCGGTGCCTGCCGCCAGATCGGGGTGCGGTAGCAACCCCGGCATCCGCAGGCTCGTACGCCCGAGGACCCGCAGCGCCTCCAGCTGCGCAGCGCTGGGCGGGCCGAGCAGCGAGGCGGCGGAGCCCGGGCCCCGGCCGATCCGGCGCCGCGACGCCAGCCCGACGCCGGGAAGCAGCCCGCTAGCGGCGATCGCTCCGGCCCCGCTGACCAGGAACTCCCTCCGGCTGATCACCGCCCCAACCTACCAACCCGAGCCGGGCGCCGGAGTGCTGGTTCTGTTAGCGCCCGCTCAGCGCTCGCCGGGCAGGCGGCGCGGGTACTGCGAGACCTGCTGCTCCAGGTCCAGAGCGGTGGTGACGATCCGGTTCTGCTCGCGGGAGTGGGCGACCGGATAGCCCTCGCCCGAGGCGGCACGCTCGGGTCGGCCCACGTAACCGAAGTTGATGTGCTCGGGGAGGATCTGCTGCAGACGGGGGGACATGTGCGCTCTGGCGCCCTTGTTGCGCGGCTCCTCCTGCACCCAGACCACCTCGCGCAGCTTCGGATAGGACTCGATGAGCTTGAAGATCTCGGCCTGCGGGAACGGGTACAGGAGCTCCGCGCGCCCGACCGCGACACCCGAATTGCCCTGGCGCGCCTGGTGGCCGACGATGTCGTAGTAGATCTTGCCGCTGCACAGGAGCAGCCGGGTCACCCGAGCGGGATCGACACCCGGCTCGGCCAGGACCGGCTGGAAGCGTCCGTTGGCCAGGTCATCCAGGCTGGAGACGGCCACCGGCAGCCGGAGCAGGCTCTTGGGGGTCATGATCACCAGCGGGCGCTGCTTGGCGATCCGGGCCTGGCGTCGCAGGAGATGGAAGTACTGAGCCGGCGTCGTGGCGTTGGCCACCCGCAGGTTGCCCTCGGCGGTCAGCTGCAGGAAGCGCTCCAGGCGCGCCGAGGAATGCTCGGGTCCCGAACCCTCGTAGCCGTGGGGCAGCAGCAGGGTGAGCCGCGAGGTCTGACCCCATTTGGCCAGTCCCGAGCTGATGAACTGATCGATGATCACCTGCGCGCCGTTGGCGAAGTCGCCGAACTGGGCCTCCCACAGCACCAGCGTCTCCGGCCCCTCCTGCGAGTAGCCGTACTCAAAGCCCAGGCAGGCCATCTCCGAGAGCGGGCTGTTGTGCAGCTCCATCGGCGCCAGCGCTCCGGGCAGGTGCTGCACGGCGCAGTGCTCCTGACCGGTCTTGGGGTCATGCAAGACAAGATGGCGCTGGGAGAAGGTGCCCCGCTCGGCGTCCTGACCGGTCAGGCGAATCGGGATGCCTTCGGTGAGCAGCGATGCGAACGCCAGCGCCTCGGCCTGGGCCCAGTTGATTCCCTGACCGGACTCGAGCGCTTCCCGGCGCTGCTCCAGCTGCTTGACCAGCTTCGGGTGCACGGTGAAGCCGTCGGGCACGGCCAAGAGCTCCTCGCCCGTCACCTTCAGCCGGTCGCTCGACACCGCCGTGTTGACCTCGGGCGAGGGCGAGCGGTCGAGCTGGTACTCGCCGGTGGCGTGGTCGCCCTCGGCGTGGGCGATCCGGTCCTTGAGCTTGGCGTGGGCCTCGGTCAGCACCTCCCACACGGCGTCGGTCATCTCGGTGGAGGCCTGCTCGCTCAGCACGCCGCCGTCGATCAGCTGCCGCACGAACAGCTCGCGAACCGACGGGTGCTTCTTGATCACCTGGTACATCTCAGGCTGCGTATAGGCCGGCTCGTCGGCCTCGTTGTGCCCGAAGCGTCGGTAGCCGATCAGGTCGATCAGCACGTCGTGTCCGAACTGCTGGCGGAAGGCAAACGCGGTCCGGACCGCAGCCACGCAGGCCGACACGTCGTCGGCGTTGACGTGGATGATCGGGACGTCGAAGCCCTTGGCCAGATCGGAGGCCCAGGTGGTGGAGCGGGCGTCCTCGGGATCGGTGGTGAAGCCGACCTGGTTGTTCTGGATGATGTGGATCGTCCCGCCCACCGTGTAGCCGTCCAACGCCTGCAGGTTGAGCGTCTCGGCCACCACGCCCTGGCCCGGGAAGGCGGCATCGCCGTGCAGGACGACCGGGACCGCCGCGTTGGTGTCCTGGTGGGCGTGCGGCCCCTGGCGGGTGGTCTGCGCCGCCCTAGTCGCCCCGGACGCCACCGGAGCCACAAACTCAAGGTGGCTGGGATTGGACTCCAGCCGGACGATGATCGACTCGCCGCCGGGTAGCTGGTAGGCGCCCTGGGCGCCGTGATGGTACTTGACGTCGCCGGTCCCGCCCTGGGGAATCGTGGTGATCGGCTCGAGCGTGGAGGAGCCCTCGAACTCGGCGAAGATCGAGTCGTACGGCCGTCCCAGGTTGTGGGCCAGCACGTTCAGGCGACCGCGGTGGGACATGCCGAGGACCACCTCGCGGGCGCCCTGGGTGGCCGACAGCTGGATGATCTCGTCGATCATCGGCACGGTCATGTCCAGGCCCTCGACCGAGAACTGCTTCTGGCCCAGGTAGGCCTTGTGCATGAAGCGCTCCAGCGCGTCCACTTCGGTCAGCCGCCGCAGCAGCGCCTTCTGCTCGTCGTGGGTCAGCGGCTTGCGGTAGCGGCTCGATTCGATCGCCTCCCGCAGCCACAGGCGCTGGCGGTGTGAGGCGATGTGCTCGATCTCGTAGGCGATCGGCCCGCAGTAGATCTCGCGCAGATGGGGCAGCGCCTCGGCCAGATTCGCGCCCGGCACGTACATGCGCAGGATGTGGGCGGGGATCTTGGCCATCAGCTCGGGGGTCAGTCCGAGCGGCGCGGGGTCGAGCGCCGGATCTCCCTCCGGCTCGCCTCCGAGCGGGTCCAGGCGCGCCGCCAGGTGCCCGTGCGTGCGGTGCGCCTTGAGCAGCGACGTGGCAGCCTGCACGGCCTGCATGACCGCCTCGAGGTCCTCGCCGGAGCGGGTTGGCGCCGCCGCCGGGGTGGCGGGGGCCGAAGCGACGGCGGTCAGGGCGGGCAGGGCCGGCAGCTCGGCATCCAGATCGGCGAACACCGCCTCGTAGAAGCTCTCCTCGCCCTCCAGCAGCGCCTCGATCCGCTGAAGGAACCGCCCCGACTCCGCACCCTGAATGATCCGGTGGTCGTAGGTGGAGGTCATCGTCATGACCTTCTCGGCGCCGATCGAGGCGCCGACCGCGCCCAGCCCGGGCGGATATCCGATCGAGCCGGTGGCCACGATCGTCCCCTGCCCGACCATCAGCCGGGGGACCGACGCGATCGTGCCGATGCCCCCCGGATTGGTCAGGCTGAGATTGGCGCCGGTCAGGTCGTCGGCGGTCAGGCTGTTGGTGCGCGCCTTGTCGACCAGCGCGTTGTAGGCGTCGAGAAATTCTCTGAAGCTCTTGCGCCCGGCGTCACGGATCACCGGGACCATCAGCGTGCGACTGCCGTCCTTCTTCTCCACGTCGACGGCCAGGCCCAGGTTGACCGCGCCGGCGTCGATCCGGTGGGGTACGCCATCGACGTCCTGGAAGTGGTGGGCCATGACCGGCATCTCGGCCGTGGCCACTCGCGCGATCGCGTAGGCGATCAGGTGCGTGAAGGACACCCGCTGGCCGGCCTCCTTGAGCTGCCGGCGGCGAGCGTCAAGCGTGGTGACGGTGAGCGTGCGGAACGAGGTGGCTGTGGGAATCTGCCGGCTCTCGTCCATGTACCGGGCCAGCGCCGCGGCGCCGCCCTTGATCCGCTCGGCGCTCTGGGCAGACGCGCCATTCGTCTGGGCGGCGAGCACGTCGGCCTTGGTGATCCGTCCGCCGCGGGCGCTGCCCTGGAGACCGGTCAGGTCGATCCCCTGGGCGGCGGCGATGCGCGCAGCGACCGGGGATGCGTTGGCAGCGGCTTGGGGCACGCTGCCACCGGGTTGAGCAGGGGCCGGTGCCGAGGCAGCGGAGGCCGATGGCGAAGGGGCCGCTGTGTCGGCCGCCGGAGCGGAGGCCGCGGCACCCACGCTCATCCGAGCTATCACCTGCCCGACCGTGACGGTGGCGCCCTCCTCGGCCAGGATCTCGGTGATCGTCCCGTTCGCCGGAGCGGGGAGCTCCATGTCGACCTTGTCGGTGGAGATCTCGACCACGGTGTCGCCGTCCTTGACTGCGTCCCCCACCTTGACCGACCACTCCAGGATCGTGCCCTCGGTGACCGACTCGCCACCCGTGGGGGTGACGATCTCGACGATCTGCTCGGCAGCGGTCGGCTCGCCGGACGCGGTGGCCGCGCTGGCCTGCTCGGAGGCGTCGTGGATCTGGGCCTCGGTCTCGGCGGCCTCGGCCGGGGTGGCGCCGGACTCATCGCCCAGGCTGGGCGAAGCGACCTGGCCCGTGGTGGAGCCGTCCGATCCGTTGCCGCCGCCTCCATTGGCCATGGCGATCTCGGCCAGCAGCGCGCCGACCGCCACCGTGTCGCCCTCGGCTGCGTAGATCTTCACGATCTGCCCGGCCACGGGGGCCGGGACCTCGGCGTCGACCTTGTCGGTGGAGATCTCGACGACGATCTCGTCGGCCTCGACGGCGTCGCCCTCCTGCTTGTGCCACTCGAGGATCGTGCCCTCCGCGACGGAGTCACCCATCGCCGGCATCACCAGCTGGAACGTGCCTGTCTCTACGGCCATGAAGCTTCCTTCAACTGTAACGCGAGTTTCCCTGGGTTACGGCCCGGCGGCGACGGCTCTCGCGGATGAAGCCGAGCGACCCGAAGAACGGCCCGAGTCCACCCAGCACGGCCACGGTCACGGCCAGCCAGAACGGGATCACCCGGTAGCGCGCGGCCGCTATGCAGATGAGCGCCATGGCGATCCAGATGCACCCGTGGGACATGCCCAGAATGAAGGTAGCGGGCTGGGGGTTGCCCAGCGCGAAAGCACAGATCAACAGCGACGCGTAGACACACGAGTGAAAGAACGAGATGCCCTCCAGCCGGCCGAAGGTGACCAGCCGGGTGAACCGAGGAGAGCTGGAGACCGAGGCGCTCACGGATCCGCCAGCATCGCACCCATGCGACGCAGAGGCGCATCCGCCTCGGCCGGCCACTGAGCCGGGTCGGCCGGCCACCAGGCAAACGTGTCGTGCTCGGGATCCGGGTTGACGCTGGCGCCGTCGGGCAGCCACGCCTGTCCCACCAGCATCACCATGCCGGTCGGCGACTGGATGAGCGCCTCGATGCTGAGCCGGTCGGGATCCACCGACCATTCCTCCTGGAGCTCGCGGCTGAGCGTGTGCGCCGGGTTCTCGCCCAGGTCGACCGAGCCTCCGGCACCCAGCGTCCAGCGGCCGGCCCAGGAGGCCAGCCAGGCGGCGCGGCGACCCGCCAGCCAGCTGCCGTCGGCGGAGCGGACCACGCACAGCGCCGTAACGCTGTGCCGGGCATCCGGCAGCAGGCGCAGCGCCCAGCGGATCGGCTGCAGCTCCAGCGCGAGCTTGCCGTCCTCCGTGCGGTAGCTGACCAGCCGCGCGGCCAGCCCGTCGTGGCTGGGGGAGCCGCGGTCACGCAGCCCTTCGAGCAGCCGGTCGGCCTCCGCGGTGGCCGCCTGATCAGGGTCATAGTGCTCGGATCGCCACACGGCCTCCACATCACCGGGACGCCAGGGGCCGCGGGCCAGCAGAAGGCGTTCGTCCGTCACGCCCTAACCGTACCTGGGCCGTGTCGTCAGATCTCGCCTGCGGCCGGCTAGATCGGGTACTCGCGCGGCTCGTCCTGCACGGTGATCCAGCGCAGTTCGGTGAACTCCTCGGCGGCCGCCTGGCCTCCGAAGCGACCCCAGCCGCTGGCCTTGACGCCCCCGAAGGGCATCTGGGGCTCGTCGTGCACGGTCGTGTCGTTGATGTGGCACATACCGGTCTCCAGGCGCCGGGCCACCGCTTCGCCGCGCCTCGCGTCGGCGGTGAACACGGACGAGGACAGCCCGTACTCGGTGTCGTTGGCCACTCTGACGGCCTCGTCCTCGCCCTCCACCTCCACGATCGAGATGACCGGGCCAAAGGACTCCTCGTGGTAGATGCGCATCTGGGGAGTGACTCCGCGCAGCACCGTGGGCACATAGGCCGGACCGTCCGCCCGGCCGCCGCTCAGCACCTGTGCTCCCTTGCCCACCGCGTCCTGGACGAGCTCGTCCACGCGCCGCACCGCGTCCCGGTTGACCAGCGGCCCGATCTGCGTCCCCGGGTCGTGGGGATCTCCGACGACGAGCGAACGCGCTCGCCCAGCCAGCTTGTCGGCCAGCGGGCCGGCCACGGATCGGTCCACGACCAGGCGCTCGGTCGACATGCAGATCTGGCCCTGGTGCATGAAGGCGCCGAAGTTGGCCGCCGCGGCGGCCCGGTCGAGGTCGGCGTCATCGAGCACCAGCATCGGTGCCTTGCCGCCCAGCTCCAGCAGCACCCGCTTGAGGTGCCGCCCAGCGTTCTCGGCGATCAACCGGCCGACGCGAGTCGAGCCGGTGAAGTTGATCCGGCGCACGTCGGGATGCGCGATCAGCTCGTCGACGACATCGGCCGCGGCATCCGGGGCGTTGGTGATCAGGTTGACCACTCCCGCGGGGATCCCCGCCTCCGTTAGGGCGCGGACGATCTGACCGTGGGTGGCCGGAGACAGCTCGGAGGCCTTCAGGACCACGGGATTGCCGTAGGCCAGCGGCGCCGCCACAGCTCGCGTGCCCAGGATCACCGGAGCGTTCCAGGGCGCGATGCCGACCACCACGCCGACCGGCTGGCGCACCGCCCGAGCCCGCTTGCCCGGGATCAGCGACTCGATGGCCTGGTCATGAAGCGTCTCCGCCTGGGCTCCGGCCACGCGCAGCATGCCGGCGGCCAGATCGACGTTGAACATCCCCCAGCCAAAGGTGCCGCCGGTCTCGGCTGTGACGATCCCGGCGATCTCGGCCTGGCGGCTCATCAGGATGTCTGCCGCGCGGTCGAGCATCGACCGCCGCTCGGCCAGGGGCGTATCCGCCCACTCGGGAGCCGCGGCGGCCGCTGCGTCCACCGCACGATGGGCGTCCTCGCGCCCGGCGGCAGCGGCCAGCGTGGCCGTCTCACCACTCCACGGATCGATCACCGCAAACGTCTCGCCCGATGCGGCGTCCGTCCATTCGCCGCCGATCAACAGCTGCTGGGTTTCGGCCATCGCTACGTGCTCCTCTCCTCGACCTGTGGATGGAAATGGACCCATAGCCCAATTTCCATCCACACATCATTGCTCGCTTCGTCCGACGCGCTCCAGGACACGCGCGGCGCTCGGCGCCAGAGCCGCGGGCAGACGCTCGAGCATCTGTCGCCAGCCCGGGTGCGCCTCGATCGCCGCGCGCACATCCGCCACCCCTCTCTCCACATCTCCGGCCTGGGCGACCCCGAGGCCGGCCCAGAACCGTAGCTCGTGGTTGCCGGGCTCACGCTCGGCGGCCTGCCGGTAGAGCTCGGCGGCCTCGCGGTGTCGCCCCTCGGCCGCCAGCTCGTCGGCTTGGCCGGCCAGCTGGTAGGCGCCGTGCAGCCCAAGTAGCCGGCGGAGCTCGACCAGCGGCTCGGGGTGATCCTCGATCCGCAGGCTCACCTCCTGCTGCCAGGCCTCGCCGGCCGGCGGGACGACCAGGATCGCCGCCGATTGCCTACCGCGGATGTCTCCGCCGGCCGCCTCGCCGGCCTCGAGCGCGGCCAGCAGCCGCCCGGCCAGCTCGCCCTGCGTGGCCCGGAAGGCCTCCAGCATCGCGGGCCAGACGCCGGCTGAGCTCATCATGTTGGCCTGGCAGGAGACCTGCTCTGCGGTGACGTGCCCGGCATAGGCCACGCAGTCGGCGCCGGTGTGCACGGCCACCGACCCGGTGGCGTCGATCATCGCCACCTGCCGCACCGAGGCGAGGTGATCCTCGCCGAGCAGACGGCCCAGCGCCTCATGAGCGCCGGCGCCGGCCGCCATCAGCTCCAGACCGCGGGGCCCGTAGCTGATCTCGGCCACCGACTGCGTCGCCACGGCGCCCACCCCCGGGGCGGCCCACGAGACCAGCGCTCCGACTGAGAACCAGTGCGACTGGACAGCCACCCCCAGGGAGCCGGTCTCGGCGTCGCGGGCGACGAGGGAATAGGTCACGGCCGGGAAGGTACAGTCGCTGTGCCAATCTTGCCTCCGTGACGAGTTACGCGGTCCTGGGTCCCGGAGGCGTCGGGGGGTTCGTGGCCGGAGCGCTCAGCCGGGCGGGCGAGGACGTGACCGTGGTGGCGCGGGAGGAGACGGCCGAGCTGATCAACCGAGAGGGGATCAGCGTGGACAGCGTCGTGCTGGGCGACTTCACGGCCCACCCGACGGCGGTGAGCGAGCTGCGCGATCCGGTCGATGTGCTGTTCGTGGCCACCAAGGCGACGACGCTCGAGGCTTCCCTGGAGCGCGTCACTGCGCCGCCGGGACTGGTGGTGCCGCTGCTCAACGGACTCGATCATCTGGGGCTTCTTCGGCAGCGCTTCGGAGCCGGGGCCGTGGCGGCTTCGGTGATCCGGATCGAGTCCGACCGCCCCGCCCCCGGCCGGATCGTCCAGACCAGCCCCAGCGTGCGGGTGGACATGGCCTCAGAGCATCCGACGCCGGCCTGTCGGCTGCCCGCTGTGGCCCAAGCGCTGATCGGCGCGGGCATCGCGGCGGAGGTGCGCGAGCGCGAGGCCGACGTGATGTGGGCAAAGCTCGTGCGGCTGAACGCGCTCGCCGCGACGACGAGCGTCAGCGGGCGGGAGATCGGCTTCATCCGCTCGGACCCCCAGTGGCGCCAGACGCTGGTGGCCTGCATCGAGGAGGGCGCCGCGGCCGCCGTGGCCGACGGCGCTCGGATCGATGCGTCGGGCCCGCTGGCCGAGCTGGACGGGGCCCACCCGAGCCTGGGCTCCTCGATGCAGCGAGATCTGGCCGCCGGACGCGTGCCCGAGCTGGACGCGATCCAGGGGGCGGTGATCCGGGCCGCGGCGCGGCACGGGCTGCCGTGCCCGACGGTCACCCGGCTGGCCGGGGAGATAGCGCGGATGGCGGGAATCGATCCGCCGGCCGCCGGCTGACGCGCAGCGCACGGCTCGGAGCCCAGTCCCGCCCCGGTCTCTAACGCAGGCTCAGAGCGGCGGTCGCACCGGCGGCGGAGTCCCCTGGAAGGGGATCACCACCTCGCGCTCCAGCTCATACTCGGAGACCGCATCGACGATCTCCTCCTCCTGCTCTTCCAGGGCGGAGTCGTGATCGCCATCGCACAGCACGCGGAAGGCGCTGGTGACGCCGCCGTCGGACTGCAGGACGATGCCGGGAAGGATCTGCTCGCCCTCCTCCAGGCCGAGGCGCTCGATGTCGAAGTGGGACATCCCGATGCCCCAGCTGTGGTGGCTGGGGTTCTCCCGGTCGTGGGCAGCCACCCCTTGAGCGAGACGTTCCAGCAGGAAGGCGATCTTCTTGGTGTCGGCCACCGGTATCAGCCTACTACCCCGGATTTGCCCCACCGCACCGTGCGGTCGCGGCCCTCTCGCTTGGCTCCGAGCAGCGCCAGGTCGGCCCGGTGATACAGGCCGGAGGCGTCCAGTCCAGGCTGCAGGCAGGCCACCCCGGCCGAGATCGTGATCGTGCCCACAGGCGGCAGCTCGGAGCCGCTGACCGCGGCCCGGCCGCGCTCGGCGGCGATCTCGGCGGCCTCCTCGTCTGCCTCGGGCAGGATCCAGGCGAACTCCTCGCCTCCCACGCGGGCCAGGAGCTCACCCTCGCGGACCATCCCGGCCAGACGCTTAGCCAGCGCGAGCAGCGCCTGATCGCCGACCAAGTGACCGTGGGCGTCGTTGATCTGCTTGAAGTGGTCGAGATCGAGGATGGCCAGGCTGAGCGGCCGCCCGTAGCGCCTGGCCACGGCCACCTCTTCGCTCAGCCGCTGGTGGAAAACGCGGTGGTTGGCCAGCCCGGTCAGTGGATCGTGGGTGGCCAGGCGCTCCATTTCCGCCTCGTACCGGCGCCGGTCGCTCACATCGCGGATCGCGATCACCCATCCGAGCACGCTGCCGTCCGGGTTGTGGGCCGCACGGGCGTTGACCTCGGCGTCGAACCGGCCGCCGTCCTTGCGGGTCATCTGCACGACGATCTCGGCTTCCGGGGGAGCGCCGGTCAGGTCCGGCGACCAGATGCCGCTGGGGTGTGACCAGAACGGCCACGGCTGTCCCGTCCCCACCAGCTCGCCCCGCGAGTACCCGGTCAGCGCGCACAGGGCGTCGTTGACCTCGGTGATCCGCCCGTCCACGCTGAGCGCGTAGCCCTCCCCGATCGCGGCCAGGATCGCCGCGGTGTGATCGCGCTCCTGCTGCAGGGCCCGCTCGACTCGCTTGCGATTGGAGATGTCGGAGATCTGCACCACGAAGTAGCGCGACTGCCCGCCGCCCTGTCGCAGCACCGAGGCGGAGATCTCGGCCCAGATCACGTGGCCGTCGTGGTGGAAGAGGCGGACCTCCGTCTGGTAGGCCTCGATCTCGCGGGCGAGCAGCCGCCGGGCCGCCGCGTTGACCCGGGGCCGGTCATCGGGATGGGTGATCTGCAGCAGCTCGGCCGCCAGCAGCTCGTCTTCCTCGTAGCCGAGGATGCGGCACAACATCTGGTTGACCCGCGTCGGGCGTTGCCCCGGGACCTCGACGATGGCCAGACCGGTGGGGGCGCTGTCCACGACCGCCGCCAGCAGCTCGCGCTGCTCGAGCAGGTCCGCTCGTGAACTACGGAGCGCGTGTTCGGTGGCTCGTGACTCGGTCACATCCTGGGCGGTGCCCAGCAGGACGGCGGGGTCGTCTGGGTCAGCCCGGCCGACGACCTGGAGGGTGCGCTCGTCGGGATCGGTGCCACTGCGGCACTCGAAGGCGAACTCCTCCGAGCCGGCACCGCCGGCCAGCAGCCGAGCCACCTCGTCGCGCGCCTCGGGGTCCACGTGGTCAAGCCACTCGTCCGCGGTGGGCGGTCCCGCGGCGGCGTCCCGCTCGAACAGCGGATGCATCTCCGATGACCAACTGACCGCGCCCGTACGAATGTCGAGGCTCCACAGCCCCAGGCGGGCGATCCGCTGAGTCTCGCGCAGGCGCGAGAGGATTCGGGCTCGCTCGCTCACCCCGCGCCGCTCTTCAGAGACATCGCGAGCCATCACGATCACGGCTGTAGACCGATCGCCGGCTGTCGCGGCCATCTTCAGAGCCACCTCGAGCTCGGAGCCGTCCGCCCGTTGGTGGCGACACTCCAGTGTGCCCACCGACTGCCCTCGGCAGGTCCGCTCGAAGGCGCGCCGGAGCCTGGCGCCTTCGCCCGGCGAGGCAGCCAGGAAGAGCACTTCCCGGCCGACCACGTCGGCGGCCGCGTAGCCGTACACCCGCTCGGCGGCGGGGTTCCAGCTGCTGATCGTGCGGTCGGAAGCCAGGCCGATTATCGCGCCAGCGTCGCTGGTGACCACGGCGGTCAGCTGGAGAGCGGCCTCCTCAGCTCGATGGCGGGCCAGGGCCACCCTGATCGAGCGCTCGACCAGCTCGGGGACCACCGTGCCCTCCTTGACCATGTAGTCATGGGCTCCGGCCGCCACGGCGTCCGAACCGAGCTGCTCGTCGCGCTCGTTCGTCCGCACGATGACCGCGCTGTGCGGACCCGCCGCGCGGACGCGTCGCAGCCCGGCCAGACCGCGGTCGTCGGGCAGACCGAGGTCCAGCATCACGATGTCGAAGCTGCGCTTTCGCAGGGCGCCGACGGCTCCCGCCACGGTGCTGGCCAGCTCGACGCGAATCGGCGGGTCCTCCAGACCGGACAGCAGGTCGCGGACGCGGCTGGCCTCGCTGGCGCTGTCCTCCACCAACAGCAGGCTGACGCCCCGCGGCTCGTCAGTCATCTGCTGCGCACTTGCCCTTTCCGCCTCCGCTCGTCCATCACGCCGGTCCCGGGACGACCCAAGCTGTCGTCTCGCCATTATCTGCCCCGTCCCGCGGCCGAGGCACCTCACTTTATTGCTCGTGCGTATTCGCCGCGGACAACACTCGTCCAGGCCATCGACTCTACCCGGACGAGCTTTTCGATCGATCCAACACTCTCGGTTGCCTCTGGCCAGAGTGCTGGTTTCGTGGCAAACCGGTCGTCAGCCGCAGAGGGGTGAGAGTGGCCGCCGGTTCTATCGCGGAACGAACCCGGCGACCGCGCGCCGGTAGTCCTTCCTGTACGGGCCGGTCTTCGAGTGGCTGGGCGGGGCTGGCGGCAACTCGATGTGCTGTCCGGCGAACGCCATACTTCACGCGATGGCCTGTCTGCCCAGCGCCGGGGCTCAGTGCTGAGGAG
>Ga0182024_10004793_pt1 | contig 30779 bp, 27 predicted proteins | sample P32metaG_FD_120480 | JGI IMG/M metagenome (GOLD analysis project Ga0182024, IMG submission 120480) | Permafrost microbial communities from Stordalen Mire, Sweden - P3-2 metaG (Illumina Assembly) | ecosystem: Environmental > Terrestrial > Soil > Wetlands > Permafrost | place: Sweden: Stordalen... | reverse complement strand
GCACCAGTCCGAAGATCCTAAACGTCTAGCATCCGTCGTCACACTGTACCTCGATGAGAGCGCAACCGATGACGCTGCTCCTATCGCCGTTGTTGGCGGTCTACTTCTGAACAAGGAGGGATTCGGGTCCCTCGATGAGGCGTTTTCGAAGCTTCTAAAAAAACACGGCGTACCGCCTCCGCTTCACATAAAGGATTTTCGACGCCCACAGGGTCGCCTTGCGAACGTGTCCAATGAAACCAAGTTCGCATTATTCACGGAACTTGTGCCGCTCATCAACAACACCAAGCTATACAGTATCGCTGCAACTCTTACGACCGCCCAATACAAGAAACACTTTGAGTCTGACTTTAGGAAAAAGGGAATGGGCCTCTATGGTGTCTGTTTTATGATGTGCGCGATCATTAACCAAAAACTCGCGGAATTCAATAGCTACGACAAAAGAATTCCGTTCTTGATGGACGCCGGTAATCCTTACGCGGATCATGTACGGGGTGCCCATGCCGCACTTCAGCAGGAAAGCTCGATATACACAAACATCGGATCACTGACGTTTGATGACGACAAGCTTTGGAGTCCGCTGCAAGTTGCGGACGTAATAGCATGGGCGTCCCGTGTGCGAGAACAGACTGGACAGTTTAACAACGGCTACGAACCGCTTGCGGGCCTTTTTGACGACGCCCATGAGCAACCACACTTGCCAGATTCCGCCTACGACGACTTGGCGACCGCTATCCAAGCGCTGCGCGACGCCGAGAAAGATTTTCCTTTATGATGGGAGGCGATGAAACCGCCGACTGAGATGATCGAGGGACCGGAAGCGTTTGAGCGCTTTGAAAATGCTATGCGTGCCGTTTTGAAAGTGCCACGCGAAGCGATCCAGAAGAAACTCGAAGAACATCGCAAGGCGGTTGACGCTAACCCGAATCGGCGCGGACCCAAGCGCAAGGTTCGCACATAAAAGCATTGGAGCGTGATATTCTGCTCTCCATGCGACTTTCCGTTTTGATTCTGCTTGTTGCTGCGTCCACTACTTTCGCCCAAACGGACGCAACAATCCCGCTGAGGGCAGGTCAGGGCGTTCAGCCTATCAATAGCCCGCTTGACAATTTCATCCGAGCGCAGCAGGCGCGACGGATTCAGCTTGAAAACGAGGCGTTGCAGCAGCAAATTCAGCAACAGCAGGCCCAGCAACAGAATCAGGCTAACAACGTTCAGTCAACCCAGCAAGCAGCGCCAGCGCGACGCCAGATGGGTCCTGAAGGCATGACGCTGGGCTTCGTAAACGGGCGCTCATGGAATAACGCGACCGCCGATATGAAGCTCTCCTACATCATCGGAATCGCTGAAGCGAGTTCACTCGCTGGTGTAGATATAACTCGATTCGTCGCCAAAAATTTAAGTCCGGCAGAGGATGCAAAGGGCGTTGACAGGTTTTATGAAGTAACAGAAAATCTTCCAATCCCGGTTTCCTTCGCTATGCAGATTGTCGCGATGAAGGCCAATGGGGAAAAACCGGAAGCAGTCGAGAACTTAACGGCAGGCGTAAAACGTGCGATTATTGACGCGCAATCGGCACCAAAACCATAATCCTCAAGTTTATCCCTCGCCATTGATCTGAAGTGAAATTTTAGAATGATCCCGGAGAGCCGCGAGCGATTCCCTGAAGCTCTGGATGTTCGGGCGAAGCGTGCTGTCAAACTTAGCCGAACACACCGGGCAACTTTCCAGCGGCGGTATGGTTCTCGCTGGCGCTGGCTTTAGTTCTGCCTCCATCTTCATTCTGATCTCGCTGTGACACGTCTGGCATTCAATCGAGATCGCTAATAGATCCGAGAGCGAGACGAGCAATTCTTTATGCATTGAGATCATCCTAGCGAATTTCTTTTCCCACGGCCCTGCCGCTTAATTGATCGTTTCCGTCCCCAACACCTTGCCGGTTAGTTCCGCATAGGTCAACCGCTTGCCGACAATCTGCTTCATGGCGACATCGAAGCGATCCGAGTCGTTCATGTCGATCCGATTGTTAAACCGGAACGCCTGTTCGTCTACATAGCGGAACAGATGGAAGGGTTCCACGCTGATGTAGGTCCCGTGCAAGCCGCGCTTCAAGAGACTCCAGAAGTTCTCCATCCCGTTGGTATGGACATTGCCGTTCACGTATTCAACGGCATGATTGATAACCGAGTGCTGATAGTCAGACTCCAGACCGTCATAGGAAAGCAGTTCATCGCTGAAGATCGCCGAACCCGCTTCGACATGCTCACGAACCGCGCTTTGCAGTTCTTTCTTAGACCGCTTCTCCACATGCATAGCGCGGACCTTTCCGCCGCGCTCTACCATGCCGAACACGATTTCCTTACCATCGGGACCGCGACCCTGAATCTTCTCCGCACGCTTCGCCTTATGCATATTGCGAGACTTGGCGCCGATAAAGGTCTCGTCCACTTCGACTTCGCCGGATAGTTTTCCGCCAGTGCTGGGATCTTGCAGAGCTAACCGCCCGCGCTGAAGCATAAACCATGCGGTCTTCTGAGTCACTCCAAGAGCGCGGTGAATCTCCCATGAAGAAATGCCGTTCTTGCTGTTGACCAGTAGCCACATAACCGGAAGCCACTTGTCGAGACCTAGCGGAGAGTCTTCAAAGATAGTGCCTGTTTTCAGTGAGAAGCGCGGACGGTCATGCTTGCTATAGCACTTCCAGATACGAGCCTTCTCTAGATAGGTGACCTTCTCAGAGCCACAGTGAGGGCACGCGATTTTACCATCGGGCCAGCGGTACTTAATCATCGCTACCCGGCAATTCTCATAATCCGCGTAGTGCAGGATCGCTTCTTGAAGAGTCTTTGGGGTTGCCATGAACTAAGTATGCCCTAAGTCTCATGGTAAGTCAAGTATATTTTTACCTTTTTTATTGCCTTTTCCGTCAACGCACTTTTAGGACACTACCAAGCATTCCAAGCAAGGGCGCAAGTGTTATAAAACTCTACCATTGCGTCGTACGCCTTCCCTTCACCAAAAGTTGCTAGAATCTGGCCGTGCTTCACAACGCCAAATTCATCAAGGCTGTCATTAAATACATCCCAGTTTTTTGCTAATTGAACCTTGCCAGCGGCGAGAATAGCCTCATGAAATGCGACGATCCGTTGATCCAATAATTTTTGTTTGATGGTTTTTCTATATTCGCCGAGCGCCTGAAAAGCCACAACGGTGGCGACCATCAACGTAAAACCTTTGATGATTATATCAACCCAGTCGTAAAAATCATGCTTAGTTGTCCTGTGGGCGTCAAAAGTGGAATGGTTCGTCATGGACAGGAATTATATCCTACGCAAGGGGGAGAACGAGGGGGGAGAACGGGGGGATCGGGACGGACGAGACCGTCCCTTGACCTAAGGACTTTTCCACGACGATTAAACGGCGCCGTCATAGCCGCCTCGTTTTCTATCGCTTCACCACGCTAAACCGTAACCGATGAAGGACGCTGCCGTGAATGATGCACCTCATTATTCGAAACAGCTCCCTCCGGGCGACCCAAAAAGTTTGGGACGGTTTCGTCCGACTCCCCTCTCGACCCGTAAAGTCAGAGCTGGTTTTCACAAAACTCTGTAACGGGAATGTCGCCAAGCCAAGTCGCGCGGTAGTATAAGCTGCCCACTTCCATTTTCTTAAGATACTTTTGGAGTTGATCCTTATCAGTAACTTTCTCATCAACGGGAATCCATCCTGTTAGCGACTTGTGCGGCTCTATAAAACTCTCACCTTCATAGATTTCCTTGCCAACGGGACTTTCCCTAGGTAAAACAAGAAGTCATAAAGATTATCCCAGCGCCTTGGTGCGTCCGGATGTAGACGAACCAACTTAGAAAATTTGAAACCGTTCAGCTTGACAAGCACCCGCTCATCCTGTTTGTTGGTAATTCGAACGTGTATCTTAAGAGGGTACTTCAAGGTCGGAGGTCCGAGTACCACCGGGAGCGTCTCCACATGTAAACTCCTCGTATCCCACATCGTCCTACTGATCGCCAAGCGAATCTTTGCTACGGCAGTCGCCAATGCTGCGGGCGCATCTTTCCTCGCCCAATTAGGATCATATTGTGCGACAGTAATCCCGAGAAAATCTGTGGGTAGGTGAAAATCAGGGTCACGCGGGGTAACAATGAATGTGCGATGTTTTTCCCTTATCCCCATGAACAATCCGGCTTCAAAAAGGACGTTGTCGCGCGAAACCTTGTAGGATCCATCGCGCATAGTGAGGTCGTCATCGGGAGAGCAAACGAAAATACCAAAATCATTCTGTCTAAACCTATCCACCAGAGGATCGATTGTCGCTTGCGCCAGAGGAAAGGCTAACGGCCAAGGCGTCACCTGCGCCGTATGTTCGAGGCCTATTACAATGGCGTCGACTATATCCAGCCCTTCCACCGAAGAGCCAACAAAGATTCTGGGTTTCACTCATCTCCTCATTTTTTCAGCAATTTAGCGACCCGTCGATTTGGGAACAGGGCGTAGAGCGGGACGGACGAGACCGTCCAAGGCCTAGGCTTTTTTCAGGCCATCATAGCCGCTGGTTTACCTACCTCTTCACCACACTCACCGTAACCGACGAAGGATACTGCCACGAATGATGCACTTCATTATGCGCCACGATTCCCTCCGTCTCATTGTTTCAATCGTCGCCGCGCATTCGATTGCATGACGGCCAGAAGACTGCCGATGTGCAGGTAGCTGTCGAGCTCCTTGCCTTCGGCTTCGGATAGCGAGCCGGCCCGCGCCTTCGCCGACAGTTCATCGACGCGGTCTTCATCACTGGTGGGCAGCCGCATCGAAAGCAAGTAGCGAGCTGCGTCCGGTGTGAGTTCCCGTTCGTCTGCCCCAATGATCCGCGCAAGAATCGCGGCTTCCGTGTTGGGAGTGATGACGTGAGAACTCATAGCCTGTCCCTTTATTATCTGACTTTCGCCCTACCCCTTCACCACGCTGAAGACAATCCGGGACAACACCACTTCCTCCGCTTTCTTTGAGACGATCCCTCCACACTACCTCAGCGTATGCCGAGACCGATTTGCTAGCGAGGCAGCTTAAGGCGCTTCAGATCTTCTTCCGTCCATCCCGCCTGCTCTTCAATCATGCTTCGCAGTGTCTTCGGAACAAAAGTCGTGTTGGAACCATGAAAGGCAACGGTGACGCGGCGCCCATCCGGATGGCAGTAGCGGCGATGGCTCCCCCCCTCGGCTCTTCCGCAAAATAAATCCGTCTGCCAGCAGCGCCCGAATGATCTCTTCCGCCGTGAGCGTCCGGATTTTCGAGGAGTCAATCGGCATGACCCCGGGTCACACGGTAACCGCCACGCGCGTCCCTTCAAACACCTCCACGTCATCGCCAGAAGCAGCAGGCAGAGGAATACCATCCTCCTGAAGTTCGTCCACGATCGTCTGCACCACTTCGTTGATGTTCTTCAGCGCTTCCTCGGGCGTCGAGCCTTGGGTCACAGCGCCAAATCGCCGCAAAGCGGGACAGTAAGCGTGAAAGCCTCCCTCATCCGGCTCGACGACAACTTTGAAAGTGTACGTCTTCATGACGCCTTCAGTGTAGTTTATATCACTTCCCTCAACACATCGACAAACCGGTCCGAGTCTTCCCTGGGGGAAAAGGGGAAAAGGGGAAAACGGGACGCATTTTCTGCAACGAATCCATTACCCGAATCACCGTACCTACGCCCATTAGCAAGGCCTACCTCTTCACCACACTAACCGTAACCGACGAAGGATACTGCCGCGAATGATGCACTTCATTATGCGCCACGATTCCTTCCGTCTCATCGTAGTTATTCCCGCCCGTATTCATATTCCGGTCGAACCTCGGGAAATTGCTGCTCGACACCTCAATCCGAATACTATGCCCCGCCGCGAAATAGTTACTGGTGGTCATCGGCTGAAGAGTCACTTTATAAACCTTCCCCTTCTCCATGAACGCAATCGGCTTGTCGTATCCATTGCGATACCGCACGCGCTGAATCGTCTCATCGAGATTGTACGCGGGACCATCCGGACCCACGTCAATCACCTTCACCGTGAAATCGGTATCTCTTACATCTGAGGACACATAAAGCGTCACATCGATCGGACCCGAGACCTCAGTCCCTTCCTTAAACGGCTCCGTCGTGTAGACCAGAATGTCGGGCCGCTCTTCCATCTTTCGCTGATCGAAAGCGCCGCCCGTGACCGCGTTGCCCGTGCAGCATACGTTGCCTCCATAAGAGGAAACCGGCTCGCGTGGATCGTAAATGAAAGCGTCCGCTTTATCGACATTCGGAGGGCCGCCCGCCAGCGTCCCGTCGCCCGACAAAGTGTTGGCTTTCCCGGCGCTCGAAAGATAAAACGTCAGAGGCGTCGCACCCTTCGGAGGCCAAGTGTCGGACGTCTCCCATTTATTCGCGCCCATCACGAAATACTTCACTTTGGGCATGGTTTCGAGAACATGATTATCCTCGCCCTTCAGGAAATGATCGAACCATCCGTACTGCATCGCGGAATAGTCGAGTCGCGCATCGCCCATGTGGCGCTCCCCAACTTTGGTATCTTCGGTCGCCCGTGTATACGAGCAATGCAGAGTCGGCGCGATCACCGCGTACTGCTGATTTCCAATCTCCGGCCGCGCATTTTTGCGCGTCGAATTGTACGCCGCGAGATTCGGCCCGACCGACACGTCATACCAGGACATGAACCAGAATCCGGGCACGTTGATCGGATGGTCTTCATGCCATAAGCCGCCTTTGTACCAGGCCGGATCGTTGGGAGCCCGCTGGATCATCGCGCCTCCGGTATCGACCGGCATTTTGTCGGCGAAAATTCCATGCGGCCCGTCGACGGCTTTGATAATGTCCATCTCCGGCAAGTAGCGCAGAGCCTTCGACCAATCGACCGGCGGCAACTGCTGCGCCAGATCGAATGCTTTCGAAGCGCGAATCAAATCTTCCCGCGAAGTATCCGGCGGAAACATCGGACGGATCTGATTCTGCTCGCCGGAAATCCAGGCGATAAACAACATCTGCACCGCGCCGCCGCGATACCAGTTGCCCTGCTCATAATAAGGACCAACCTTGCCGACGCCCGCTCCGAATCCCTGCGGAATCATGGCCGCATAAGACGGAATGCCCATGCCCGCCACGCCCATCTGCCATTCCGCTGTCGAGGAGCAGCCGATGGTGCCGACTTTTCCGTTCGACCACGACTGCGTTGACATCCAGTTGAATTCGTCGACGCCATCGGTAAGAGGCGGTCCGAGAATGTCGTAATTTCCTTCCGAGAAAAAATGCCCACGCTCGTTCATCTCGACATAAACATAGCCGCGCTTCACTGCTTCCAGTTCGGCAGCCATGTTGCGAGGCGCGCCGGTGCGCACATCCCAATAGTTGAAGTTATACGGAGTCCGCACAAAAATCGTCCCGTACTTTTTCGACGCATCTTTGGGACGATAGATGTCCGCAGCCATGCGCTTGCCGTCGCGCATCGAGACCATCACTTTTCGTTGAATGATGGCGATGGATTCGAGCTCGGCTTCGGTTTTGTTCCGCTCTTCGCGGACCTTGGCCTGATCCGCTCCGCCTCCACGGCCTTGCGCGAAAACGAGTCCTGCGATGAGGAAAAACTGTAAGGTTCGCATTTTGCTATTTTAAGGTCAATTAAGGCTACGTGGAGCGTCCTGTTTGGCAATTTTAAGGTCGTTTAAGGATCACTTCAACGCCTAAATACGGCCGCAGCGCCTCCGGAACCACGACGCTGCCGTCTTTCTGCTGGTAATTTTCAACGATCGCAAGCCAGGTGCGCCCGACCGCCAAACCGCTTCCATTTAGAGTGTGCACGAAATCGGATTTCTTCGCACCGCCCTTCATCCGAATGCTCGCGCGGCGCGCCTGATAGGCCTCGAAATTGGAGCAGGAAGAGATTTCCTTATAATCGTTTAGCCCCGGCAACCACACTTCAATGTCGTAGGTCTTCGCCGAGCTCGGCCCCATATCGCCGGTACACAACACAACAGTTCGGAACGGCAAGCCGAGGCGCACCAGGATATCTTCCGCATCGTTGGTTAAAGCGTCAAGTTCTTCATAACTCGACTCCGGGCGCGCAAATTTGACCAACTCAACTTTTTGAAACTGATGCTGCCGGATAATGCCGCGAACATCGCGGCCGTAAGAGCCTGCTTCGCTGCGGAAACAGGGCGTGTAAGCGCAGAGTTTTATAGGGAGTTTTTCCCAATCCAAAGTTTCGTCGCGATAAAGATTTGTTACCGGGACTTCGGCCGTGGGAGCCAGGTAATAATCGGTGTCCTTGATTTTGAACAGATCGGCTTCGAACTTCGGCAACTGGCCGGTGCCGTAAAGGCTCGCCGAATTGATCATAAAAGGCGGCAGAACTTCCGTGTATCCATGCTTTTGCGTGTGAACGTCGAGCATGAAGTTAATCAGGGCTCGTTCCAGTTTTGCGCCGAGGCCCCAGTAGACCGCGAAGCGGGCGCCGGTGATTTTCGCGGCTCGCTCGAAATCGAGGATGCCTAATTCGGGACCTAAATCCCAATGCGGTTTTGGAGTGAAATCGAATTGCGGAGGTCTGCCGACGCGGCGGACTTCTACGTTATCTTCCGCTGACTTGCCGGTGGGAACCGATTCGTGAGGGATGTTGGGGACGCCGGCTAGGAGCTCGCGAAATCGATCGTCAAAACCCTTGGCCTCATTCTCATAGCCCGCAATTTCGTCGGCAAATGCTCGAACGCGGGCCTGGTCCGCGCTCGTGTCCTCGCCGGCCCTCTTGCGAGCGCCGATTCCCTGCGTCAAGGCGTTTCGCTTCGCGTTGGCTTCCTCGGCTCGAGTGATTGCGGCCCTCCGACGCCGGCCGAGATCCTGGATTGCTTCAACGTCCAGCTCGAATCCGCGGTCGGCGAGGCGCTTCGCGATGGCGTCCAGGTTATTTTGAAAAGTTGAAAGATCGTGCATTTAATTAAGTTTTTGGTACCGCTCCCTATGGTCACGGCTCTGTAGGCTAGAGCGGGTTCGGCAAGCGAGAACGAGTGAGAGATTTTTCAGTGCTCCTATCGGTTAACGATTTCTACCCAGGGTTGGCCTACTGGGAGGCCTGTGTAGTCGGCTCGGGGGCGGATCAGGCGGTTGTTGTGATATTGCTCCAACACGTGCGCCGTCCAGCCGGACATTCGGCTTACCGCGAAGATCGGGGTGAAGATGTCGATGGGGATGCCTAGAGAATAGTAGGTCGATGCCGAATAAAAATCTACGTTCGCGTTCAGGCCTTTCGCTTCCTTGACGTACTTTTCAATTTGCTTCGAGGTTTCGTAGAGATCTACGTGGCCGGTTCTCTTGCCGATTTCTTCCGACAGTTCCTTCAAATGGGTGGCGCGCGGGTCCGTGGTTTTGTAGACTCGATGGCCGAAGGCGGGGATTTTTATTTTGTTGGCGAGGCGGTATTTCACGTTCTCGATGGCTTTGTCGGCGGTTCCGGCTTCGAGCAACATTTTAATTGCGTCTTCGTTTGCGCCGCCATGCAGAGGTCCTTTCAACGCAGCGATGCCGGCGGTTACCGCTGAATAAATATCGGATAACGTCGCGGCGACTACTCTTGCCGCGAAAGTGGACGCGTTGAGTTCGTGATCGGCATGGAGGGTTAGAGCGATGTCGAAGGCGCGCTCCATTACTTCGTCGGGCTTCTTGCCGGTCAGGGTGTAGAGGAAATTGGCGGCGAAGTCGAGGCGGGGATCGCCTGGGACGACGTCTTTGCCGTTGCGCAAACGATCGAACGTGGTGACAATGGTCGCGGTCTGCGACATCAGCTTGATCGCTTTGGTCGCATTGGCCTCGGGAGACATGTCCTTGGCGATCGGATCGTAGAGGGACAGCATGGAGACGGCGGTGCGCAACACATCCATGGGCGCGGATTTGCCGACCTGCTTCAGGAACGCGGTCACTTCGGAGGGGATTTCCCGGTGTGCTACCAGCTCTTTTTTCAACTCGTCCAGTTCCGACTGCTTGGGCAGAACTCCGCGCCAGAGCAGGAAGACGACTTCTTCAAACTTGGCCTTCTGGGCCAAAGTATGGATATTGAATCCGCGATAACTCAGAATTCCCGCGTCGCCGTCTATGTAACAGATCTGCGACTCGGCAGCAATGATTCCTTCAAGACCCGCCGCTGTAACTGCCATGTTTTTCTGTATTTGCTCCCTGGAGAAAACTCGAAATCACATTCTAACAGGTGTGATCGCCGGCTGAGGCAGAAGCTCGACACAGAGGCTCGAAGCTGAAGAGGATGCTGAAAAACGGGCTCGGGAGTACCGCTCCGCTGAAGAACGAATTAGTGGCCCTTTCGCAGAGTCCCCTCCCTGACGGTCGGGGTTCGGTTGCCAATGACGAGGCCGATTTGCAGACCGAGCTCCGACTGTAAAGGAGGGGACATGCTAACCATCGCGCTGGTGCCGTCCCCATCGCGCCGGTCTTCATCAGCTTGGATGGGCCGCAGGCCCATGGGCACTCGCTGTGGTCGCGGCTCGGTTGGCCATTGATTTTGATGTATCCGCGATTCCAAAAGCGTTCCGAAACGAGTTTTTCAGCAACTCTGAAGCTTGCGCCATCAGAATGGATTCTCGATAGACTTGAGGTCAGTATGAAATTTTTGGCTCTTTTCTGTGTTTTTGTGGTTTCGGCGGCGGCGGAGACCCGGACTATGACGCTCAAGCAGGCGCTGGATCGGGCGCTGGAGCAGAATCCGGACGTGCTGCTGGCGCGGCTCGATCAGCAGAAGGCTCGGGATCAGATTCTGATCGCGAAGGATCCTTTCTATCCGAAGGTTTATGGGGGCGGAGGCTATGCCTGGACCAACGGTTACCCGGTCTCGATCGACGGGAATCCGCCATCTATTTTTCAAGCGCGCACGGATATGGCGCTATTCGACCGTTCGCAGAGTTATAAGGTCGCGGAGGCGAAGGAGGGGCTGCGGGGGTCGGCGATCGATGTGACGAAGCAGCAGGAGGAGGCGGCGTATCGCGTGGCGCTGTTATTTCTCGACGCGGAACAAGCCGCGCACAGTTTCGACGCGGCGCAGCAGCAGATCGAGAATTTTACCAAGGTGAAGGGGTTGATGGATGCGCGCGTGGCGGAGGGGCGCGAGTTGGCGATTGAATCGAAGAAGGCGAACCTCAACGTGGCGAGGGCTAAGCATACCGCCGATGTGCTGCACGAGAATTTGATTATTGCCGAGACGGGGCTCGCGCAAGTATTGGGGCTGGCGCCGGACGATCGGGTGCGGGCGGCGGAGGAGGAGAGAGCGGCGATTGCGCTGCCGGTTTCTGAAGACGCGTCGATAGAAGAAGCGCTGGAGCATAGTCTGGAGCTGCGGCGCCTGGAATCGAACATGCAGATGAAGACGCTGGAGATTAAGGGTTACCACGCGGCTCGGCTGCCGAAGGTAAATCTGGTGGCGCAGGATAATGTTTTCGCGAAGTACAATTACACGGCGCAGCTTAACTATACATTTCGGTACAACAATCCGGAGCTGGGGGCGTCGGTCACGATCCCGTTGTTAATCGGGCGCACGGCGCGGGCTTACTCGTTGCAGGCGGAAGCGGATGTGGCGAAGCTGCGCATCGAAGTGGCGCGGACGCGGTCGAGGATCACGGCGGATTTGCGGCGCGCGTATCAGGAGGTGAAGAGCGCGGAGAGTTCGCGGGAGCTGGCGCGCGACGATCTGGAGTTGACGCGGGACGAGTTGAGCGTGGACCTGGCGCAGTATGCAGAGGGCCGGCTGCCGCTCGCGACGATCGAGACGATGAGGGCGCTCGAGAACGAGAAATTTCTCGCGTATTATCAATCGCGGCAGACGGCGGAGCGGGCGCGGATCAACGTGCTTCGCCTGACGGGGACGCTGCTGGCGGCGTTGAAGTAGAGACGCCGGCACTTTGAAAGGTCGCCATTTCGCGGTACAGGTTCACGGCGGATTCCAGTAATCCAATGCCGAGGGCGGCGCCGGTTCCTTCGCCTAAGCGCATTTCTAATTGAAGCAAATGGCGCGCGTTGAGGAAGTCGAGCATCCTCCTGTGACCTTTTTCGGCTGAGCAGTGAGAGAAGACTGCGTAATCGAGTGATGCGGGATTAATTGCGCGGGCGACGATGGCGGCGGCGCCGGTGATGAATCCGTCGAGCATGACGAGGCGGCGGCGGGAGGCTGCTCCGAGAATCAGGCCGGTCAGGGCGGCGATTTCGAATCCTCCGAGGGCGGCCAGCGTTTCGATGGGGTCGGTGAATTGGTGAAGAGCCAGGGCACGGCGGATTACTTCTACTTTTCGCGCGACGCCCGAGTCGTCGAGGCCAGTGCCTCGACCGGCGGTCTCTATGGGATCGAGTCCGGAGAAGGCGCTGAACAAAGCGGCGGCGGAGGTGGTGTTGCCGATTCCCATTTCCCCTGCGCCCAGGATTTCGGCTTTCGCGGCGTATGCGAAACCGGTCGAGAGGGCTTGTTCGGCTTGGGCGCGCGACATGGCGGGCTCACGGGTGAAGTTGCGGGTCGGCCTACCGACGCCCATGTCGACGATCCATGGTTCGATGGCGGCATGGCTGCATAATACATTGATCGCGGCGCCGCCGGAACGGAAATTCGCGACCATCTGGCGGGTGACTTCGGAGGGATAGGGGCTGATGCCTTCGTCGACGACTCCGTGGTCGGCGCAGAAGACGATCATCGCTTTGCGGCCGATTTGCGGGGAGTCGGTTGCTTGGATCAAGCCGAGTTGAAGGACCAGATCTTCGAGGCGGCCGAGGCTGCCCGGGGGTTTGGTTAGAGAATCGAGGCGGGCGCGGATGCGGGATTCGATCTGCGCGTCGGCGATGGGGCGGATCGGGTCAGAGGTCATAGATTCGGGGACTCGCGAAGAGAATGAGGATGAAAATTTCGAGCAACTGTTCGGTCGCGCCGAGGCAATCGCCGTTCACGCCGCCGATGCGTTTGTAGAAATAGGTTCGCGCGCCGCGGACGACCAGGTATGCTGCGGCGAGGATCAGCAGAGCGGGGCGCCATCCCAGGAGCATCGACGCGATCAGTCCTTGCGCGATGGCGATCAGGGATCCTGTTGTCGTTAGAGAGGAGGAGAACGCGTAACCCAGGCCGTCGCCGGAGGGCCGCGATAGCCATGCGAGCGAGACCATCGCGGCTCGGGGAACGGTTTGCGCGACGATGCAGACCTCGAGGATTCGCGGGATGGGGATGTGCTGCAGGGCTTGCCATCTCGCCAGGATGCTGAGGACGATCGCTACGGCTCCATAGGTCCCGATGCGGCTGTCTTTGAGGATCGCCAGCATTTTTTCCCTCGTGCGACCGGCGCGCATGGCGTCGGCTACATCGGCCAGGCCGTCTTCGTGGAGCACGCCCGTGATCAGGGTCCAGAATGTCACTGCGATCAGGGCGGCGAGGGAAGCCGGCAGGATGAAATTCGCGGCGATGAACAACCCTGCGCCGGCGGCGCCTAGCATCGCGCCTACCAGGGGAAAAAAGACTGCTGCGCGACCGGGGGGAACGCCCTCGCCCCTGACGGGGATGATGGTCAGGAACGAGACTGCTGCCAGGAACGTCCGCATCACTTTATGCGCAGAGGTTGGCCGAACACCATTAAATACACTTCGTCGGAAATTGCGGCGATGCGCTGGTTCAGGGTGCCTGCGCGGTCGCGGAAGTCGCGCGAGACGGCGTGATCGGTCGGCACGATGCCGCTGCCGACTTCATTGGTGACGAAGATGATTGTTGCTGTCGCGGATTGCGCTTCTTTGACGAGCGCTTCGATGCCGCCCGTGTTGTTGACGAACATTAGGTTCGATAGCCAGAGGGTGAGGCAATCGATTACCAGCACGTCGAACTTCGCTTCGGCGACGATGCGGGCGAGCTCGAATGGCTCCTCAATGGTCGAGAATTCTTCGCCGCGTTCTTCGCGATGGTGACGAATGCGCGTTGTCATTTCCTCATCGGAGGGTTGCGCTGTCGCCACGAAGGCGCGGGTTCCGTCGATGGCGCGAGCTTTTTCCAACGCAAAACGGCTCTTGCCGCTGCGCGCGCCGCCGCCGATCAGGATTATAGCCAGAGGCTTCTCCGTTTCGAGCGCAGTAGCCAGATGAAAAAGGGTCCTCCGGCCAGCGCGGTCACGACGCCTACTGGAATTTCCGTCGGCGCGATTACGGTTCGCGATAACGTGTCGCATATTGCTAAGAACGCCGCGCCCAACAGGAAGGAACATGGCATGAGCGCGCGATGATCGGCGCCGAGCTTCAAGCGCAGGGCGTGGGGGACGATCAGTCCGACGAATCCGATGGGTCCTGTGAGCGATGTGACGATTCCAGTCAAAAACGATCCCGCAATGTAGCCTAGCACCGTGTAGGTGGTGGTCGAAAGGCCGCGGGAGGAGGCCCACTCTTCGCCGACCGCCAGCAGGTTCCATTGACGCGAGCGGGCGATGACCAGAAGGCAGACCGGGACCACGGCGACTGTGAGCCAGGCAAGGGTCGAGTACTCGACGGCGTCGAGGCCGCCCATCAGCCATCTTGAAATCGCGAAGGATTGCGAAAAAGATGCGAGATTGTGGAGGAAAAGCACGATCGCGAGCGAAATGCTGTTCATGGTGACGCCTGCCAGCAGCAACGTGAAGGACGAAAGGCGTCGGCCTTCGAAGGCGATTCCGAGCACGATTAGTAACGCGATGCCTGCGCCTGCGAGAGAGAGTAAGCCGATCGCGGGCAGGCCGAAACAGATTCCGATAACTGCGCCCACGGAGCCGCCGCTGGAGATTCCCAGCGTGTATGGCTCGGCTAGTGGATCGCGGAGGAGGCATTGGAAGAGGACTCCGGTTAGCGAGAGGGCTGCGCCGGCCAGAAGGGCGAGGAGGACTCGTGGGAGTCGCGCGTAGAAGAGAATTTCGTGATCGGGGGATGCGCCTGCGAGGGCTCGGCGGAGTTCGATGTGGGAGCTGCCGATCAGGGGGGCGGCGATGGCGACGATTATGAGGACGGCCAGGGAGAGCCACACGCTACGAGTCATGTTGGGGCCTCGGGGATGAAAACATATGTTTTCGCAGTCTCACGTGTCATAGATGAGCCAGCCGTCGCGTAGTTCTGTGTGGACGCCGAAGACGCGATCGATTACGGTCGGCGCGAGGGCTTCCTTCGGTGGGCCGTGCGCTGCGATTCTGCCGTTCTCCATTACTATCACGCGGTCGGAGAAGCGGAGTGCGAGGTTCAAATCATGGGTTACGGCGACTACCAGCAAGCGCTTTGCCAGGTCAGAGAGTAATTTATACATCGCTAGCTGATGCTTCAGGTCTAGAAATGTTGTCGGCTCGTCCAGGAGTAATGTTTCGGGTTCCTGCGCCAGGGCGGACGCCAGGATTACGCGCTGCTTTTCGCCGCCGGAAAGGGAACGGAAATCGCGCGCGATGAAGCTGCAAGTGTCGGTGGTTGCCATGGCACGCGCTACGGCGTCGTGATCCTGCTGCGATTCGAACCAGCCGTCGGCGTAGGGGGCTCGTCCCATGAACACGACTTGTTCGGCGGTGAACGGGAATTCGAGCTTCATCGATTGGGGTAAGAAAGCGACCTGACGGGCGAAATCGCGGCGACGCCATCGGCGGACTTCCACGTTTTTGTAGGTGCACTCGCCGCGATACGGATGCCGCAGTCCGGCCAGAATGCCGAGCAGGGTCGACTTCCCTGCCCCGTTGGGGCCGGCGATGGTTACGAATCCCGAAGGAGGCAGCTCGAAGGTAGCGTCGTGGAGACCGTAGGAAAATGACAGAGCCTTTGCTTGAAAGCTCATCTGAGTCCCGGATGGAGCATTTCCGCGAACGCTTTGGCTGCGTCGATCACGCGAGGGCCTGGCACTACGTAAATATCGGATGCCACGGCGAAGACGCGATGCTGCTTCACGGCTGCGAGGGTCGGGATGCGATCCCACAGCGCGATCACGCTGCGTTTGTGCGCTTCCGTGACGCCGATTGTGTCCGACATATCGCCCATGTCGACGATCACGTCGGGGTTGCGCGCCATCACTTCTTCTAGCGACACCGCGGGGTAGGCGGCGACGGCATCGCGAAACACATTTTCGCCACCCGCGATTTCTATCGCTTCGTTCAGATACGATGCGCGGCCGGCGACGACGAGGCCATCGAGACGGTCGGGCGATCGTCCGATGACGAACATCATTCGTACGCGCGGGAGCTTTGACACGCTGGCGCGAATCTTGCCCAGGCCATCGCGAATGGAATCGGTTAACTGTTTGGCGGCACGCTCGGTTCCCGTCGCGGCGCCTACCTCTTGAATCGATTTGTAGATGGCCGCGATGTTTTCCTGATCGATTTCGAGGACGCGCAATTTGAGCGTGGCGAGGCGGTCGGCTAGATGCACGGGGTTGGTCTGGATTACTACCAGATCGGGTCTCAAGGCGGCGATCGCTTCGAGGTTCGGCGAGGTGTAATCGCCTATTTTCGGCTTCAATTGCGCCTCTGGAGGATAGCGGCAGAATCGCGTGACTCCGACGACGCGATTCCCGAGGCCTAATGCGTAGAGTAGTTCGGTGATGCTGGGGGCGGTCGAGACAATTCTTTGCGGAGGGGCGGCGGAGAGGGCTGCGGCGAGTAGGAGGAGACTGAAACCGCGCCTGTTAAGCTGTCGAATCCCCTGGCTCACGCCAGGGGTTATAACCTCGTCCCGTGAGGGCGGGGATTCGGCGATCTGTTGCCGGTAAGGATATTTATCGTGCCCCACTTCCAAACTATTGGTCACCACGTGATTCGGAGGCCTCCGGTTGCGGAGCGGGAGAGCGCGGAGTATCCTAGCGCTTCCTGATACTGCCGATCGAGCGCGTTTTGGATGCGAACAAAGGGAGCGAGGTTTTTGGTGGCCTGATAGGATGCGTTGACGAACACGTTCTGATATCCGGGGTTGCGGTTGATGCCGAACACGAAATCCTCGTCCTGCCGTTCGCCGACGAAACGGCCACCGGCGACGAAGGTCCAGCGTTTCGGAGTGAGCTCGAGTGAGACCGATCCTGAATTTCTTGGTCGACGCAATAGCTCTTCACCGATTTCGCTCGGTGCGATGGAGTTTGTGATTTTGGTGTAGAGCCTGGTGTATGCACCGCGCACCGCCAGATAGCGGGTGATGCGCAGGTTCGCGGACGCCTCGGCTCCGCGGGCCCAGCTTTGATCGACGTTCCGCCACGTGCCTGGATACACCGCTGAATCATACTCGATCAGGTTGTGAAAAGAGTTGCGGAACACTGAGAGCTCGGTGCGCAGGCGGCGGGAGAGCCACTCGCGGGACAATCCCGCTTCGTAGCTTTGCGTGGTTTCGGGCTTCAGCGCGGGATTACCGACGTAGAAGCCTGCTTGCGCGAAGTTTTCCAGCAGCGACGGTTCCTTGATTCCCCGGGACGCGCTGAAGCGTAGAAATGTGTCAGTGGGAAGGCGGAAGGTGACTGCTCCGCGAGGCGCGAACTCGCTACCGAACGTGCTGCTCTGCTGATAGCGGGCGCTAGCCGTGAGATAGATGCGAGACGTCAGCGCATACTGGTCGCTGATGAAGAGACCGTTGTCGAGGCGCGAGACGTTGAGGGGGGAGATATCGCCTGCCTGGCGTTCGTATTCGTAGCCGAATACGAGTGCGCCACCTTTGTGCGTCACGGTGCCTTGATATTGGACGTTGGTGCGATCGGTAAGGGTCGGGCTATCGTATGCGTACGGATAATAGGTGTAGGTGCTGAGTGACTCGCCCGGCGGAGCCACTGTGGTTGAGGGGGGCACGAGTCCCACTAAATATGTGTAGGGAATCGCGCCGGGCACGGTCCGGGTCAACGCGGCAATGGTGTAGGGATTGCCGTCCGAGTTATCGACATCGCGCGTGCTGTTGCGGTGGTAGCCGAAAATTACTTTCTGCGTGAAGCGCTTGCCGCGAGCGTCGTCGAGGCGCACGCTCAGCCCTGAATCGCGAACGGTTTCGCGGGCCGCAGTGTCGGTCAGGCCGTAAAAGACCTGTCCCGGAATGCCGGTGTAGGAATCGAATTCGCGATAGACGGCGCGCAAGATTGTCGAGTCAGAGAAATGGTAGCCGATATTCGCGGTGCCGGTGGTAATGCGGTAGGCATCGTTCGCGAACTCGCCCGTGGAGCGGAATTGATCGGCGGTAAACGCGTAGTCGATGCGTTTCGCGAAGCCTCCAGCGAGGGTGCCGGACCAGTGATCGGTTGAGAAGGACCCGCGCTCATAGAGGAACGATCCGTGTGGGATCTGCGATTCGACGTCGCCATGCTGCGTGAACATTTGAATCACGGCGCTTGATGCTTCCGCGCCGTAGAGCGCGCTTTCAGGCCCTCGCACGACTTCGAGGCGATCGAGGCCGGTCGAGGTGAGATGGACAAAATCGAGGCTGCCGCCGGGGTCGGTGACCGGAATGCCATCGAGCAGGACCATCGTCGTATCGCCGTCGCCTCCACGAGCATATAGATTGGTGAGGCCTCCGTTGCGCCCGGTCTGAACGATCGACATCCCCGGAACGTCGCGCAGTAGATCCTGCACAAAGGGAAATTGGCGGGCAGCGAAATCGGCCGAAGTGAAGACGTTCGCAGCCACGCCTGCTTCTTCCATCGCAATGGGGGCGCCGGCGGAGGTGACGAGGACGCGATCGCTCAATGGAGCTAACGCGAGCGTGATCTCAGAATCCTTCCCGTCGGTCAACGCGATTGTTTTGGGCGCGAATCCGGGCTTTTCGACAGTCGCGACACAAGGCTTCTGGAATTCGAAGCGTCCGCGAGAATCGGTTGAAGAGGTTTCCGAGCCGCAGGCGATTTTCGCGCCTTCGACCGGGCGGCCGGTGGGGTCGAGCACCACACCGCGCACAATAGACAACAGTAGAAATAAAAAAACAGGTGTCATGAGACGTTCTCCCTCGAGACGGTCTATTTGTTCAAGATCGTCAAGGAACCGGTCTCCTGACTTACGGCCTGGCGAACTACCTGGATTCTGTCTTCCCGCTTGCGCAGTGACTCGATCCTGCCAAAATACGTGCCGATTACAGTTGCGGGGCAGTGGCGGAATCTAACCGCCTTCCCGAGCATTCCTCAACGTTACAGCTAACCTTAGCCAGCGTAGGACGATCGGGCGCCGATGTCAACTCGGTTCTGCTATCCTGTGTCGAATTATGCGCATTTATGGGCTGCTGGTCGCGCTTATCTCTCTGATTAACGTCATTTATGGTCAGGGAAGGAATTATGGGCGATCGATGGTGATTTCCAAGCAAGGGATCGCGGCGACGAGTCAGACGCTCGCGTCAGAAGCCGCGGCGCAGATTCTGGCGCGGGGAGGATCGGCGGTGGACGCGGCGATCGCGGCGAATGCGGTGCTGGGATTGGTCGAGCCGATGATGGACGGGATCGGCGGCGACGTGTTCGCGATTTATTGGGACGCGAAGAGCGGGAAATTGACGGGCTTGAATGGGTCGGGTCCGGCGCCGCGCGGGCTTTCGCCGAAGTTCCTTGCGGAGAAAGGCGTGAAGACGATGCCGGCGGCGGGGATTCACAGCGTGACGGTACCGGGAGCGGTGGATGGCTGGGCTAAGATGCATCAGAAGTTCGGGAAGCTGCCGTGGAAGGATCTTTTTCAGCCGGCGATTGCTTACGCGGAAGAAGGCTTTCCGGTAACGGAGGCGATCGCGGAAGCTTGGTCGTCGGCGGGGAAGAAGTTGAAGACGCAGGATGAATCGGCGCGAGTGTTTTGGGCGAAAGGAAAAGCTCCGGTCCAGGGCGATGTGTTTCGGAATCCGGATCTAGCGCGCGCTTACCGGTTGATTGCGGATAAGGGTCCGGAGGCCTTTTATAAAGGTGAGATCGCGGCGGCGATTTTGAAGACTTCGCAGAAGCTGGGTGGAACGATGACGGCGGAGGATCTGGCGACGTTCTCGTCGGAATTCGTGACGCCGATTTCGAGCGACTACCGGGGCTGGAGGGTGTATGAACTGCCTCCGAATGGACAGGGGATGGCGGCGCTCGAAATGTTGAACATCATGGAAACTTCGCCGGCATCGGCGTTCGGGCCATTTAGTCCGCAGGAGATGCACGAGCGGATAGAGGCGATGAAGCTCGCGTATTCCGATCTGCGCCGCTATGACGCGGACCCCAGGACGTACGATGTTCCGGTGAGCGCGCTGCTGTCGAAAGAATACGCAAAGAAGCGCGCGGCGCTGATCGATCCGGCGAAAGCAAATTGCGATGTTCCTGCGGGAGAGCCGATTGCAAGCGATACGACTTATTTGAGCGTGGTAGACAAAGACGGGAACGTCGTGAGTTGGATCCAGAGTGTTTCGGCGTCGTTCGGCTCCGGCGTGACGGTGGAGGGGATGGGGTTCGTGCTGCAAAATCGCGGTGCGAATTTTACGCTCGATCCGAAACATCCGAATGTGCTCGCGGGAGGCAAGCGATCGCTGCATACGATCATTCCCGCGTTTATGGAAAAGGGCGAACTGCACGTCGGGTTCGGCATCATGGGCGGATTCAATCAGCCGCTGGCGCATGCGCAGTTCGTTTCGAACATTGTCGATTACGGGATGAATCTGCAAGCGGCGCTGGAGGCTCCTCGATTTACGAAGCATAATGCGACGGGATGCGACGTATCGATCGAGGACCGGGTGCCCGTGGAGACTCTGCAACAGCTTTCGGAACGCGGGCATCAGATCGGAATCCGGCGCGAGTACACGCAGGAGATGGGGCGTGGGCAGGCGATTCTGCACGATTCGAAGACTCAAGTCAACTACGCGGCGTCCGATCCGCGCGCGGATGGGTCCGCTGTGCCCGAGCCGATTCGATAACCTTAATTGCTTATGGCGATTGTGGCCGGTGTGGATTTCGGGACGCTCAGCGTTCGAGTGTCGATTGTCGATAGTGAGAAGGGACGCTTGGGTTCAGCGACGGCGGAGTATCCTCTGCATCGCAAGCGCGACGATCCGGATCATGCGACGCAGAGCCACTCGGATCAGTTGCGCGCGCTTACCGAAGCGATGCGGATGGCGCTCGATACCGCGGGAGTTTCGGGGGACCAGGTGGAGGCGATCGCGCTCGATACAACGGGGTCGAGTGTGATTCCGGTGGGCGCGGATATGGCTCCGCTCAACGATTATTATTTGTGGTGCGATCACCGGTCGTGGAAGGAGGCGGGGGAGATCACGCGCACGGCTCGGGCGGCGGGGCTCGAAGCGATCGACTGGTGCGGAGGGGTCTATTCGTCGGAGTGGGGATGGTCGAAGCTGCTGCATTGGCTGCGCCACAATCCGGAGAAGCGGGCGGAGTTCGCGACGGCGTTTGAGAATTGCGACATGATCGCGGCGGTGCTGTGCGGCGTGAGCGATCCTTCGATCGTCGCGCGAAGCGTGTGCGCGATGGGCCACAAATGGATGTGGAATGACGCACTGGGCGGGCTGCCTCCGCAGGATTTTCTGACGCGCGTGGACCCGGTGCTGGAGGGGGTGCGCGAGAAGATCGGCGGGCGTTATGCGACGTCGGACAAGCTCGCGGGTCGGTTGAGTAAAGAGTGGGCGGAGAAATTGGGGCTGCGCGCGGGCATCCCGATTCCTGTTGGCGCGTTCGATGCGCATTGGGATGCGGTGGGGTCAGGTATTCGCGAAGGCGATGTGGTGAACGTGGTCGGTACATCGACTTGCATCATGGCGATGGCGAAGGAGACGGGACTGATTCCGGGCTTGTGCGGTGTCGTCAAAGGGTCGATTCATCCGGAGTATTTCGGCATCGAGGCGGGCTTGTCGGCGACGGGCGACATCTTCGATGCGATCGCGCGGCGGGCGGCCACGACTGTTTCCTCGCTGGCACAGGGGTTGGAGAAATATCGCGCGGGACAGACGGGGCTGCTGCGGTTGACCTGGGATAACGGGGATCGGACGGTGCTGGTGAACGCGGAGTTGGGAGGGGTCACGCTCGGCTGGAACCTTACGAGCACGGCACAGGATGAGATGTTCGCGGCGATCGAGGGGACGGCCTTCCATACGCGCGTGATTCTGGAGCGCATGGCGGAACACGGCGTTCGGATCGATCGCGTGATTAACGCGGGCGGTATTCCACAGCGCGGCGATACGCTGAACCGGGTCTACGCGAACGTGCTGAATAAGCCGGTGCTGGTGCCGGCGGGGGATGTGACCAGTCTCGGGTCGGCGATTTTCGCTTTTCTTGCCGCGGGAACGTTCAAGACTATTGAGGATGCGCAGAAGGCGCTTTGTCCTTCGTGGAAGACTTACGATCCCGATCCCCAAGAAGCCGCGGTGTACGAAAAACTGTTTGTGATTTTCCGGAAGCTCTACTTCGGACTGGGCGAAGGGGAATTTCGCGAGGCTCTACCGGGCCTGCGCGCGATTCGGGATGTTGCTCGCGCGTAAATCGATGGCCGCCATCACGCGGCGATATTCGCCGTCGGAATGGATGGACTTCGCAGCCGTCTTAATCTCATCCCTCACCTCGGATTTTCCGCTGGAGTGATCCGCGACCGCGACCAGGACCCGAGCTTTTTCGCCATCGGAGTTGATGCCAGATGCGCAGTGCACCGTCTCGATCAGCGTGCGATCGCTGAGACCGCTGCGGCCGAGGAGCGAAGTCAACACGCGAGCTTTTTCGCCATCGGAGTGTATGGTACGGGCGGTCGCGAAGTAGGCGCGCCGCATAACATCGTCGTCCTTCCAGTACGCGTCGGCGTGGACCAGAACGAGTGCTTTCTCGCCATCGGAGTTGATCGATTCGGTGACGCGGAGGGCCTCGGCTAAGGTGTCGCGCTGCTCACCGGCTGCTGCAATGACGGACATCAGGACGCGGGCGCGCTCGCCGTCGGAATGAATCGACTCGGCGGCGCGGAAGAAGGGATGAGAGAGATCGCTATTGCCGCGAAGATGCGGCGCGAGGTCGACGAGGACGGCGGCTTTCTCCCCATCGGAGTTGATATCGGCAGCCGCGCGTGCATCCAGCGCCAGAGTCGCCCGGGAAGCGTCCTGCAAAATGAACTGTGTCAGCACGCGATGTTTTTCGCCGTCGGAATGAATGGTTTTGACGGCCTCAAAGGTGTAATCGCGCAAATTGTCCTTCAGCGTATAGGGCGCGAGCGAAACCAGCACGGAAGCTTTCTCGCCGTCTGAACCCATGCCGCGCACGATGCGCATCACCGACTGAAACTGATCGGTATTGAGATTACCGATAGGCACGAGTTCGCGGATGTACACCCGTTTCGTTCCGTCGCTGTGGATCTTCGCGATCTCGGCGAGAACGGCGGACGCACCCCCCTGTTTGAGGATGCGGCGGACCCGTTCCGGCGCGTCGATGCCCGAGTCGCGCAGCAGATCGGGAAGGGCGGCGCGCAGCCATGCTTGCGCATCGGCGTCAAAAGGCTTCTCGCGTCCATCGACGAGATAACGCCGCGCGATCTGGCCGGAAGCATCCGCCATGGCCTGATAACGGCGGCTCGAAAAACCAAACGACTCTTCGTAACTGAAGAAACCGTCAGAAGACATCGTCTTGACGTCGGTCTCGTCGTCGTTGAAATGAACGTCGCCATGAATGCGCATTTCGCGGGAGTGAAGTCCATCGTTAGTGCGCCACGTGCTGGTGCGATTGGTGTGCTCGGACCAGGTCGACTGGGGGAATTCCGGAGGAGCGGGCGGAGCTGCGGGCGCTGCCGGGGTTGCCGGAGTTGGAGGCGCAGCAGGGGCCGCCGGAGTTTCGGGAACGGAAGGAGATTCGGGAGCGGCCGGCGCCTCGGGAGGCGAAGGCGGTTCTGGCGGAACTGGGGCCTGATCCACGAACGAGTCCTGCTGCGCCGCCGCGAATGCAATGATGCCCGGGGTCCTCGCCGCGACGAACGCCATCACGATCAGGGCGGCAACCATGAACGACAGCCGGATCTTCAAAAGTCGAGTTCCTTTATGACGCGATTTATCGAGCAACATTTCGATTCTCCTTGCGAGGTGGGAGCGTTCCTCCGTGGCAGCCGCGGCCACGATCGACGAGCGCACACCGCCGGCGATTTCGACGACACGCGTGAGGCAGGAGGCGTAGGGACGCGCTTGTCCGGTTTGTTCCACCACAAAATCGTCGCACGCGATTTCACGCTCCAGGTCGATCTGACGGGTGATCCATCGGACTACCGGATGCAGAGCAAATAACGCCTCAATGGTTCGCTCGATGAGCAGCGCGATATCATCGCGGCGAAGAAGATGGGCGGTTTCGTGTACGCGGATCTGCTCCAGTTCGCGATCGTCCAGTTCGGCGAGAAGGCGCTCGGGGAGCAGTATTGCGGGACGGAACAAACCCGCCGCCATCGGCGAAGCAATATCGCGGGAGATCAGTGCTCGCACCGGCCATCTGTGCAGCTTTTCCGCAGCGCGAGCGCGATGCTTCCGGCGTTCGAGAATCACGTAGCTGGCGAACAGGCGGACGAACATGAGGACGGCCACGATTCCCCAGGCGGTGAAAATCCGGGTCGGCCATGCACCCGCGTGGAGTTCGAGAGGGAATTGCGGCCACGGCGATGGTTGAGCCAGATCATTGTCAAGCGACTTCGAAACCGGAGGCGCCTGCGTCTCTGTCATCGCGGCGAATTGCATCGTCACCGGGGCCATTAACTGAGTTGGAGATACGGGTTCCGCGCGATGTGGAAGATAAAACAGCGGAAGCGTCACGACGATAAGTAAAGTCGTCCACCAGACGGCATAACGGGTCGCGGCATTTAGCGCCCGGCGAGGGGCGATCGACAACACGAACCACACAGCGATCGTTACGGCAGCGCCGGCGATTCCGCCGTTGATAAATGCGGCGAGGATTGCGCTCATGATTCGGCCTCCTCAATCTTCTTGCGCAACCGGCGCAGCTCCGATGCGTCGACCTTTTTTCCGTCGAGCAGGTTGAGCATGAGCAACTCCGGCGAGTCCTCGAAGAAGCGGCGGACCAGATGCGTAACGGCGCTCTCGCGCGCCTGTTCGCGACCGACCAGAGGATGATACACGAACGCGCGTCCGTCCTTCGTATGGCGCACAAAACCCTTATTTTCGAGGATGCGGAGCGTAGTGAGGACCGTTGAATACGCGAGCGCGGGATTTTGCGGGAGGGCATCGGCTACGTCCGAGACGGTCGACTCGCCTTTCTCCCATAACACGTCCATCAACCGTAATTCGGCGTCCGTCAAATGCGGAGATTTCTTTCTGGCCACGTGCCGCGATTCCTCCCTTAAGGAATTAATAGTTCAAATGTACACGACTCGCGGGAAGCTGTCAATTAAAACCTTAATAGTTGGCGGGCGGAATTATTTTTTCGCCGTCAGAACGCTGTAGGCGGGGAGGCCCACTCGCACCGGCGCCTTCTTGACAGTGACGGAAAAGGGCACTGGCTCACTCGACGATCGCACCCAAACGGTTTGCGGCGCTCCTTTCGCGAATTGAATCTCAACCGGGACATCCGCGGAAAAATCGTTATCGACACCGGATTGAGTCACGGTGCCCGAAACTTTGAATCCTTTGATGCTGCTCTGCAGTTTCAGTTTCGGAATCCCGGTCGAATAAACCCAGTTGTCGAAAAATGAATCCATCGTGCCGGACGGCGAGCGAGGGGGCAGGAACTCAGCGGCGAGCGCTCGAAACTGCTCGGTGGTGATGGTGCGAAATTCGTAGCGCCGGCGCAGTTCGGCGAGCATCTTCAGGAAGCGATCGTCTCCCAGTCTGCGGCGCAGCATGTGCATGATCCATGCGCCTTTCTCGTAGGTGATCGCCCGCCAGGCGTCGCGAATCTCAGACGATTCCAGGCGTATTCCCCACACTATGGGACCGGCCGACTCAAGGGTTCGCCCGTCAGCGTCCTTCACGAGAAGGCGCGCCCGAAAATCATCGAGAACCGCGTCGACGGCCTTTGCTCCACTCTTTTTTTCCAGCCACAACAGCGCCGAATAATTTGCCAGAGCCTCCGTGATCCACTCGTCCTGATAGCTGGAGACGATCACCACGTTGCCCCACCATTGGTGCGCCACCTCATGCGCGACGATGAGGTCGGAAAAAAAGAGCTGCTGCTCCTCGCCGCGCAAAGGGGCGGGACGCGAAGCGGGTTCGAGATACGCGACGGTCGACAGGTACACCAAGCCCGGGAATCCTTGCCCGAAAGTTCCTGGAATCGGCGCGACCGTCAGGGTCTTCAATACGGGCGAGCCGAACAGCCCCGCGTAGAATTCGAGCGAAGACGAAACTTCGTTCGCGACCGCGTGAAGACGCGCCAGAGGATCGGGCGGAGGCGTGGGAACGGGTGGTTGCCCCTGTAACAGGTCTCGCCGCTGCTGAGCCGTAATCGGGCGGGTGGAGGGATCCGACTGCACCGACCCGGCCTTGGGCTGCAAAGCAACTTCCAGGCTCCGATTTCCATAAACCTCGACATTGAAACCGGGAGCGGATCCGGTGATTCGCTCATAGTTTCCGAGGTTGAAACCCGCGAAACGGATCGGCACCGCGGTGCTGCGGCGGGTGACGCGCGTTTCGCCGTCCGTGCGATCGTCTACAAGCTCCCCGGCGGTTACGAGAGTGAGCTTCCTGGGATAGCGGAACGTGAGGTCGTAGGTCGAGAATTCCGGCGCGCCGCGAGGATACCAGGTCGACCGCGCGCCGACGAAGTACACTCCGTTGCCCGCCGAGGAGATGACGTCGCCCTCGTGCTCGAAGGAAAACTCGTGCTCAGTCGACGGGGAGAGCGCATCGGGCGTCACCACCAGGAGCGCGTTGTCCTCATTCCCGCGGAGGGCGTGTTCGCGCACGGAATCGCGAGCGAACAACTCGGCCGGCGCTCCGTCCACGCGCACGGAGGTCACGTTCATCTTTCCAGCGATTTCAAAGGGAAAGGATCGCAGGGCTGAGTTGCCCACACGCAGTTTGACCGTCGTCGATGCCTTCATATGAAGGTTTGGATCGAGGGCCGCATCAATTGAAAAATGGGTCAGCGAGAATCCAGGCTCGATTCGCTTAGCCGCGCCGGTGCGAACGCTCCGCGCCATGAAACTGGTCCAGATGTTGTAGCGCAGCCGGCTCCCGTGGTCCGCCAACTGACCGGCGACAATCTGCTCGCGCGCACGGGGATCGTACAACACATCGAAATTTCCTCTTTCGCGCCCCGCCAGTCCGAGAAACATGAACCCGGACTTTTTTGGATCTGGCGAGAAAAGGTCATCGACCATTCGCAGCTCAAATCCTTCGCGGATGTTGGCAAGCACGGGTGACCAATGGTCGGCCATGAGCGCACCGACCTCGGGAACCTTCCTGGCAGCGGCCTCTTTTTCCATGCGCTCGCGCAGCATGGCCCCTGTTCCGTCAGTGAAGACCATCAACGCCGCGGTGATATGCTCGTCCAGATTCGGGGATTGCGTGAACGTCGCAAGCGACTGCCGCTCGCCGCGAGTAGGAGGCAGGAGGATCACTTCGCCGTCGCCGCCTTCCACATCCGTCGTAAACACCGCGGATACACGCTGACCGGCGGCTGGTTTGGAGAAGATCAAATAGCCGTCGGTAAGGTAGATCCGGATGTCGTCCTTGCGGAAACTCAGATCGCGAACGCGATAGCACTCGCCGGGATCGAGGCTGGCTTCATGGATCGCGCGGGCCATTTCGACGGCCGACGGACCAGACGCGCGAGCGCCGATCGCGACCGAGACCAGCAGTAAGAAAAGAGTGCGGGACACCTGTTCTTAGTGTAAAGGTCGCCAGCCGCCGGCGGAACGCATTAAGCTATAGCCTATGACCCGTCGCAAGTTTGTGCCCGCATTGGCTGCGGGAGGATCTTTGATTTCCAACGCCCAATCGAAAGCACCTTCGATTTACGAAATCCGGACCATCCATCTGCGCAACACGATCGACAATCAGCGCTCGCGGCTCACCGACTTTCTGCAGCACGCCGCGGTGCCCGCTTTTGCGCGAGCCGGCATCGCGCCCTGCGCGTATTTTGGGAGCATGATCGCGGAGGAAACTCCGTTCGTGATGACCATCGCGAGCTATCCGTCGCTCGGTGCGATGGAGCAACAGCGTGCGAAATTATCGGCGGATGAGGAGTATAAGAAGGCCCTCGCCGCATACAACGCGCAGCCCGGCTTGAACTATGAACGAATCGACAGCATTTTGGGACGAGCCTTCGCGTCGTTTCCGGAAATGATCGTGCCCACTGACCTCGCGGGGAGGCCGGGGCGCATTTTCGAATTACGGCGTTATGAATCGAACAACGCGACGACCCTTGCGCACAAGATAAAAATGTTCGAATCGGGCGAGATTGCGATTTTTCAGCGGCTCGGCATGCGGCCCGTGTTTTTTGCGGAAACGATCGTGGGCTCGAGAATGCCGAATCTGGTTTATATGCTGAGCTACGACGATCTGGCTTCGCGCGAAAAGCTCTGGAAAGCTTTTGGGGCGGATCCCGAATGGCAGAAAATGCGTGTCGTGCCGGGCAATACCGACCCGGAGATTGTTTCCAACATTAGCAACTCCCTGCTGCAACCGCTGCCTTTTTCTCCGATTCGTTAAATGGACGCGGGCATTTCACTATCGGCCGCGGTGGAGTCTCTCGCGGGAGCGCTGCTGGTCGGGTTGCTGATCGGTGGACAACGCGAGGCGGCGCATCGCGAGGCTCCTAAACACGATGTCGGGCATTTCGACGGCGCCATCTGTACGCCTCCGGGTCTTCGCGATTTTCTGATCATCGCACTTGCGGGCGGAGTATCCGGGATGCTCGGACTGCCGTGGCTGACGGCTCCCGTGCTGATCTCGATCACCGCGTTGCTCGCGGTTTATCACTATGAAGATCGGCTGGAGCGGCGAGGGATCACCACGGAGTTGGCGGGAGTCGCAGCCTTCGCCTTGTCGTATCTGGCAGCCTCGCCCGTTCCCTCCTTCGCCGAACCGGTGGCGATTGCCGTGACCCTGATCGTGGTCGTGTTTTTAGAAACGAAACAATACATCGAGAAGCTGCTGCGGGAAACAATTTCGGTGACAGAGTTCAACGCGACGCTCGCATTCGTCGGGGTCGTCGTGGTCGTTTACCCTTTGTTACCCGCCGGAGCTTATGGGCCTTATGCATTTTTCGAGCCGCGGCAGGTTTGGAAGTTCGTTATCCTGATTTCGTCTATTTCCTACGTCGGCTATTTCCTGGAAAAGTTTTTGGGCGAGGAAAAGGGTCTCTTTTACACAAGCGTTCTTGGGGGGCTGGCGTCCACGACGGCAGCGACGCTCCTGTTCGCGCGCGAGAGCAGGGAGCGCCCGCAGGACACGTTCGGGCTATGGCGCGCCTTCGTGATCGCAAATACAGTGCAGTTCCCGCGCACGTTTCTGATCGTCATTGCGGTGAGTCCGGATCTGGCGCGCGTATGCGTGTGGCCTCTGGCGGCGATGCTGGTCTGCGGGATGTTGGTCGCGGAAATACTGCGGCGCTGGCCGCACAAACGGATCGAATCGGTTCCCATGAAATCCGGCAACCCCTTTCGCATCGTGCCGGCGTTGCGATTTGGCGCGCTGTTCGCCGCAGTGGTGTTCCTTTCGAAATGGGGAGCGGCGACGCTCGGAACGGGAGCGTTCTATTGGACGAGTTTGCTGGGCGGCCTCGTGGACGTGTCGACGGTCATCGCTCCGGCAGCCGAATTATTGAAGAACAACAGCTTGACCTTGAGGACAGGGGAAATCGCCGTCCTGCTGGCGCTGGGGGCGAACGCAATTCAGAAAATTCTAGTCGCCGCGTCGTCGGGGACGCGAGAATTCGCGCTGCGGGTTACGGCGGTTTTCGCTCTTTGGGCTACCGTGGGCGCCGGAACGTGGTTCATTTCCCTAAAAATTTGACCAATCCCGACGCCTACGCTAGGATAGGTGTGCGGGGTGGAGCAGTCTGGTAGCTCGTTGGGCTCATAACGTACCGAATGCTGGCAACTAATTGAAACCAAAGGCACGAGTGGCAACTCAAGTTAGCCTAAATAACCCTCGGTAACGCTTAATGGGAGTCTAAAGGGAGTGGAAAATCCAGCCCTCAGCGAACCCCGTCCGACGCTGTAATTACCTCCAAGTGAGAACTAGGATTCGAACAGTGCCCTCATCCCCAGTTTAGGTGCTGAGGCGCGCCACCTAAACAGCAAGTGGCAACCCCTCCGCGTTCATCTGAGTTCACGACCAGGGCCCAACCGGCACCGGTGCGATCATGACGACAAAATTTAGCGGGTGACGGAGCAGTTCGAAATGCTTCGGTTGAGATCGAAGCCCGCATCTCGTCCGAAGATTTCAACAGAAAAAGGAAAGTTAACTTTATGACAAAAGAAGAGGACGACCGCCGGACGCACAGCCGCGCGCGGAAGGCGGCATTCGCGCCGACCGACATGATGGACGGCCGTTCCGGGCCGATGTCTCCGGCGGGTTCCCTGGCGACCTCAATTCGAAGCCTCAGCAAGATGACCGGGACCACGACGAAGCAGGTTCGCGGCGTCGGTCTCCACCCAAGTCAGGCCTTCAATCCCTACAGGATGTTCACCGGCATCTTCATACCGGAGGGGCTCGCCCGATGCGCTTCGATCAGCGCCGGAGCCAAACTCGGGTGGGGCCGACTGGCCAGGTATGCCGGCGCTGGTGGCCGCTGTTATCCCACGATGAAGACGCTTGGCGAGGAAATCGGTGTCGGGGAACGGCAAGCGCAAAAGTACGTGGCAGAGTTGGACCG
>Ga0182024_10004792_pt1 | contig 30779 bp, 21 predicted proteins | sample P32metaG_FD_120480 | JGI IMG/M metagenome (GOLD analysis project Ga0182024, IMG submission 120480) | Permafrost microbial communities from Stordalen Mire, Sweden - P3-2 metaG (Illumina Assembly) | ecosystem: Environmental > Terrestrial > Soil > Wetlands > Permafrost | place: Sweden: Stordalen... | reverse complement strand
CGTGAAACGAGCTTGTTTCCGTCAGAAGCAGAATAGATGGTGACTTCCCCGACGCTTCCCAGAGCCACCGTCGCACCATCCGGGCTGAAGGCGACGGCACTCACCGGGCCGGGTTGTCGCGCGAAGGTCTGCAACAGGTTCGTGTCGTTGCGGCCCGACGTGCGGCCCTGGTTATCGGAGATGCGGTAGAGCTTTGCAGTGCCCAACTCCCCCCCATAGAGGATCTGCTCCTCCTTCGGGTGGATAGCCAGCGAGATGCAGGCTTCGACGGGGTTATTGATATCGTCGATGAACCGGCCGGTCTCCAGATCGATCAACTTCATCTCTTTGTCGCGGCTGCATGAGACCAGTTGCTTGCCATCGTGCGTGAATTTCGTGCCCAGCACCCAGTCCGCGTGCGCTCGAAAATCGAGCATTTCCTTGCCGGTGTCGAGGCTGATGCGATGGACGATCTTGTCGGCCCCGCCGAATGCGACGCTCTTCTCGTCGGGGGCGAAGCTCACGCCGTACAACTCGTCGGTACTGATGTCGAAGGTCTTGATGGCCTTGTGGGCGATTGGGTCCCAAATCTGCACCTGCCCAAACTCTGCCGGCGCGCCGCCGCAGGCGGCCAATTCCTTCCCGTCTTTTGAGAACGCCAGACTCTCGATGCGCGGACTTTCCCCGATCAGCCGCGCGATTAAGCCCGATCCATCGGGCTTGTGCAGAAGAATCTCGTGATACCCGCTGACGGCCAGCATCGAGCCATCCGGAGAAAATGCCATCGCCGAGATCACCGGTGGAACCGTGTAGACCGGCGTCTCAACCACCTGCGAGCCGGCGGCGGGCGTGTCGTCCTTGCCGCCCTCCTTGATCCATTGCTCAATCAACGACACCTGCTGCTTGCTGAGCGGATCGCCGTCCTGCGGCATGTCGGGATCACTGCCGCTGATCATCTCCACCAGCTTGCTCTTGTCCGGCTCCCCCGGCTTGATCTCCGCTCCGTGCTTGCCGCCTTTCATCAAGGCCGCGATCGTCGTCATGTCCAATTCGCCCTTGAGCTTCTCGGGCTTATGACAGGCGTTGCAGTCGGAATTGAAGATCGGGCGGATGTCGTGGTAATAGCTGACCGGCTTCTCATCGGCGCGCGCCGCTGTTGCCGCGCCACCCAGGAGGAGCACCGCCAAGGTGAGCGACAGACGCGGGGACGCGGAGACGCGGGGACGCGGAGAGAGGGGAGACAGACATCTCCGTGTCGCCGCGTCTCCGTGTCCCCGCGTCGTGTTCTGACCCCGCGTCTCCGCGTCTCCGTGTCCCCGCGTCCGCACAATATCGCTGGTCATATGAATCGGGTCCATCACGTCTCTCACTTCTCAACCGTCAAAGGAAAAGCCGGGCTGTATTCAGTAATCGTTTCATCGCCGACTTTGGCTTCGACTTTCAGCACCACCATGCGCGTGCCGGTTTGCTCGCGGCGTTGCGGAGCGAACGTAAGCATGCCAAAACGCTTGTCGCCGGCGACGGTCAGCGGGTTCAACTTAAACTCGCTTGTGATCGCGGCGGGCGCGTTGTTTTCCCGGCCTTTGACAAAGCCTTCGAGCGTCACCTGCACGTCGCCGCTGAAGTTGCCCAACCGATCGATCGGGACGGGGATCGCGCCGTTGGCAGCGGTGCTAATTCGCAGCGGCATTGCGGGAATCTCCATCCGCAGGTCCGCAAGACGCTGGCGAACCGGTTGGAGCGAGGGCGCGATGGTACGGAAATAAGCCGCCAGCTCGCGCTGCTGCTCGGGCGAACGCGGGTTAGCCCGCAAAATGTCGCCGATCCGCTCCGGGGGCCGCACGGCGGCGTTGGGCTGCTGGTTGGCCGTCACCCAGATGCGGAAGCGGCCCAGTGTGTATCCGGGCAGCGGGTGCTTTTGTTCCAGCCGAATCGAAATCATCCCGCCGGTGATCGGCTCCTTGGGATAAAACGTCGCCTCGACCGGGCGTCCCATCGCCGGTGCGATCGCCCAACCCGTTTCGTCCTTGTCGTCGATCGCGCCTGCAATGGCGTACTTGTCCTGCTCGAACGTGGCGCGGGCCGAGTCGAACTGGACTTGCTTTAGCGCGCCCTTTTGACCCGCCAGCACGTGGAAGCCGCTCAGAATGAAGTTACCGTCCGCAGCCCGGCCTGGGCCGTTGTTCGGCAGCCGGGGGTCGGGGAGCGCCTCCAATCGAATCGCGGTGATTTCCTTGAACGGGCTCGTTGCCGACACGCTATAGGTGTCATTCGGCAGGATGGCTCCGTCGGCAAAGTACGACCCGTCCGCCTGCCGCTCGAGTCGCACGCCACCGGCAGACTTGGCCGCGGCCGCGGGAAGGACCGACCACCCATCCCCCGCCGCCATCGACTTCTCCCACTCCTCCTGGTCCTTCTTCAATTCCGGCGAATCCGCCTTCAGGACGGCTTCGAGCCGCTCGATCTCCGCATAAGGTTCGGCGAAGCTTCGCAGCGCATCGAGACGCGAACGCTCCGGCGCGGTTTCGGGATCGATCGTCCGAAAATACGCGGCCACATCCGCCTTCTGGGCCGGTGTTCGGTCGGCCTCGACGGTCGAGACGATCTGCATCACGTCACGCGGCACCTGCTGCTCGTGGCCGAGCGTCGCGGGATCAGCGGTCGTGACCGACAGCCGGAACCGCCCGATGATGTGATTGGCAAACTCCGATGTGTGCTGCAGCACGAACGTCAGGGCCGTGCCTTCGTCAAAGCCGATGGGAGCCGCCGTGACGAATGTTCCCGCGTGGGTTTTGCCCAACTCCGGCATCACTGCCCAACCTGTCGCGGGATTGTTGTCGATCGCATTGGTGATCGGGAAGTTCTCCTGCGAGAAGTCCGCCGAGGCGCTTTTGAACGCGATCGGCTGCGCCGGCTGGCCTTCCTTGGCGGCCAGCAGCTTGAACTCGGTGAGGACGAAGTTCCCGTTGGCCGCCGCGCCGGGCCCGTGGCCGGGAAGGCGATCGTCCGCCAGCACCTCCAGCCGTACCGCGGTGATACCTTTCAAATCGGTGTGCGCCGTGATCGTGAAGACATCCTGCTCCGGCATATTGCCGCTGGCCATGAAAGAGCCGTCCGGCTGGCGGAGCAGCGGCGTGCCCTTGACGCTCGACGCCGTCGCCGGGTTCAGCACCGTCCATCCCGGTTGCTCTGCCACCGTCTTCTCCCAGGTCGCCAAAGCCACGTCGAACTTCGGGCCCGGCGCGTTGATTTTGGCGGCCAGTTGGCCGATTTCGCCGCTCATCTGCTGGAATTGCTGCGGGCTGAGATTGGCCACCGCCTCGACGTTGAACGGCGCGGGATCGAGCACGGTTAGGTATGCGTCCCCCACGGCCCGGCCGTCGGTCTCGGGCTCGGCGTAGTGGGTGAGCGGAACATTTCCGATCGTTGCCGAGGCGCGAAGTTTGAGCGGCGTTGCGCCCAGTGCCGCGTCCGCGGAAGCGCCAAGCGTGAACCAGCCGCTGGCGTCCGGGCCAACCGCAATCGGCACGGCCGTCACCCCCGCCGGCAAGCCTTCGGGCGTGAGCGTGACGTCCCCCTTGAATCCGTTGAGTCGTTTCACCTCGCACCACATCGCCACGTTTCCGCCGCGATGAAGGCGGGGCGCATCGGGGAGAAACCGCACGGCAAAATCCTGCGGCACCCGCGCCGCCGGCTCGATCTTCAGCCGATACCAGTATCCCGCCCCGCCCGCATAGCCCAGGTCGCGCACCGAGACGAAGTAGTCGCCAGCGTCCAGCTCGCGGACGATCCGCGCATCGGCGTCCGGCGTGCCATCGTTGCGTTCAATCGCATTGCCTTGGGCGTTGCGCAGTTGCAGCAGCGGAGTCACGGGCGAGCCATAGCGGCCGGCCAGCACCTCCAGGTTCATCACCTGTTTGTACGCCAGATGAAACTTGAAAAAGTCCTCGTCGCCGGGACGATCAACGTGCGCGCTGATTTCGCTGGGAACGGAGATGGCGTTGGCGGTCTTGACGTCGTTGTTCGGCCCCGATTCCACCACCTGCGGCAGCTCGGTCACTTCAAACGGAATGGGATTGGAGAAGCCCGCCGAGGTCTTCGCCCGCACTTCAATTCGGCCGGGCGCGGAGTTGGTCAGGTCGATTGCAATCTTGTCGGCGCCTTCGAGGTTGTACCCAATCGCCTGGGCGGTGATGAGCTTTCCCGGCTCGCCGCTGCTGGGCAGGAGCGTCTCGACGTACGGAATGGCGCCGGCGTCGACGCGATAGTCGTAGTCTCCCCCGCCGCGGTATTCGAGGTCGCGCAGGCGAAGGCGATAATCGCCGTCCTCGGGCACGGCCAGGACCAGAACCGGATCGCCGCCGCGACGCTGAACCGTCGCCCGCATCTCGCGGCCGTCGGCCGAGTGAACCGTCGCGACAGGATCGAGCGGCGAGCCCGTGCGGGCCGCGTGTACATCGAAAATCAACGTCTGGCCCTTGGCGGCATGAAAGCGGAATTGGTCCACATCGCCCGCGGCGCCGATCCGGCCTAGAATCGTCGCCGGAAGCACAACGTCCTGCGCATTCTCGGGCGAAGTCTTGGGGCCCTTCTCAGTCACCACTGGGTATTGGCTGACGAACAGGTGCAGCGGCTTGGTGACGCCCGCCAGCCCGACTAGCCGCATCTCTCGATCGCCCAGTGCCGCCTCGCCGGAGGCGGTGATTTTCAGGCGAAGCTCGCTCGGATTTGGTTTCTCCGCCTTGGCCAGCTCGACACTGACCCCGCGCGAATCAGCGACCGGCGCCGACGTCACCCCGGCCAGATTCTGCCCCCCGACCGTCACTTCAATCGTCTGCCCCTGCTTCAACGCCACCGCCGGCACAGCACTCACCGTCGGCGCAGGCGCTGCCCCCACGGTGCCGCACACCGCGAAGAGAACTGCTAAGACAACAATTTTAAACCAGGCGCAGCGCGGGATGGCCATGCGAGTCTTCATCTCCCTTAGAGAAGAATTCAAACCACGGAGGCACGGAGGCACGCTCGCCGAAGAACGTCATCTAACCCAATCAACCGCGAAGGCACGAAGACGCGAAGAAGACAAAACGAACAATCTTTAGTTGCGTCTTCGCGCCTTCGCCTCTTCGCGGTAATCCTTATTCCGAACGCGCTCACCGCCGAGCGCCCCTCCGTGTTCTCCGTGCCTCGGTGGTTAATCTTTACGTCCTCACCCGAACAACCCGATCACCGGCTGCGCCTGCACCAATTCTCGCGGCTGGCCCAGGGCGTTGTTCACCATCGTCGCGGGATTGATGCCCAAAGCGTGGTAAACCGTGGCAAGCAATTCCGTCGGGTGGACGGCGTTGTCCGCGGGGCTGGAGGCGGTCTTGTCGCTCTTGCCGTAGACGGCTCCGCGCTGAATCCCGCCGCCGGCCATCAGGCCGGTGTAGCAGTAAGGCCAGTGATCCCGGCCGTCGGCCCCGTTGACGTTGCCGGAGGTGGAAACGCCCATCTTCGGGCTGCGGCCGAATTCTCCGATCGCCAGCACGATCGTGTCCTTGAGCAGCCCGCGCGAATCCATGTCCGCCAGCAGGGCCGGCAGCGCGCTGTCGAGCTTCGGGCAGTGCAGATTCTTCAGCGGGCCGAAGTTGGCCGCGTGCGTATCCCACGCATCGACCATCGGATTGCCGTTGGCCACCGCCGGCCAGTTTACCTGAACGACGCGCGTCCCAGCCTCGATCAGGCGGCGCGCCAAGAGCAGCGATTGTCCGAACGTGTGCCGGCCGTAGCGGTCGCGCAGCTCGGGCTTTTCCTCGTCGAGATTGAACGCGTTGCGTGCCCGCCCGGAGATCACCAGTTCGAGCGCCTTCTTGTCGTAATCATTCAAGGCGTATTCCGAGACCGCCTGCTCGATAATTGGCATCTGCGAATCGACCTTCTGCAGCATGGTGGCCCGGCGTTCCATCCGACCCTGGTCGATCCCCGTTCGCAGCGAAAGATCATCGGTACTGAATTTGGTCGCCGGGTCCTGGAACATGTAGTACGGGTCGTAGGCGGCGCCCAGGAAGCCGGCGCTCCCGCCCTTGCCGATCACATTCGACTCCTGCAACGGCCGCGGCAGCATCACGAATGGCAGCATCGGCCCGTCCGGCGGCTTGATCCGCGCGACCTGCGACCCAATGCACGGATAATCCTTGCGATTTGGCGGCTCGAGCTGCCCCGACGGAGAGACCTTGTCGGGCGTGAACCCCGTCATCATCTGATAGATGGCGGCGGTGTGATTGAACAGCCCGGCCGGGGTATAGCTCACCGAGCGGATCAACGTGGCCTTATCCAGCACCTTGGCCAGGTTCGGCATCACCTCGCTGACCTGAACGCCCGGCAGCTTCGTTGCAATCGGCTTGAATTGCCCGCGAATGTTGTCCGGCGCATCAGGCTTGGGATCCCATATATCCAGATGGCTCGGGCCGCCTTGCAGGAAGATAAAGATGAAGTTCTTGGCCGACCCGAACCCGACCCGCTTCCCGCCCTGGGGAGCGGTCGCGCCGCGCGCTTGGATCTCCAGCAGGTTGGAGAGCGTCACCCCCAGCAGCCCCGCCCCGCCGACCCGCAACAACTCGCGCCGGCTTACCCCATCGCACGTCGCGCCGGATAGACCTGGGATCGAAAGCATAATTGGTCTCCATCAAATTCGGTTCACCGCAGAGGCGCGGAGGACACAGAGAAAAGACGAAGAAGTTGAATCCACAGATTTTCGCAGATTGCACTCTCTTGAATCTGCGAAAATCTGCGCAATCTGCGGATATATCTCTTCTCTTCTCTTCTCTTGTATTCCCTCTGCGTCCTCCGCGTCTCTGCGGTGAATTTTTTTCTTCTATCGGTTGAACAAAAACGCCGGACTATTCATCAGAGCCCAAGCCAAATCCTGTGCAACTTGCAGCCGCTGCGGGCCGATGCCGAGGTCTATCTCAGCCAGTTCCTTTTCCGTCGGCGGCCGGTCCAGCATCATGTAATACACCTGCCCAATCACCGTGTGATTGTCCGACTGGCTGGCAACGAGCTTGGTGATGGCGTTCTCCTTGCCATCGACCGAGTCGCTGATCAGGTGGCCGTTAATAAGGTTCAGCGCGTGGGCCAGACTTACGTTGCTGGTCCGCTCGCACTCGCAGGCGCTCTCGCGCTTGGGCCGGCCGAAGAGTTTAAGAAAATCGTTGCCTTCGACCATGCCGTCCGGCTCGTCCTCGGGCCGCAGGCCGGCGGGAAGCCCGACAAGCTGCGGGTTGGTGTCGGTTGCGGTCGCCACCGCATTCATCATCTGCTCGGCGGTCAGCCGTCGCGGCAGGGCGTGGCTGAAGTTGATCTTGTCGTCCTCGTTCCACTTGTTCGGACGGATCGACAGTTGATACGTCCGCGACAACACGATCGTGCGGACCAAATGCTGCACGTCGAAGCCGCTCTTGACGAAATCCTCGGTCAGCGCATCCAACAACTGCGGATTGACCGGCGGATTGGAGGCTCGAATGTCGTCCACCGGATCGATAATGCCGCGGCCGAAGAAGTAGCTCCAAACCCGGTTGGCGTACGACTTGGCGAAGAAGGGATTGTTCTTGTCCACCAGCCAATTCGCAAAGGCGTCTTCGCGGGTCTGCGACGAGCGCCAATCGGGATTCGTGCCATAAGGCACCTTCGGCTCGACGACCTGCAGCGTCTTGGGATGGCTCACCTCGCCGCCGTTAAAGTTGTCGTAGACGATTTCCTCGCCCATGCGCTGGCCCGGCTTGAACGCCACCCGGGCGAAGAACGCGCCGAACTGATAATACTGATCCTGCGTCCACCGCTCGAAGGGGTGGTCGTGGCATTTATTGCAATTGAAGCGGATGCCCAGGAACGTCTGGCTCACGTCCTCGGTGATCTTGCCATCGTCCTTCAGCGTCCGCATGTAATTGACCGGGGGATTGTCAAAGCTGCTCCCCTCGGCGGTCACCAGCGTGCGGGCGAACTGGTCGTACGGCATGTTCTGGGCGACGGCTTCTCGGATCCATTCGCGGAAGACCCACACGCCCTTGGGGCCGAGCATCTTGGAATTGCACTGGAGCAGGTCGGCCCATTTGTTGGACCAGTTGTCGACAAACTCCTTGCTCCCCAGCAGCTTGTCCACCAGCTTTTCCCGCTTCTCCTTGCTGGGCGTGGTGTCCTCGACGAAGGCCCGGGCCTGCTCGGCGGTGGGCGTCATGCCGGCCAAATCGAGATAAAGCCGCCGGACGAACTCGGCGTCGGTACACTCCTCCGACGGTAGAGTCTTCACCTGCTCCAGCTTGGCGTTGATCGCATGATCGACGTAGTTGTATTCGGGCATCGGTGCAAAGGCGAAGCCGGTGCGATCGCCCATGATCGAGATGTTGACTACCCCATAGTTCCCCTCATAGCGGACGAGGATCGCGGCCTCGCCTCGGGCCAGCCCGGTGATCTCGTTGCCGGTGATCCGAGCCACGTCGATGCTATTGGAACTGAGCACCGCATCCCGCGTCACGTCCCGCACCACCCCATCCGGATAATGGGCCAGCACAATCAGGCGCTGCGTTCGGCCCGGCAGATCCAGGGCGACTTCCTTCGGCAGCACTTCGACGCTATTCGGCCGGGCGGTGCCGGGATCGGGTTCGTACTTGGCGCCTTCTTTAATCCACTGATAGATGGTGTCGTACCGTCGGCCCGATGTTTCGAGCACATGCCCGCCCTCGTGCGGCACCAGGCCCGTCGGCTTAAGCAGCATCAGGCTCTTGGCCGGATCAACGCGGTTGACCCGCCGGCCCTGCAACTCGTTCACCAGCGCGTTGAAATCGTATTCCGCATCGTATCCGCGAAGCGAAAACTTAAAGCCGTTCTTCCCCTTGGCCGCCCCGTGACAGGTTCCGGCGTTGCAGCCAACGCTAGCTAGCACCGGCATGACATCGCGAGTGAATCGCACCGGCAGTTGATCCGCCTTCAGCACCTTCACGTCCAGGGTCGCTTCTTTGCCTGCCGCGGCGATCGTCACCGTGGCGTCGCCCGCCTCGTGCGGAGTCAGAAAACGATCGCTTCCGATGCTGACCACCTGCGAATCGGTGCTCAGCTTCGCCTCATCGCTCAAATCGTACTTCTGACCGTCCCTGGCAATCCCCCAGATCAGCACCTGTCGCGCATCCCGGCCATTGTTCAATGTTAACGACGAAGGCTCCAACTGGATGGACTGGATTTCCGGCAGCGGCGGCTTGGCCGGCCCGGCTTCCGCCTGCTCGGCCCGCTTGGCCAGCCCGGTGCCCGCCGAGCAACCGAGCGTCAAAGCCATTCCTAAAAGGATGTTCCGGTGAAAAAGCATGGTTTGCATCCCAGACGCTGCGCCCAATTCAAAAACCCGCCGGGCAAACAGCCCGGCGCGGCCCGCTATCCAACGGTACGCAAGAGACGTGGCATTGTTGCGGAATTTTTATCGATAGCGATCGAATGTTCAACCGCGCTCCGGCTCGCCAACAGCCCGCATACTCGCATGACGGACGTAGAGGATGCGAACTGTGTTCGTCAACTCATCAACAATGAAAACGATTCGGTGCGAGCGTGTCGATCGCCTTGTATATCCCCTTCAGCCATCGCGCCGCGTTTAATGGTGCTTGCCGGTGTATGTACTCGAAGGCCGACCGGAGTTCCGCCTCGGCCGTCGGGGTCATCTCGACGGCATATTTCATTTCCCTAGCTCAATGCCGTGCTCGGCCGCCAGTTCACGTAAGACTTGTCGGACAGGCCGACCCTCCCCGCGATTCGCTTCCGCAAGACTTCGGCGCAGGATCTCAAGCGTTCTCAAAGCCTCCACATCCTCCAGCAGTTGTTGATACGCCTGCGCGCTCTGGATCACGATCTCGGCCTCCCCATTCACGGTGAGCACTTCGGGGCTGCCAGTTCTTTTAAGCCGTTTGAGATGTTTCTTTGTATTTCTCTGGAAATCGGTGAGCGAGCGAATATTCGACAGTTTGACCATGACTCAATGCCCAATTGAATTCGCAGCGAATTCCATGTTACACTATCGAATTGCCGGCGGCAAGTTATGCGGCCGACGTGAGCGCCGACTCTGCCACCAGAATAGGCGGTACGCCCATATCTGGGCAACTTTGTTCCTCTGCCAATCGCCAATCGAGAAAACGCATTAGCGCACTCTCGAAATCTGTCGGCGAATTGATCACCCGCATCTCGTCCCTGAGAAGGCGGCACGGGTTCATCTGCTTGGCGTACCAGCTCACGCGCTTGCGGAATTCCAGAACCGCCGACCGCTCGTTGCGGAAGCGCATCATGTTGTAAAAGTGATCGCGCATGAGCTGGCATTTCTGTTCGATCGTCGGCGGCTCGGGAATGATACCTGTAGTGAGATAGCTCCAGGTATCGCGAAAAATCCAGGGCATCGAAAGCGCGCCCCGGCCGATCATCAAACCGGCACAGCCGGTGTAGTTGATCATTCGGTCGGCGTCCTGCGGGCAGCGGATGTCGCCATTGCCGATGACTGGAATTCGCTTCACCGTCGCGACGACCTGGGCGATGCCGTCGAGGCGGGCTTCGCCGCTGAAGCGCATCTCGGTCGTGCGGCCGTGGATCGTGATCATCGCGATGCCGGCGTTTTCGAGCCGGGCGGCCATTTGCGGCGCGACGATGCTCGCATCGTCCCATCCGAGTCGCAGCTTGGCCGTCAGGGGCGTGTGCCGAAGCACGCGGATGATCTTCTCGACCATCCGAAGCGTCTGATCCGGATTGCACAGCAGCTTGCTGCCGCCGTCGCGCTTGGTGATTTTATCGACGGGGCAGCCCATGTTGATGTCGATGACGTGTGCCCCGCGATCCTCGGCCCAGCGGGCGGCCTCGCAGAGCAGATCGACATTGCCTCCATAAAGCTGCATGCAGAGCGGAGTGTCGTCTGGCGAAGTCATCGCCAGTTCCATCGACCGCTTGTTCTCCCGCAACACGCCCTCGGGACAGAGCAGATCGGTGCAGGCCATGCCGACTCCGCCGCACGAGCGGGCGACGAGCCGGAACGACAGATCGCAATAGCCGGCAATCGGCGCCAGCAGCAGATTGGTCGCGAGGCCGACAGGGCCAATCTGGAGGGCGGGACGAATCATCGAGTGCTTCATCATGGGGTGATGCCGAAATTTCGATTCTACTTCCTCCGAAGGACCATGACATCCGCCGTCTTCAATGCATCGGAATAGTCCAGGCCCTTAAGCGTAGGCCCGATAATCTCGAATACCGAGCGCGTCTCCGGCGTGGCTTGGTCCCACACCCATTTCGGGATAACCGCCCACCGCGCTGCGTCGGAAGAACCCGCCAGCGTGGCCAGCGATTGGTCGTACTCGCGAATTGTGCCACCTTGATAGAACGCAAGGCTCGGCTCCTTGTACTCGAACATCACCGCTTCGTGCGGATGCGTGATGCCATGGGCGATCAGCACGCCGGCAACCCGAATCGGAAGCCGCAGCGGCTGGGATTTCGGCAAATACAGCGAGAAGAGCAAGAGCGCAAGCCCCAACGATCCACATCCCATTGAAACCAGAGCAAGCCGGGGACGGCGGGAATCAAAAAAGTAGCAGACGCAGACCGCATACAACGCCCCGAAAACCGCGAGTGAGATAAGGCCCGTCCACGGGAAGGCATGGAACTTAAATGCCAGCAACCACCACGGCACAATCGAGAGGACGAGAATGGTCCCGGCCAGCACCCGGGCTGCGACAAGCATGACTTTGGACTGCAGATCCTGCTGCTCCCCATCCAGGCACCGGATAATGGCATCGGCGGTCAGAAACGCCAGCGGCGGGAACGCCGGCAGAATGTAGTGGGGAAGCTTGGTTTGAAGAATCTCAACAAAGATCCACGTTCCCAGCACGGCTGCCAGGGCGAAGCGAATCGGCCGGTTCTGTCGGTGCTTGAACGCGAGGGCAATGGCCAACGGCAGGAGCACGGACCACGGCAGAAACGTGAACCAGATCAATCCCAGGTGATAACCTGGCGGCCCTTTGTGCCCCTCGGCGCCGCTCTCGAGATGGTGCATCGCGTCGGCCTTGGCCGCAGTGAGAAACTCCGGCGCGCGATGACGCACGAGCCAGACCCAAGGCAGCACAATCGCCGCGACGATGAGCAATCCCGCGATTGATTTAAGCAAAACGATTGGGAGCCGAAATGGTGGCACCCTGTCAGGATCGATCTCGGGAACAATGTCGGGCCGATTAAGGCGTGAACATCGTGCGTCAAACCATGCGAGCGCGCCGAGCATCGCCGCAGTCGCTCCAAGCACGCCGAGGATGAACGGCCCTTTGACCAATCCCCCGCACCCGATCGCCACCGCAAGCGCGATGACCGCCGGCCATCCGCCACGGCGTTGCCATAAGAGATAGACGCATCCCTGCCCGAGCGTGATGCACAGCAGGAGGACCGAATCGGTCATGCTGCTCTTGCCCGAAAAGATCATCAGCAGGCTGCTGGCCAGAATGAACGCCGACCAGACCGCATGCCGGGCCCCCACTTCGCGCCAGACCATGAGGCCCAGGAGCAACGCGGTGAGCACCGCGGCAATTGCCGACGGAAGCCTGGCGGCAAAGGCGTTGTCGCCCAGAACTTTCATCGCCGCCGCCTGGCACCAATAAATGCCCGGCGGCTTTGCCGCCCGGATGTTGTCGTACAGCCGGGGAACTACCCAGTCGCCGCTCTGCAGCATCTGCCGCGAACACTGCGCATAACGCGGCTCGTCGCGGTCAAACAACTGCGTTCGCCCGTTTCCGGCCAGGTACACTGCCGCCATCACGAGCAGCAGCAGCCCAAATCTTTTCACATGCGGCGACATCAGGACGAGGAAAGTTACAGGAAAGCGGAGGCGGGCAGAAGACATTGCGGATTGCGGATTGCTGATTGCGGATTGCGGATTTGGAAACTCCGGCTCTTGTTCAATCCGCAATCCGCAATCAGTAATCTGCCGCTTCTGATTTCCCTTTTGCAGGGAAGTCCTCTACTTTTTCCCGCTCATGAGCGCGGCGATTCTGGTTTTGGTGCTGGTGGTTCTCTGTGCGATCCTGATGGTGCTGGAATCGCGCGGGCTGAAGACGACGCTGGCGCTGACGTTCAAGGGCGACATCAAGCGCGAGAGCCGCTGGCTGGCGCAGTACGGGCAATTCGTCTGCACAGCGGTGGCGGTGGCGCTGATCTGGCAGCTTGACGGCGCTCATCGCGGCGTAATCGTGCCGGTGATCGTTGCCGTCTCAGTCGCGACGGCAATTGCGACGGGAATCAAGCGGCTGGTGAGCCGCGTCCGGCCGGGGAGAGAGAATGCCGGCAAGTTCCTCGGGCCGTCGTGGTCGCACGCCAACTATCGAGAGAGCTTCCCTTCCAGCCACAGCGCCTCTGCCGTCGCCCTGAGCCTGATGCTGGCCCGACTTTATCCCGCCGGAGCGATGACGTTCTGGGCGCTGGCCCTGACCTGCGCCGCGCTTCGATATCTGCTCGACGCCCACTGGCCCAGCGACGTCCTCGGCGGCATCGCCCTGGGCTACGGCATCGGCGCTCTCACGTTCTGGGCGTTTGGGTTGACGCCGTTACATTGAAATTACTTGGAAGTTGTAATTCTCCCCCCCGCATGTGGTAGAAGGGACCATCGCGACTTCGCGGTAATCTTCACTCGGCGGCTGCCTTCCGATCCCCATGTCGTTGAAATGGAATTTTGCCGAAATCGCCGACCGTCTCGGGGAAGTGATCGAGACGGCCGAGCACGAACTGAGGCTGGAGCAAGCGGTCTATGGCTTGGACACTCGCGAAGAGCGAGAGCTTCAAAAGCTTCTGGCTGATCGCCTGGGCGCACGGTTCGGCGTCACGCGCGAAGTGCATTATCCGTCGAGCCGCGGGAGGAAACTCACCCATCGGCCGCGCTGCGACGTGGTCCTCACGCCAGCCGGTCTGATGCTCGAGCCGGAAACGCTGCCTGAACAAACGCTGTTCGATGCTCCGACTGGCCCGGCCATTCCGCAATATTGCAAACCCGCCGATGCCCTTTGGCTGGAAGTGAAGGTCGCCTACCAGTTCCGCGAAGGGGGCGTTCGCCACGGGGGCTACTGCGCGCAGTGGCGACAGAAGGTCGTCGCCGACCTGCGCAAAATGGAAGCCGACCCGGGCATCCGGGAAGCCGGCCTTGTGCTCATCGTCTTCAACGAATCTCGCGACATCCTCAACAAAGACCTCGAACTCTTCGAAGACGTCCTGGCCATCAAGGAAGTCCTCGCCGGATTCCGGCAAGTCCGCAGCGTCCCCATTCTCGATCGAATCGGCCACCGCCTCTGCACGGTCGCCGTGTGGCCCACGATCCAGCGCGCTTAAATCCGAAATCCGAAGCACGAAATCGGCACGGCCTTTGCTGGACTTGAGACCGTGCGGTCACGTGGGTGGCTGGCTTGAAACCAGTGGTTTGCGGCGGTCGGAGCCGCGGTTACAGAGGAGCACGTTATGACGCTGCTTGGACTCGCTGTCGTCTTCTTCATTATCGCGCTGGTCGCCTGGGCCATGGGTGCCCGCGGCATGGCCGGGATGAGCGCAGGCATTGGGCGAATTCTGCTCTTTGTCTTCCTCGTGCTCACCGTGATCATGGCCATCATGTACTTCGTCGGCGTTGGCCGCCCGGTATAATTTCGCCTGGCGACCTCCGTGGACGGTCGGCGGCAGGCGCAAGGCTTGGCCCTTGCACCTGCCGCTGCCGGCCGATAGAAGCCTTTAACCATGGCCCGCCACGAGCGATCCGCCGGCTTCCTCGTCTATCATATCTTGCCCGATGGGTCCCACGAGTATCTCCTCCTTGACTACGGTCGTCACTGGGATTTTGCCAAGGGCCATGTAGAAAAAGGCGAGGATGATCTGCATGCGGCCACCCGCGAACTCCGCGAAGAAACGGGAATCGCCGACGTTCAACCCATGGCGGGTTTCAAGCAGGAGGTTCGCTACTTTTTTCGCGACCGCAAAAAGGGGCTCATTCAAAAGACGGTGACGTTCTTTCTTGGGCAGACACAAGCCGGCGCCGCCGATGTCGTGATTAGCCAAGAACACGAGGGTTTTGCATTCCTGCCATTCGATCAAGCGATCAAACGCATCACGTTTCCGACCGCGCGACAGGTCCTCCGGCACGCCGAAGAATTGCTCTCCCGCAAGTCAGCTCAGACGAGTGCCGACATATTGCCGTCCACCCCAGCCAAAAGCTGAATCCGCTTTCATTCCGAAAGCAGTTTCACAACCGGAAGGGAGCCGAGCGGCTTTGCCGCCGGACGCCTTTCGACAATTTGCGAAACACTCTCTCTAAGCAGCTTTGGCGACCGCCTCTCGCATTGCCGCAGCCCGCGAAGCGAGCGATTCCATTCGTTCCCGCGATTGTCGCAACGGGGCGAGCAGGTGTTCGATCCATTGCAGCGTCTGCGTCGCGAGATTGAGCGACGGGTCAGAGAGTGCGGTCGTTTGCCAACTGCTAAGGAGCCGGGCGACGCGGCGCTGCGTGTTCCAGCGAAGCGCAAGCCATAGGGCGATGAAGTAAAGCACCAGGAAGCCGCAGCTCGACAGCAGGTAATTCACGCCAAGCACTTCAACGGTCATCATGACCAGCGATCGCAGGGAATGGAGCATGCCCGGCACGGCCAGCACACCGTGCAGGATCGGCTGAATGAATGGGAACCAAAGCACCGCGCCCACGGTGAGAAGCCATCGGAGCGGCGCGCCCCAGCCCGGCCCGCGCGCCAGCCGGAGCCGGGCGGCATCACGCTGGCGCTGGACGGTGGCGCCCAGAAGGCGCCGAAGTTCCGCTGCCGCCAGGTCGGCTGACATCTGCTCCCACAATCGGTTGCTCGCGTATAGCTCGCCGAAGGTCGGCTGCGATTGCCGAAGCTGCGCAAACGTGGTCTGCACCAGGTCGCTGGCCGAATATCCCGTTTCCTTCATCGCGATATCGACCAACCCCTGCGGCGTTTGCAGCGGGGCGGCGTTGCGCGAAGTGGCGCCCCGGATCAGCGTGAACAGCGGCGAGAGCAGCGTGTGAACGAGCCGCACCACCGGCCATCGTGCCACGCGATCGGTCAGGATCTCCTCGGCCATCGCCCCGCGGGTGGCCGGGTCATCCAACAAGCGCGGGATGACTTCTTCCAGCAAAGGCCCGCCGATGCGCTCGGCGGCCAATTCCTCGGCATCCTCCTGCAAACGCGCCAGCCGCTGCGCCCGCACCGAAAGCTGCTGGCTGTCGAGCCACGAGAGGAGCGAACGGTCCTGCCGTTGAACGGCCATCTCCTGAGACTGCCGCACCGCCTGCGCGGATTTTTCCCGAATGAGCGTCTCGCGCAACTCCGGCAGATCGAACGCCGCCGGGTTCGTCGCGCTGATCATATGAACCCGCGGCGGCTCGCCGAGCGAAAGCGTCCGCTGCAGGCGCGCCGCGAAATCATCCCGCAGTTCCGCCGCCGCTTCCGGCTCCGCCTCGCGGGTGCTTCCCTCTGCTGCTGGCACCCCTGAACCCTGAACCCTGAACCCTGAGAGCTGATCGATCTTGTTCAAACAAAAGACAAAGTTATTTGGCGCGTTCCCCGCCGCCACCTTTTGCAGCATCTGTTGCGGCTGCCGGTCGGCGTATTTCTCCACACTCACGATCCACACCGGATAAAGCATGTGCCGCAACATCGTCCGGGTGACCTGAAGGTGCGATGCAAAGTGGCTGTCGATGTCCGGCAGATCGAGCAACACCTGCCGCCGAAGGCTCGGCAGCTCGTGCGTCACGATCCGAAACTGGCCCGGCACCTCGCGCTGCAGCAGCTCCCGCAGCGCCTCCACCTGTGCCACATGCGCATAGGCGATGACGCCCTCGGTCCCCGGCCCGTACGAACTGCTCGGCGTAATGCTCCGCCCCGCCAGCGCGTTCACCAGCGCGCTCTTTCCGACGTCTTTCCCGCCAATCAGTCCCACCAGATAGAACGAGCGATCGGCGTCGATCAGCGCATCGTCTGCCAGCACCGGCGCGTCATCCTCCATCAGCGCGGGCTTCTGCGCGCCGGTCAGTTCCATGGTTTCACGAACGAGTTGTTCGACAGCCGGGGTCATGCGGGCAAGAGGATAACAACTTCGCCGCCGATTGCGGAAGAAGCGCCATACACTCCTTCCGCGCCATGAAGCAGCTCGATAAGATCGGGTATTGCCACAAGGCGGCCCGTGAGGGGCGAGCCACTCTCCGTCCACCTCTTGAGGGGCGGCGGCGAATCTTGATGTGTCGCGAGCCGGGGAAAAAAGATGCCAAATCCGCTTAACTATCAGCCGAGCACCAGCGCGGTGTATTACACACCCAAACGTCGCGTCCATCTGGTGTCGGTGATCGGCCTGTATCTGGTCTCGATGGCGGGGATCGTTATCGGATCGATCGTCTATGCCCGTCTCCAGCCGCAGATACGCAATGCCTACGGCCGGCTCATTGAGGTCGCGATCGGCGCGGCCGCGGTCGGATGGCTCGGTGCGCTGCCGTCGCGACACGGGCGGGTTCGCATTCCGCTCCTGGCGGCGTTCATCGGGGCGAGCCTCGCGCTGCTTGCCCTTTACGTCATGTGGATGACCTGGTTGTACGGCCACCTCCATCCGCGATTCGGATTCCTGGCGCTGATTGAGAATCCGATGTTCCTGGTCCGCACGATTCGCGTCATCAACCGCATTGGGGTGTGGAAGTATCACGGCACCCTGATTCGCGGCGTTCCGTTGGCGATCTGCTGGGTCGGCGAGTTCGCCGCGATCCTGGCATGCGGCGTCCTGATCCCACTCAAAAAAATGAGCGGAGAAGACCCAATTTGCACCTCATGCGGCAACAAGTGCAAGCTGGTGCGGCCCATCGCCCGGTTCGCCGACGACCGCCAGGGCGAGTTGATCGGCAGCATCGAAAGCCGCGACTTTCCCTCGGTAATCCTGCACGCGCCGCCGCGAAGCGACACTGATCCGCAGCTATCGCTCCGGCTCCTCTCCTGCCCCAAGTGCGGCCGAACCAATGTGCTGACCGTCAACCACATTAGCTGGGCCACCACCCCGCGCGGCAGGACGATGGACATTCGCCCGCTCGTCAACCAATTGCTGGTGACCGAAGACGAGGCTGGAAAACTGAAGGAATCGTTCAAGCAGATCATGGAGGGGCGGGCTGCTGAGGAAAGGGAAGGAGGACGCGATTCAGCGAATTCCAAACAGGAGCAGGACGACCTGGCTGAAAGGGTGCCAGACGGAGCAGCGACTCACGAGCGATGAGCTTTGCCGTTTCGATTGCCCGCCGCGCACGAACGACAAAGAGAGGCCACGATTGCTTACGCATGGAGTATATTGTGGGCGTGAAACGCCGGCTGTTCACAATCGCATCCGCGCTGTCACTGCTTGCCTTCGCGGGCAACTGCATCGCTTGGTACAGAACCAGTCTATCACCCGGCGCAATCCACTTGTGCGGCGTTCAGATTGTCGCGGAGAACGGCCTCATTATCGCGTCCCCGCTCTGGCCGATTTCTCAACTTCTGCTTGCTTATGCTCTAATGATCCTGCCCGGAGCGTGGGTGCTGACATTCGGCGGTCGACACTTCGCACCCGGCCACTGTCATCGGTGCGGGTACGACCTTCGCGCTAGCAAGGACCGATGCCCCGAATGCGGAACGGAGAGAAAATCGGACGAAACTCCGCGATCATTTCGGACGTAATTGCCGCCGAACTGCGAGAAAGCCCCCCTGACAATGTCTTCATTCGTCTTTTTCTCGAGCCGCGGCACGATCGATCACCCATGCTCGATCTGTTGCGGAGAATTGAGCGGGCGGAGGTTCGTTGTAGCGCACGACCATCTCGTAGCGAAATCCGTCCCACACGGCGTCGAACGCACCCTTGAGATCCAATGGTACATCCCCGCTTTGGTCGTCCAGTGGCACAGGAACCGTTGCGAGTAGGTCGCGGACCGACCACGCGTACACCTCACACTGATGGCGCGTCGGAGCGCGCGTCACCAGGGTGAAGTAGTGACCCGTGGGCAAAGGCGCGAGCAGCGGCACACGCTGGCCGCCGAGGAGCAAATCGATCTCCACAAGGTTGACGTGCTGATGTCGATATTCAAAACGCTTGGCTAGGTATGCCGAGCGCCCTTTGCCCGATTTGTTGCTGGGAGACAACATCTCCACCGCACAGATAACCCGCTCGTCCGGAAATCGCTGAACTTGGAGAAACGTCTCCATAGGTTCATCGAGCACCACGCTATCCGGAACAACGCCCAGCTCCCGTTCCTCCTCCTCGCTCAGAACCTGAAGACGCTCCTCAATGCGGGCAATATAGTTCGGTGGCAACCTTTGATTGAGTTGCTGCGCGCATGCCACCATGAATGCGTTGTGAAAGCCGGTCCAACGATGACTGACCTCAATGTACGGGTCCATTCCGGGAAACGGGCTGGGCATGAGGCTCCTTTGGGCTGAGTATATCAAATACCCAATCCGGCATTTTACGCGACCAGTTCCGATTCCCGTGCCGGCACGGAATGTAGCTTCCGCTTGAGATACTCCCCCGTATAACTTCCCGGCACTTCCACGACCTGTTCCGGCGTTCCCTCCGCGATCACGCGGCCTCCGCCGTCGCCGCCTTCGGGGCCCATGTCGATGAGCCAGTCGGCGCACTTGATCACATCCAGATTGTGCTCGATCACCAGGATCGTGTTGCCCATGTCGGCCAGGCGATTGAGCACGGTCAGCAGGTTGTGGATGTCGGCAAAGTGCAGGCCGGTGGTCGGCTCGTCGAGGACGTAAAGCGTGTGGCCGGTGGCGGTTTTTCCCAATTCCGTGGCGAGTTTGACGCGCTGCGCTTCGCCGCCAGAAAGCTGGGTGCTCGGCTGGCCGAGCTTGATGTAGCCGAGGCCCACGTCGTTGACGGCTTTGAGCACCTGGTGAACCTTCGGAAAGTTCTCGAAGAAGTTCATGCCTTCTTCCACCGTCATGTTCAGCACGTCGGCGATGGTCTTGCCGCGGTAATGGATCTCCAGCGTCTCGGCGTTGTAGCGAGTGCCGTGGCAGACTTCGCAGTTGACATACACATCGGGCAGGAAGTGCATCTCGATGCACTTGGTGCCCTGCCCCTGGCAGGCCTCGCAGCGGCCGCCCTTGACGTTGAAGCTGAACCGGCCCACCTCGTAGCCGCGGATCTTGGCTTCGCGGGTGAGGGAGAAGACTTTTCGGATCTCGTCGAAGACGCCGGTGTAAGTCGCCGGGTTGCTTCGCGGCGTGCGGCCGATGGGGCTCTGGTCGATCTCAATCACCTTGTCGATCTTCGTCACGCCATTGATCGCCTTGTGCAGTCCGGCCTTGATCTTGGAGGCGTAGAGCTTGCGCTTCAGCGCGGGGAGCAGCGTCTGATTGATGAGGGTGGACTTGCCCGATCCGCTCACACCGGTGACGCAGACCAGGCCGCCCAGCGGGATCTTCACGTCCACATTCTTGAGATTGTTCTCGCGGCAGCCTTTGAGTTCGAGGCAGTTCTTATCCGGATCCAGCGCCCGCCGCTCGGGCGGCGCCATGATGGCGCACTGGCCGGTCAGATACTTGATCGTGATGCTCTGGGTTTGACTGAACACATCGGGAACCGGCCCCGCGCACACGACATTGCCGCCGTGGGCGCCCGCGCCAGGCCCGATGTCGATCAGGTAGTCGGCGGCGCGGATGCAATCCTCGTCGTGCTCGACCATGAGGACGGTATTGCCAATGGACTGAAGCCGCTTGAGCGTTCGGATGAGGCGCGTGTTGTCGCGCTGATGGAGGCCGATGGTCGGCTCATCGAGCACGTAGCAGACGCCGACCAGGCCCGAGCCGACTTGCGTCGCCAGGCGGATGCGTTGCGCTTCGCCGCCGGAAAGGCTTCCGGTCTTGCGGTCGAGGGTGAGGTAGCCGAGCCCGACGTCATTCATGAACCCGAGCCGCGAGATGATCTCCCGCACCAGCGGCTCGGCAATCTTTTCGCCCTCTTCCCCCAGGCGCAAGTGATCGAAGAAAAGCTTGGCCCGCTCGACGGTCATCATCGAGACGTCGTGAATGCTAAAACCGGGAAGAGAGACTATTGCTGATTGCTGATTGCCGACTGCTGATTCGCTGGTGGCACGGGCGTCCCGCCCGTGCTTGCGACGTCCATTTGAGGAGTGATCGCCGCTTGCGACATCAGAAGCACTCTGCACGGGCGGGACGCCCGTGCCACCAGCATTGCCGTTCGACTCCGACGCAATCCGCACGGCGCAGCTCGGCCCCGCTGTATGGGCTTCATGCGGCGCTTCGGCAGTGATCGGCTCCTCGACCGCGTGAAGACGGACCGCCAATGCTTCCTTCTTCAGCCGCGTGCCGTTGCACGTGGCGCATGGCTGCTCGGACATGTATTGATGCAGCCGGGTTTTGACGAACTCGCTTTCGGTGTTCTCGAACCGACGCTGAAGGTTGGGAACGACGCCCTCGAATTCGGTGCCGGTCCCTTGATCGCCCTTCGAGTCGGTCCCGTACATCAGGACCTGCTGGATCTTCTTGGGGATGTCCTTGAACGGCGCAGTGTAGCTTGTTCCGTAGTCCCGACAGAACTGGCGCAGGACGCGGCTGTAGTAGATGTTCATCCGCTTGCCGTTCTTCCGCCAGGCTTCGATCGCCCCGTTCTCCAGCGAGAGGCTCTCATCCGGCACAATCAGCTCAGGGTCGAGTTCGCAGGTGGTCCCCAGCCCGTGACAGGACGGGCATGCCCCGTGCGGCGAATTGAAGCTGAACAGCCGCGGCTCGAGTTCCGGCAGCGACACCTCGGGATGCAACGGGCAGGCGTACCTCTCGCTGAAGACCTGATCGGTCCATGTGCCGGCCGCGTTGCCGACCGCGACGATCACCAACCCCTCGGCGAACTTCAGCGCCGTCTCGATCGAGTCGGCCAGGCGCGAGCGGATCTCGGGCTTGAGCACGATGCGATCGACGATCGCCTCGATGTTGTGGGCGAAGGTCTTCTTAAGCTGCGGCGCCGCGGCCGGCGTCGGCAGCTCGTGAATCGTCCCGTCCACCCGCGCCCGCACGAAGCCCTGCTTGTGAATGGCGCCAAACGTGTCCTTGTGCTCTCCCTTCTGTCCGCGGATCAGCGGCGAGAGGATCATCACCTTTGTACCCGCCGGATACTTCATCACCGCATCGACGATCTGGCTCGGCGTCTGGCTGCTGATCACCCTGCCGCAAATCCAGCAGTGCGGCGTGCCCGCCCGCGCGAACAGCACGCGCAGGTAATCATAAATCTCCGTCGTCGTGGCGACCGTCGAGCGCGGATTGCTGCTGGCCGAGCGCTGCTCGATCGCGATCGTCGGTGGCAGCCCTTCGATCTCGTCGAGATCCGGCTTCTGAAGCTGATCGAGGAATTGCCGGGCGTACGCCGACAGCGACTCCATATATTTGCGCTGCCCCTCGGCAAACACCGTATCGAACGCCAGCGTGGATTTGCCGGACCCGGAAAGCCCGGTGATCACCACCAACTGGTCGCGCGGAATCTCCACGCTGATGTCTTTGAGGTTGTGCTCGCGGGCGCCGCGGATTCGGATGTACTTGGAAGTCATGCTGCTTTGCTCGTCCTAGCCCAACAATAGGCGCGTCCGGGCGAACTGCCCAAAATGGAATTCGTGCGGACGATGTACGGGTTAAAAAAGCGTCTAGCAACCCTACGCGGCGTGAGTGGGAAAGATCGACGTGGACTCATTTCGGCAGAAATCCACGAACCCCGCACGAAGTAGAATCCGCGAGACAGCACCCCTGCAAAAGATCATCGCGTGCGCAAGCACTCCGATTGATTAGCCGTCCCCGCTTGCGGGGCGCGTCTGGTCGCGCCCCGCAAGCGGGGACGGCTAATCAAAGCGAACCGCTTCGCGGTGCGGCGGTGGGATTTTGGTGCGTCAGAACTCGGACGCCCTATGCACCTTCGAGCGAACCGTAAGCGTGATCAGCCCCGCGAGGACCAATGATCCAGCCATGAACAGAAAGCCCGGTCCGTTGCGATGGTAGTGGCCAACAAGGAACCCGACTGCGTAGCTGCCCACGAACCCACCGACGGCACCTGCGCTATTGACCAGCGCCATTGATTCGCCGACTACGTTCCGCGGAACCATCTCGGCGATGAAGGCCCACAGCGGCCCGCACGGCGTGTAGACCGAGGCCCCGGCGAACAGCAAAGCCGTGAACGCCCACCAGAAGTGATTCGCCCCCACCGCGGCGGCCGCCCCGAACGCAAGTCCGCCGAGGATCATTGCCGGCCAGATGAAGGATTTTCGGTTAAGCAACCGGTCCGACCAATACGACACGACCAGCATGGTGGCAATCGCCAGGAAATAAGGCAGTGACGTCAGCACGCCCGTCACGGCGATGTTGAGCCCGGACCCGTCCTTCACGACCTTCGGCAGCCAGAAGACGAATCCGTAGGTGCCGATGCTCCAGAAAAAGTACATGGCACAAAGCAGCAGGACCCGGGAATCCCGAAAGGCCGCCCAATAGTCCCGCATCGCGCTCATGCCCCGCTGCTCTTCGTCGAGCTTCCCTTGAACGGCCTGCGCCTCCTCGGGCAAGAGCCACAACGCATCGGTGGGACGATCGTCGGCGGAAAACCACCAGACGATGGCCCACAGGATTGATGGAATGCCCTCCAGCACAAACATCATCTGCCAACCGTGCAGGTGCAGCAGCATGTGGCGGTCGAAGACATAGATCAGATAGCCTGAGACCGCCGATCCGCAGGCCATGGTCAGCGGGTTGCCGACGATCAGCAACGTGTTGGCTCGGGACTTTTCACGCTGGGTGAACCAATGCGTGAGGAACACCAGCATGGCAGGGAAGACCACGCTTTCGACCGCGCCAAGTAGAAAGCGGGCAACAAAGAGCATCCAGACGCTCGGCAGAAGTCCCTGAACGGCCGAGAGCCCTCCCCAGAGCACCAGCGCCCAGAAGCAGAGTTTCTTGGCGCTGCGGTTGGATGCATAGTTGGCCCCCGGAATCTGGAACAGCGTGTACCCGATGAAGAACGTGGCGCCCAGCAACGACGAAAGCTGGGTGGTGATGTGCAACGTCTCCGACAGCCCCTTGGCCTCGGCATAGCCGTAGTTCACGCGATCGAGGTACGCCAGCGCATAGGTGATGAACGCCAGCGGCAACACGCGGGCAAACCGGGCCGCAACGCGAGTGGGATCAGCGGTGGGGGCGAGGGTCTGAGTCAAACGAGTCCTCCGGCTGATACAATACCGCGATGCGACTTCTTTGCAGCAAGAAGGACAATGGGAATTGGTACGCACATCCCTTCCCGGCATCCTGCCCGAACCTGAGCGAAGGGTTGAACGATGAGCCGGATTCGACTCGTGACTTCACTGAGGTTTATTCGATCGAACGTTGACTTGCGCCGAGGCGGCACTCGATCGGCCGGCGAGGCTGGCGTTCTCGCCATGTTTGGCCCAGAACTTATCGCGCTTCTTTTTGATCTCCGGCGGGACCGGATTTTCGCGGATGAAGACAGCGGTCTCCTGGAGCATCCTGAAAAAGTCCCTGAAGTCTTCGCTGAAGACGAACAGCCGGGTTTTGCGAGGCTGGCCGGTCTCGGCGTCCTTCTTCCCTTCGGTAAGCACGACGAAGTGGTTGCCGTTGCCGGCCTTCTTCACTTGGGCCGCATATGTCCGCGGCCCAACGGATTTGAAATAGGTTTGAAACAAGATCTCCGCTTCGAGCTTGGCTGCCGCCGCACCCGCGCGAGCGGGCGGTGCTGACTTGGGAGAGGTCGGGGCGGCCGGATGACGACGTACGGGTGCAGACGGCATGGGAAGCTCCTTCCGTTAGTGAAACGTCGGATTATGAGTCACGTCTGGCGCCCCAAACTGGCCGGGCGCACGGGAACAGATGGGTCAAGCGTAGCTGCGCAGGACGCCGATCACCACGCCCTGGATTTTGCAGCGGTCGGCATCCACAATTCGCGGCTCCATGGCGCGGTTGGCCGGCTGGAGACGGATCTTGCCGCCACTCTCCTTGTAGTAGCGTTTCAGCGTTGCTTCGCCGCTATCGAGCAGCGCGACGACCTGCTCGCCGTTGCGGGCAGCCTCGCGGCGTTCGATCACGACGTAATCGCCATCGCACAGGTGGTCGTCGATCATCGATTCGCCGCGCACGCGGAGCACATAAACGCCGTTGCGGGCCTGGAACAGGGTCTCGAGGTCGAGCTCCTCGCGGTTTTCCACCGCTTCGATGGGTGAGCCGGCGGCGATGTTGCCCAGCAGCGGCAGCTTGGTGGAGCGGTTCTCGTCGGGGAGCAACTCGTCGGAGCTAATCTCCAAAGAGCGAGCTTTGTGCTTGTCGCGCCGGACCACCCGCTTTTTTTCCAAAGCGCCGACGTGTTCGAAAATGGTGACCTTGCTTGTGCCGAGTTGGTTGGCCAGTTCCTGCATGGTTGGGGAATAACCATGCAAGTGGCGATAGTTGCGGATGGCGACCACCACATCCAACTGGCGAGGGGTCAGGTTCATAGCGTACTCCTTTGGCAGCCGGATAATCCGTCATTGCGAGCTGTGCCGCGAGCCCATCGAGCAACGCGGCCATTTCCTCGGGAGCCAGGACCCAATCTTCGACCTCGAATGCCGACGGTCCAGTCGGAACCAAGGATGGGTCTTCCTCAACCAGTGCCTCCACCTGCTCGCGCGTGAGATGGCCAGGCCGGCTCTTCGTCTTAGACTTCTTGCCCACGGCGCGACTCCTTTCAGGCCGAGGAAACTCACCGCGTTCGGCGGCTGTTGTGGAAACATTACCCTAACATTGGGGTGAAGGTCAAGAGTAAAGCAAGAATTTTCAGAAGCAAGGGGCACGGTGCAACGTCTTTATGAACGGATCGAGTCCTCCCCCTTTCTAATCCGTTCCGGGTCTGAGAGCGCGACGGGGCTCAAGGACGACTCCCAAGTCAGCCAGTGCGGCGGTGAGGGCTTTGCAGTCTGTGGGAATCGTCGCAGCGCGGGACGGCTCCAGAGTCGACAGCGACTTGGCGGCGGTGACGAGGGCGTCACTAGGTAATCGATTGCCGATCGCCTCCAATCCCTCGGCATTCAGACGGGCCATTTCAACAATGGCGCCATCACTGCTGCCATCGGCGACGGCGCCCGCCGTCGCGCAGGTGAACTTCCCAAGCGCGGTGAGGATGCGCATCCGGCCAGCGGGCGTTGCCTGTGGCCAGCAAGTGGCGATCAAGTATGCCGGAATCTGATGCTCGGCAAATGGGCTGGGCGGCGGAACGCCGGTCCCATAGGCGCTGATGCGCATCTGGAGCGTGGCAAGGATCGAATCGACAAGCATCGGCTGCAGCGGATCACAGAGCAAAGCGGCATACGCTTCTTCGGCGATCGGTCCGGAACTGGGGTGGGCCTTCACGGTCGCGACCACTTGCGGCGCAAGCCAAGAGGACGTCGCGCCGCCCGCGGCAATCAGGGGTCGGGCGGCTTTGACGCCCCACAGTGCTACCGCATCGCACCGATCGTCCAGCAGCGCGGTCACCGCGGGCAGCAGCGAAGGGCTGGCGGTTCTGGCGGCCGCGCGTTCCAGCACGATTGCCGCATTCAACTTCGCTCGGGTATTGCCCGACGTGACGACTGGCATGAGCGCCGCCGCCAGCGAGGGCGGATAAGTCGGGGTGGCGAACGTCTTTTCACCGACCCGGATCAACTCCGCGCGGGCGGCCTGCTGCGCCGATGCTCCACCACTTTGAATCGCGCTTGCCTTGGCGCTTAACCACGGCAGCGATCCGACGGATTGGGCCCATGCAGTGCCGGCCCAAGTCGCGACGATCATCAACGAAAACGCCGCGAGCGAGCGATGGATCATCATTGCAAACTCCAGGGTGTGTGGACTGTCAGGCATTTTACCAAGTCGGCACGAAGTCGAGCGGTGAAAAATGCTGGTTGGTGGCACGGCGGTAGGCTCGGTTCGTCAACCGCGCTCCTCGCGCATATAACATCCGGCATGAAATGCTTCCCTCTCGGCATTTTGGCGGCTATCGGTCTGGCCGGATGTACCGTTGGGCCGAACTATCGCCAGCCCCGATCGAAATCCGCCGACGCATTCGGCGAGGTCGCCACCGAATCGACGACCCAGCCAAGCCGGCCCACCACGCGGCCCATCGAGATCACCGAATGGTGGGCGACGTTCCACGATCCCGAGCTTGATTCGCTGATTCAGCGGGCCGTGAAGACCAATCCGAACCTGGCGCAGGCCGAGTCGCGGATTCTTGAATCGCGCGCCGAGCGGATCATTGCCGGAGCCGGCGAATTGCCGACGGTGAACGTCGGCGGCGGGTATCTGCACGCCCGCGGCAGCAGCAAGGTGACGTTCCCTCTTTCCGCCTTCGGCATCACCTCGCCGCCCAAGGGAAAGCAGGAGAACTCACGAGTTGGCTCGCCTTCGCCGGTGGGCTCTTCCACCTTTCCCGGCCCGGCCGGCACCCTCGGGGGCGGCGTCCCGACCAGCCCGCTGGGCAGCGGCGGGCTGCCGAACGTGACGACGGATTTGTATCAGGCCGGCTTTGACGCCTCGTGGGAGATCGACATTTTCGGCGGCGTCCGCCGGAGCATCGAGGCGGCCAATGCCGACTACCAGGCCGCCGTCGAGGACCGCCGCGACGTCTACATTTCGCTGCTCTCGGAAGTGGCGCGAAACTATATCGAGCTTCGCGGCTACCAGCGCGAGATCGCCATCGCGCAGGTGAACCTTCGCTCGCAACAACAGACGCTATCGCTCACCGAGGACCGTTTCCGGGCCGGCGTGACGACGCAGCTCGACGTGGCCCGCGCGCGGGCCGAGGTGGCGACCACCGCCGCGGGCATTCCCTCGCTGGACGCACAGGTGCATCAAACCGCTCACCACATCGCGGTGCTGTTGGGGGAGCAGCCGATGACGCTGCTACAGGAACTGATCGAGATCAAGCCGATCCCCGCGGCCCCGGCGGACGTGCCGATCGGGATGCCGGCCGACCTGCTCCGCCGCCGCCCGGACATCCGCCGGGCCGAGCGGCAGCTTGCCTCGGCGACGGCGCGGGTTGGCGTCGCGACCGCGCAGCTCTATCCCCGGTTCACCCTCCTGGGCAGCTTTGGCTTCGACGCCACCAAGTTCGCCCGCGTGGCCGAGTGGCCTGCGAAGTATTACTCGATCGGGCCCGGAATCACCTGGCCGATCTTCGACGCCGGGCGGATTCGGGCCAATATCCGCGTGCAAAACGAAGCGGTGAAACAATATCTCAGCGATTACGACCAGACGGTGCTCAACGCGATGGAGGAAGTGGAGGACACACTGGTCGATTACTCGCGCGAGCAGCAACGCCACCAGGCGCTGGACGAGGCGGTCGCCGCCGATCAGCAGGCGGTCGATCTGGCCCGACAGCAGTATCAGCAGGGCGTGGTGGATTTCCTGACAGTGCTCGAAGCCGAGCGATCTCTTTACGGGGCGCAGGATTCGAGAGCACGAAGTGAGATTCAGATCTCGTCTGACCTCGTGGCGCTCTACAAGGCGCTCGGCGGCGGATGGGAAATCGATAGCGCCAGGTAGCTCAGTTGATCCACGAAGAACACGAAGGGCACGAAGAGAGGACAAGAAGACAAGAGATCCGCAGATTGCGCAGATGCTCGCAGATTGAAATACAAGAGAGCAAAGAACAATCGTCGGCCGTATTCAATCTGCGAAAATCTGCGCAATCTGCGGATCAACCGCATTTCGGTTCTTTGCCGCACTGGCAGCCGCGCTATGACTATCCTCCTGGTTTGTCTGGTTTCATTTATTGCCGGCGCGGTGAACGCGGTTGCGGGTGGGGGGACGTTTTTGACGTTCCCGACGCTCACGGGGCTGGCGGGGCTCAGTGAGCGGGTGGCGAACATGACCAGCACGATCGGGTTGTGGCCCGGGTCGGCGGCGTCGGTGCTGGCGGCGCGGAGCGAGTTCCGGCGGCTCCCAGTCGGCATGGTCGTCAGCTTCGCGGCCATCAGCCTGCTCGGCGGGGGTGCGGGGGCGTGGCTGCTGCTTCATACCACCGATAAGCAATTTGTCCTGGTGATTCCGTGGCTGCTCGGATTTGCGACGTTGATCTTCGCTTGCAGCAAGCCCATCGCGCGCTGGTCGGGGCGACATCAGGGCGGAAGATCGCTGAAGTGGACGGCCTTCATCGGCGTCGTGCAGATCGCGGTCTCTGTGTACGGCGGATATTTCGGCGCTGGGATCGGCGTGCTGATGCTCGCCGGGCTCTCCTTCACCGGGCTGGAAGACGTCCACCAGATGAACGCGCTCAAGGTCCTGCTCTCCACCCTCATCAACCTCGTGGCGGCAATCGTCTTTCTCTTCTATCCAATCAACTGGCCCATCGCGGGGGTGATGGCAATCGCGTCCATTGCCGGTGGATTTCTCGGGATGCTCGGCGGGAGACGCGTGAAGCCGGACAAACTCCGGCTCATTATCATCGGCATCGGTCTCTGCCTGACGGCTTACTACTTTTACAACGCGTACAAGCCTCATGGCTGATGCCGCGCGCCAATCCTCAGCTAGTGAGAATATTTCCCTCTTTGGTGGCGCGGCTTTGATTGGATTAGCACGACGCGCAGCGGAGCGCTCCGCTGCGCGTCGCGGCCACTGAGCGATGCGACGAAAATGCGCGCCCTCTTCCTCCCTCTCCCCCTAGGAGAGGGGATAAGACGCCGGGTCGGGGCGCTTTATCCAAACTCGCGGTCAGTAACCGAGCGCGCCGACAACACACCAAAATGAGAGAGACCCGCTTTAGGCATCCTGCGGCAGCCGAATCTCAATCTGCCCGTTCCGTTCGCGCGCCTCGAAGCGGGGTTGGGGTTGGGTCGCCGGGCCGTGAACGATGTGGCCGTCGCGGAGATCGAAGACCGAATCGTGCCAGGGGCACTGAACGCAGTGGCCCTGGAGTTCGCCCTCTTCAAGAGGGCCGCCGGCGTGGCTGCAGACCGAGCCGATGGCGCAGATTGTCGAGCCATCGCGGTAGAGGAGCACGCCCTTCTCATCGACGTCGACGCGTTTGAGGACGTTTCCAGGAAGGTCGGCGGAATCAAGGACCGGCGTCCAGTCCTCGGGCTTCTCGAACGACTCGGCGTGATTCACGCCGACCTTTTCCTTGTAGACCATGTGGCCGCCGAGCCACGCCGACAGCAGCGTCAGGCCATAGGCGGATGCCGAGATGACCGCCCCGCGGCCATGACGGCCGCGCCGGCGCTCGGCGATCGACCAGGCGTAGAGCCCGACCCCGACGGTGTTGGCCACGGCGTGCAGCGTCGCGGTGTTGGCCGACCAATCGGGAAATGTCGAAAAGTCTGCCAGCCCGCTGAGTGCCGTCGGGATGGCGGAAATCGTCCCGCCGATCGTCAGCGCATCGCCGACGCCGCGGCAGGCATCCGAATCGGTCAGCGCGCCGATGCCGTCAAAAACGATGCCCATCGTCCAGGCGCCGACGGTCACGTCGGTCAGCACGGCGTGGACGGGATGGCCCAGCCACGTGCCATGCAGCAGGTCGGCGATTTTCCGCGTCGTCTCCCCGCCGGCCATGACGGCGTGATGAATGCCGAGGGAAACCTGCGTGCCGATTTTGCCGATCCCGTCGGCCGCTTCGATCGCTTGTTGTTCAATTTGTTCGGTCGTCATTCTGATGCTCCCGTCGCTTACTAGACTAGCCGGGACGTCGCCGGGAGGGAACGTGGAAAGGGGAGTGGGAGGGGTCAGGGGTCAGGGTTCAGGGTTCGGGGGTCAGGG
>Ga0182024_10004791_pt1 | contig 30784 bp, 33 predicted proteins | sample P32metaG_FD_120480 | JGI IMG/M metagenome (GOLD analysis project Ga0182024, IMG submission 120480) | Permafrost microbial communities from Stordalen Mire, Sweden - P3-2 metaG (Illumina Assembly) | ecosystem: Environmental > Terrestrial > Soil > Wetlands > Permafrost | place: Sweden: Stordalen... | reverse complement strand
TTCTGCGAAGCATTCGGTTAAACGAGTTTTGGGCTTCTGGCTTAACATCAATAGGAAAAATCTGCTGGATGACGGGAGGACAAGAAGTCATGAGACAGTTGTTCTTTAAGATAGTCGTCGTGGGGCTAATGGTTTGGGCAACGGCAACGGCGCCTGAGATCGCGCACGCTCAGGACAAGACGTTTGTTATGAAGATCTCGCTACCGACGATCAACGATCCGAGCTATCAGTTTGCGAAGAATTTTGCGGCCACAGTCGAGAAGAATTCCGGAGGCCGGATCAAGCCCGAGATCTATCCTGCGAGCCAACTCGGCGCCATCCCTCGGCAGATCGAAGGAACCCAGTTCGGTGCCATCCAATGCGCAATTATGCCGCCGGAATTTTTCGTCGGCGTCGACCAGCGGTTCGAGGTGCTGGCGACTCCCGGCCTTGTCGATTCTGTGGAACACGCGCACCGGCTGACCACCGATCCGGAGACGCAGAAGCTCATCTACGGGCTCGGCGCTGATAAAGGACTACACGGTGTAGGCCTGTTTCTCAACGGCATGTCGTCCGTGATTACAAAAACGCCGATCCGCACGCTCGCGGATTTCAAAGGCAAGAAGATTCGCACGCTCGCATCAAAATTCCAGACTGAGCCAATCAACCGCCTCGGCGCCACATCGGTGGTGATGTCTTTGGGAGACGTGTTGCCCGCTTTGCAGCAGGGCACCATTGACGGCGCGGTCGGCAGCGTCGTCGTTTTCACGCCGATGAAATTCCAGGACGCGGCGAAATATATCACCGAAACAGGGCAGCCTCCGGTTTTCGTCGTCGTCGAGGTCAGCAAGAAGTGGTACGACACGTTGCCGACGGACCTTCAGACGGTGGTCGACGAAGGCTCCAAAAAGGAGTTGAGCAAGATCCATCCGGTCATGGTGGATCTTTACAACAAGGCTCGTAAAGGCTGGACCGATGACGGCGGCGAGTTGATCAGACTGCCGCCAAATGACCAGGCGTCGATGATGAAGACGTTCTCCGACACGGTTGTGGAGCTTGCGAAATCGAATCCCCAACTCAATGAGGCCTATCAGATCGTCAGGCAGGGAGCAGAACGGACGCAATAAACTGCGTTCGAGTGTCGATTGTGCGGGTAGTGCCGCTGCTTCCGCGTCGCAGAACTGGATTGCTTGGAGTTTATCATCGGTCCGGTCACTTCGGGCTGGACCAGTTGGCTCGCAATGACGGGTCAATTCGATCGAATTCCGCTCTAGTCATCAATTTCAAAACCGCTAAGGCGCTCGGCCTCACCGTGCCGCAGACGCTGCTCGTGGTGCCCCCTTAAACGCCAATGAACCAGGATTTCACGCGAGGGGCTGCGTTGTAGATTGAGAAGGCGTCCTACGCATGCCCTACACTGGAGATTGCCGGACTTGGCCGGTGGCTCCGGGATTCCTGTCAAGGTTGCCCTCCGGAGCCACACTAATGAGACAGGGGCCATGATGTGGTCGAAGCCCGTGAGAAGGCAACTGACGAGTTACGCGCACCGGCATGAGACTTGTCGCCCGCACGACGCCTGGCGCACATAACAGCGAAGCGCCAGCACCAATAAAGACGCTCCTGCGCGATATTTGATGGGGATAGAGAGATTTATCAGTTAGTATTCGTAACATGCCCACGTTCTCGCGACTTTTCTATTTTTCGCGTTTTCACACAGCCTAGACCCTACGCGGACATTCTGGCGTGACTGGCCACTTTGAGATTATTCACACCCCTAAGCCCGCCACCAAAATCCACATGATGATAAGCCCGGCGAATATTAAGCCGAGGATGATCGCGGATTGCTTGAGACTCTGATGGGTTTTCGGCTCCATGTTCGCCTCATGTGTGGAGGAAGCGTTTGACCCAACTGCGACATCGACCGTCGTCCGATTGCGCAGTATTTTTCAGCTTGGCTTTCGACGAGGGCCGGGCTGATCGCATCGCAATTCAAAAAGAATGTCGGCGTTCACACAAAGTCGCGGCGCAATGTTCGTCGCTGCCGCATGATCGAGCCATTCAAGGCACGCACCCTTTGCGGCACAAGCCTGACACCGCCGAAAGGCGGTCGGGTATCGCAATTCCAACCGCGCCAAGTCATCGGGACCTAAATCGATCCCAAGCCTCGCCATCATCGCGTGAAGTAGAACTGAATTCTTGGAGATTGGCAGCGGGGACATGATCTGCTCCGTTTGCCCGGCGCAGCAATTGATACAGATTGGCCGATAGTCCCCTTTGATGTAGGTCAAAAGGGCGGGAAGCGTTCGATGGTCCCGCAAAGCTTCGGAATGTCTGACCCATAACAAGGAGGCTCCGAACGTACCCCCTGGTAACCAGACCTTTCTTCAAAATGGACATGAGCAAGGGACTGGTTGTTTATGTCACGGACGATGAAACATGCCGGCAGTTCTTGAACCGACCAAGGCGTAGGGAATTGGCGGTATAAAGCGATACTCATGGCTCGACCTATTTTGTCGTCACAGGTGACCGTTTGTGACGCCTTTGCAGCCTTTCTAGTCACTTGGGATGAGCGGCAAAAATAGAACTGTCCGATGAGCCTCGTCCTTAACTTGCATAATCAACGATGGATCTTCGTAGCCGCCTTCCCTGCGCACTCTCTTGATGATGCGCTCAGCGTGCAGGCACGCAGCCCGAAGGTCCGGTAAAAGCGTGCCCTCAGGGTCGACCAATATGTCGCCCTCCGAGCCCCGCACTGTGAAGAAGTATCGAGCCACCGCACTCACCATTGGTGTCGGCGCGACAAACATGCTGGGCTATCCGGAGCTTAGCCGCGTTGATCTGCGTCAATGGTGAGCGGTGCGTTTCTTCGAGCCGAGCAGGGCGGCGGGAAGCGGCGAGGCTCAGTCACCTGACGGAATTTTCCGATAGTGCAGAGCAGCAAGAGACAGTGCTGCTGTCTTGATTCGCGCAGCCTACGGGTTCCTAATGCCCCTTAGGTGGCGGGGACGTCGAGGGAGCGTCCAATGGCGGTGAAGCGGAAAGCAGCAAATCAGTGTGCGCAGTGCGGCGAAGCGATCATTGCGCCGGAATGGTCTGAATATTTGTCCGAACGCTGCGTGCGGCACTTTTGGTCCTGTGAAATGTGCGGCTATCAGTTCGAAAGCACCGTCTACTTTCTTGCGAGCGAACTGGCAGTGGACCAACAGGCAGCCTAGATTGCAGATTGGCTACTGAGGCAGACACGGCACGCTCTCAAGCTTGAGTACCAGCCGCGGCGGGATCACTGCATCATTGCTTTGCACCTGCAGTTTTTTGATGATGCGCTCAGCACGCACGCGTGCAGCCCGGAGGCGGTGTGGCAGATCATCCAGGGCGGTGGGAAGCGGCGAGCAGTCATCGAGCGCGGTCAATCACGCTGAGCACTATGTTTAAGTGTTCGGCTGTCGAAGTTCCTTTGCATCGCTTTATTTCCTCGACCACGCGCGACCGCGCTAGTACGTAGAAGGCACGAAACGCCATGTCCTTCATGCGCTTGTCTGTTTCAGCGGCGCAAAATTGCTTCTCATAAACCGCGAGACGCTGGCGCACTCCTTCTCCGATGATGTTTGAATCTTCACGTTCAAAGGCCATAACGTCCTTCAGGAACGCTTCGATACGCTCGTCCATCGGTCCCCCCTCTTGCTAAGCGCTACCTCCCCATTCCTCTTCGGCTTCCCGTTTCACCGCAGGCGCCTTCGGGTTCTTGACCTTCACCCAACTGTCCGCCCGCCCGGAACGATACGGGGAGCCGAGCCGCTTGGACACGATGCCCTCGCAGCCAAGGCGGCAGGCATGCTCAAACACGATCTCGCCGTCGCCCTCGTAGTGCTCGTTGAGCACGATGCCAGGATGCGGGGTACGAACGAGCTTCGCCAGCTTGCGTTTCCGGTCCTCGATCGGCCTGCGCCGCAAATCTTCGCCGTCTAGCTCGATCAGGTCGAAGGCGCAGAGCACGGCGTCGCCGCCATGGCGTGCCCGGCGGACGAACTCGAACACCGCGAGGCCCTTGTCATCGGTGACGATCGCCTCGCCGTCGATCAGGAACGAGCGGCCAGGGAGGGCCGTGACCGCCGCCGCGGCGAGCGGAAACCGCGCCGTGAAGTCATGACCGTTGCGGGTGAACAACCGCACGCCGACAGCATCGCGCCAGGCCATGATCCGGAAGCCGTCGTGCTTGATCTCGTGAATCCAGTTCGACCCGGCCGGCGGTCGCTTAGCAGGGGAAGGCAGGCACGGTTCAACAAAGGCCGCCAGACTGCGGCTACGCATACGCAACATGTGCAATTAATAGGAACTGAAGCCTAAGGAGTCCAGTCTAAAGGGTCGCCGAGCTGCCCACACACCGTGCCGCCGCCCGGCCATCCGTGGCCGCGGGCGGTGCCGTCTGCATGGCGGTTTGAGCCCGCGCGCGCCACGGGGTCCCAAGAACGGAAATTTCACGAACGGCGACTGGACCGCCGAGGCGATGGCGGAGCGCAAATGGTTGCGGTCACTGGTGCTCTCGTAGGTCATCCTGTGCCCGCATCATTGCCACCGTTGCCGCGACCGCGACCTACGCTCCAAGCCGGAACGCGACCGCCATCAGTCCCGTAGCAGGATAGGCCCGGGATCAATCAATGGGACGTCAGAACATGCGCCGAAGCACAGCCAGCGTCCGAAACCCTTCAGGAGCGGTCACGTTAGATCATTAGAGATATGCGCTTACCGCTTATTCCAGGCACCGATCAAGCGCTCGGCAACTTCAAGCACCTGGGCATCGGTAGCGCGGCGTGATGCCGCCGCCTGCTCCGCGACAAGTCGGCGCTGATCTTCCATTTTGCGGCGGTCGAAGCCCACGTTTCCTCCCTAAAACTTGGCCCGGGGCCTTTTTCGCATTTACGGCCGGAAGAAACCTCCATTGAACATAGTTCCTCGAACAAAAAGGCCAACCGCGCGTTGAAGGACTGGCGTATTCGACGCGTCTGCTGGCGTCTCATTAATTTATGAAAGGAAATGTGCGATGCCAATCGGTATTCTATTCTGGGTCTTGATGATCCTGTGGCTCCTGTTCGGTCTCGTATGGTGGCGTTCTCCAAATTTGATCGGCAATTACGGCTGGATCGGCAACGGCCTCTTTCTTTGGTTTTTGCTGTTCCTACTGGGATGGGGGGAGTTCGGGTTTATCTTGCACGGCTGAGGCGCTGCGACCCGCTTGATACTCGACCAAAAGGCGATTGCGTTCTGCGATCTGACGTAAGCCCGACGCCAAACATCATCGCGCCGGAACCTTCCGGTCACTAGCACGGTTCAGGCGCTCCACTTCACGCGCTGCCGCCTCGCGACCGCGCCAAGGCGGCGCAATGCGATCAGATCAACGGCTCGATTATTGGTTGATGAGCAAGTGGTAGAACGCTCCGGGATGCACTGGGTCGGCGACCGCGCCTTCGCCACAATGCCGAGGCGTGGTCATGGCTCGACCGAGGGTTTGACCTAAGTCAAGGTTTTTCCGCTTTACCGACGCTAAACATCAGCCACATTTCGGGTTCGCACCGGCTGATGATGAGGCTTCGACATGAGTAAGCTCCGCGAAATACTTGAGGACTTAAAAGGCGCAATCGCCGCGCAGCGCGCAGTTTCCCGTTTTATGTGTGAAGGCTGCGAGTTGCGGGATCGGTGCAGTTTGCCGGCCCATCGGCGGCAATTATGCTGGGAAGCGCGCGCGCTGCGTCCGCAGCCGTGAGAAGAGTGATGCTCGTTCGCAGTGAGCTGCAGGTTTGGCGCGCCGCCATAATTGAAGTCAATCCCGCCTTCGCCCCCGATGCCGTCCTGCACGGCAACGCTGCCGGCGGCCTACAACTTTCCGGCGTCAACCGGCGCCAGTCGGCCGAGGCGATCGTCGAGACCGAGGAATTGCGCAGGATTCCGCCACACAGAAAAAAGAAGAGTCGCGAAAGAGCAGAGTCTCTGATTTGGATTCGTGATTATTACCGCGCGCCGGTAGTGAAATAGACCCGCGTGATCTTGCGTTCTGCCAGTTCACGAATCAGCCGCACCAATGGCTTCTCGTAGGAATATTCCGTCTGCATAGGACCGGCGGACAGCATGCCGTCGACCTGCGTGCCGACGAACATCGAGCGCAGGGCGAGCTCGTCGTCGCTGGCGTTGGGGAAGCGCCTGCGGAGCCTAGCGAGGCCTGGCTCCAGCGGCTCGGGTTTGAGCGCAATATGCGGCGAGCCGTTCTGGACGATCAGGTCGAGGATATCTGGATCGACCGGCGCCAGCAGCTTGCCGTAATAGCCTAGCGCGTATTTCTTCACCTCGTCCGGAACGTGCTTGTAACGCTCGCCGTGCAACGCATTGAGCACAGCCTGGGTGCCGACGAACTGCGCGAACGGCGTGATCATGATCGGGTAGCCGAGTTCCTTGCGGACCCGCGCGCACTCTTCGAGCAGTTCCTGGAACTTGTGCGAGAGGTTGAGTTCCTTGAGCTGGAGCCGGAAGTTGCTCAGCATGCCGCCGGGAATCTGATGCTTGTAGTGGAAGGGATCGTATTTGAGGATCTGCCCGACCGGCTTGCCTTCCTGCTCGGCGACGCGCCGGAAATGTTCGCTCACCCCCAGCCACGGCTTCGTCATCAATGTCGAGCCGGAAACCCAGTTCGCGCAGGTTTTTCGTCATAGCCTGTAATGACGGCTGCGCCGCGCCGTTGGCTAACGGCGCGATGGAGGTGTGGATGCAGTCGGCTCCTGCTTGCACGCCTTCGAGATAGACGAGAGGCGCGACGCCTGTCAGGCAATGGCTGTGCAGTTCGATTGGCGTTTTGCCGATCGCCTTGCGCAGCGCCGGGATCAACGTGCGGATGCGGTCGACGGTGAGGAGACCGCCGGCATCCTTCAGCCAGATCGTATCGACCTTGCCGCGCTCGACAAGCTCCTTCGCAGTCTTGACGTAAATCTCATCGGTGTGGACCGGCGACAAACAGTAAGAGATGGCGCCGATGGTGCGGGCACCGAGCTTCTTGGCGACGTCCAGCGACGCCAGCATGTTGTCGACGTCGTTGAGGCCGTCGAACGAGCCGATGTCGCGGATGCCATTGGCGACGAGACGCTCGACCCAGAACGCCACGATGTCATCCGGAACGAAGTCGAATGACACTAGGTTCTTCGAGCGCAGGAACGAACTCAGTCGCGTCTACTTCGGCGGCGTCGATCATTTAGTCAACGCTCACGTTATTCAATTTTTAAGCCCCTTCTCGGACTTTCCAGAGGACAAATGGACATTGATCCAGGACATTAACCTGCAAGGTGTGTTTCGTACGACCAAGGCGGTATGGCCGCACATGGTCAAGCGGAAGAGGGGTCGCGTCGTAAATATCGCAAGTGTGCATGGGCTAGTGGCTTCAGAATTGAAGTCCGCCTATGTCGCGGCCAAGCATGGCGTAGTTGGTATGACGCGCGCGGCCGCTATCGAGGGCGCGCAATCCGGCATCACCGTCAACGCGATCTGCCCAGGCGCGGTGTTGACAGAACTTGTGCTCAAGCAAGGGGCAGAATATGCGCGGCGTTCCGGCGAGACCATTTCGGAACAAGCTGCACTAGAGCTTATTTTTCTTGAAATTATGCCGACGCGCCGATTCATCGAGCCGACAGAAATCGGACAACTCTGCGCATTCATTTGTTGCGACGCCGCCCGCTCTATCACCGGAGCTACCATCCCGATCGATGGTGGTCGGACCGCCAGATAGTTACCATTTGGACATTCCAATTGCATTGACACGAGCCGCGGCCTGCTCGGGCCATCGTTTCCATTGCTACGCGCCGAATGAAGGGCTGGAACCCGAAAAATCATCAATAGATCTCATTGCCAGGGGTCAACTGAGATCACTCGACTGGTTAGAGGAACGGCCGCTGGCAGATGGACCGCAGGCCTTCCGCTATCTCGACCCGGGGGCGACGACCGCCCCCAAAAATTGGCCCCGCCGTCAGTGACATCCCGTCGTCAAACGACAGTAAACCGCGCGAAAGCCGGTTTCGTAGACCAAATGCCCTGTTCTTCTAAGATTATCACGTCGCTCTGCCGGCTTGACCGCCAAGGCTGCGTACAAAACGATCTCGGATCTCGATCGCACCTAGAGGAATGACGGCGATATTGTCCGGCATGCCGACCTCGGTGCGTATAACGATCACGGACGGTCCCTGATCTGCCCCGAGAGCCGCCGCAACGGTCGGCGCGACATCCTTCTGGGCCGTGACGACCGTGACCCGAGTAATTCCTGCAGCCCGCGCAATCTGATCGAGTCGCAAGTTTCCTGCCGTGAAAGATGGCTGAAAGCCGGTCGACCCATTCGCCCCGTTGTCGATGATGATCTGCACCAGATTTTTCGGCCGCGTATGACCGATGGTGGCAAAACCGCCCAGGTTCATTGTCACCGAGGCATCGCCGTCTATAGCGACCACCTTTCCGCTGCGGCACAAAGCAAGGCCATGCGCGATGCTGCTTGCGAGTCCCATAGAACCGAGCATGTAGAAATTCTGCGGCCGATCCCGCACGGCGAAAAGTTCCTGTGCCGGATGGCCGAGATTGCACACCACCGGCTCATCGGTGATTGCCTTCATGATTTCCTGCAAGGCTTCGTAGCGCCGCATAAAACGACCTCAATTGGCAGCCCAAAAGCTGAATGGCAACAGTAGGGCGAGCGAGCGGCGCGCCTGACGCGCCTGTTCGATTGCCGGCTGAACGAGTGCAAGCATCTCGGGCTCGGGAACGTTCAGCACATCGACATCCAACACCTTGAGAAGATCGGCGACCGCGGCGCCCATCATGTGTTGCGCTTCGATCGGCTCGCCCCTACTGCCACGATGGCTGACAATGAACACAACCGGAATCCGGTAGTAGTTTAACAGCGACAAAATGGCGTTCGCGCAGTTGCCGAAGCCCGAGTTCTGCATGATGAGTGCGGCATGCCGCCCGGCAAAGTGTGCGCCGCACGCCATGCCAACGCCTTCCTCTTTCCGGGAGACGGGTGTGTAGATCACCTCGGAGTCGGTCTCGACCTTCGCGATCAGATCCGCCAGCAGCTTGCAAGGGACCGAGACGAAGAAGTCAAGCTCGCCTCTTCGCAGCGTTGAGTATAAGCTTTCGGTTGCCGTCATGCATCCACACCCGCGATTGCGAGACCTTCGTACCCAGTAGGCGTCCGTTCAATTGTTCTCCGTCTAACGGGTAAAACCTTGGAAAGGCATAGACGATAGTAACGGCCGGAACTCTCGCAAAGGCAACTCCTCGTCTTCGAAAATTTCAGCAAATTGTTCGTTGCGGTGGACGGCCCGCACTCGGCATGTGAGTGCCACGGATGTAGGCGCTGTGGAGGGGCGCGGCCACCCAAATTTCCCGGTGGCGACGCGGATACCGGAGCTGGCAAGCAGCGACGGGCGGTCCGTTCGGCGTCAGGCTGATCGAAAATCGACAACTTTATCGCCTGCCTGAGCCGTCGCGTCTGAGGCACAGAACTTGGCCCATGCCTCCATAAGCTTACGTCTCTTATCGAGGACGGCGCTTCGGGCGTATGCCGCCTCGATCTTATCGCCGCTGGCATGGGCAAGTGCGGCCTCAGAAACGAAGTTCTCAAATCCGGTGCGGTCGCGCGCCCAATCCTTGAATGTCGATCTGAAGCCGTGGACAGTTACATGGCCATAGCCCATCCGGTCGAGGACCATCAGCATCGCCATGTTACTCAGATGCTTGTCCGGGTGTGACGGACTTGGGAATAGATAGCTTTCGCTAGCACCGCCGAGAAGGTCCATAGCCCGATCACAGAGCGGAACTAGGTGCTCCCTTTTCAGCTTCATGTGCTCGGGTGGCGCCGTCCAAAACTTATCCGGCCTAACGATCTCTTCTGGCTGGGCCAGAATCACCTCTTCGGTGCGCGCGGCCGTCAGGATCGTAAACTCGAGGGCGCGCGCGGCGAGCCCTTCCACCTGCCGGAGCTTTTGCATCTTCGGTTATCTCTACCGGCTGCGGCGTGAAGCGGGCTTGGCCCAGGAACCATCCGCTGTCACGCCCCGCAAGCCGATCTGACAATCGCCAAGCACCACACTTCGGCGTGGCCGATCCGCTCGCGCGTATGATTCAGCCGCCGGCTCTGTTCCAGCCGCGAATGCGATCGCCGTAGACTTCGAATCCGGCGGGCGTCACCACCACCGTATCTTCGAGCTTGATAAAACCGCGGTGCGGATGTTGCAGCGTGGTTTCCACCGAGATCACCATGCCGGTCTCAAGTGGGCGATCGGCGTCGTAGGCGTCGTAGGGGACCGGCCCCGAATTGGTCAACCGCGGCGCCTCGTGGCTGACGAGCCCCATGCCGTGGGCGAGGAATTCGGTGTGATTGTGCACCTTGGACTTGTGCAGGACGGCGTTGGCCGCTGCATAGATCTCCTTGCCCAGCGCGCCGGGCCGGATCGGCTTCATCGAGGCCTGCTCGACCGCCTCGACTTCAGCCAAAAGGTCGACAAGCTCGGCATCCGGCTCGCCGACGACGCCCATGCGCGCCACGTCGCCGATGTAGCCGTGATAATTGCCGCCGGAATCGAGCGACAACACGTCGCCTTTTTCCCAGCGCTGGTCGGACGGCGCGCGGTTGAGGCTCGATCCTGCCGCGATCAGGCAATAGTCGAAGGTCAAGCCGCGCGAGGTTTCCTCGCGGCGCAACGCCTCGGCCAGTTCCGCCTTGGTCGCGCCAGAGCCGAAGTTTTTAAACACCGCCTGCATTGAATCGATCACTTTGTCCGAAGCAATGCGCAGCATTTCGAGCTCTTGCGGCGACTTCAGCGCGCGCAGGCGCTCGAGCACGAACAGAGCGTCAACATAGTCGCTGTTGGGGAACACCTTGCGCAGCGCGGCCACGGCGTCGACCGGCGCGAATGCGGTCTCGATCCCGATCCGTTTCGGTTTGGGATTGAGCTTACGAGCGTAGTCGGCGGCCTTTTCCATGGCGTCGATCGAGCCCGAGCTCTTGGTGTTGACCTCGGAGACCCAGAACGGCGTCACCTCATTTTGAAATCGATCCATGCGGTGGCCGAAAAACCCTGCTTTCTGCGGCTCGCCTTTGGCATAGACAAAAACCGGCAAATAACGGCTCAGCCCCATCGCATCCATGGATTCGAAAAAGAACGAGCGATGGCCGCCGAGCAGATATTGAATGTTGTGCTTCGACGTCGCGACCAGCACGTCTATCCCGGCATCGTCCATGAGCCGGTCGAGGCGAGCGGTGTCGAACGGGGCCGTTCGCTTGGTGACGTCGAGCATGATCGGTCTCCCTCAAAGGCTTGTTGAACGTCGAGCTTAACAAATCCCGGCAGATTCTAGAACCCGTCCGGTCGAGGCCTGCCCCGCCGCGGCAGCAGGCCTCGTAGCGCTTCGGGTCAGGCCCACAATTCCTCGCTGGCGAGTTTGGCGCCTTTGACCAGCGCGTCGAGCTTCGCCCACATGATGCTCGGATGCACCCGGCGGTGGAACGGCCCCTGGGCAAAGCCGCAATCGGTGCCGGCCAGGATGTTTTCGCGCCCGACCAGCCGGGCAAGCCGTACAATGCGCTCGGCCACCAGTTCGGGATGCTCGACAACATTGGTGGCATGGCTGATCACCCCGGGAATGAGCAATCGGTCCGGCGGCAGTTTGGCGCTTTCCCAGACTCGCCATTCATGCTCATGGCGCGGATTGGCGCCTTCAATGACATAGGCCCCCACTTTCATGCCGAGGATGAGGTCGACAATGTCCTTGAGCGGCACATCGGTCGTGTGCGGCCCCGGCCAGCTGCCCCAACAGACGTGATAGCGGATGCGGTCGGCGGGCAAGCCGGCGATGGCCTCGTTGAGCACATCGACCTGCATGGCGAGCCATTTGCGGTAATCGGCAAAGCTCGCCGGCGGCACCATGCGGTCATAGGTGACCGCCGCGCGGGCATCGTCGAGCTGCAGCACGAAACCGGCATCGATGATCATGCGATATTCGGTGCGCATCGCCGCTCCGATCGCGCGGATCAATTCCTCTTCGCTTTTGTAATACTCGTTCTTGCGATCCGGAATAACGCTCGCCGGCGCCGCCACCGGCATGAACGCCTCTTCGACCTTCGCGTCTTTAAGCGCGGCTTTAAAATTGGCGATATCGCGCGCCAGCTCGGCCTGCCCGGTATAGCTGACCGGCCCAACACAGACCGCCTCGATCGTCGTCGCAACACCCTCGCGCGCATCGAGCTCGGCGTAGAATTCGGCGAAGTGCTCGCGGTCGACGCCGCGCGTGAAAGGATTTGCGCCCGGCTTGATCGGCCGCCGCTCAAAGCCGCCGAGCCGCTCCAAAACATATTGCGACCAGCTGATCGATTTACCGAACTCGCCGTCGCTGACGACATCGACCCCCACTTCGGCCTGCTCGTGAACGACATCGGCGACGGATTGCTGCAGGCAGGTGTCATAGGCCGGCTTATCGTAGGGCTTGCCGGCCTGCTTGGCGCGCAAGAAATCCTGCAATGCGGGCGGCCGGATCAAGCTACCGACGTGCGTCGTCAGAATGCGATTGCTGCTGCGCTTCATTCTACACCTCGTCGGCGCGCTCGTTGCGGGCGGCGGTGAACTGATACAGGCTCAAGCGAACTTCGCAATGGTGTCGGCGCCAGAAGTCATGCGTTGTCCGTTGGGCCGCGTCCCATCTCGCTCCGGATGTGATGGCGCTGAGCGGCGCTCGCAAGCGGCGCAATTCCGAGGGAGGATTTCATGACGTTACTGACCAGGCGCTCGCTGGCCTTGCTGCCGGTCTTTGTGCCGTTCCTGTCAAGCGGGCTCGCGCGCGCGGCTGCACTCAATCCGGCCGCCGTAACATTCAAGCTTCCCGATGAGATCCCATGGTCGCAGCCGAACCCGGCCGGAGCGCAGAACGCCGTGCTGGCCGGCGATCCATCCAAGGAGGGGCTTTACGTCGTCATGGTAAAATGGCTGGCCGGCAACCACTTCAGCCATCCACATTGCCATCCGCACGACCGCTTCATTACCGTGCTCAAGGGCACCTGGTGGGTCGGTACCGGCACGAAATTCGATCCCAACGGCACCGTTGCGATGCCGGCCGGCACATTTGTCACCCATTATGGACAGCAGGTCCACTTCGATGGCGCCAAGGACGAAGACGCAGTTTTGCTCATCGTCGGCGAGGGGCCTGGGACATCGACGCCGGCTGAAGTCAAATAAGGGATCGGATCGCGCTGTTACGCGGCGGACCGGGCAGCCGTTTTGGCCACACCGGCCGGCTCGGAAACGCTTCGCTTGGTGCGGTCGAGAATAAGCTCGATGGATGCGATTTCGATGCGGTTTCGGCCGTTGTCCTTGGCGCGATAAAGCGCGTGATCGGCTTGCGCCAACAGTGCCGAGATATCGAGGACCGCATCGTAACTGACGACGATGCCGATGCTCACCGTAGCGACGACTGGCCGGCCTTCCACTTCGTAGGTCGCTTCGGCGAACGAGCGGCGGATGTCCTCGGCGATCGCCATCGCCCGCTCGCGCGACGCATCGACAAGCATTGCCGCGAATTCTTCGCCTCCAAGGCGGCCAAACAAGTCCGCGCGGCGTACGCAATCGCCTGCGACGTTGGCAAATAGCTGCAGCACGCGATCGCCGATAGCATGGCCGAAGCGATCGTTGATCGATTTGAAATTGTCGAGGTCGAGCAGCATGACCGCGATCGGGCGCGGATCGGTGGCCTGGCGCCGCAGCCGTGCTTCGCCGTCCTGCAGGAAGGCCCGGCGATTGGAAATGCCAGTGAGCGGATCGACCAGCGCGGCGGTGCGGTGGCGAAATTCGGTGCGCTCCTTGGCCATCGCCAGCAGAATGAAGGCGATCGAGATCGTGAACAGCAGCGCCTCGAAGCTGAGCACAGTGAGCCAAACGCTCTGGAACATCCCGTCGCCGTTGTGCGACCACGGCAACATGGCGCCGAGCGGGGTCCGCAACAGATAGAGCGAACCGTGGGCGAACAGCATGAAGATCGCCGGCCAGCGCGACACCAGCGGCTCGCTGCGGCCGCGCCAGAATTCATACGCCGTCGCCCAGGTATAGGCGGTGATGATGCCGGAACTCAAAAGCGCGCGGGTCTCCCAGGACGCCGCGATAATTGGAACGTGGCACAGCACCAGCCACAGTGCGGCGCCACCGAACAACAGGATCGGCAGCGGCCGGCGATGGTCGAAAACGCGGGCCCCGGTCCAGGTCAGTGCGAATGCGGTAAATAATACCGCGTTGGCCAGATCGATCGAGATCAGATCCGAAACCCGGCCGAACATGCCGAACAACATGATCGAAGCCGCTCGCAGCAGATCGGCGAAGCCCCACCATGCCACGGCATAGATCGCCGTGTTCTGGACCCATGCGAACAGCAGCAGCAATCCGAGGATCGCTTCCACGTAGATGGTCACCAGGAACAACGTATTGACGTCGAGATTCATCGCGCAGAACCAGACTGACCGACGCGGGCAACGGGTGATGAAAAGCCTGACGCGTCGGCTTAGCGCGTCTGCGGGAAACAATCGGTGAATAGCCGTAGCCGACGAAGTCCCATGCGTCCCTATGGTTTCGAGGACGTTGCGCAAATCGGCGGCATTTTCATCAGCCTTGTCTCCAAGCCGGTGCTCCCCTATTTTCCCCCGGCCGGAAAGCGCCTAACCATGCATTTTGCCAACGGAATCATCGAAGCGATCGGCAACACTCCGCTGATCAAACTCAAGCACGTTTCGGCAGCAACGGGCTGCACCATCCTCGGCAAGGCCGAATTCATGAATCCCGGCCAATCGGTCAAGGACCGCGCGGCCCTTTTCATCATTCAGGACGCGGTAAAAAAGGGCGAGTTGCGGCCCGGCGGCGTCATCGTCGAAGGAACGGCCGGCAACACCGGCATCGGTCTCGCGCTGGTCGGCAATGCCATGGGCTTCCGCAGCGTCATCGTCATTCCGGAAACCCAGAGTCAGGAGAAGAAGGATACCTTGCGGCTGTGCGGGGCCGAATTGATCGAAGTGCCGGCGGTGCCATACTCCAATCCCAACAATTACGTGAAAATCTCGGGACGGCTCGCGGCGCAATTGGCGAAGGCCGAGAAGGCCGGAGCGATCTGGGCAAACCAGTTCGACAATGTCGCCAATCGGCAGAGCCATATCGAGATGACGGGGCCGGAAATCTGGCAGCAGACCGAAGGCAAGGTCGACGGTTTTACCTGCGCGGTTGGCACCGGCGGCACGCTCGCCGGCGTCGCCATTGCGCTCAAAGAGCGCAACGAGAATGTTCGCATTGCCCTTGCTGACCCGATGGGCGCGGCGCTCTACAGCTACTACACGACCGGTACGCTCAAGTCGGAAGGCTCCTCGATCACGGAAGGCATCGGCCAGGGCCGCATCACCAAAAATCTCGAAAATGCGCCGATCGATCTCGCCTATCAGATCCCCGACGCCGAGGCGGTCCCCATCATCTTCGATCTGCTCGAGCATGAAGGCCTATGCCTCGGCGGCTCGTCCGGCATCAACGTCGCCGGCGCCGTTCGCCTCGCCAAGGAACTCGGCCCCGGCCACACCATTGTGACCGTCCTGGCCGATTACGGAACCCGTTATCAGTCAAAGCTGTTCAATCCGCAGTTCCTGCGCGAAAAGAACCTCCCGGTGCCGACTTGGCTCGAGCGCAAGCTGAACATCAAAGTTCCCTATGAATGAACTTCGTCAATTCATCCGCGTTAGCCATTGAGAACATCCATGTTGCGAACCGAAAATACCCCTGCCCCGTCCCCGTCTAGCCGCTTCTTGGTCTCGACCGATTGGCTTGCCGAACGGGTGCGCGATCCTGACGTGGCGATCGTCGACGGCTCCTATTTCCTGCCGACCCAGAAGCGGGACGCGCACGCCGAATACCGCGACGGACATATTCCGGGCGCGGTGTTCTTCGATATCGAAGCGGTCAGCGATCATTCTACAGAGTTGCCGCACATGCTGCCCGGCACCACGCAATTCGGCGAGGTCGTCGGCAGCCTTGGGATCGGCGACGGCGATACGGTCGTGGTCTATGACAGCACCGGGCTGTTCTCGGCGGCGCGGGTGTGGTGGACGTTCCGGGTGTTCGGCGCGCAGTCCGTTTATATCCTCGACGGCGGCCTGCCGAAGTGGAAGAGCGAAGGCCGTGCGCTCGACAAGGGCGACGCCAAACATGCGCCGAAGACGTTCACGGCCAAGATGAATGTCGGCGCTGTCGCCATGCTCGACGACATGCGCATGGCGGTCACCGACGACAGCGTACAAGTCGTCGATGCACGCTCGGCCGAACGTTTTGCCGGCAAGGCGCCGGAGCCGCGTCCCGGCCTGCACTCCGGTCACATGCCGGGCGCGTTCAATGTCCCCTACGAGCGGCTTCTTGAAAACGGCCGCCTCGTCTCGCGCGACAAGATTACAAAGGTGTTCACCTCCGCCGGCGTCGACCTCGACAAGCCGATCATCACCAGCTGCGGCTCCGGCGTCACCGCGGCCATTTTGACCTTCGCGCTCGAATCGCTGGGTAAGGAACCCAAGGGGCTTTACGACGGCTCCTGGGCGGAATGGGGCTCGCGTCCCGACCTGCCGGTCGAGCGCGACAAATAATGCCGAAACCCGTCGCGCTGGTGACCGGCGGGGCGAAGGGGATCGGCCGCGCCGTCGCACGGCACCTGTTGGATACGGGCTGGCGTCTCGGCATCATCGATTTAGCGGACAGCGGATTGCGCCGGGCCTTCCCGCCACGCAACCGCAATGTCCTCGCCATTGACGGCGACGTTCGCGACGAAGCAACCGTCGCCAATGCCGTCGGCGCGATCGTCCACCGCTTCGACCGGCTCGATGCCGTCGTTTCCAATGCCGGCATCATGATCCGCAAGCCCATTCGCCGGCTGACGCTGGCCGAATGGCATCGCGTCATCGACACCAATCTCACCGCGGCGTTCCTGCTCGCCCGGGCCGCGGAAAAGCCGCTGCGCAAGGCGCGGGGCGCTATCGTCACTATCGCTTCGACGCGCGCGCTGATGTCGGAGCCCAACACCGAATCCTATTCCGCGACCAAAGGCGGCCTGGTCGCGCTCACTCACGCGCTCGCCATTAGTCTCGGCCCCGAGGTGCGGGTCAATTGCGTCAGCCCCGGCTGGATCGAAACTAAGAACTATGCTGCATTCCGCCGCAAGGATCACCGCCAGCATCCGGTCGGCCGAGTCGGCAAGCCGCAAGACATCGCCGAAATCGTTGCCTGGCTGCTTGACGGCAAGCGCTCGGGCTTTGTCACCGGCGCCAATTTCGTCGTCGATGGCGGCATGACCCGCAAGATGATTTACGTCGAGTGAGGCGGCTAGGGAGCGCCTGTCTTCGCCTTGGCGACTGCGCTTTGCACCAATAGCCCGGTGCCGAACCAGCCCCAATAAATCCGGTGATGCCGGATCAGGCCGTCGGCGATTTCCATAACCTCCAGGATATCGACCTGATCGCCGTCGGGCGTTGCACGCGGATATTCCCAAACGAGCATTCGCTCGCCATCGGTGAGCCATTTCTCCGTGCGGTGCCAGCGCACCAGCGCATTGGACCGGCGCCGCGCGCCTTCCGCGAAAAACGGCCGGATTTCGTCGTGCCCGCGCAACGTTCCGCTGGCACGGCCATCGAAAATGGCCTGCACCAGCGGGCTCTCGAGGATCGCGTCAGGCGCGTAAAGGGCGAGCAGCCCCTCGGTGTCCCTTGATTTCGCCCGCTCATGCCATTCCCGGTGAACGCGGTCGCAGTCGGCCAGAAACGCGCGGTCGAATGGCTGTTGATGATCGGTCATTGAACCGGGCTCCAGATGTTCGAGGGAAGCATGGCATGCTATACGCTTGCTGGCGACGCATGCCACGGCACGGACCGAAACATGCCTGCGTCGGCGAAAACGCTCGCTCATCCAACGTGAGGATGCGCCATGATCTTCCGCCAGCTGTTCGACGCCACGTCCGGCACCTACACCTACATCCTCGCCAGCCGGCCAGGCGGCGAGGCGCTGATCATCGATCCGGTGCTGGAAAAGGTCGACCGCTATTTGCAGCTCATCCGCGAGCTCGATCTTAAGCTCGTCAAGGCAGTCGACACCCATCTGCACGCCGATCACATTACCGGGCTCGGCGCGCTGCGTGATCGCACCCATTGCGTCACGGTGATGGGCGAAAACACCAAGGCCGACATCGTCTCGATGCGGGTGGCCGAAGGCGACCGCGTCGAAATCGAAGGCTTACGTCTCGACGTGCTTTACACGCCGGGCCACACCGACGATTCCTATTCGTATCTGTTCGCCGACCGGGTCTTCACCGGCGACACGCTGCTCATCCGCGGTACCGGCCGTACCGATTTTCAGAATGGCGATGCGCGCGCCCAATACGATTCGATCTTCAACAAGCTCCTGAAACTGCCCGACGCCACGCTCGTCTACCCGGCCCACGATTATAAGGGCGATACGGTCTCCACCATCGGTGAGGAGAAGCTCCATAATCCGCGGCTCAAAGTGAAGTCGATGGACGAATATGCCGAGTTGATGAACAGCCTGAAACTGCCCAATCCGAAAATGATGGACGTCGCAGTGCCCACCAATATGCGCGTCGGGCTGCATCAGGAAGAGGTCGCGCGCAAAGGCTGGGCGTTGACCCCGGCGCAAGCGATTGCGCTACGCGGCCGTCCGGACGTCGCCATCGTCGATTTGCGCGAGAGGAGCGAGCGCGAAAAGCACGGCGTCATTCCGGGCGCGCTGCACGCGCCCTATGCCAGTTTGCAGGAAGAGATCGGCGCCGGCGGCATGCTGCACGAATTGGCGACCGCCGCCGGCAAACGCATCGTATTTCTGTGCGCCTTCGGCGAGCGCTCGGCGATGGCGGTACAGGCGGCGCAGGACGCCGGGCTGAAAACCGCCTGTCATATCGACGGCGGCATCGACGCCTGGAAGAAAGCCAACGGACCGCTGGCGCGGTGACGGTTAGAATCGGGGCCGGAACGGTGCGCCGCGGTTGGCGCTAGCGGCACGCCCCCTGCGAGCGAGCGGTAGCGAGCGCCGCCGACGCCGTGAGCCAGTCCGGCAGTCCGTACGCAATCTTGGTCCAGCCGACGCCCCAGGGGTTATCGGCGCTATCCCACCAAATCTTGCACCAGCCATCGTCCAAGCGAACGACTGCATAGTCGGCGCGAGCCGGGGTCGAAGCAGCAAAGCCGACAGCCAGGACGGCAACAGCAAAAGCAAGTCGTTTCATTACGAACCTCTTCCTGTGCCCGCCCGCAATCTTCACATAATCCCGGCGCAAACGTGCGGCAAGTCCGCGACGGCCGGAGAGACAAATGCAGAGGCCGCAGGCACAAGTCCTGCGGCCTCCGTCGTGCGCCCGCTGCAGGGAGGGAATTCAGCGGGCGCCGGTAATATCGAACCGATCTTTAGAGCTGCGAGCCCTGATCGGCATCGTTGCCCTCATCGGTCTGGCCGAAATGGCGGCCGTGCTGCCAGCCATGCCCGCCGCCGTGTTCGTCGCCTTGGTCGCCGCCTTGGCCTTCACCCTGCCGCCAGCCCCGCTCCATGAAGGCATGCATGCGCGGATGCGGCCGCAAGATGCGCGCGAGCTTCATGAAGCGCGTCTTCTGATCGTCGTTGAGGCTCTGATAGAGCGGCGCGCCGGAGTCGGCGACCTTCTTCAAGGCTGCGCTGCGCTTGGCCATGGCGTCGGCGCGGTGCTCCAGCCGGTCGAACGGGGTGGCCGGCGCTTGCTGCTCGCCGGACAGGCGGGTCTGGATGCGCTGGATGCGTAACTGCGCCATGTCGCGGAGCGCCTGCTCGAACGGGGGCCAGTTTTTAGCCTGGTCTGGGGTGAGTTCGAGACCCGCTTTGAGAGCGGCAATCCGCGCATCGGTGAACGCGGTGATGTCGGCGGGGCTCGGCAGGTGCCGGTGTTCGAACCGCGGACCGTCTCCGCCGGGATTGCCCTGTCCGCCGAAACCCTGCTGCGCGTAAACGAACGAAGTGCCGGCGAGAGCAACTAATGCCGTCGCGGCTATAATTGGCTTGAGCATGTGATCCTCCTCGGATTCAACGTAAGCAAAATAATGAACCCCGATGGTCGGAACTCAAGTTAAAGTTTCGACATGTGGGCTTTTGAATGAATTACATCTTGGTAATTCTCTTTCTGGCAATATTCATGAACGAACGTGCAGTATCCTGCGCGGCATTCCCTGTGCAGCGGAGCGATCGCATTCAACGCAAGACTTGTTGCAGGAACAGTCTGGTGCGTTCGTGTTGCGGCTGCGCGAAGAATGTCTTGGGTTCGTTGATCTCGACGATCTGTCCGTCGTCCATGAAAATGATGCGATCGGCAACCTGCCGGGCAAAACCCATTTCGTGGGACACGACGAGCATGGTGATGCCATCGTTCGCCAGCTCCACCATGGTGTCGAGCACTTCCTTGACCATTTCCGGATCGAGCGCCGAGGTCGGTTCGTCGAACAGCATGATGTTCGGGCTCATGCATAAAGCGCGCGCGATGGCGACGCGCTGCTGCTGGCCGCCGGACAGCCGCGCCGGATATTTCTGCGCCTGCTCCGGAATCTTGACGCGGGTCAAATAGCGCATCGCCAATTCTTCGGCGTCCTTCTTCGGCATGTGCCGCACCCATATCGGCGCCAACGTGCAATTCTCCAGCACGGTCAGATGCGGAAACAGGTTGAATTGCTGAAACACCATGCCGACGTCGCGGCGCACCGCGACGATGTGCTTGGGATCGTCGGTCAGTTCGATACCGTCGACAACGACGCGGCCGCGCTGCCAGTCCTCCAGGCGGTTGATGCAGCGCAGCAGCGTCGACTTGCCACCGCCGGATGGACCGCAGATGACGATGCGCTCGCCGCGCGTCACGGTGAGATTGATGTCGCGCAGAACGTGAAATTCGCCGTACCATTTGTGCAGGCCGACAATCTCGACCGCCAGTTCGGCTCGGGCGTCAGCTTGGGGCACGTCGGGATCCGCCATCGCAAAAACCTTCAGCGCCGATGCGCTCTTGCCAGCCGTATTTCGACGTTGCGGGCATAGCGCGACATGCCATAGCAGCAGATGAAGTAGAACAAAGTGGCAAAAGCATAGCCGGTCACGCTGGTGATCGGCGTCGCCCAGCGCGGGTCGGCGCGCGCCGCCTCGATGGTGCCCAAGAAATCGAAAATGCCGACAATGAACACGAGCGTCGTGTCCTTGAACAAGCCGATGAAGGTATTGACGATGTTCGGCAGCGTCACGCGCAAGGCCTGTGGCAGGATGACGAATGCCATCATTCGCCAATACGGCAGGCCGAGCGACTGCGCTGCCTCGTATTGGCCGCGCGGGACCGCCGCCAGCCCACCGCGTACGACCTCCGCCATATAGGCCGAAGCGAACAGTGCGACGCCAATCAGCGCGCGCAAAAGCTTGTCCGGCGACAGGCGCTCCGGCACGAACAGCGGCAGCATCACGCTCGCCATGAACAGTACCGTGATCAGCGGCACGCCACGGACAAATTCGATGAACGTCACCGCGAAGACCCGTACCGCCGGCATATCGGAGCGGCGGGCGAGCGCCAGCAAAATACCGAGCGGAAGGGATACCGCGATACCAACGGTCGCAACCACGATCGTGACGAGGATGCCGCCCCAGAGCGCGGTCGGGATGTCGATAAGACCGAGACGCGGCGCCCCGCTCAACAGCATGTAGGATAAGACCGGCAGCACGACGAAGAAGTAGACGGCGCCTAGGTCGCGGCGCGGCGCCGACAGCCAGGCGAGCCAGCCAATTCCGAATGCTAACGTCAGGAAGAACACGTCCACACGCCAGCGCTCAACGATCGGATAAAAGCCGTAAACGAAATAGGAAAACCACACCCGGACAAAAGCCCAACAGGCGCCGGGATCACGGTTTGCCGGCGAAGCCAAGCAGGCCTCACGATCAGTCCCCGACCACACGGCATTGAAAATGAAAAACCGCAGCACCGGCGGCACCGTCCAAGCAAGGAAAACAACACAGACAAATGTCAGCGCGATATTGCCTGGCGAAGAAAACAGATTTTTCCGCAACCAGCCGAGCGCGCCGGCCCGTTCCGCTGGCGGGGGTAGCCGTTCCGCCGGCACGGTGCGCAAGTAGGTCTGCTCGGCCGGTATCGCCATCGCCGTCAACGCTCCTCAACCGCAAGCGCATAGCCATAGAGATTCATGACTAGCGACGTAACCAGGCTGATGAACAGATAGACCGCCATGGTGATGGCGACGACTTCGACCGCCTGCCCGGTGAGGTTGAGCACGCTGCCGGCAAAGACCTGGAACAGATCGGGGTAGCCGATGGCGACCGCCAGCGAGGAGTTTTTGATCAAATTGAGATATTGGCTGGTCAGCGGCGGTATGATGACGCGCATGGCTTGCGGGATGACGACGAACCGCAGCGTCGTGCCGGACCGCAAGCCGAGTGCCTGCGCGGCTTCGGTCTGGCCGTAAGGCACCGCCGCTACTCCCGCCCGCACCACTTCGGCGATGAAGGCCGCGGTATAGACCGACAAAGCCACAAGCAGCGCGGCGAATTCCGGGAGTATCTCGACGCCGCCCGTGACATTGAAGCGGCCCATCGTCGGGAGACTGAAGGACAATGGCAAGCCGGCGATCACGAATAGGACGGCCGGCATGGCAACGATAAGCCCTAGCGCCGGCCAAACAATCCGCATCGGCTCGCCGGTGCGGTCCTGACGGCGGCGTCGCCATAGATGCAAGCCGGCACTCGCTGCAATCCCGAATACGAACGCTATGAGAACGTAGCCGAAGCCCGCGGCAATTTCCGGCCGCGGCAAAAACAGCCCGCGATTGTTGAGAAGGCCGCCGCCAGGAAGTGAAACGCTGCCGCGCACTAGCGGCAGCGCGCGCAAGACTGAATTGTACCAGAACAGCAGTTGCAACAGGAGCGGCACGTTGCGGATCAGCTCAACATAGCCGCCGGCGAGATGGGCGACGAGCCAGTTGCGCGACAACCGCGCAATGCCGATGGCAAAGCCAAGCACCGTCGCAAAGACGATGCCCAGGCTTGCGACCAAAAGCGTATTGAGGAGGCCGACCCAGAAGGCGCGACCGAATGTCGAGGTGCTGGCCGAATAAGCGAACAGCGTTTGGCTGATGTCGAAACCGGCGGTATTATTCCAGAAGCCGAAGCCCGAGGTGATATGGGAGTGGGCGAGATTCTGTGCCGCGTTATGGATCGCGGCATAAGCGGTGCCGCCGACGATGACGACCAGCCCGACTTGCAGCGCGATGTTTCCTGTCCGGCGCGCGGCGCGCGACGAGGACGGTCGAACGGACTGTGGCATCGGCGGTCCCGCGGTAGCCACAGCGGGCGAAAACCCGGCGGCTCAGCGAATCGGCAGGCCGTATTGCAAGCCGCCCTTGGTCCACAGCGCATTGAGACCGCGGGCGATCTTCAACGGCGAACCCTGACCGACGTTACGTTCGAAGCTTTCGCCGTAATTGCCGACCGCCTTGATGATGCGATAGGCCCAATCATTAGTCAGTCCGAGCGCGTGGCCGAATTGGCCCTCGACACCGAGCAGCCGGCGGATATCCGGCGCATCGGATTTGAGCATGTCGTCGGCATTGTGCTGATTGACGCCGAGCTCCTCGGCATCGACCATCGCATAATGCGTCCAGCGCACGATGTCTTCCCAGGTATCGTCGCCCTGGCGCACCGCCGGGCTGAGCGGCTCCTTGGAGATGATCTCCGGCAGCACGATATTGGCGTTCGGATCGGCAAGCTTCAGCCGCGAGCCGTAGAGTCCCGATGAATCCGTGGTAAATGCATCGCAGCGGCTGGAGTCGTAAGCCTTGATCGCTTCATCGAGCGTCGCGAAGGTCACGCTTTTGAGCGACATGTGGTTTTGCCGGAAATAATCGGCGAGATTGAGCTCGGTGGTGGTGCCCTGCTGCACGCAGACCGAGGCGTCGTTAAGCTCCAGCGCCGAATTCACCTTCAGCGATTTGCGCACCATGAATCCCTGGCCGTCGTAGTAATTCACCGCGGCAAAGTCGAGGCCAAGCGTGGTATCGCGCTCCATGGTCCAGGTCGTGTTGCGCGACAAGACGTCGACTTCCCCGGATTGCAGCGCCGTGAAGCGATTGGCGGCGATCAAGGGCACGAATTTGACCTTGGTCGGATCGTTGAAAATCGCCGCCGCGATGGCGCGGCAGAAATCGACGTCAAATCCGGTCCAGTTACCTTGCGGGTCGGGCATGCCGAAGCCGGCCAATTGGCCATTTGAGCCGCAATTGAGGACGCCGCGATCCTGCACCGCCTTGAGCGTCGCCGACTGCGCCCAGGCCGCTTCCCCGCCGAGAGCAAGCGCCATCGCTGCAAACGCTAAAGCCGTAGCTATACGTTTCATGATGCTACTCATGATTTGGCCTTTCAGTATGAGCTTGCGCGCAAATGCCCCGCGATGAAGCGCGCCTAGGACGGTGACCTGCCGGTCCAGCTATCGGCATCTGAGAACGATCGCGCTTTAAGGTCAAGGGGTTGACGAGAGCGCTCAATCCCTGGGTAATGCGGCAAACACCCGGTTACGGCAATCGTGTCGAGATAGAACCATGAATGATAAAGGAAACGACAGCCCGCCGCGGTCGCGGCGCATGGCGACGACGCTAGTGACGGCCGGGCGAGATCCCAAATCCAACTACGGTTTTGTCAATCCGCCGGTCTATCACGCTTCGACCGTGCTCTATCCGTCCGCAGAGGACTACGTCGCGCACCGCGCGCGCTACCAGTACGGTCGGCGGGGTACCCCGACGACGGACGCCCTCGAGCTTGCGCTGCAGGAGCTGGAGGGGCCGCGATGCGCTGGCGTCGCGCTGGTGCCGTCGGGACTGGCCGCGATTTCGACGGCGCTGCTGGCGGTCGTGCATTCCGGCGATCACGTGCTGGTCACCGACAGCGCCTATGGGCCGACGCGCACGTTCTGCGATCAAATTCTCACCCGGCTCGGCGTCACCACGACATATTACGATCCGCTCATCGGCGCCGGCATCGCCGACTTGCTCCGCCCCGACACGCGCGCCGTTTATCTGGAATCGCCAGGCTCACAGAGCTTCGAAATGCAGGACGTCCGGGCCATCGCCGCGGCCGCCCATGCCAAGGGCGCGGTCGTGCTTATGGACAATACGTGGGCGACGCCGCTCTATTTCCGGCCGCTCGATCATGGCGTCGATCTCGTCATCCAGGCCGGCACCAAATATATCGGCGGCCATTCCGACCTGATGCTCGGCACGGTGTCCGCCAATGCGTCAACCGTCGCTGCGCTCAAAAACACTGTACGATACACCGGCCTTCATGAGGCCCCGGACGACACCTATCTGGCGCTGCGAGGTTTGCGCACGCTCGGCATCCGGCTCGACCGGCATTTCGAGTCAGGTATCGCCGTGGCGCGTTGGCTCGAACAACGGCCGGAGGTTCTGCGCATGGTGCACCCGGCACTGCCGAGCCATCCCGGCCACGCGCTCTGGAAGCGCGATTTCACCGGCGCGTCAGGGCTGTTCAGCATGGTGCTCAAGCCGGTGCCGCAACAGGCCTATTATGCCTTCCTCGACACGCTCGAACTGTTCGGCATCGGCGCCTCATGGGGCGGCTATGAAAGCCTCGCCATTCCGTTCGACTGCACGCCCTATCGCACCGCTACGCGCTGGGAGCCGGGCGGGCCCACCGTGCGCTTCCATATCGGGCTCGAGGCGGTCGAGGATTTGATCGCCGATCTCGAGCGCGGTTTTGCCGCGCTCGCGGCTACAGTCTAATTTTTGCTTAGACCACGCTGATGGCCCTGTGGTCGCGCAAGACGAAATAGAGATTGCGGAGATAGACGAAGGTACCGAACGCCTGGCCGGCAATGAAAACCGCGTCCTTGCGGTAGAGCGCATAGACCAGCAGCAATAAGCCGCCGCCGATCGAAAGAAACCAAAACGCGGTCGGGATGACGCTGTGACCCGCGCGCTCGGAGGCGATCCATTGCACCAGGAAACGCATGGTGAACAAGCCCTGGGCAGCGAAGCCCAGGATCACCCACCAATCGAGCCTGGTAAAGAAAACATCCACCAGATAGGCGCCGACGGCGTGTTGCATATCAACGAGCAAGGGTAATCTCCTGCGATTGCGGAACGCGCTTTTTGCGCCGGATGAGCCACCACACGCCGGCGAGGTCGAGAATGCCGACCCATAGCCGATCCCAGAAACCGTAATTCGACGTGCCGTGGGCGCGCGGACGATCGACGACGTCGACATAGCCGATGTCAAATCCCTCCCGGCGAACCAACGCCGGCAGAAAGCGATGCAGGCCGTCGAAATAAGGCAGCGATAAGAAGAGGTCGCGGCGGAACGCCTTGAGCCCGCACCCGGTGTCGCGGGTGCCGTCTTTGAGCACGGCTTTGCGGACCGTATTGGCGACGCGCGACTGCAATTTTTTAAATCCCGTCGCTTTGCGGCCGACGCGCTGACCGGCAATCAGCCCGACGCGCGGCGCACCGGCTTCCAGCGCGGCGACAAGCGCCGGAATGAAAGCCGGATCGTTCTGGCCGTCACCGTCGAGCGTGACCGCGATCGGCGCACGCGACGCCGCAACGCCGCTGCGCACCGCGGCCGACTGGCCGCATGATTTTTCGTGCCGGATTTGCCGCAAATACGGCCGCTCCGCCATCAAGCCACACAATTCCTGCTCGGTTGCGTCGGTGGAGCCGTCATTGACATAGACGATCTCGAACGCCCGGCCCTGCAAGGCACCGGCAATCTCGGCGACCAACGGCGCGACATTGCCGGCTTCGTTACGCACCGGCACGACCACCGAGAGTGCGGGTAAGGCCTCGTCCCCGTAGTTTTGGAAATCGTTTGCCGAATTGTCGTCTGACATGGCGCAAGCTTCTAAGGGGCATCCCGCTCGGGTTCAATCGCATGGAGATTTAGGCCGTTACGAGGCCCGGACCGCGCGGATGGCCTCACCAAGCGCCGCCTTGATCCGCCGCCAGGACGGGCCCGGATAGGCACGCAGGTCGCGCGCACAAAACACCAACCGCCGCGCCGCGAACCACCGCCGTACCAGATAGGCGCCCGCGGCGCCGGTCAGGGCGCCGGCGATGACGTCGCTCGGATGGTGCGCCAGCACCGCAACGCGGCTCACCATGATGACGAGCGCGTAGAGCCACATCACAACGCGGGTGCGCGGCCAAATCGCGCCGATCGCAATCGCGGCCGACACCGCCGTCGTGGAATGTCCCGACGGCATGCTGGCATAATCGGGCCGCCACACGAAAGGCTTATAAAGAAACGGATTGTCGTGGCCGTTGCCGCCGACATAGGGCCGTGCCCGTCCGATCAGGCGCTTGACGATGGCGACGAACAGGCCCGGCACGCCGATCGCCAGGAACAAGAATCCGAACCGGGCGGCAAGCGCGGCCAGCACGCCTTGCGAGCGCCGCGACAATGCCGGCGACGCCACAGCGGCGAGGCCCAGCACAATGGCGGCGAACGGAATGAGGAACCAGCCGGACAATCCGAAATTGGTGATGTGCTCGAACGTGTCCCGGACCCAGCCCGGTTCGTGGCGCGCCCAATCGCTGGCCGCGGCATCGATCGCAAACATCGAGGCGATGACCACATACAGCGTCACCGCCGTGGCGGCGAGCGCGGGCAGCGACGGGCGCAGCATTCTGACCGGCGGCGGCGGCGCGACGGCTAGAGTCCAGCGTTCAAGATTTTTCAGCGCATTGTGCGACAGCCGCTTGAGCGCGGCTCTCCCGCGAGCGGGGTCGGCCCCGCTTATCACTGCCAATTCGTCGGAGGGCAGATCCGGCCCATTCACGGCGTACCTGCCGATTGGAACACCGCGATGGTAATCAGCCGCCCGATGCTGATGTTGTAGCCCTCGATGCGCGGTCCGCGGTCGTAGCGCAAGCCAATCGCCTCGGCGCGCAGCGCGAATTCGCGCTCTTGCGGCGCGTCGACGAAGGCAAAGCGGCAACTGCCGCCGCGCAGGAAATCGGCCGCGCCGTCGGCGTCGGTGAAGCGGGTCTTGGTGCCGGCGAGGAACACTAGGCTCGGCTCCTGGTAGCCGGTAGAGGCGGCAACCGGATTCGGGCAACCGGATTCGTGCAGCACTTGCGCGAGCGCAACGCTGGGAAACGCCGGCGTTAGCGACGGCACGATCACCGCATACATGCCGAAGGCCATCAGCAGCGACGCCGCCGTGGCGCGCATGAAGGCGCGTTCGGCGCCATCATCGTCGTAGAGCTGCCACGCAAACAATCCGAACACGATCGCCCCGGCGAAGAACGGCCATGCGAGTAGCGCCAGTTCGCGATCGATCACCACCGCGGCGATCACCGCGACTACGCTGACGATCGCCGGTACCAGGAACCACCACAGGATGCCGCGCACCAGCCAGATCCGCCGCGACAGCACGCGCGTCTCCACGGCGCCCGCAATCAAAATGGCGATCGCCGGATAGAGCGGCAGGACGTAATGCGGCAGCTTGGTGACCACCAGTTCGAATACGATCCAGGACGGCACCAGCCAGGCCAGGAGAAAGCGCGCAGCGGGCTCGCGGCGCACCGCCCAAACGGCAGGCGCCGCCAAACCCGCCAGCATCGACGCCGGAAAGAAGGTGGCAAAGAACAGAAGCAGATAGAGGCCCGGCGGCCCGCCGTGCGCTTCCTGCGAGCTTGCGACCTTGGCCAACATATCCTCGCCGACCGAGGCGACCAGGAACTGGCTGCCGACGCGCCAGTAGATGGCGATGAACCACGGCAGGACTAGCAGGAACATCCAGACGATGCCGGGCAAAGGGCGCAACGCCAACAGCCAGCGGGCGGAGCGGTCGAGGATCGACAAGGTCACCGCAGCCAATCCGACGACCATCAAAATGAGCGGTCCCTTGACCAAGATACTGACCGCAATCGCGGTCCAGAAAACCGCGAGCAGACCGAGGCCCGGCGGCGCCTCGTCGCGGCGCGGCGCAAGATAAACGCGCGCCAGGACGCTCATGGCGAGAACGATGGTGAAGAGCAGCACGGCATCGGTTTTGGCGAGCCTCGCCTCGACGCCGAGAATGGTCGAGGCCGCCATCATCAAGGCCGACAGCACCGCGCCGCGCCGGCTGACAAAGGCGAGCGCGCACCAATAGGTCGCCAGCACCGCCCCGATGGCGCCGAGCAAGGACGGCACGCGATAGAGCCAGATCGTGGTGTCCGCATTGGGCAGGCCAAGCGCGCTCGCTGTTTTCACCACCGCCGCCTGCAGCCAGTAAATGCCGACCGGCTTTCGGTAGCGCACATCGTCCTGGTAGCGGATGTCGACATAATCGCCGGTTTCGATCATCTGCTTGGTGGCTTGCGCGAAATAGGCTTCGTCACGGTCGACCGGCGGGATTTGGAAGAAACCGGGAAGGAAGGCCAAGAGCGTGACCAGCATCAATAATGCCACCGCCCGGCGGTGCGAGCCCGCGGCATAATCGAAAAGCCCGTTAAAGCCTTTGGCAGGCCAGTCGGACCGCAATCCCCAGCTACTGGTCGTGCTCATCTGCCGCTTATCTTGGCCGCGTCATTTATCCGAATACCGCCGCAAAAACCGGATCGAAACGCTGGCCCGGGGGCTTCGGCATATGGTCCTAAATCCCAGCTGACAATAGTGAATTACGCCACAGCGGGGAAGCGCCGCCCGATGTCCTGCCCCGTGCCGGAGTGAGGAACGATCGTGTCGAGGTCGTGGCCGAAAAGACGGAGCGAAATTGAAGGCGCCCTCGCCACGAGCCGCCGCCGCAAATGCGATTTACCGGGCATTCGGGCGCTGATTTTACTATATGATCGCGTCGCGCGGCCCCGTAGCTCAGGGGATAGAGCAACAGCCTTCTAAGCTGAAGGTCGCTGGTTCGAATCCAGCCGGGGTCGCCAATAAAATCAATAACTTAAGTCCATACAGTCCTCCCCATAAATCGAGCGGGGAGGATACGGGGAGGAACTCCAAATCAAGAGAATCGGGAGCAGAAAATGGAGGAGCAGGTCCCGCTCAAGCAAGCCGCTGACCCGCGCCAGATATTCGATCACGCCTGTCGCTTCTTGGGTTCAGATCAGCTTCTTCGGAGAATAGGAAAACCGGGCTCAGGATGGGAGCTTACCGTCGCGCCGCCGGCAATGGTGCTGTCGGCGTTTGCTGCCGAACTATTCTTGAAGTGCCTATTAATTATGGAGAGCGGCGCGGCGCCACCGACGCATCGGCTCGATAGTTTATTCAAACGTGTCAGCCACAAGCGTCAGAGGAGAATACAGGAGCTGTGGGAGACGGATGGTCGACCAAAACTTCAGCCATTGTGTCGATCGTTGAATCTGCCGTCAGACCTTAGCAACGCGCTTGCTAAATGCGGAAGCGCGTTTGAGAAGCTGCGGCGCTACTACGAGGATCCAAATAAGGTAGTCTACTACATCGGCGACTTCGCGTGGATTTTAATGCGTGTGATCGTCGAAATTGAGCCAGATTGGAGACCGTCAGACCCACCTCCTCTGCCAATGAACTGAGGCGCATTAGTTTGAGGGGGCGCCGAGACTGCCTCAGAGAGGGCCTCGTGGCCGGAAACAGGGAAACTTCCGCTCGCCGATTATCCAATATGGCCACGTTTCTCTACCGCTGTCCCAGTACCGGCTTGATGGTGCAAGGTTGGGTCGTTGGCGACCCAACTC
>Ga0182024_10004790_pt1 | contig 30787 bp, 23 predicted proteins | sample P32metaG_FD_120480 | JGI IMG/M metagenome (GOLD analysis project Ga0182024, IMG submission 120480) | Permafrost microbial communities from Stordalen Mire, Sweden - P3-2 metaG (Illumina Assembly) | ecosystem: Environmental > Terrestrial > Soil > Wetlands > Permafrost | place: Sweden: Stordalen... | reverse complement strand
CGGTTAGATGCAGCAGTTTTAACTCTCCATGCTGCTTTCGAACACTCGTAAAGGCGCCTACCAGTGAACCCAGGCCCGAGCTGTCTATATACTGCACATCCCGAAGGTTGAGCAAAATCTTGTTATGTCGGTGGCTTATGAGATCGTGAATGAGCTCCCGCAGTGCTGCGCTCTCTTCACCGATGACAATCCGTCCGCTGATATCCACCACCGTGACGTCGCCCACTTGGCGAGTGCTGCTCTTCATACTCATTTGGCAACCTCCACAAAGGCTGTAGCACGCTAAAGTTGACCTCTCTGTCAGAGGTTCTGGGCCCGACGGGCCTCAACATTAGCGCACAATTCAGCCCGGTAGTGAACAATCCTCGCCATCTCAGTGTAAAATCCCGTGGTCAATTGGCACTTCTGAGTATTGGATATGGCGGTACATACCAATGTCGTGCAGGGTTCAATATGCCTGGACGAAGGACAATCAAGTTGGGCACAGCTATAGTTAAGACTGAATTAAATGACGGTTCTCGGTGACTAAGACGGATTAATGCATGAAATGACCGCCACGGAGCTAAGGCGATTTCGTGGAATTATTCCAACAATTCGTCAAATTATTCGCGAGGAAATCTCGCGAGGCGCTGGAGAGCAAAAACTCTGTTACTGATATTGACGTTCAGAGGCAGAACAGTCCGCCAGATGAGATTGACGCGGACTTTGCCGAAGATGTCGCGGCCAGGGGTGATGGAGCAAACGCCCCGATACGAGATAAATCATTCCTCCGCCACGGCTAGGCGCGTTTGGTTCGGTTGACCAAATCAAAACGTTTGCGCATTCCGACCTACTCGTCGGGCCAGCCAGACGTATGCAAAGCGATAATCATATACGGAGGCTAACTTTTCTAGGCGTGGCCTGATTACTGACTGGAACGAAAGCGGTCTTGATATCTTGACCGCCGCGACCGGGAAGATTAGCGTTAGCTTAAAGTCTCACACCCGATGAATCGAACTCCTGATCAAATCGATCAAAATAATTCTGCGGCTGCTGGCGCCGACATTCGTGGTCAAGTCAGCAGGGCGGAACGCCGTGAGATGTGGGCCTGGGGAAACGCCGTTGTCGTCATTCTCGGTTTGACTGGCGGCGTGGTTTCCCTTTCGGTCGCACTATTACTAAAAGGCACCCAAACGATCTTCGGGCTTAATCTCAAACTGGCGGTGTATGGATTAGTTTGTTTAGTTGTTCTGTTCACGGCCCACATGATTTATCAACATCTCCATTTGAAGAAAATTAAACGGGCTTTGGCAGAGCAACAGATTCAAGCGGAGGTATTCCGAAGATTGGCTATGTTTGATCCTCTGACGGGTCTGTTCAATCGCCGTTTCGCCGAGGAACGCATCAGAACTGAGATTGCCCGCTCAGAGCGTAAAGGACTTACTTTAATCCTTGTCCTGCTTGATCTCAACGATTTCAAACAGGTAAATGATGAGTATGGACATCCGGTAGGGGATCTGGTGCTTAAAGAATTCGCTAAACGGCTGACCCAATCTACTCGCGCAGCAGATTTGGCGGTGCGCTGGGGCGGCGATGAGTTCATGTTGCTTCTCGTTGACTGCCAAATCACCGAGCTCTCCACCGTGTTGTTTCGCCTGCATGGGTTCGCGGTGAGCGTGGAAGGGAAGGACGTTCCGATTTCGTTCTGCTTTGGCTGGAAAGAATTTGAGCCAGGAAAGAAAATGGCCGACCTGATTGAATGTGCCGACCGGAATCTTTACATTAACAAGGCAAGCAAAAAGCACACGGGGAACCTGAAGCCGATGTTAGTGTCGTAATCTATTCTCATTCACCGTTTCTTTCAGATCATATCCATTTTTCGAGGCGTGGGAGCGTCCACTTTTTTGCTATAAGGGAAAGGCCGCAGGAGCGACGGAGATTCGGTTACGGCCAGATCGTTTGGCAGAATACAAGGCCTGATCGGCCCGCAAAACAAAATTTGCAAGATTATGCGTTTCCCTGTCTATACACGCGATGCCAAAACTGGCAGTCACAACAACATTGTGAGTACCAAACGAGAATCTCTGCTGAGCGGGATCTTGCTGGATATGTTCCACTGCTACCGTCGCGCCTTCAACCTCCGAATGCGTCAACACCATAAGAAATTCTTCGCCTCCCACACGACCGCATAAGTTGGAGGTTCTACAATTCTTCTTTAGTATTTCTGCAAAGCTTTGCAGCGCCGTATCACCCGCAGCGTGTCCGAAGGTGTCATTCAAGTTCTTGAAGTTGTCCAAGTCCGATATGACCGCACATACAGAAAACTTGTGCCTAATTGCCGAAGCAAACGTCAGAGCGGGCTGGGCGGGCACGACCCAGTCGTCGATGATGACCCCGAATTCAGAATCCACCTTTTGTGCGGCGTCCACTAGCCGTTCCGTGGAAAGAGCCCGTAAGGCACTGGGAGCACTCTCGTCATTGGGGATGCCAACCTGATCCGCCAGGCGCAATCCCAAAGGTTCTCCCGATCCGTGATTGCCGTAATAGTTCTGAGCCTTACTCATGGCCGAGTACAGCGAATCCAGGCAAACACCGCTTTCCAATATGGCGCGATGAAAGAGGCCGCGGGCGAGTGGCGATGCCAGCAAATGGCATACGTCCTCAGCTCCTGACGACTCACCGAAGATTGTTATCGCTTCCGAGTCACCACCGAACGCGGCGATGTTCTCGCGTACCCATCTGAGACCAGCTATCTGATCGAGAAGACCATAATTTCCGGAGGAGTTCTGAACGGATCCCTGCCTCAGGGCTGGATGCGCGAGATATCCAAGAACGCCTAACCGATAGTCGAGGCTCACCACAACCACTCCCTTACGTGCAAGCGCCGGACCTATCGGCGGGATGTGGCTAGAGCCTTCGACATTGCCGCCGCCATGGATCCAGAGCATCACGGCTTGCTTTGCGGTTTTCGAGAAGTTCGTCGTCCAGATATTCAGATAGAGGCAATCCTCACTTGTATCCAAGGTTTCGAGGCCAGCCATTTCCGGCCACCACGAGGAAGGCAATTGAGGGCACGACGCCGCGAATTGCGAAGCATCGCGAATTCCCCGCCACTTTTGTAGTGGTTGAGGAGGCTTCCACCGAAGATCTCCCACCGGCGGCGCCGCGAAGGGAACTCCGAGGAAGGCAACTTCACCGGGAAGCGAGCCGAAATGAGTGCCTACTAAAATCCCAGAATCGACCGTGACGCGGGGACCCTGCGGGGCTTCGGATCGCCCCAGCCCGCCGCTGATAGGAACGGCCAGAAACAGCAACAGCGAGAGTGCGCCTGGTCTCATCCGAGAATGGAATTGCTATTGATGCGCAATGCGTTATTTACGTGCAACTTTGTCTTTGAACAGCAGAAGAAAAGTGCGAGCGAGGGAGGGTGTTGCCGCGAAGTTCTCCGCTCGGAGCGGGAATCCAGGAACGTGCTGTAATCGGGAACTTCCTGCGGGTCGAGATCATCCAAATTGCGGAAGCCCATGGACCAATCGGGGAACTCCCGTTCAGTGGCAGGACCGTCCATCAGCGCTTTCACATCTCGGTGACGCGGATCTCTGGAGATGCGCGAACTCAGCCAACGTACGGCCGCACCGTCGCCTTCCAACACCTGCATGAAATCGCCATCCCTATATAGGAGCATTCCGGTGATGCCGAGTTTCTCGTTATTCCGCCTGGATCTATCCAAAAGCTCGACTAATTCATCGTTTGTGAACGGTTTGACGGCGGAGCTAACGTAAATGAACTGGATCATGGACTACTCCGTGGGACTGAAGCCGGATTTCAGTTAGGCGATGCTTTTTATGGCGAGAAATCGCTGCCAATTGTGGCCGAATCCCGCACTGGCCCTACGTGCGGGCCAAGCTAATCAGGCCATATTATCGTGGCAATAGTGTTAATCATTTGATTATATTACAGTGTAGTTTTAGGCCATGAAATAACTACTCTCTTCCACTCTGATTTCTAAGGGTCTTATTATTTTTCGGGCAATAGAATCTCCTGCTCCAAACTTGTCCTCTTGACCAGTATAAATGCACCGTCCCACCACTTAAGCTTACGAAACTGTGAACGCACTAAGTCAAAAGCAACAACGGCCCAATCATATGGCAGGCAAAGTTTTTCTGCTAGCTGCATGGGGCTTTATCTTCTTGGGATGCTTCGGTCTTTCCGGATGCGTCGGTCATTCTAATGCCCAACCAGAACGCGCAAAGAGTACTAAATCGGTACTAAGAGAATATGCCGCTTTGCCAGCCGATTTGGATTTTGGTGCCGTCAATGTTGGCAACATTAGTTCGCAGGTAATCACACTCTCGAATACCGGCACAACTCCAACTAAGATTACGAAAATCCAAGTCAGTGGCGGTCGCCTTAGCATCCAGGGCATCACATTTCCTCTCGAGCTTAACGCCAGAGAGAGTGCGACCTTCAGCGCGATCTTCGCGCCAACGGTGCCCGGTAATACAGCGGGAAGACTCTCCATTTTTAGCAATGCTGGCTCACCAAAAACCATCGCGCTTTCCGGTACCGGCGTAAGCCAGTCAGCAGGTCTGGCCGTGAACCCTTCGAATCTACGCTTCGGCAACACGCCCGTCGGCGGCAGCAGTTCTCAAACGATTGTCTTGACCAACTCTGGCGGCTCCAACCTCCTGGTATCACAGTCCATTGTGGGCAGCGGTTTTAGCGCCAACAGCTTGGCTACGCCACTGATAATTCCTCCCCACGCGAGCAGCACGGTGACGGTGCGATTCGCTCCTGTAGCTTCCGGGAACGCTGTGGGCAGCATTAATTTTGTGACTACCGATCCAGCCGCCTCGTTGAATGTCCAACTAAGCGGCAACGGAGCAGCTTCTGGAATCAGCATCGTACCCGGTAACTTGTCGTTCGGAAGTACAAACATAGGAACGACCAACACGCAAAAAGTCTCTATTGCCAATACTGGCAATGCCCCTCTGACGATTTTGAGGGCCAGCGTTACGGGAACTGGTTTTAGCCTTGGTACCCTTGTCGTACCTGCGACGCTTGCTCCAGGACAATCTACGAATCTGAGCGTTAGCTTTGCTCCTCAATCCGCTGGAGCCGTGGCGGGCGGCATCTCCTTGACGAGCAATGCATCTCCGCCTTCAAATTTAGTTCTGCTGTCAGGCACAGGCGTGTCCAATTCGGCGGGGCCAACAGTTAGTCCGTCCAGCCTTGCTTTCGGGAATGTAAGTGTCGGAAGCAACAGCAATCAAACACTGACCATTACTAATTCTAGTAATTCAAATTTGGTCCTCAGCCAGGCGACCGCTAACGGAACCGGGTTCGGCCTCAGCGGCGGAAACTTTCCGATGGTGATCGCCCCCAACGGCAGCGGGATCTTGACACTGAACTTTGCGCCCGCGACGGCGGGCAATGCCACAGGCAACATTGCTCTAATCGGGCAACCCAACTTCTCGGCGACGGTACTACTCAGCGGATCTGGGACGCAGTCTGGACTTTACCTCTCAGGTGTCAGCGTGACGTCGGTTTCTGCTTCGACTGCGACAATTTCCTGGACGACCAGTTCGCCAGCCACCTCGCAGCTTTACTATGGTCCGACGCAGGCGTATGGCAGCTTCTCAGTGCCAAACACCAGTCTGGCAACCAGCCATATCCTCACGATTAGCGGGTTATCGGCGAATACCTCCTACCATTTTCTGGTTCTGTCCGGCGACGTCGCGGGGAACCAGGCTCAATCCACAGATTCCACATTTACCACCGGCGCACCCATCGGAACGACTTACTACGTTGACGTCGTGAATGGTAACGATACAAACGCGGGCACTTCGCCGACCACTGCCTGGAAATCCATCGCCAAGGTAAACAGCCGAAGCTTCGGCCGTGGAGATCAAATACTGTTCGCCCGAGGCGAAACGTGGCGTGAAGAACTGATCGTTCCATCCAGTGGTACGCCGGGAGCCGATATCACCTTTGACGCCTACGGGGCGGGATCGAAACCTGTCCTCAACGCGGCTGATTTAGTGACAAACTGGCAGAACGTATCAGGAAATGTTTGGAGCTCGACCATCGGCTGGATGCCCAACCAGGTTTTCCGCAACGCTAACCGTATGGCTAAGCAAACCTCGCAGAATTCGTTGACGGCCGACAATCAATGGTTCGGCGATGGCTCAAATCTTTTTGTGTTCAGCACCATAAATCCGAACCAATCGACGATGGAAGCCAGCCGCCGAGACTTCGCCATTCTGGTACGTGATCAGGACCACGTAGCCGTAAATAATCTGGTACTTCAAGATTGCAACTCGACTATCGGTTGCTACCTCGCGAGCACCACTGCCAACCGCTCCGAATTCGTTATCTCCAACGTAGACGTGCTGTCCAGTTTTGGTCCCGCCATTTACTTCGACAACACCTACGGCGCCTTTGATTCGATCACGCTGACAAATGTAACCACCGACCATTGCGCGATCATACCGGGCGGGACTGGTTCCGTTGCATTCGGCCTGCAAACCAACGGGCCCGCATTCACCAACGTCATCATGATCGGCGGACATTTCGCCTATGCCGGCATTCACGGAGATCCATCTGTTGCGACGTGGGACAGCCTGGGTGTACATCTGGACAAAGTTACAAATTCACTTTTCTATGGTGGTCTTTACGACCACAACGGCTCTTCCGCCTTCGGGATCCAGAATAACTCCAATAACGTAACCATAAGCGGCGGTGCGATGCATGATGACGGCCAGGCTTCCATTGGCGATGGCAATGAGTTGGACTTTGGCGGTATTGGGGCAGGCTCGTCAAATCTCACCGCTACGGGAATCAATCTGTATGGATCGCGCAAGGCAATCATTGAAATTGCTACTACCAATACGAACGCCATCATGAGTTCCATAACCATAACCAATTGCCTGATTCACGATGGACTGAGTGAGGGATTCAAGATCGGCGGCGGAAACGCCGGAATCATTTTCAAATATAACCAGGTGTTCGCGAATGCCAGCTACGGCCTCTTTACCAATGAAGGCACCTCGGGAAGTCCGGCCGTCTCCGTGTATAACAACGTCTTTTCAGGAAACGGAACCGGCGGAGTCACAACGGACAACGTTTACATCAACAGCAATGGAATCACTTTTGAGAATAATATAGTGGCCAATTCCATTGGGCAGGCGCTTGTCAAAGCATCCGAATATTACATCCTGACAAGCGACTACAATCTATTTGATCAGCTTGCGGGCAGTTTTATGGCCATGAGCGGAGTTTCGTACGGTCTAACGAACTGGCAAATACTATCTGGTCAGGATCTTCACTCTGTCAACGCTAGTCCGCAGTTTCTCAATGCCCCTGGCGCAGATTTCCGCCTCAGCAGCTCATCTCCGGCGATCTATCATGGAATAAATCTGGGCACGAGTTTCAGTGAGGCGCTAAACCCGCTCACTGCTTTCCCGAATGGCCCTGCGAACCAAAATACCTCCGGGCCTAATTGGACAATAGGAGCTTTCGCATATTAGGTCGCGGATGAACCGCAATGATCGTTTCGAATCTCGACCTCAGGTTTTCCTGAGGTACCCTCGTTGATGACTATGCTCTTTTCCTGATTGCCAAAGATCTTGTTGCACTCGAGGACTACGCCTTTATGACCGCCTCCCACTTGAATGCCGGAATGTTTACTTTCCCGCAAGGTCGAATCGCTGATACGAACATTGCGCATCGGTGCGTCACGATCAGTTGAAGCAATCTCGATGTTGTGATTCCAGTTGCGAAAGACATCCACTCTTTCAATGAGGATGTCTGACGACCCCGCTCCCTGGCCCCCAATTCCGATGCCATTTCGATCGCCGACAGCGGCAAGGCCATTATCATGAATTTTGCTGTCTCGAATAGAGACTTTATGGGAATCATTTTGTATGTTAATTCCAGAACTGCCGCAATGATCCACTTCTACGTTGGTAAGCTCAGCGTCTTTGGTTTTGCTGAGGTCGATTCCAAAACTATCGACGGGCACTTCATGTGCTCCATCAACAGAGCCGCTCCACGATACATGCACGCGTTGCACGTTCAGACCTTGAATTCCCGCGCCCGGCCCAAAGCCAAAGACGATGCCGGCCGTGTCTCCTGAAAGTACGGCACTCTCGACGTCGGTTGTGTCTTCGATGGAGATATTGCGGAAACTACCATTTGTGTCCGCAAAAAAAAGCATGCCGCTGGTATATCCGAGGCGGCTGTCCACGTTTCGAGCTACGAAATCGCTGACCGGCTCGCTGGAATAGTCGCAAAAATTCGCGATCTTGGCGCTTTCCAAAACCACATTTTCAAGCACCAGGTGACTGCGATTCACTGCGCGAAATGCATATTCACGGGATGAGAATTCCAGAGCGACAGGTACCAACGCGCTCTTCACCACTATCGATGAAGAGGGTTTGTCATAAACCCAAGACTTGTCATCCGTCAGGCGATCGATCGAGGAGACCTGCCTCAGCCGCCTTCCGCCTTGCAAAACCTGGCTCGGCGCCAACGCCACTTTCGTGTGCCACAGTTCTTTGCCAATGTTTTCCCAGGTGGTCAATGAATCGGCTCCGGAGAGAATGGGTTTCGCACCTTCGCCGTAAGAACCGATGGTGATAGGTTTTCCTTCCACCCCGGACTGCGGCACGATGAGGGTCTCCCGCCAAAATCCGCCCCTGGCTAGGAGCACACGATCCCCAGGGTGCAACTCCGCACGATTGATGCGCTGTATCGTCGCCCACGCTGCGGCGGCACTGGTACCGGTATTGGAATCGTCACCCGTCGGAGCAATATAAAAGTCCCTGCCAAAAAGAGGCGACGCCGCGCACGACAACATGGAGAGCCCGAGAAGTATGCACAGGGAACCTGCGCGCGCTGTCTTTGTCAAAGCTTTGCCGCTTGCGGCCGGCTCGGGTTCTAACTGCGTTTCTGAAGATGCAGCCGTACGCATGCCCTGCGGCACATAGTCGGAAACGATGCGCATCATCTCAGTCATCGCGGCCTTTTCATCCCGCCGATTGACGATCTCAATCAGGCGGTCCAGGGCGTAAAGCATGGTTTGCGCCTGAAGGCCAGGTCCTGCGTATACTTGCACTTTTGGATGCGCGGTCGGAAGCACCGACTCACCGGAACTGGTGAGCACTTCGCTGATTTTCTCGCCCGGCCGCACACCAGTGAATACGACCTTAATGTCTACGTCCGGAACAAACCCGGAGAGTCTGATCAGTCGATGCGCAAGATCCAGAATGCGAACTGGTTCGCCCATGTCGAGGATGAAAATCTCTCCACCTTTGCTCATTGTGGACGCTTGCAATACTAGCTGCGCGGCTTCAGGAATGGTCATGAAGTAACGGCTCATGTCCGAATGAGTGACAGTGACCGGCCCGCCTGAAGCAATCTGTTTTTTGAACAAGGGAATTACGCTGCCGTTGCTACCGAGCACGTTGCCGAAACGGACCGAAACATACCGCGTACTTGTGCTCTCCAGGGAGTCGATCAGCAGTTCGGCGAAGCGCTTGCTTGCTCCCAGGACGCTGGTTGGACGAACCGCTTTGTCAGTGGAGATCATGACAAAGCTCTTTACCCCATATTCACCAGCCAACATCGCCATGTTCGCCGTACCGAAAATATTGTTTTCTATGGCTTCAAATAGGTGCTTCTCAAGAATTGGAACATGTTTGTATGCGGCCGCATGAAACACCGACGTCGGACGATAGTACGCTAATATTTCCGCTACTCTGCTGCGGTTCTGAATGCTGCCAACTTCGGAGCAGAACGTAACGTCCGGGAAGCGGTCCCGCATTTCCCATTCGAGATGGAACATGCCGGTTTCTGCTGCGTCCAGGCCGACTATCCTGCCAGGTGAATATCGTGCGATTTGCCGGCAAAGTTCTGAGCCGATGGAGCCCGCGGCGCCGGTGACCAACACCGTATGACCGCTGATGCTGTCGTGAATCTGAAACTCATCGAGTTTCACCTGAACGCGCCCCAGTAAGTCATCCACGGAAACATCGCGTATCTGCCTGCTGAGTTCTCTTCCTTGAATCATCTCCGTTAGCGACGGAATGGTTCGGCAATGCACCTTGGCTCGCTCGCAATTTTCGAAAATTTGAGCCATCTGGTGCCCGTTCGCTGACGGGATGGCGATCAAGACTTCGCTGATCTGTTTGCTGCGTACGATCTTGTCGAGATCACGCCCAGTACCCAGAACCTTCGAACCATGCATGAACACACCCGACTTACGAAGGTCATCGTCAACAAAGCCGCTAATTTTGAAGCCCCCCCGTGAATTGCCGCGCATTTCGCGAAGCAGTGCGGCCCCCGCGCTTCCCGCGCCGTAAATTATGGCGTTTGGGCGGGCGTTAACAGAAATCGGAGCTGACGACGATTCGAGCAGAGCGCGAACGGACAAGAGCGACGAAGTCCAGAATAGATAGCAGATGATGAAATCCAATAGGTAAATGGATCGCGGAAATCCCGGCGGGCCGAACGAAAAGATGTAGATGGTGCTGGCCACGCACGCCGTAGCGCTCGCCCACAGGACGCGAAACGCATCCGGCACGGAGACATGGCGCCAGGAGTTGCGATCAAGGCCGAATAAACGCAGGCAAGCCAATTGGATTGTGAGCCAGACGGGCAGTGCGAAGTACAGGTTTGACCACCGCCGCGCCGGAATCGAGAAATCAAACCGCAGCCAGAAGGCCAGCAACCCCGCCATTGCAAACATCGCAGCGTAGGCAAGATAGATCGCCAGCGGTGTACGCAGGAACGAAAAGATCTTTTTGTTAACTGCTTCCAAGGGACTATTCATAATCGAGAGTTACCTTCATCCGCGCTTAGCCACGAAAGTCTTAGACCTCCGAAGAGACCCAAGAATCGAGCCTATCGTGGAGCAAACAAATTTGATTTCTTCATCACTGAGTGAATTGAAAAACGGTAGAGCAATGGTCCGCGCCGCGACGGACTCGCAAACCGGAAAGTCCCCCGGCGCATAGCCAAACTGCTCGCGGTAGAAGGGCTGCAGATGGATGGGGCTGAAGTAGTTATTACAATCGATGCCGTGATGATTTAGCTGGCGCATGACCTCGTTGCGATCTTCAAAGCTGAACTCGTCCCGAAGCCGAATTACATAAACAAACCAGCTGATTTTTTCGCCAGGCAATGCCGGTGCCGGAGGGAGAACTTCGGGAACATCCCTAGCGAGCAGTTCTGTATACTTACGAGCCACGTCGGCGCGCTTTTGCAGCATGCCATTCAGACGTGAAAGTTGTGCAATTCCCAAAGCGCAATTGATGTCCGAGAGCCGGTAGTTGTAACCCAGCGTCTCGTGCTGCAACCAGCTCGCCGGGGCCCCGCGGCCCTGGTTGCGCCATCTGCGGCAAGCAACGGCAATCTCTTCGCTGGAAGTGACGATCATCCCGCCTTCCCCGGTGGTCATTTGTTTGTTGGGATAGAAAGCAAATGTGCCGGCGTCTCCTAAGGTGCCTGCAAAATGGCTATCCCTCTTGGCGCCGATGGCCTCGCAAGCATCCTCGATTACTTTTAACCCCCTGGTGGTGGCCATCTGCTTGATGGCCGTCATGTCGCACGGACGCCCGAAGACGTGAACAGGAAGAATCGCCTTCGTGCGTGGCGTGATGGCACTAGGGATGCTAGCGGTATCGATATTCAGCGTGTCCGCATTGATATCCACAAATACTGGGTGGCCTTTTTCAAACTGAATACAATTTGCGGACGCCACAAAGCTGAACGGGGTGGTGATCACTTCGTCGCCAGGGCCGATTCCCGCTGCTTTCACACATAGATGCAGAGCACTTGTGCCACTATTCACTGCGACCGCGTAAGGAATCTTCAAGTAATCGGCAAATGCGTTCTCGAATTGCGTTAGCTTCGGTCCGAGAGAAAGCCAGCGAGAATCGAGCACCTCCATAACGGCGGCGCGCTCATGCTCCGTGATATCTGGACGAGAGAGCGGAATTCTCGCTTTAGAGGGTTGGCCGCCGGATGCCAGCTTTGGTTGTACGCCCGTTGACATATTTAGTTAGTCCTTAATTGTGAGTGCCAGCGCAACACAGCCGATCGCTAAGGCATAGGTGCAGAGTGCTACGGATCGCGGTGACCAGCCCTTTTGCAAGAGCAAGTCATAAAAATGAAAGCGATCTCCTTCGAACACCGATCGCCCGGAAGATACGCGGCGCAAAACAGCGAGCCCGAAATCGATAAGTGGTATAGCTACGATAATCAGCGGCACGAGACTGGTGTGACGAACGGAGAAGTCGAATCGTAACGCCATCACCGCAAGCAGGAAGCCCACGACCGTGCTGCCGGAATCTCCCATGAAAATGCTGGCGGGCGGAAAATTGAACAACAAGAATCCGCAGCTCGCAGCGGCAATGGCCGCGGCAATGCCCGACCATTCCGGCATCTGCCGCGCCATCACAATGGCAAAGCCGACGGCGGCGATGGCTCCGCCTCCAGCGGCTAAACCATCCGATCCATCAAGAAAATTGAACGCATTGGTAAAGACGATTATTGTGAAACACGTCTTCAGGACATAAAAAAGCGCCGCGACGTGGTCAACGGCATATAAATCTGGCCGGTACACTAACGCTACGATGACTCCCGCGACGATCTGAATTGTCAAACGAACCAACGGTGACAATTGAAAGAGGTCGTCGAGCAAGCCACTCAACCAGATAAGAATCAAGGCAGGAAGAACGCGCCACGCTTCCGGATGAACGGGCCGGATTGCCAGCGCGGCTCCTGCTAGAAAACCAAAAAAGATGCCAATTCCACCAAGCCGCGGAATCGGCCCTCGATGAATTTTTAACGGTCCTGGTGGATCGACGAATCCCAGCTTTACGGCCGTTTTAGACGTCGTCCAGACTGCTAAAGCCGCCACCGCGAAAGCAACCAGCGATGAGAGTAAGAGTCGAATCATCATAAAGTCATGACCGAACCGGCTTCCAGCGGCCCATCTTTTTGCCGGTCGCAAAATGTAGAACGCCCGCGAAAGCTGCGGCATTCACCAAACAAAATGAAAGAGGTATGGACCACGGAGCGCGTGCGCGGTCTTCGCCAATGAACCAACAGCCCAGCGCGATCACGTAAAACGCGACTTGCAGGGCGAACAGCACCTGAAAAATTGGCTTTTGCAGCAGAAAAATATTGTCGATGAACAAAAGCACAAGAAAATACGGCACGAACCAACGAAGTAACTTGTGAAGCCACAAAGCCGCCGCGACCCGACGATGCCGAAACGGGTTCAAGACGGCCCGATTTTGAAAAAGTCCGCGCAGGTCCTTGCTGATGATGCGCATCTTCATCCGAAACATTGTCTTGGCGTGAGTCTGGGACAATACCGTAGAGACCTGAATGCTCTCGTCCAACACGTTCCTGAATCCGCGAAGCACTGAATCGATGGGCAAAACAAAGTCATCGCCAACATTTGGATCAAGCGGCTGCCAAAGCTGGCGCCGAATGCCAAAAAAGCTGCCGCTGGCCGCGGCTAGCAAACCGCGGGAGCTTTCCTCGCGACGAATCCAGCTTTCGTAGCGTAAGTAAATCGACTCGTTCTGGGATATCTCGTTTTTCCCACTGTTCGAGTAGGTGGGTTTGCAGGTGACCAAACCGACTTCAGAGTCGGCAAAATTGCTCGCCAGTTGACGAACAGCATCGGCGGCCAGTACACAATCGGCGTCTGTGAAGATGAGAATGTCTCCTTGCGCCTGGGCTGCAAGAATATTTTGAATACCGCTCTTTCCGCATTGCTGCGGACTGACAAACAATTTCAAGCGCGACGTCGCATGGCGGCGCACAATAGCTTCGGTCTGATCCGTAGAACCGTCGCTGCCAATCAATATTTCAATTTTGTCTTCCGGATAGTCCTGCGCAAGCAAATTCAAAATCTTGGCCTGGATGGATTCTTCTTCGTTGTGTGCCGGAACAATTATGCTGACGCTCGGTTCATACGGCTGCTTGTTCACCGGCTCCCTCGAGCCGAAAACTCCGGATTTCAAAAGCGCTGGGTATCCGAAATAGATCAGCGCGATCAAGCCGCCCAGTAGAATAAAAATTGTCGCCAGGATGGTCATAAGGTGACCAAGCTTCCCGAGATCGCTTTTAATATCCGTGTCCGCTGGCTATCCGACAAAGCACCGTGGCACGGGATCATCAACGTCACAGAAGCCAGGCGCTCGGATTTCGGGCAATCGCCCTCGTATCCAGCCGCTTGCATTTCGCGAACGCAATTTGGAAAAAGCTTCGCCGCCGACACTCCCTGAGCCCGCAAACTTCTCACCGCGCCATTGCAACTGGCTGGATTCGGAGCTTGCACTGCGAACATGAAGTGATTCCAGACGCCGCAGTTCGGCTCGGCAGGAATTTGCCAGCCGTCAGGGATTCGCTCCCGAAGTTTCTTCCAAAATTCTTCAATTCCCTGATTGTTCGGCGTTATCGCCAGATATCGCTCGATGATGGCCTTGTCGACGGGTCTCATCCGCAACGCATCACTGATGACGCGAGACACCGGCGTCGTATTTGGTCCGTCGTCATCCATCGCCGGTTTGAATCGAGAAAGAATGGAATAGGCTGGATTGGTAAACGCTACACCTTTCGCTAGACACGTAATGGAGTGAGTCAAGGTCTGCGTCACGCTTTCGCGCGGCGAACTGCCGATCAACCTTTGAGCTTTGCGGACCACATGCCGATCCCGGGAAACGATTAGCCCACCGCCGCCAGCAGAGACAGGCTTGAAGAAACCAAACGTGAAAAACGAGGCCGTCCCCCAAGACCCCAATGGCCGTTGGCTGAAGGAACTGCCGATGGCGTGAGCACAATCCTCAATAATCGGCTTACCCGGCAGGAGGCGCGCAATCGCAGGGAAATCCATTGGACGTCCAAGGGTATAGACGACCACAAGTGCTTCAATCGAATGGGACTTAATGGCCAAATCCTCGAGATCGAGACCAAACGTGGCAGGATCGGCATCAATATATATAGGTTGTAACCCAGCTTCCTTCACGGCATGGGGCACGCACGAGCAAACGTAAAGCGGTACCCCTACGCGGCTGCCCGGGGCCAGCGCCAAAGACTTAAGCAAGACAAATAACGCCTCGCGTCCGCGACGAACGGCCAGCAATTCGAATTCATCACGCGGGAATCCGGGAATCTCCGCGCGAAATTCCTCAGAGTCACGCCGGGTCAGACTAAGAACGGCTGAGGCCAGGTCGATCGGTGAATATCGAACTTCGTAACGCGGAATCATGACGTGCTTCTTCCTTTAAACCGCATACTCACCCATCAAACGCTTGTATTGCGCCGGCAGAAAACGCCTCACCAGCGGCTTGATCATTCGCCTCAGGTGGATGTACGCCGGGTATTCCACGTGTCGAAAGCCGAGTGCTGACTTGTAGTCTTCCAAAGACGGTTTCAAACTCCGGAGTCCATCGCAGGCGACTTTTATTTGGGCGTTCTGTCCGCAAATAAGAATGTAGGCATAGATGAGTGTGCTGGTAGGCTCGAGGTGATTAAATTCAGAATCGCTGAAAGCTTTGACCAGGTCCGCGCGCTCTCCCGTAGCCCGCGCCACAATCCACGCGGTCAACCGATTCTCGAAAAATGCTCCGAGAATCAGCTCGTGAGGATGATTCACAAGAGCGTCGATCCATCGTGCGTACTTTTGCGGATCGGAGCGTTTCACTAGGACACCGTTGGTCCGCTTTTCCCAGTCGAGATAAATTTTGAACCCTTCTCCGAGCAGCAGCTCAGGATCGGTGATTCTCTCGATGCGCAACGCGCGCAGTCCGCGGCGGATCATGTTCCGCTTGGTTTTGCGGATGGCAGACAAATCGAAGCCGGCAGGCTCTTTGATCTCGTTGAACACGATTTTGCCGTTAGCTGGAGCACCGTCCGGAACCATGTGGTAGTAGCCGCCCATGGCTGCGATTACATTGGGCCGGCGCGATCCGGGAAGAATCTTCGTGGCCACGTCCGCCGGTTGATAGAAGAATGGCTTTACCTCGCGCCACCAGATCGAATCGGCAAAATGGAATTTCCACTCAACGGATCGATCTGAATCGACCATCTCCGCAATATCCATGGAATGGAGCGTGATGTTGCGGATGCGCTCGAGATTTGCCTCAGTGGAATCTGTCGGCATAGCGCTCACCTGGGCAACTCCTTCTGCCAGGCTTGCCTGGAATCGGCATCCAACAAGGCAACATCGACCGATTGTGACGGCTTTTCCGGGGCTTTTGCTTCGGGATTTGGCGCGCTTGTTTCCTGCGCCCCCTGCAACCATGGATATTTTCGCCGGATCATCGGCATTACGAACGGACGCACGATCGGATTTATCCAGGTGTACGAAGGGAATTCGCGCACCGAGCCGTAGCCCAGCTTGAATTTGTCCAGACTTCCTTTGCTGGAGACCGCCCCGAATTCCGCCATGCGGATTCCCGCGGTTTGTCGCGCAATGGTCAGCAGCGCGTGGTACAGAAGATCGTTGGGATGCAGATGCAAACTATCCGAATGGCTGGCGATGTACGACAACACTACAAATTCGTCACACGCGAAAGGCAGCATGAAGGCCACAAGACGACCTTGATGAAACGCTCCCAATCGCAGCCGCTTTGGTTGTCTTACGACTTTGCCAATCCATAGCGCGTACTTCTCCTGTGTACCCTTGTTCCGCCCCCATTGCACACGGTTACGCCAACTGACGTAAACGTCGTAACCCTGTTCGAGGAGCTCAGCCGGTTTCACCGGGCGAATGGTGAGGTTCGCCAGACCATTACGAATTTTGTTGCGCCTCTCCCTCGGCACCCACTGGACCGAGTACTTCTGAATATTGTCGCGAACGATGGAACGGAAGAATCCGTTCGTCTCCGCACCTGCCTCGGCAATATGCGTGAAACCACCTAGCGCCTTCGAGTGCGCCGGCCAAACCCTGCCGGCATTGAGCGGCTGATAACAAAAACAAGGCTGCCAGAAAAATGGACGCGCTTGTCTCCACCACACACCGCGATTGTGATGGACGCGGTCCTCAACGTTGGCTTGCTGACGTGCCAGCTCTTCGTAAGACAGCACCGGAAATTCCAAGCCCGCCCACAGTTGATCTTCGGGCAGCAACTTCTCAGTTTTTTCGACTTTGCTCTTCTGCGTCATTTTGAAATCTTTGGAGATCCGTGTAGCGGATCAGTTCAATTTTTCTGCTTGCGATCATGTCTTTCATTTTTTGGCTGGTGAGTACTTCAAATTCCAATTCGCGGCGGCCTGCAAGATCGTCTGTTGCCATCAAACCGGTTCCGCTGAAACCCGGGTGACAACCCAATTCGAAGTTACCGGCTGGAAGATTTTTCAAGGAAAGCGTCCAGCCTTCGCCGATCTCATTCCAGTTACGCTGAAATCGCGGATGGGCTGTGACGCATGAGTCCGGTAATTGAAATCGGCGCAGAGTCACGCGCTGGATATATTCCATATACGCGCTCTTCATCAGACGCGTAGCGGTACTGCCACCGTGTGGTCCACCGACTCGTCCAACCGCCGGCCACGACCAGTGACGAGGAGCCCGCGAACGAGTAATTCCTTCAGCGCGAAGCGCAGCGCAATACGGACCGATGCTGTTGGGGTAGAGATGCGTGTGGTGATGAGAGTCCGCATGCGTTAGCGCGATGCCGCGGTGCTTTAACCATTGGATCTGCGCGCGAAACTCGGCTTCAATTTCAGATGTGGAAAGCACCCATCGCGAAAGCCGGCGGATCACTTCAGACTGGCCATAAAACTCGCCGTTGGCATCGACCAAGCTGGGGACCTGCTCCGCAGGCAGAATCGGGCGCCCCTGCGAAAGCGTCAGATGCACACCGATACAGAGATTGTGTAGTTCTGGGAGCATTGCGACAGCGTATTCGCTGGCCGGCTGATTGGCCATCATCGATGCGCTCGTCACGATACCTTCGCGGTGCGCCCGAGCGATGCCGTCAGTCACGCCCTTGCTTAGACCGAAGTCATCGGCATTCACGATCAGCCGAGTCTGGTGATTGGCACTTTGTTGACTCACACTCGCTCCATGCTCGAAGTTGCGGGCTGTCGCACAATCAGAGGCATTTTCCCGCCGGCTCGCATGATCGGTTCGATCTCCAGTGAACCTGCGACGTCCATTCCAGGTCCCAACAGGCGACGAACGTTGGCGCAAACCTGATCGAGGTCTGATTTCGCCGCCTGTGGCGAACTGGAGACCGCGCGAACCAGTAGACGATCGTGACCGTCGTGCACGAACTGGCAAAACCGGAACGAAAAGGCCTGCTTCAAAGTTTGGTTCAATGTGCGTGGTGAAAAAATCCTGCCGTCTGGACAATGCAATAAATCGCTATCGCGCGTGATGGTCGGGACGACCATCGGGAAGTTGCGGCCACAAGGGCATGCATCTCGTAGATCCCAATTTCCACGGTCGCCGATGCGATAACGGATCAGCGGCATCGCAAAATTCAAAAATCCGGTCCACGTAAGATAGCCGTCTTCGCCGGGGCGCACTGGCTCGTTGTCGTCGTCCAGAATTTCCAGATAAGCACTCTCTGGCGCAAGATGCATGCGTCCGTGCTCGCACTCCTGAATAATTCCGCAGAGTTCCGTCATTCCATAAGTGTCGAAGACCCGCGTACTAAATGCCTTTTCCGCTTTTTCGCGCAGAAATGGATAGAGCGGCTCGCCACTGGTGAAGACGGTCTTCATGGGGATGGTAATACCCTGCTCAAGAACAAAGTCGGCCAGTATCCCCAGCACGGAAGGAAACGCTTCGAGAACCTGCCCACGATGGCGCGCAAGAAATTTCAAATAATCGGGAGCGGTGCGCGCAGACAAATGGAATGAACTGGCCAGCATCTGTCGTTCACACAGATTGTGGACCCAATAGGGCGGGCGCCGCCGTGCGCTAGGTACCACACGGCTTCCAAAGAAGGTGACCCGCGGCTCATTGGTCCTGAGTCCAGCCCAGATCCACTGACGCAGAAACATCGCCCATACCCTGCGAGCCGTTTCATCGTCATACGCCACACCAAGCGCCGCGCCGGTCGTTCCCGTGGTTCCCACACGAATCAAGTCATGTCGCGCAATCGCGCTGGAAATCATATCTTCAGCGTTCGCGCGCACGACTTCGCGCTTCAACACGGGATACGAACGGATGGACTCGGGATTGGAGGACCTGAATTGTGGGTAATCGGCGTAAAACGGGCAGCTCAGTCGGGCGTAATTGATGATTACTCCCAGTTGCGTGCTCTGAAACTGCGCGATTTCCTCTCGCGTCCAGTTTTCGTGGCTGCGTAGCTCGGAAACGAATCGCCGAGTTTTCCAACGTTGGCGATTACGGGGAAGGCCCATTCCGCGAATGGTGGCCATGGCACTGCGCACCGGCCCGGGCATTGCGTTGTAAATTATTTCAAGACTTGAGGCCTGGCTACGAAAAAGCCGCTCGATCATGCCGATGCTCCTATCAGGTGAGCGTAAAATGCCATCAAACGTTTAACCTCACCGGAGTTATTTAGCCGTTCGCAGATTGCTCGTCGTGCCACGCGACCCATTTCTTCAACCTGGCGGGGATGATCTAAAGTCCACTCAAGTGCGTCCGCAAAAACTACCGCGTCATCGGGCGGAATCAGGATTCCGTATTCGCCATCGCGAAAAAAAGGCCGGATGGGCGGGAGGTTGGTGGCGATAGTGGCGATGCCGCTCGCCCAGTACTCCCAGACTTTTACGGGAATATTCAGTAGAAATTTCGGAATCGGTCTTAGCGGCGAGAGACCCACTTTCGCCGCCGCTAACGTTGCCGCCATTTCCTCGTGAGGAATAGTTCCGCGAAGCTCGACCACGCCGTCGGGAATTCCGTTGCGGATGCTCTGCTGGACGGCAGCAAACGCTTGCTGGTCATCGGCATAGCCCACCAAAAGCACACGAGGGCTCCTGCCTCGTTTGACGAGAATACGAATGGCTTCAAGTAACACGCTTAAACCAGTGCGCTCCGACAAACCACCGCGATAAATAAAATCGAAGGGCTTATCGCACTTCACGGGAGTACGGAAAAATTGAAGATTGGGCAGATTCAAAAAAACGAGTTTGCGGCTGCTACCCGTTCGTGCCAGACGCCGAAGCGTCCTGGAATCAGCAGAGATAACCCCATCCAGACATTTCGCACAAAGAGACTCGGCAAATGTAACCACGCCATGAAAAAAAGTCTTCATCTGTTTCGGCAAATATTTTTTGGTAAGCATCATGGAGGGATAATCTTCCACGAGGTCGTACACCACTCGTTTTCTAAACAGCAGCTTCAGCACCAGCGCCACGGGAATTAATTCAGGGCTATTGAACTGATATATATCCGCCTTGGCGCGAACCAACTTCGGAAGCAGCAGTGGCGTGCTGAGAAATCGCACGATTCTGTTTTTATGGACGGCACTCGGAATCAGCTGCACCCCATGTTGCATGCCGCTCTTTCCATGCGGCCCGATGAATATGACCTCAACGCCCTGTTCCGCTAGAGGAACGCTCAGCAGAAAGAACGAGCGTGCATCCAGGGTTTGCGCGACGGACAGAAAATGACATATCCGCATGGCCATCAGACGACCACCTCGGCGAGTTCCACGACCCTGGGTTCCGTCGCAGAACTCGAAATAGTTCGCTGGCGTTGAGCCAGAGAGATAATGGCGGCTGCCATTCCAAACAAGACCCAAAGCTGTTTGTCGTTGCCGCGATTAAGAAATAACGCGGTGAAATGAAAAGCAATAAGTCCGGCTATCATCGCACTGGCGATAGCCGCCATTTGTGCATCGCCGTGCAATTGAAATTGGCTTCGCGCTCGCCACAACTCATAAAGGATGCACAGGCTCAAGCCTACGAACGCAACAAATCCGACGCCGCCGATTTCCGTGAGGAATTCTAGCGGCGTGCTGTGCTGAATGATGGTGCGCTCTTCTTCGGTGTCGGGAGTTATATACCCTGGACCGTACCCGAACCACGGTCGTTCCTTAATATCCTTGATGTAGTCTTCCCAGACCCTGAGGCGGCTCTCGTTACCGACTTTTTCTTCGTCAGACAGCGTCGATACGCGTTCCCAAAGATTTTCCGGACTTACATACAACGCCACACCAAACACTCCCAGCAACAACAGTGTGACGCCCAACCGCTTCACGATGCTGGTGCGGGTCCAGCTCGCGGTGGTGGGACTAATCATGAACAGGCACAGAATTCCGGACAGTACCAATCCGAGAAATCCACCACGCGACGCCGTCATTCCCACGGCAATCAGCGTTACCAACAGCGCGGTTGTCAAAACGACTTTGACCCGGGTCCGTTTTGCCGTGACGAGTAGCGCGAAAAGCAAAGGAAAAATCGTATCGAGGGTCGCGGATGTATAGTTTGGATCGGCGAAGCCATAGGCGCGTTCGGCCGGAGGCCCGGAGTGAAAGAAACCAAAAGTGTTGTAAGAACCAGTGAGTGACTGATAGCACGTCAACGCTGCCGCAGCGACCGCGCCCCAGGTAAGTATTTGGGAGAGCCGCACAATGTGGTGATCCGCGCGAATGAGGAAAACCACTGCAGGCACGGTTATTGCAAGACCACCGTAAGTTATAAGTCCGCGCGGGTTCGACAGGAACTCTCTAGGATTGGCCAAAGCGGATACACAGCACGCGATCCAAAAAAGCATCAGCCATCGGGAGATATGCGATCTTTGTCCGAATAAGGATGGGCGATGGGACACGCTGCCCAAGGAAGCTTCTAGTCCGGCCGCCAACAGGAAAATAGCGCCGGTGGCGGTGGGAACACCGACGGCTCCGCCTAGCGGAACGTAAGAAAGAAACGTCGTCGCTGCATACACGTACAGCGTTATCAACGGGAATCGCAAACCAACGGTCAGAATAATAAGCGCGCCCGCCCCCACACCCGCTGCAACCGGCATTCGAAACGCCGCAAAACTCAACACCATGAGCACGATGAATCCCGCGACGGGTAGAAATCGCGAGACATTCAAATCGGACGAGGATCTCAGCATGTGGCTCATGCTGCACACCGCTGTTTCGTGAGTTCTTCGTAAAGCTGCTGATATTTTTCGGCCGTGTTGTAAATCGAAAATATAGATCGAGCTAGCGCTGCGCGTTTCCCCGCATATTCCGCGCGGTATGCGGACGCGGCTTCGTCCATCTTGCTCGCGAGATCGTCTACGTCGCCGTGTCGCGTCAGTCGCACATCGACTCCCAATTTCTCCAGATCAGCAATCCCTCCGATATCGGTAGCGACAATGGGAAGTCCCGCACAGGAGGCTTCGACGATGCTTATCGGCATTCCCTCGCCATGCGACGCCAGCACGAACACATGCGATGCGGCCAGCCACTCGCGAACGTCATCGCGCTTCCCAAGAAATCGCAAGCTATCGTGAATCTTCAGATCGCGAGCCAACTCCTCCAGCGCCTGCCGCTGCGCGCCAGCTCCAATCACTACAAGAACAGCGTCATGACCGTCCCTGATCAATTTGGCGAATGCGCGGAACAAAGTAGGATGATCTTTTTGTTTTGTGAGCGCGGCCACCGAACAATGAACGGTTGTTCCCTTTGAGATCCCGATCGATTGCCGCTTGGCTTCCGCACTGAAGCCATGAGGCACTTCAACGCGCTGCAGATCGAGCCCGTTTGGTATAACTTGAATTACTCGCGTGTCCTCTGTGTACTGCTCGACTGTTTCCGCGGTCTTCCAGGAAACCGCCGCAACCAAATCGCAGGCGCGCAGAACTTTTCGCACCAGAGCGTCCGATCTCTGCGCACCCTTCAACAAGTTCGCATGCACGGTATAGAGAATCGGGACCCGCAGTCCCATCGCGCGCAAAGCAAGGGCGCCGGCAGCCGTATAGTAGGTATGACAATGCAGCACGTCAGGCTGCTCTTTACGTATCAATTGCCGCAGGCGGAACAGACCCGCCGGATCAAGCCGCAATCGCTGCATCATTCCCACGCCGGCCGCTTGAAATGGCGCGACTGGTTTTCCCCGCGACTCGTCCTCATAGAAATAGGCCACGGTGTTCTGAAAACCGCGCGTGCTGGTGGCTGCGCACAGATCAACGATCAGCGACTCGATTCCGCCGCAAACCCACTGTTCGGTGATGTGCTGGATCTTAATAATTTATGCCTCGGACCGTTGATGTATGCACTCGAGGAAAGTTCCCCACGCTGCTCCCAGCGTGTGGCGTGAAATCAAGATGATACCCGCCGCGTAAGTGAGAAGAGCAATCGCAGTCAACAAAATGGAGTTCTGCATGAACTGACGAGCAGTCAACTCCACGAGCACCGCCGCTCCACCGATCAGGCATGCTGACAAAATCGGCCTGATAGCGATGTCCAAACCCGCATCGCGCGACAGAAAAACATATGCGGCATCAATCACCAGATTCCCCGCCAAAACCGCGACCGCGGCTCCCGCACCGCCATAAATTCTTCCCAAAACCAATATGAGCACGACAGTCGCAAGTACCCCGGCTCCAAAAACATTTCGTCGCTCCCGAATGCGGTTCGCGGCAGTCAGGTAAACACTACCCAGGAGGGTTCCAATCGCCGTCAAAATGCAGTTGAAAGCGGCAATACGAAGGATCGGCGCGGATGACGTAAATTGTTGGCCCATCAGCGAACATATGACCGGGGCCAGCGTCGAAAGAGCAATCGCAATCGGCACGGTGATCATCACGAAAAGATCAGTGACGCGCTGCATCATGATGGAAGTTCGAGAGCTCTCGCCAGACTCGTAAAACTTGGTGATGATCGGAAGAAGCGCGTCACTGGCCGCGAACAACCACTGCGGGAAAATATTGGCGATGATAATCGCCGCGGCAAATAATCCGACCTGTACTCTGTCGGCAACCAGGCTGAGACAGAGCACCGGCATCTGGCTGTAAGCAATTTCCGCGAGCGCGTAAGAAAAATAAGGCCAGGCGCGATGTACGGTCGCAACGACTTCGTCGAATCGAAATAAACGACTGGCGGGCCACCACTCGCGCATAGGCAGGAGACGCACGCCAAGAATGATGATGGACTTGAAGGCCATGGCCGAAAGAAGCGTGAGAACGGAAAAGTGCTGCCACACCGCGAGCAGAGTGATCGCGATGGTTCCGCAAACGCTGAGGATGGAAGCGGGAAGTATTGCTCGCGAGCGCAGCGCCCCGGTGAGCAACGCGGCGCACAAGGAGGAGGTTCCCTCAAAATTGGTCAGGATCAGACCGGCTGTCAACGCAGCCGCGTAGGTCTGGCCGAGCGCTAACGAAACACAAAATGCGATGACTTCGAGGACAAAGAAAATAGCGGTGATGAGCAAAGATCCGGCAAGTATGCGTGGAATTTCCTGAGGCCATGCCGCCGCGGTTCGCGCGCCGTACCGCGTCAACCCTAGGTCAGTAACGATATTTGCGATTGCGCCCGTGGCGATGGCAGTGGCGTAGATTCCATAATTAGAGGGGCCCAGGTAACGAACAAGCACCAACCCCGCAAGAATCGTACCGATGCGCAGCGCGCCGCGGTCCAGCCAGAGCCACAGACTGTTGCTTCCGAAGACTCCCAGGTGTCCGGGGACATCGACGGAAATCTCTTGATTGAGAAGAATCTGTCGTTGCAAGCTTCGTTCCTTAAAGGTCAGCGTCGAGCGCGCCGAACAAACTGAATCCAGAATCAGGCCTGCGATCGCTCCAGGACTGCGCCGGCAATTTGAATCCTCATACTGTTCAATACGCGCATCGCTCTCTCGCCGTCAGCGCGTTTGCTCTGACTTCCGATGACCAGCACAGTGGTATCCGCGGTGCCACACATTGGAATCGCTGCAGGTTCGGAACTGATAGGAGGACATGCGATCACTGCATAACGAAATTCCGATCGGATCGTTCCCATCAATTCGCCGAATCGCGATGAGGTAAGCAGACGGAGTGTTTCATCCGCATTGCGATTTGAAGAAAGCGCCCATAGGCTGCCCGAAACGTGTCGAGCAACTTCCCTGACCTGGTTTGGCTGCAGCAACGCTTCCGTGAGACCGGGCGACGCCGAGAGCGTGCGGGGCACATCGGGACGTTGCAGATTCACATCTATAAGGCAGACCGGCATTTCGGTTTGCACTGCCAGAGCTCTGGCCACATTCGAGCAAACCACCCGGCTGCCCGCCGACCAGTCGACCCCTGTAAACGCGATGACCGGCGGCTGGCCCGATGCACGAGAAATAAACAAGCGTTGCGTTAATCCGTAATATTGTTTCGGGATCGACGCGGCTTCAACCGCTGTCAGCGGGTTAGTGTCAACTTTCCCGTCGCGAATATCCTTCAGAATGGATGGCAGCGACCAATGTGCCTTCTCTTCCGCTGCCGGATGTAGTTCGACTGCTTTTGCCATAGCTTTATCCTTACTTTGGACGCTCAAATAGGCTGAAGCCCGGTCCTGATTTATTAAATATAAAAAGACCGAAGCTGGTGGATCCTATCTACGATCACTCGGCAAACACAGCACTCACGACAACAACTGCATTTGAGGGGGCTCAGCAAGGACTGGAATACCCAGCAACTGCTCTACTTCATCTCTGGTGCGATACGTACTAGCCATCCCGTCAATTACGTACGCAGACGCTGCGGCGGCGCAACAGCCAAGGATGGCCCCTATTGCGGCGATCATGCCCAGCCCTAAGCCAGCAGAATGTTCAGGTCTGATGGGAGGTTGGGCCACGGAAACGTTGACTATGCTGGTGCGGTCCAAGGCATCAGTGATGCGACTTTCTTCCAGCTTCCCACGGTACAGCAAATAATTGGCTTCGGCTGTCTTCACATTCCGATCCAACTCTGCTTCCCGAATTGTGGTTTGTTCAAGTCCGGACAATTTCTTCCGATAATCTTGCACAACCGAAGCCAGGGCTGTGGCTTGGGCACGACGAGAAGCCATGTCCGCATTCGCTTTGGCGATTTCCTGAACCAGGAATGTATGCGTCGGCGCAGCATCGCTTACTTCGTCGCGAACCGGTGATTTTTCTTCGGTCCCAATCGCTTTTTGCAGCTGGGTAATCTGGGCATCCAGGGTGCGTACTGGTGGATAGTTCGAACTGAACGTCGCGCCCAGTTCACTGCGCTTTAGTTCCTTGTCGTGCAGCGAGGATTTCATCTGCTGCAAAAGCGCACCATTGTCAGACTCGCGAACCTGTGTCGTCATGCGTTCCGGTGTCTGGCTCAACTCCGACTTAAGCACCGCAATACGCTGCTCACGGTCGTGCGCATCTGCCAGGGCTTGGCGCATATCGGCCTCGAACGTCACTAACTTCTCCGCGGTCCGGTCGCGCTCTTCCTGAGCGGAGCCAATCTCGCCCTGCTGGGTGAAGTCCGCTAACTCCTTGGTCCTGGCCGCCAACTCGTCCTGGAATCGCTTGGTCTCTTGCTCAAAAAAAGGCACCGCGCCGGGGATGCGGTGAATCTCGACGTGTTTTTGCAGATACAGGGTCGTCAGGGTGTTCAGAACTTCCACGGACAAGTCTGGATTCTTTGAAGTATAAATTGCGTCGAGCAAGTTCGTTTTCTTCATGCTCTTAACTTTAAGATTGCGGTCCAGCTTGTCGACTGCCTGCTCGATGCTCTGCGCTCTGTTGCGCGGCGCCGATTTGATTCCAAAAACGCTTTTAATGCGGTCGCGAATCCCCTTCTCATTCATATTTTCAAGGCCGCAAGCCACCACCGTATTCTCCAGCAGATCGCGGCTTTTCAATATTTCTGCTTCGGAGTTCAACTCTTCTTCGGTGACCATTTGTGCCTGAACGACGCTATTGCTGCCGGCAGAAACGCTGGGTTCCTCGCGGTTGTGCAGCACAAGTAGCTTGAGTTCGGCATCATATTGCGGAGCCGCCGTAACACCCGCGAGAACGGCGCCGATCAGCACCGCGACGAACGCGATGGCCATAACTCTTCGTTGCCGTTCGGCGATTTCCACTACTCGCCTGAAGCTATCCACCCTTGGAAGGTACGGAACAATCTCCACAGGAGCGACGTGCTTAATAATTTGTTCGCGACCGTCAATCATAAAGCCGGATTCACATAACTCGAGAGTGAGTACGTTGGAATGAAGCGCTCAATTTTGCCGAGAAAATTCTTGGGCACAAAAATAATGTCTCCATCCTTCACGTAAATATCTTCGCTGAGATCCTTCGATTGCAGCATCTTCTTGGCATCGAGCTGCTTCACCTCGTACCAATCGTTGGGCATGCGGCGAAAAACAATCACCTGCGAGTGCTTGGCGTTGTCGGTGAAGCCCCCGCCGGCACCCATTAAAACCTGCATGACTGTAAGTCTTCCGCGTAACTCCTTGGTCCCGCCGCCCTTCACTTCCCCCGCAACCGTATACATGGGCTTGGCAAAATCTTTGAGTGTCACGGTGAATTGTGGATCGATCATGATATGCGCGTAACTTGCTTTTATGGCCGCCGTCATTTGCGGCAGACTCATGCCTACCACCTTGATTTCTTCCACTCCTCGCAATCCAAGATAGCCATCCGGCTGTATCGTCACGGTTTGATTAAAATCCGCAGCGTACGGAAATACCAGTTCAATAACGTCACTTGCGTGAAGCTGGTAGCGCGGATCTCGCTCCGCGGCGCTGGGAATCGCGTCCTTCGGCTGTGCCGGAGAATTTGGAGCGTTAGAATTTTGAGGAGTCGCAGCGAGACAATAATTTTGTCCAGCAAAAAACCCGACTACCAGCAAAAAATAAAGAGACAATTTCTTCATGCAACCTCAAGCGGTCACCAGCGGTGCGTTGACGAATGGAGGGGGACTGGGGCTCCAACAGTTACGAGTCGATGATACGTAAGCGATCAAACCGCTGTCAATATTTCTTGATTGTATTTCCGTGAATATTTTGCAACTTCGCGTAGAAAAATATTTAGAGCCTTAATAATCGCGCGCTTTGTTTTTCTTTTTGTTCGCGATTCATTACGCGCAAAAAACGAAATATGGGCCGATTACGGGGCCTTACAAATCGCTGCACTCTTGGGTGATCCGGAGCGCTGACGTCCTTGCCCAGAGTACAGGACCCACTGGCATCTAGCAAATGTGGTAATTCCGCCGCGAGTCCGCGCACACGACTGTTATCTGCTCGGTTTACGCGCCGTCACGATCAGGTTGTCGCTAAACGGCTTTCCTCCCAACATACCGAAACTGATCTGCTGCCAGGTAACCCGCGTAAATGGAATACTCCCCCACCCCGAGTGCGAAAAGCTAACCGATTCGAATCCTGCTTCGGCCAGGATGCGGGCCAGGTCGCAACGAAGCAGCGCCGTGATATGTGCGGGATAGTTGCTGCCCGTAAAGGCGGCGAAGTGTCCGCGGCCGATAAGCGATAACAGGGAACGTACGTGCTCATTATTCGGAGTAGTGATGATTGCCAAGCCGCCGGGACGCAGCAGACGAAAAATTTCCCGGCAAACGAACCGGGGGTTTTCCAGATGCTCGATCACTTCAGCGGCTACAACTAAATCGTAGACCTCATCATTGGACGGAATTTCCTGATTCAGGTCGATCTCAATCCACTTTGAAATTCCGCTTACACTCGGAGGTTGTGGAGTGATATCGGCGGCATGAACTTCCGAAAAACCTCCTTCGGAAACAAGCCATTTCGTAAGCGTGCCAGTTCCAGCACCATAATCGAGGACGGTGCCCGTTATCCCAGCCGATCTGATAATTTTTTGGATCGCCTGGTAGATCCTATCGCCGCTGGTTCCCTCACTGCGAATCGCAGCGCTTAGTCGCGCCACTTGGAGCGAGTCATTGCTCCCGCGAGCGCCGTGCGTACTCAACTCAATTGCACTCATTGCATTCTTGTCTGCCACTGGAATTCTCGTTATCTCGGTCTTTTTTATTTGGGAAATTACAGGCTGGGCTTAACCAAGGTACCACGTTTTTTCTACTTGAACTCATGCCTCCAGAGGAACGCCAAGTTGCTGAGATATCCCCAAAAGTTTCCACTGCCCGGGTTGACGTTAAAATTATATATATCGTAAAGTGTACTCAATGTGATTCGAGCTTCGCGAAAATGAATCCGATACTCACTAATAGATTAGCATCCCGTGAGGAGCAATTCCCACGAGACCGTTTTCACGAGTCGCGCAATCTCGATCTTCTACGCTCTGCGGCGGTTTTGTTCGTTTACATCGGTCACCTGATCTCATTTTTCAGCGTAAATAAATCCGGCTTCTTTGCTTTGCTGGCGCGCGCAGGCGTGCTGATATTTTTCGTACACACGAGCCTGGTACTCATGCTTTCCATGGAGCGCATGCATGTCGGTGGACTGACCCTCTTTCGCAATTTTATAATTCGCCGCGCGTTCAGAATCTATCCGCTGAGTGTTTGCTGCGTCCTCTGTGTAATTGCTTTTCGTATTCCTTTCATGCCCCTTGAGACCTACCAGTGGCCGGGCTGGGGGCGCGTCGTTTCCAACCTGCTGCTGATACAGAATGTTACCGGCGTTAAAAGCGTTATGGGACCTCTGTGGTCATTGCCTTGGGAAGTGCAAATGTACCTCGTGCTTCCGTTTCTGTTTCTTGCTTGGCGTCATCGGCCATGGAAAACGCTCATCACCGTGTGGTCCGGTACCTGTGCCGCAGTCTGCATTGGGGCCTTGCTAGGCAGCCGTGTCACTCACGTCCTGATTTATTTCCCGTGCTTTCTTGGCGGCATGCTGGCCTTGACGCTTGCACGCGAGAAAATACATCTGAGAATTCCCGCCTATCTTTGGCCTGTCATGATCTGCGTCGAATGCTCCGTCTTCGCCTACTTCAATCACTTGGCCTGGGCGAGGAAAGTCATCTACCCGGAGTGGATCCTTTGTGGGGCGCTTGGCTTGTTCATTCCTCTCTTCAAAGAGATCTCCTCCACAGGTGTCGTGGCTAAGGCCGCAGCGCAAATTGCCAAATACTCCTATGGCATCTATCTGGTTCACGTTCCAGCATTATGGCTTTCGCTGATTGTATTGAGAAATATATCGCTCGCGTGGCGCCTGGTCTGCCTGACCATTTTGACCGTCAGCCTCCCTGTGCTCGTCTATCATCTGATCGAGAATCCACTCATCCAGGTCGGAAAACGCTTAACCCACTTTCGCGAGCCGGCACGAACATTTTCATTTCTTCGCATCCAGCCGTCGGCCGCGGGTTCTTCTGATACTTCGGCACGGTAGTTCTGAACACAGTTTTTTCATTTGAGAGCGATGTCGAGCTTCATTTTGTTTTAGACTGAGCCACAAATTCGTTCAACAAAGCCTGAAAATCCTCCTCGCCAAATCGCGACCAAGAGCGGCGCTCCAAATACACAAGTACACCCGTTGCCGCATGTGGCGTCACGCAGGGCTACGTCTCCAGCTTTAGTTCGACCTCGTTAGCGAGTGCCATGTCTAGCATGCCAATTATGCGGTCGTACGATTTTGTTTGATTGAACGGTTGAACCAAGACGCTTTGTCTACATTTCGATTTTCCATAACTCTCCTTATTGGCATTACGCCGTCTACGAAGACCCATTGGCTACATCACGCCGAAGGACATGCTCGCCGGGCATCAGCAGGAGATTCACGCCGAGCGGGATCGGAAGTTGGAGGCGGCGAGGGAACAGTGGAAGAATCGCCGCCAGCTGGCCGCGTGACGGATGAAACGGATTACTTCCGGTTTGCCGACATCCATGATAAGTCCGTGTCAAGAGGCCAAAAGCTCTCCCGACGCGCTTCGGAGAAGCGCGTGCATAAGATTCTTAGGTGCTTCAGCT
>Ga0182024_10004789_pt1 | contig 30791 bp, 25 predicted proteins | sample P32metaG_FD_120480 | JGI IMG/M metagenome (GOLD analysis project Ga0182024, IMG submission 120480) | Permafrost microbial communities from Stordalen Mire, Sweden - P3-2 metaG (Illumina Assembly) | ecosystem: Environmental > Terrestrial > Soil > Wetlands > Permafrost | place: Sweden: Stordalen... | reverse complement strand
TCGTTCACACTGGAACAGCTTTTCTATCTCTCTGCAACGGCAAGTCTTGTTCCGAAATGGATTCCGCCTGGACAAATGTTCTGGGCGATGGCCACCACAGCCGCGTTTGCTCTTGCCGCTATCGCTCTACTCACGGGGATCATGGCCCGGCTCGCGGCTCGATTGACCACGGCGATGATCCTGGGTTTCCTGTTGCTGACATGGCTGCCGGCGCTCTTTGCCGCGCCCCATAGTTTTCAGAACTGGTCCGAAAGTACGGAGACTCTCGCGATCGCCGCGTCGGTGTGGATTGTCGCGGACTTTCTCGGCCATCGTCGCTCAGCAGAGTCTGCACCCGCGAGTCTGGGTTAATGACATTCGCTCTCTGGGTCATCGGCGTTAAGATGTATTTTCGTCAAATCATCGGGTGAATCCGGGTTAAACGCTTTTGCCTGAGGCTGGGTTGCGGCGACGCGGTCGCTGTCTCTAACGACAAGAACAAAAGCCGGGCAAGAGGTCGCAGGCTGGGCTCGCCGACCGGGATGGCTGCATGAAACAATACCTCTGTTGGCCAATCAGGCGGAACAGGGGTATTTCTTTTGCTGCGATCTGCGTTTATTGCACTCTCTCGAAACAAGGGCCTGCGGGCATTCTCTGAGCAGTCCACCATAGGGCGGAAGATGTCGGGCCGGTTCGTCGCCGGGATGTCTGTGGAAGATGCGTTGGGCGCCTGTGAGCGAGTGAACCGTGAAGGCATTGCGGTGAGCCTGGATTCGCTGGGCGAGAGCGTAACAACTGAAGCGGAGGCGCGGCAGTCGGCGGCGATCTATCACGAGCTTCTTGACGCTATCGAAGAGCGGGGGCTCAACGCGAATGTCAGCGTGAAGCTGTCGCAGGTGGGGATGGACTTCGACCCGGCACTGGCCGAGCGGATCGTCGGCGAGATGGTGGAGCATGCGGCGGCGGTGCACTCGTTCGTGCGCATCGATATGGAAGGCTCGCCGTACACCGAAGCGACGATTGCCATGACCGAACGGCTGGCGACGCGTTTTCCGGGAAGCGTGGGGACGGTGCTGCAGGCCTATCTCTTTCGGACGGAGAGGGACACGGAGCGGCTGCTGGAGCAGGGAATTCGCATTCGGCTTTGCAAGGGAGCATATAAGGAAGGACCGGAGATTGCGTATCCGGCGAAGGCCGATGTGGACGCGAATTACGTCAAGCTGATGAAGCGGATGGCTTCGTTTGCGAAGGACGGGAAGGGCGTCTTCTGTGGAATTGCCACGCACGATGAGACGATCGTGGAAGCTATGCGTGCATTTGTGCGCGAGAACAAGATAGACAAGGGTGCGTTCGAATTTCAAATGCTGTATGGCGTCAGGCGTGATCTGCAGCGGCGGTTGGCGGCGGAGGGTTTCGGCGTGCGTGTCTATATTCCATTTGGGCCGGAGTGGTATCCCTACTTCATGCGTCGACTGGCCGAGCGGCCGGCGAATGTTTTGTTTCTCGCGAAGAACTTCTTCAAGAACTAGAGTGGTCTGGCTGGCGCAGGCATGAATTGCGCCCTATACCCCGAATAGAATTTAGTACGCTGGCCGGAGGCTGGCATCGCCATGACTACACGTGATCTCGCGCCCAATGTTCCTGGACTTTGTACCAGCAGCCGCACCCTCACTCGCATCGCGGCACTTGTTGGCAACACGCCGATGATCGAGGTCTGCTATTCGTACCGGGGAGAGTCACGCAGAATCTTCGCGAAGTGCGAGCAGACGAATCTCACGGGAAGCATCAAGGACCGCATGGCGTTGACCATTCTTGAGGCAGGCCTGCGAGACGACGCGATCCGCCCCGGCGACACGATCGTCGAGGTCAGTAGTGGAAACACGGGAATCGCCTTCGCGGCACTGGGCGCCGCGCTCGGTCACAAGGTCATCATCTTCATGCCGGACTGGATGAGCCGCGAACGCCTGGATATTATTCGCAGCTATGGCGCGGAGGTCGTCCTGGTGAGCCGCGAACAGGGCGGGTTTCTAGGCGCACTCAAACTTGCCGATGAACTCGCCGCGACACGAGATGACATCTTCCTTCCCATGCAGTTCGCCAATGCCGCCAACGTTGAAGCGCACTGCAAAGGGACAGGGCCGGAGATCGTTGCGCAGCTTGCCGCGATCGGCCTCGTCCCGCATGCGTTCACCGCTGGCGTGGGTACAGGTGGCACGGTCATGGGCGTCGGGCAGCACCTCCGTTCCATCGACCCCACGATCAAGATCTACCCGGTCGAGCCGGCCGAGTCCCCGATATTGAGCGCAGGTTGCAAGGTGGGGAATCATCGCATCCAGGGCATCTCCGACGAGTTTGTCCCCGCGATCGTGGATCTCACACAACTGGACCCTCCCATCGCCATCTCTGACGGCGATTCGATTTTGATGGCGCAGAAGCTGGCCGCAACACTTGGCCTCGCCGTCGGCATCTCCTCCGGGTGTAATTTTCTCGCCGCACTCACGGTCCAAAACCTGCTCGGATATGATGCGATTTCCGTCACGGTTTTCTGCGACGACAACAAGAAGTATCTCAGTACCGGCCTGTTGAAAGAGGAGCCCCTGCTCCCTCACTATCTGAGCCCGGACGTGGTGCTTGAAAACTTTCGCGTACTTCCACCTGCCTTCGGTCGATGAAGCCTCCACGACGGGCTGAGTTTGCGGTGGTGACCCCCTCCCCCCCGGGGGGTACTATGGTGTAAGCCTATTTCTTTGCAATAACATACCAAATATAGTATCGCTAAAATATTCTAAACAAATGGGTTACAGGCAAATATTAGGGAACAAAGGAGATATCGTCCTACTGTCTGGCGATCTCGATGTTCCTTGTGAAATGTCTATAGTTCTATTTTAGCGTATGGGGCGGAACTCAATGGACATCGTCTATTTGGTTTAGGTTCAAGGGTTTAGGCGATTTGGGGGCTTGACATGCGTTTTTGCTGAGCAAATTGCAGAAAGAAAAGACAAAGGGGTAGGCTAGGCTGCCGACGCGCCTCCGGCCCTGGTATTTTCCGGACCTTGCAAAAGCATAGCGACGGCGTACAGCAAGCAACGACGAAATACGGGGGTCTCTCCGCTGCGGCGGCAAAAGCGCCGCCTTCGGTCGAGATGACGCGGGGTTTGTGGTGGGTTGAGGAGAACAGGCAACAACAAAAGAGTTTCTGGACAGGTTCTAAGGCTTCCTTAAGTTGAGCTGTTAATATTTGGACGTGGTCACTCGACGAGATCTTTTGCGGCTCACTGGTATATCGGCTGCTTCTGCTGCGCTGCCCGCAAATCTCCATGCGCTCGCGGATGCCGATTATGCTCTCGATATAGCTCCTTATTCCCTTGAGGTCTCGCCGCGCAGAATCGTCAAGACAATTGCGTATAACCAGCAGGTGCCTGGCCCGCTATTGCGCTTCAAAGAGGGGCGGCCAGTTACGATTGACGTCACCAATCGCTCTGGTACTGATGAAATTGTGCACTGGCACGGACTCTTTTTGCCGTCCGATGTAGATGGAGCAATGGAAGAGGGCACGCCGCACATTCCGCCGTCGGGCAAAGCGCGTTACACGTTTACGCCGCGCCCTTCAGGCTTCCGCTGGTATCACACCCATACGTTTGCCGGTCATGATCTGAAGAAGGGCCAGTACACCGGCCAACATGGCTTTCTCTTCATTGAGCCGCGCGAGAATCCAGCGCGCTATGACCAGGAGTTTTTTCTTGCGCTGCATGATTGGAATGGTGAGTTGATTGGCAACGCAGACGGCTCGATGGATCCGACCTACGAAGTTTCAACCATCAATGGCTGCACATTAGGTTTTGGCGAGCCGCTCCGCGTGAAGGCCGGCCAGCAGGTTCTTCTGCACATCGTCAACACCAGCGCCACGGATCCGCACTGGATCGCTCTTGCTGGACATCAGTTCCGCGTCATCGCGCTCGATGGCAACCCAGTACCGCAGCCGAAGCTTGTCCCCATGGTTCGGCTGTCGCCTGCCGAGCGGGTCTGCGCCATCGTCGAGATGAACAACCCCGGAGTCTGGGTGATGGGCGAGGTTCGCAAGCACGTCATGGCAGCAGGAATGGGCATTGTCGTCGAGTACGCGGACCGCAGCGGCAAGCCGCAATGGCAGCAGCCCGACAGCTTATCCTGGAATTACCTCCTATTTGCCGCGGGCGGTCCCGCGCTTCTCCCTGCCTCCGCAGCCATCGAGGTTCCGCTCGTCTTCGAGTCGAAGTTCGCCGGACATGGTGCGATGGATCGATGGATGATCAATGGCAAGTCTTACCCCAATACAGAGACCGTCGCGCTCACCCGCGGCCAGCGCTATCGGCTGCTCTTCAAGAACCACAGCACGGAGGATCATCCCGTTCATCTGCATCGACACACGTTTGAACTGCGTCGCTTCTCGGGTCAGCCTGATACTCACGGTATTCTTAAAGACACTGTGCTCGTCGCTGCCGGCTCGCAAGTCGATGTTGAATTCACCGCGGATAATCCCGGCATGACACTCTTTCACTGCCATCAGCAGAACCACATGGACCTGGGCTTCATGATGCTCTTTCGTTATGCATAACCGCCTACCAAAATCGTTGTCGGGCGCTCTATGTTCTCCGCTGGCGCATCTCTTCACCTGCATCGCCATCGTATGGCTGCTCTGGGGAACCGGGGCCTTCGCGCAGGGCAACTATGAGATCCAGGTGTATGGCGCAGACACGGTCGCTCCGAAGAGCACGATGCTCGAGCTGCACTCAAACTTCACTCCCGAGGGACAGCGGTACACCATTGATGGTGTCTACCCGACCAATCATCAAGAGCATGAAACGATTGAGATCACGCAGGGTATCAACGACTGGTCTGAGGTTGGCTTCTACATCTTCACCAGCGAACAGAACGGCCACGGAGTGCAGTGGGTAGGGGATCACATCCGTCCGCGCGTGCGCGTGCCCGACTCGTGGCGCTGGCCTGTCGGCGTTAGCCTATCTACGGAGATCGGCTATCAGCGTGCCGTGTATTCGCCCGATACCTGGACGTGGGAGATTCGTCCCATCGTCGACAAGGCTGTCGGGCGCTGGTACTTCGCGGTGAATCCTGCGCTGGAGCGAACGTGGCATGGTCCCGATGTCGCGCTCGGCATCGGTTTCTCTCCGGCGGCGAAAGTTAGCTACGACTTCACCAGGAAGATCAGCGGCGGTGTGGAATACTACGCCGACTACGGCAGGCTGGGACGATTCGACTCGCTGCATGATCAGCAGCAACAGATCTTCGCAGTGACTGACTTGAACGTTTCACCCAAGTGGGAGATCAACTTCGGCGTTGGTGTAGGACCCACCGCAGGTACGGACCATCTCATCGTCAAAGGGATTCTTGGCCGCCATTTTACCTGGGGAAAACAGTCTCCTGTGGAGTGAGCCGTCGCTGACGCATCACGAGTGTCGGCGCTCAGTTAGCCGATAGTAGATGACCGGTGTAACGATCAAGCTAAGGAATACAGATAGAAGAAGTCCGCCGATGACGGCGATGGCAAGCGGCTGCAACATCTGCGATCCCGCACCCAGGGCGAAGGCCAGTGGCAGCATGCCGCAAACGGCAGCGATGGCGGTCATCACGATGGGGCGAAGCCGGCGCTGAGCAGCATGCATCATGGCATCGCGGCCGCTTGCTCCGGCAGCACGAAACTTCTCATCCGCATCGAGCAGAAGGATGCCATTCTTCGCGACGATGCCGATAACCATGATGAGTCCCATAAAACTTGAGATGTTGAAGTTGGTTCCCGTGATCAGGAGCGCCAGTAAGACACCCGTGATCGATAGCACGGAGCTGACGAGAATAGCAATGGGAGCGGAGAAGTTACGAAATTCAGTGAGCAGGACGCCGAAGACGAGAGCAAGGGCCAGAAGCAGCACGCGGGCCAAGTCATGGAACGACTTTTGCTGCTCCTGATAGGTACCGCCATACTCTACGCGCACGGAAGCTGGCAGATTCATGCGTCCGACAGCAGTCTTTACGTCAGCCATCGCGCCGCCAAGGTTCGAGCCCTCGAGTCGTCCGCTGACCAGGACAACCTGCTCCAGGTTTTCGCGGCGAATTTCATTCTGCGGTGGAAGCTGAGTGACTTGTGCCATGGAGCCAAGCGTAGCCGTGTGCCCGGTGCTTGAATTGAAGACCGTGTTCTGGATGGCATCAAGCGATACGCGGTTCGATTCGGGGAGGCGCACCCGGATTGTGTAGGGGCGGCCGTTAATAATCAGAGGCTCGTTTGCCGGGAGACCGTCGAGAATAGAAGTAGCATCCTCAGCGACCTCGGCGGGTGTGAAGCCCAGGCGACCGGCGACCGCAGGGTCAATCTGGAAGTTTGTGGCAGGACCGCTGAGGGTGTTATCGACGCCGTTCTGCGTGTCGACAACACCGGGAATGCTGGCGATGGCCGCCTGCACTTTGGGACCAAGCTCGTGAAGCAGATTGCTGTCGTGAGAGAAGAGCTTGATCTGAATTGGCTCCGGAGAGTTGGAAAGGTCGCCGATGTTGTCCTGCAATACCTGGGTGAACTCTACATCCAGTTCGGGCTCCGTCACCTTCAATTGGTCCCGAACGTCCGCCATGACTTCATCGATCGAGCGTGACCGTTTGGTGTTCAAACGTACGGTGAAGTCGCCGTAGTTTGCCTCGGTGACGGCAGCAAGCCCAAGCTGCAGTCCGGTGCGGCGAGAGGTGATCTTGACCTCAGGCGTGTGCTGCAGGATCTTCTCGACGTGCTGCAGAATGCGGTCGGTCTCTGCGAGTGAGCTGCCTGCGGGCATGGTGTAGTCCAGGATGAAAGCACCTTCATCCATTTCGGGAAGAAGGTCGGAGCCGAGCGCGTTGTAGGCAAAATAACCGCCAATGACCAATACCAGGCAAGCGAGCGCGAGCGCCAGGGGACGGGTGAGAGCCCATGTAAGCACACGTCCGTGAGCATGGAGAACGCGTCGCATCATCGGGCCGTTTTCATCGTGCGGTGCGGCAGGCTTGCCGTCGCTCGCCTCGGTCGAGTTCTTCGCCCTGAGGAGCATCAGACTAAGCGCGGGCGTGAACGCGAGTGCAAGCAACAGAGACGTGAGTAGAGCCGCTGTCATTGTGATAGCCAGCGCACGGAAGAAGCTGCCGGTCACTCCAGTGACGGCGATGAGCGGCAGGAAGACCACAACCGGCGTGATCGTTGAACCGATGAGTGGAACAGTGATCTCGTGCAAAGCTTTCTTGACGGCATCGATGCGGGATTCGCCCGAGTCGCGATGAACGATGACATTTTCGACGACTACGATTGCGTCGTCAATGACGAGGCCGATAGCAGCGGCGAGGCCACCGAGGGTCATCAGGTTGAAGCTCTGTCCGATCAGCCAGAGAAAGAGAATCGTCACGGCGACGGTAACCGGGATGACGAGCCCGGCGATCAGCGAAGATCTCCAGTCGCGCAGAAAGAGAAACAGAATGATGCACGCAAGAACAAGGCCGATCAGGATGGCGTCGCGCACGCTGGCTATGCTTTCGCGAACCAGTTCAGACTGGTCGTAGAATGGGACAAGATGCACGCCACGGGGGAGCTTCGACTGCAACTCCGTTATCTTGTCCGCTACAGCATTCGCGACTGCGACGGTGTTGCTCGAGTCCTGACGAGTGATATTTAGCAGGACCGACGGCTTCCCGTTGGCCGTCACCATGGTGTAGACCGGCATGGTGGACGGACCCACGGTGGCTACGTCAGCGATGCGAATGGCAGCGCCGCCCGCAGTCGTCTTGATGACGAGGCTCCCAAGTTGTGATGCGTCGTGTGCCTGCGCTCCCACCAGAGCAAGGATAAGCTCGTGGTTGGCCTCATACAGACCGGGGGAATCGATGACGTTGGATGCCTGGACTGCATTGACAAGGTCGCCAATGGTCGCACCGGCAGTTTGGAGACGCGCCAGATTCGGGACGATATGAAACTCTGGGACCTGCCCGCCCTGCACAACCACCGTACGGACACCTTCGACACGATTGAGCGGTGGCTTCAGGTCGTACGTGGCGATCTCCCACAGCTGCGTCTGCGAGACCGTTTCGTTCCCGCGGTCGTCTGCGGTGAGCGCATAGCCAAGGATGGGAAAGGTAGCGAAGGTCAGGCGATTGGTGGTGATGTGTGCCGTTGCCGGGAGTTCCTGCTGCACCTTCGAGAGGGCCGCGTCCGCCAGTTGAAGCGTGCGGAACATGTCCACGTTCCAGTCGAAGAACAGACTGATCTCCGCCGAGCCTCGACTGGTCGTAGACCGCACCGTCAGCAGCCCGGGAACGCTGTTCAGCGCGTCTTCAATCGGTTTGGTGATGGTGACCTGCATCTGCTCCACGGGCATCACGCCGTTATCGACGCCGATCACTACACGCGGAAAATTGGTGTCCGGGAAGACGGAGATGGGTACCTGAAACGCAGCATAAACACCAGCGAGCACAAGAACGGCCAGAAAGAAAAAGATAGGCTTGGAAGCGCGAACGAGCCAGAATGCTTGTTCCGACGCAGGAGAAGCGCTCTGTGTGGGCGCAATCATTTCTTATCTTCCTTGTCACTCGCCTTATCATCCGCACCGTCCTCTGCGGGAGGCGGACCGATCTTCACTTTCGTTCCGTCATCGAGTGCGTAAGACCCTGTTGTGATGACATTGTCAGCAGTGGTAAGTCCTTCGATAATCTGCGCCGAGTCCGCCGTCTGGAGACCAAGGGTGACGGGACGTTTGCGAGCGGTGCCGTCCGCAGCGATAACCATCACGGACTTTGTCACGCCATCGTTCGCCGTCTGCACGGCAATGGCCGGGATGACCAGAGCATTGGCCACGCTACGTCCGGTGATGCTGGCATGCACGGGGGTCCCTGGCCTGAGTGCGCCCTTTGGGTTCTCAACGCGCAGCCAAACCTCGACGGTTGTGCTCCCCGGATCGAGCGCGGGGCTGATCAGCGAGACCTTCGCAGCCACCGGATCAGCGATGCCCGGCACTGTCAGGGTAGCAGCGGAGCCCAACGAAAGTTGCTGCGCCGCAACCTGCCCGATGTGGAGCTTTGCAATCAGTGCGGAGGTGTCCATTACGGTAATCACTGGCGTGCCCGCCGCAGCAGTCTCTCCCGCAAACAGTGGCCGGTCGGTCACGACGCCGTTGATTGGACTGTGAATCTCTGTGTAGCTTAGCTGAGCTTCTGCGCCAAGATATTTTCCCTTCGCGGAGGCCAGTTGTCCCTGCGCCGATTCCAAGGCGGCCTTGTGGCTGACCTGCTGCACTGATTCGAGGTGCTGCTTTGCAATGTCATAGGCGGCTTGCGACTGCACCAGCGTGGCCTTCGCCGTATCGAGATCGCGCCCCGGAATCGCGCCCTGGGCCAGCAGTTGCGTGCGACTGGTGACGATGCTCTGGTTCAGATCCAACGTCGCTTTAGCCTGCGCAAGATCCAATTGCGCCTTCGTGTAATCTTCTGGAACGGTTGCGCCAGTTGCGTTCTGAAAGCTGGCCTGTGCCGCAGTGTAGGAGCCCTTGTTATCGAGCGCGGCAGCTTGCAGGTCGTTATTTTCAAGCACCGCGAGAAGCTGACCTTCCTTCACGTGCGCGCCGCGTTGAACGAAGAACTTCTTCACTGGTGCTGTGACCTTGGGTGCGATCGCGACCTGAGCTAACGGCGCAAGCACGGCGTCCGCTGACAACTCTTCTACGATGCTCGCATGCGAGGGATGAACAGCTTGGACTATCACCTCCGGCGTCGGCGTCGCTTCCTTCTTGTTGCAGCCTGAGAAAAGAAGAGAGAGAGCACACAGAGGCACAATTGCGGTGTATCTTGCGGTGATTCGGAGTCGAGCCATAACTAAATCGTTCCTGTCAGTAGCTGGAGATTGGCGAGCGCGGTCTGGTAACGAACGATTCCATCCTCGTGAGCAAGCTCGATTGCGAGGAGGGAGTTTTGTGCATCGACAACTTCAAACACGGTGGCCTCTCCGGCGGTATATCGAAGGCGCGTGAGCCGGAGGCTCTCGGCAGCGGTCTGGACGCTGAGTTCGAGAGATTGGATCTGATCGTGAGCCACTACAGCCTCGGCGTAGGATTCGTCGAGTTGCGCAACAAGGCGACGCTGTGTGGCGCTCAACGTTGTACGGGCGGAGTCGCGAAGTATCTCGCTTTGCCGAATCCGGTGTGCGGTAGAAAACCAATCCCAAAGGGGAATGTCGATGGTCGCACTCGCCGAATAACCGAGGTTTTGAACGTTCTCCGGGCCACGCGTAGCGAACTGCTCAGCGTCGATACCGTATGTGAAGTTGAGACCAAGATCTGGTAAATACGCGGCTCGCGCAGCAGTGACATCGAGCGCACTGGCGCGGAGCGAGGCAAGCGCACTCTGCAACTCCGGATTGCGAAGGGTCGCGGCGGCTTCAACCTCAGCGCGTGTCGCAAGCGGTTGCGGGACGGTCGCAACAGTCAGCATATAGGGCGAGTGCGGATCGGGAAAGAGCAGCACCGCGAGTTCGAGCCGTGATTTCTGCGCCTGCAAAATCGCATCGGCGAGATCACGCTCGCGCTGTTGCTGTTGTAGCTGAGCTTTGACGACATCGGCATGCGCCGCTTCGCGTGCCGCCTCGCGCTGCTGTGTCAAAGTCGTGAAGCTGCTTGCTTCGTTGGCAGCCCGCTGCGCAACGTCAACTTTTCTGTCTGCCGCAAGCGATCCGTAAAAAAGGCCAACCACCGTAGCCACGAGACCTCGTCGTGCGATCTCAAGCTCGGCCGTGGCGATGGCGGCAGCCGCGGAGGCACGGGAGACGGCGGTGATCTGGTTCAGGCCAATCGTCTCTGTAACGACGCCCTGGCTGGCGTACTCGTGAACGGCGTTGTTTGCGATGAACCGCGGCGCCGAAGTCGTGCCATTGAGGGCAGGATGGTCGGTTGATCCATTGCTGGTCGAACCGTTTGGCTGCGTATAGACGTACTGATTGTGATAGACAGCGCTGGGCAGAAGCGCAGAGCGGGCGATCGAAACATCGAGCGCACTGACCCGGTTGGCCGCGACAGCCGCCGCGAAGCCGGGTTCGTTCGCGCGCGCGCGACTGATCGCTTCATCCAAGCTGATTGTGGTTGAGGCAGCCGGCGCCGCGGACGCCTGCTGTGCATGTAACACAGCAGGTGTCACGCGGGCTAAGCACACTGCCAAGAGAAGAGAGAATAATTTCATTCTGGCTTACCTTATTCGCGTCCTACAACCAGCACCGTGAAACTGCCTGGGACGACAGCAGGGCGTGGCCGCGGGTTCTCCGCAGTGGCTGCGGGGCGTGGTCCAAGCTCAGCCGTAACCAGATAGATCCGATCCGTGGCGGAGTCGAAGGCCATCGTGCGGGCACCGCGCTGCGTGGCCAGATCCTGCAGTACAGGATAGTTGGCTCCTTTCGCGTCGACCACAGTCAGTGTGCCGTCGCCGTTAGAGGAGAATGCCAGCTTGTGTTTGGCATCGTAACCAGCCGCATCCGGCGAGTCGCCGATTGTGGGATTGGCCAGGGTCTTTCCTGTGTTCGCATCGACAACGGCCATCTTCTTTCCGTCACAGACCGAGAAGATTCGCCGTCCTGCTGTGTCGATGGCCATGCCGGAAGGAGAGTCGCAGTTACTCAGCGGCCAGGAGGCGGTTATCTTCTTCTCCGCCGCGTCGAGCCGAACGATCTCGTTCTTGTCCTCGATGTTGTCGAACACGACGCCCTTGCCGTCCGCCTGGGGAAACTCCGGTTTTCCGGGTAGGGCAATCGTAGCGATCACCTTGCGCTCTGCGGTATCGATCACAGAGACATTGTGGCTCCGGCCATTGAAGGCCCACACCGTCTTGGTCACTGGCTCAAAGGCAATGCCATCCGGGTTGGTTCCGGCGGGAATCGTGGCTACGGTCTGCAGGCTGGCGCGGTCGAACACGACCACCGCGTTTGCTCCGCCATCGCTGATGTAGCCAAACTTTCCGGCATCGTCCAGCGCTACCCCATGAAGACCTTTCATCCCTGCAATACTACCGACGACCTTCCCTGATCTCGTATCCAACACCTCCAGTCGCGTTCCATGTGTGACGTAAAGGTGGTGCATTGGTGTATCGACGGTGAGGTAGTCCCAACCGCCTTCGCCGCCGATCGTCCATCGAGCCTGAATGCTGAAAGGCTTTTGTGCGAACGAAGTTGAGGGTGCCAGAAAGGCGAACGCAAGGGACGTGCCAAGCACCGTCCTCCCGAGATTGCAGCAAAAACTCTTCGACGTCATAGATCGCTCCAGTAAGAGGTTGTGGATTCATCTACCCACTCAGTCACTATGCCACTGTTACCTTAACCGAGACTGAAGACATTCGTGATTGTGGTGAAGATGAATCTATTTTAGGAAATCGCTAAGGTGTAAGTTCGATGCTTCTTCAGGCCCGACGGGGAAGTGGACAGTGACTGTTGTGCCTACATTCATGATGCTCGCAATCTGTATGTCGCCTTCAAACCTGGACACAATAGCTTTACAGATAGCAAGCCCAAGCCCTGTGCCTCCGGTCTCGCGGCTGCGCGACGGATCGCCGCGGTAAAACCGGTCGAAGACATGGGGCAGCGCCTCCGGTTCGATCCCTGTGCCACGGTCCTCCACACAGAGTTCCGCCGTCTGCCCATTTCTCCGAACTGTGGCGCGGACCTCTGAGCCCGCTGGACTGTGCTGCATCGCATTCAGGATAAGGTTCGAAAACAGCAATCGCAGTTCCTCCGGTTCGACTTTGACGACGACCTCTCCCGGCGAGGACACGACAAGGTGCAATTTTTTCACATTGGCCATTGCCTCAAACTGTTCCATCACGTGTCTTACGGAACGCGTCATGTCGGTCGCGTATAAACCTGCGTTTGACTCGAGTTCGGATTCCACCCGCGCCAAGGTGAGCATCCTGGCGACGATCTGTTCCATCCGTTCGCAATCCAGATAAGAACGTTCCAGGCCGGCCTCATATTCGTGTACGGTGCGACGCTTCATGCTGAGCAGCTGCAAGGATGACTTCACCACGGCAACCGACGTCTTCAGCTCGTGCGCCGCATCGCTGACGAATCGACGTTGCTGTGTAAATGAGTGCTGCAGCCCACGCAGGACGGTCTCAATCGTTTCCGCCAGCGGAGCAAGCTCTTTTGTCATGCGCGCTTTTTCCGGCGGAACGAAATTCCACGAATGGACCGACACTCCGGCAGCCTCCGCGGCAAGCTCTCGCAGCGGGGCCAGACCGCGATTCAAAAGCCAGAACATGAGCAACCCCGAGAATCCCAACAGCGCAAGACTTGTCAGTGCATAGAACGCCACCGTCGTCCACACCGCCATCCACACGCTCTCCGTCGGCGACCCATAGATTACCGTGACGCGACGCGGAATCCCTCCGCCTTTATCTCCGGGATCGACCATCCTCAATCCGGCAATCATTAGCACCCGATAGTGCTTTCCGTTGAGCCGAAGCTTAAAGAAACTGCCGTCCTTCACGCTATTGTGAGACGTATCCAAGCCCGACCAATTGAGAGATTGCCCCAACAGGCGTTTTTTCTCGTCGACGACCTCGTAGATATCGGTCGCTGGAAGGTTCACTTCGGTCCCGTCGAGCATCACGTTATCCGCTGCATCCTCCGCATCCTGCACGGCTCCTAGCAGTGAGTCGGCACGACCGCGCAGCATAATGTCGAACGAGCGAAAGTGAGTGTGCCTTTCATAGGCCACCGCCAATCCGGTGATCGAAGCCGCGGACACCAACTGCACGAGTAGCACAGCAATCACAAGCCTGCGTGTGAGCGAATACAATCTCATCGGCTTTTTCATTTGCTCACCAACAACCGGTATCCGCGGGCGCGCAGTGTCTCGATACTCGGCTGCCTGCTCGCGCCATCCAGCTTCTTCCTCAGGTTCGATACATGGGCCTCGATGACATTAGAGTGGTGCTCCCAGTTGTAATCGTACAGATGCTCGAGCAGCTCTCTCTTCGAGACGACAACACGCGGTCGATGCATCAAATACTCCAGAATGCGATACTCCGTCGGCGACAGCTCGATCCATTCATCGCCGCGCCTCACCGTCTGTTCCACGGTGTTTACTTCCAGATCTGAGATTCGCAAAGTCGGATTGGCACTTCCCTTGCCGCGGCGTATCAGAGCCTTCGCGCGAGCGATCAGCTCCCCAAGGTCGAATGGTTTGCTCAGGTAATCGTCCGCGCCTGCGTTCAGCAACTCCACGATGGAGCTATGCCCACCCTTCGCCGTCAGTATTAGTACCGAGGTCCGATCGCCGCGCCCCCGCAGCAACCTCAGTACGCTCAGCCCATCGACCTTCGGCAGCATCAGGTCCAGAATAATCAAGTCGTAGCAGAGATTGCCGGCGAGATCGAGCCCCATCTCTCCGTCCTCCGCGCAATCGACGGCGAGACCTGGGCCTTCGCGCAAAGCGGAGGCAATGTTTTGTGCCAGCCGTATCTCGTCTTCTACTAACAAAACCCGCATCGCATCGATACCATCACATCCAGCTTAAACTAGCCTGAAGGCAACACCGGGCGAGGATCCTTGATCGGTGTTGGCGAATCTTTATTCGATCTCGGCGATCAGCGAACGAAGACTTGTATTGGTTTCCCGATTTACCCAAAGCCTATGTCGCGCAGCGTTGACGATCGGTGCCGGCGCACCCGAAGATTCCATCAGGGCGATCTCTTTTGCGTCCGACTGAAGATTCAATTCATTTTCATGCAGCAGCTTTCTCAGTTGCGCGGCCGTTAGCTGTGACATCTTCCCTCCTTCCGCAAAAGCCTGTCACTACATAGGCATGATGAATCATAGTGCCTTGATCTCTCACAGAAAAGTAAAACTTGCTTGAGTAGAGAAGATCTGCCTGGGCGTGCATTCGGCGTAGGCGCCGCCGTCCGGTCAAATTATCCTATTGATACGGTACAGATGGTGCGCAAGGCGGAGGGTTCTGGTGACGGGCGAATGGACTGCGGAGCTTGAACACTGGATACAGGAGCAGGCCATGCAGGCCGGCTTCGATGCGGCTGGAATAGCGCCTGTGTCTGTCTCCGAGAGCGACGAAAGTCAATTGGAGGCGGAGCGCTTCTCCGCCTGGGTCGCGGCCGGCAGGGCAGGAGAGATGGAGTATCTGAAGCGGCGCGATGAGCAGGGCGTCCTCCTGCGCAGCGGTGTGCAGGTTGCGATGCCGTGGGCACGATCGGTGATCGTCTGTGCGCTCAACTACAACGCAAAGGGTCCGCGTTCCATCGAAGCCGCACCGAACGACGCAGGATGGATCGCAAAGTATGCCTGGAGCGGCCGCGATCCCGGCGCAGACTCTTCTGAGTTGATCCCCACCGACTATCACGACGAACTGCTGCACCGTCTGCGCAAGGTCGAGAGCGCGTTAAAGCAGCGACTCCCCTGCGAGGCCAGATGCTACGTCGACACTGGCCCTCTGGTCGAGCGCACAGCAGCGGCAAAGGCTGGAGTAGGCTGGATCGGGAAAAATACCTGTGTCATCAACCAGAGTCTCGGATCGTGGCTGCTCCTTGGCGTCATAGTTACCTCGCTCCCAGTGGCGGCAAACGCTGCGCTCAACCAAGCGGTGGACCGCTGCGGCAGTTGCACCCGTTGTATCGACGCGTGTCCAACCGACGCTCTGGTCGCTCCATACCAGATGGATGCTTCCCGCTGCATCGCCTATCTGACCATCGAGAAGAAAGGCGTCATCCCGCCAGAATTGCGCGAGCCGATCGGTCGTCAGGTCTTCGGCTGCGACATCTGCCAGGACGTTTGCCCATGGAACCGGCGCGCACCTATCGCCGAAAACCCAGGAATGATCGCGCGAGCCGAGCTGATCAATCCCCCGCTGGACTGGCTCGCGGACATGGACGGGACAGCGTTCAAGCGCTGGTTTCAGGGCTCTCCCGTGGAGCGGACCCGCCGCAAGCGCCTGCAACGAAACGTCGCCATAGCCATGGGCAACAGCAGAGAGAAAAGATTCCTGGCTCAACTCGAGCACTGGGCTGCGGGAGATGACCCGGTCCTCGCAGAGAGCGCGCAATGGGCAATCGACAGAATTCACCAGTTCGCCGGAGAGCATGAGCAAATTGGCTCGGCAAGCGCCTGACCTCGTGGCGAACAGGGCCCCTCTGCTAGCATCAAAATGTTGTGCGGAGGCATCCGGCGCCGCACCCCATTCCTATGCCACCCATTCCTCCCGACAAGACCGCGGCCCCTTGCACGCCGGAAGCCGCCGCAACCGAAGACGAACCGACCGGCGCAAACCTGGCGCCCAAGCCCCTCGCAGAGGTTAAGCCGGTTGTCGTGTCGTATGGCTTTGGCGCCCAGATCGTCGCGCTGGCCCGTTACATGGCACGAACCGAGGTTCACACCTACGCGTTCAGCGTTGCAGCCAATGTAATTCTTTCTCTGTTCCCGTTCATCGTTCTTCTGTTGACCATCAGCCGTCTCTTTCATTCGCACGCCCTGGAGTCGGTCATGGGCGACATGGTCAAGACGTTCCTGCCGGTGGGTCAGGACTTCGTGATGCGCAATATGCAACTGCTGGCCCACCCGCACAAGGGCACGCAGATCTTTTCCCTGGTGATGCTTCTCGTCACCTCGACAGGAGTCTTTCTCCCGTTGGAGGTGGCGCTGAACAGCGTGTGGGGAGTCAAGGAGAACCGGAACTATTTGCACAACCAGGCAGTGTCGCTGGGGCTGGCCTTTGCCGTCGGCGTGCTCGCCATGGCCTCGGCCGCTTCTTCCGCCTCGCAGCAGTCCATCCTCGCGTGGCTCTTCATGGGACATACGCAAAACCTGATCTTCAACTTCGTCTCCTTTGGCTTTCTTAAGCTTTGCGCCGGCCTCGCCAGCATCCTGCTCTTCTTTCTCATCTATTGGATTCTGCCGTACCGCAAGGTTCCGGCGCGCGCCGTTCTCCCAACGGCTATCATCATCGGATTGTTGTGGGAGGGCGCAAAGTATCTTTACATCAGGTCCCTCCCGTGGCTGGACTTTCAATCGGTGTATGGGCCGTTTTATATTTCGGTAGGGTTAATGATCTGGGCATTTCTGTCTGGTTTGCTGCTGCTGGCGGGGGCGCATTTTTCGGCTACGAGGTATACGTTGGGACTGGCCCGGCAGGCGGAACTGGAGGCGGCGAACAATGCAAAATCCGATTAGCCTGCTCCAGTCGCGGCTGCATGGACGGCTGCCGAAAGGGCTGGCTGGAGCGTCGCTCTGGCTCGCGGTTTGGTTCTGCCTGCTGTTTGCGTTGCGCCACCTTCCCGGCTGGTGGGGAACGTTCTTCCGTGTCCTCCAGGTAGTTGTAGGGCTGGCGCTGATCGCCGTCGGCATCCCGGCTCTATGGCAACTCGTGCGCAATCGAATGCTGTGGAGCCTGCGCAACAAGCTCGTCCTCACCTATCTGTTGATCGGGTTGGCGCCGGTGGTGCTCTTTGTCACGCTGGTGGTGATTACGGGTTACATTGCCGCCGGTCAGTTTGCCATCCACCTGGCCGATTCGCGGTTGCAGGCAGAGCTGACCCTGATGAGCGGGGAGAACCGGCATCGCGCCGATCAGGTGGAGCAGATGCTGGAAGGGCAGCTTCCACCGAACGCGGTCGAGGACACCGACCGGGCTGGCGTGCTTGATGTTCCGACCCTCAGGGTGCATCGCGATACCGAGGTCTTCGTCAACGGGGCCCCGCTAGCGTTGGGGAGGTCGGTACAGGGCAAAACTCCCCTCGGGCTGCCTCCGTGGGCCACCGAACTGTCAGGCGGGGTCTACCACGATCTGGTATCGGATGGTGGAGACCTGTACCTTGCCGCGATCCACCAGCAGCGGCTGAAGGATGGGCGGATGCTGAGCCTGGTCACAAGCCTGCCCGTGAATACCGCCGTGATGAATATGATCGGATCAGGCCTGGGCGTGGCCAGGCTGCAGCCGCAGAGCACCGAGGTCGCTTTGAGACAGGACAAGGCTGGCGCGAAGAAGTCCGCGTCTGCCGTAGTGCCGCCCAGCGTGGCAGAGAGGCCGTGGATCTCGGGTGGCACCGAGCCGCAGCCTGCGAATCTGGCCGACGTCAGGGTTGGTTTCACCTCGACCGTGCAGACGACTGACTGGGGCACGGGTGAGCGAGGTAACGTGCTCATCGCGGTCAACTCCCGGCCTTCGCTGCTCTACTACCAACTCTTTGGCGCGTCCCTCAGCGGCATTGTGACCAGCGTGATACGTATCGCGCTGGTCCTTCTGTGCCTGATCTTTGCGCTGATTGAGCTGTTGGCGCTGGTGATGGCGATACGGTTGAGCCGGACGATCACGGCCTCGGTCGCAGATTTGTATCAAGCGACGTTGCAGATCGACCGAGGCGAACTTGACCACCAGATCGTCGTAAAGCGCGACGATCAGCTTGCAGAGTTGAGCAAGTCCTTCAACAAGATGACAGGCTCGCTGAAGCGCCTGCTGGTGGAGCAGAAAGAGAAGGAGCGGCTGCAGAACGAGCTCTCCATCGCGCAGGAGGTGCAGGCGAATCTCTTTCCGCATCGTCTGCAAAACCTGGAAAAACTGGAGTTGCATGGTGTCTGCCGTCCGGCGCGCTCGGTCAGCGGCGACTACTACGACTTCCTCGTCTTTCATCGGGAAGCGCATGAGGGTCAGGCCTGCCGGGAGGAGACCGGGGTTGCGATTGCGCTGGGCGATATCAGCGGCAAGGGCATCTCGGCGGCCCTGCTGATGGCGACCTTGCACTCTGCCGTGCGCGCCTACCGGTTTGCCAGCGAGGAGCTGGTCTACAGCGAGTCCAGCGTGGCGGGTCTCACTGCTAGCCGGGAGGAGCGCGGCGGCGACGAGCTCTTTGAGTCGCCAGGGCGCATCCTTTCGCTGCTCAACCGGCACCTTTACCGCAGCACGCAGCCGGAGAAGTATGCGACGTTGTTTCTTGCCCACTACGACGCAGCCTCGGCCGTCCTGACCTATTCGAATGCGGGGCAACTGCCTCCGCTGGTGCTCAGCCGCGACGGCAGCATCACCAGGCTGGATAAGGGGGGCACCGTCGTCGGCCTGATGGACGGGATGCACTACGAAGAGGGCCGTCTGCAGATGCAGTCCGGGGACGTCCTGGTGTGTTACTCGGACGGCGTGACCGAGCCGGAGAACGACTTCGGCGAGTTCGGCGAGGAGCGCCTGATGGAGGTAGTCAGGCGCTACCGCGACCAGCCGCTGCACGAGATCTCGTCCCAGGTGATGCAGGCGCTCGATGCGTGGATCGGCGCCGAAGAGCAGCCGGACGACATTACGCTCGTGCTGGCGCGCCAAGCCTGAAAGAGCCATGTCCTGCCGGACGGCCCACTGCGCGTGGGGCGGGCGTTCGCACGCCTTTTTAACTTGTCTGGGCAGAATGGATTGCTTTGGCCCTCCCGTTGGTCGGGATGATCATTTTCCGACCAACGGGAGGACCACAAGAGATTGCCTCCGCGAGACAAGGTATACACGCCACGAAGTGGCTATTTCTGCTTGATGGCCTTCACCACGATTGCATTCGGCGAACTGCCCGCGGGGAGTATGGTGAACAGCGCTGGACCGGCATCCCCCTGGGTGCGGATGACGGCCACGTCCCCCGAATGAGCGTCGGTAGCCAGCAAAAGGTGCTCGTCCGCCGAGAAGGCAAGGACCTCGGGGGCGGAGCCCGTATGGACGCTGCCCACCAGCCTGCCGTCGTCGATGCTATACAGGCCTATAGAATCAGCGGCAAAGTTCGAAACCCAAAGCATGCTGTTATCCCCACTGACGATGCCGTACACCGGCTTGCTGCCGATCGCGAAGGTTGATCCAACTTCGTTCGTCGGGGTGGCGATCTCTGAGATAGTGTCTGAGTCGAAGTTGGAGACGAAGATTTCGCCGCCGTCCGGCTTCATGGCGAGATGAATGGGTGTCTTCCCCACGTCGAGCAGGGTCAGCATGCGGTCTGTCGTGAGCGACGGATTCTGCTTTGCCTCCCAGGAGCCTGGCGCCGCAGCGAGGCCGACCACCATTACCTGATGGCCGTCGGAGCAGGCGATGAAGGCCTTGGAGGAGTCAGGAAGGATCGCCGCGTCGGTAGCTCCGGGACAGTTGGAAAAGGCGGCTCGCAGATGGAGCGGAGGAGCGGGCCGGGCCGTGGGATCGGAGGGAACGATGTCGAAGATGGAGACGCTGCCGCTGAGGCCGTTGGTGACGACGAGAGTGCGGCCGTCGGGTGAGATGCGGACGAGGCCGGGCTGTTCGCCGGTTCCAGCTACGCCGATCTCACGGCGGCGATCAAGGTCGAGGATGCTGACGGTGTTGGAGCCGGAGTTGGCGACGTAGGCGCGGTGGCCGGTGGCGTCGACGGCGATGGAGCGGGGCAGGCGATGGACGGCGATGGTGGCGACTACACGGTTTGACTCGGCGTCGATGACCGAGACGGAGCCGGATTGCGTATTGACGACGTAGACCTCGTTGCGGACGGGGTTCACGGCCAGCGCGGAAGGCTGGGTGCCGACCTGAAGGGTGTGATCCTGACGAAGATAGACCAGGTCGAGCACCGTGACGGTGTTGGAGACACCGTTGCTGATGTAGGCATATTCGCGGTAGCCATTGGGAACGTCGGGGAATCGGTTGCGGTGGCAGCCCGAGGTGGCCAGCAGAAGCAGGAACGAAGAGGCCGCGAGGGATCGTGAAAGCAAGGGGAAGCGGTGGGGTGTCAGCACTGCTCTCACTCTATGGCGCGGCTTGACCGTGGGCAAGGGGCTCGCAGTGCGACCGAATGCTGGAAGCTGTCGCGTTGTGTGCCATCCCTTGGTTGCCATCGTTGGTTCTGTCCGATCTTGCGTTACTGCTTCCACCGTATTCTCCTGCTGGTTACGCCGCATAGACACCCCCCTCCCCCCGGGGGTATCTTGCGCGTAAAATACTTGTTTTCTAGAGCTTGGCGGGGGTCACTGTCTGCAAAATACAGATTGCAAAAGGGTTACCTGCAAAATATAGATTGTAAACGAGTTAGGCTGCTGCACGGAACCCAACGCGCCGTATGTTCGATGAAGCCTGCTCTATGCTCTATATCCAGTATAGAGGTTTGAGTGGAACTCATAGGACACGCGGATGTGCTGGATTGGCGAGGGGTTTCGATGGTTTGGGGCTTGACAGGTTTTTTGGGGGAGCGGTTGGCGAAGTAACAGCGGGTTTCTCCACTACGGCGGCACGTGCGCCGCCTCCGGTCGAAATGACGGCGTTTGGATGTGGGGAGGAGAGCGGTTCGCGCTTCGCACGAATGCCCACCTTAGGCGCAAAATGCGCGCCGAAGATGGGGCACCCGGCTGGTTGCAGCGACGGGATAGCCGTGGTGCCTTTGAGCAAAATGCGGCACTAACGGCGGGGGGCCCTGGTGCGGTGCCATTGCCAGGCTACGCGGGCGAGGTAGCCTGCTTGAATGACCAGGACCGTGGCGTAGGCGGAGAGGAGATGCCTGTTCTCCATGGTGCTCATGTTGAAGAAGGAATGCCAGGTCATTGGGGGATCTCCAGAGAGGCTTCGATGGCTTGCAGGGCGGCGTCCTGGTCGGCGATCTGACGGCGGCGCTCGAGGGCGAAGCGGAAGAGCAGGATGAAGATTCCCCAGATGCCCCAGCCGATGATGTTCCAGACGAAGGCGGGGAGCATGGATTTGTCCATGCCGGCGTCAGGGCCACCGAAGAAGACGGGAGCAGGGTGCTGGGTGCGCCACCAGCGGATGGACATGTAGACGATGGGGACATCGACGGCGGCGAAGACGGAGAGGACCGCGGCGAGGGTTTGGGTCTGGCCGGTGGAGGAGAAGCGTCGCAGCATAAGGTAGCTGACGTAGAGGAGCCAGAGGAGGAGCAGGCTGGTGAGGCGCGCGTCCCATGCCCACCAGATGCCCCAGGCTGCGCGTCCCCAGATGGAGCCGGTGATGAGGGTGATGCTGGTGTAGACGACGGCGACCTCCGCGGAGGCGAGGGCGAAGGCGTCGGCGGTGAGGGCTTTGAGGGGATCGCGATTGCGCCAGTAGAGATAGGCGAGTGACGCGGCGAAGTTGAGATAGGGGAAGAGAAGGCTCCACATCGCGATGGGGACGTGGTAGTAGAAGATGCGTCCGACGTCGCCCTGCGCTGCATCGCTGGGGACGAGGAAGATGGCCTCGCGGAAGCCAACGACGAGGACCGCGACGGCGATGGCGAACCAGAGCCAGGCCAGATTGCGGAGGGTGGGGCTGCGCTGCTCCATGGGATTTATTTTATCGCGAATGGGGCTATTCGGCATCTCGCTGTGCGGCGTTCGCTACTCGGCGTTTGCTACTCGGCGTTCAAGACGGTTTCGAAGAGGAGGATGCAGATGGTCGTGAAGATGATGTCGTAGCCGGCGAGTTGCTTGATCCAGGTATTGATCTGTATCGGGTCGAGATCGCCGGTGAGGACGCCGGTGGTGGCTTGCACCATCGCGAGGAGCGCCGGCAGCGAGATGGGGAGGAGGAGCAGCGGGAGGAGGAGCTCGCGGTTGCGAGCCCGGAGGCCGAGAGCGGCGAAGAAGGTTCCGTTGACGACCAGCGCCCAGGTGCCGAGGGGGAGGATGACGGCGAGGAGCCAGATGTTTCCCAGGGCCTGGAGGTTGAAGAAGACGATGAAGATGGGGGCGAGGATGGCTTCGACCACGAGAACAAAGAGCATGTTGGCGATGGCTTTGCCGAGGAAGAGGGCAGAGGCGGGCGAGGGGGCCATGCGCTGGGCTTCGAGGACCTGGTTGCGCAGCTCGCGGGCCCAGGATTGGTTGAGCGCGGTGATGGAGGCGAAGAGGAGCGCGACCCAGAGGATGCCGCCGGAGATCTGGCGGGTGGTGGTGGGGTAGCCGGTGGGGTCGAACGCGAGGCCGAAGACGACGACGACGAGGAGCGCGAAGAAGAGCATGCCGTTGATGGCGTCGCGGGAGCGCCACTCGAGGCGGAGATCCTTGCGGAGGTGGTTGAGGACGTGGCTGGCGTATTGGAGAAGGGGCTTCATGCCGGGCCTCTGGTGGGGTCTTTGGTCAGGTCGGCAAGGGTGGCGTTGGCGGCGCGGAGGTAGTCGGCGGGGGAGAGGAGGAGTTGCAGGCCGCGCTGGCCGGCGGAGATGGAGATTTGGTCGAAGAGCTCGATGGTCTCGTCGGCGTAGGCGGGGAAGGATTTTTTTGCGCCCATGACGGTGACTCCGCCACGGATGTAGCCGGTGAGGGGTTCGACTTCTTTGAGGGAGGCTAGCTCGGCTTTTTTTGCTCCGGCGGCCTGGGCTAGTTTTTTCAGGTCGAGTTCAGCGTCGCCTGGGATTACGGCGAAAAGATGCTCGCCGGTGTTGGTTTGGGCGAGGAGGGTCTTGAAGACCTGCTCCGCGGGTAGGCCTATCTTGCGGGCTACTGAGATGGCGGTGAGGTCTTCGGGATCGACCTCGTAGGGGAGTAGCTCGTAGGGGATGTTGAGCGTGTCGAGGAGGCGGGCGGCGTTGGTTTTCGTTGGGGCTGCCGGCTTCACGCTGTGGCCTCGGGTTTCACTGCCTCTGCGAGGATTTGGCCGTTGCGGAGGGTCAGGGTGCGGTCGGCGATGGGTTCGGCTAGCTTGGCGAGGTGGGTGGTGAGGAGGATGGTGCGGCTGCCACCGCCTGCTACGGGCCAGGTGCGGAAGTCGGCGAGGAGCTCGACCATGTGCTGGGAGGAGGCGGCGTCGAGATTGGAGAAGGGCTCGTCGAGGAGGAGGAGCTCGGGGTCGGTCTGGAGGACGCGGGCGAGCGAAGTGCGCTGGCGCATGCCCTGGGAGTATTGGCCGACAGGGCGGGTGAGGGTGGGGTCGAGGCCGACGGCGCGGAGGGCCATCTCGGGGCTGCCGACGCAGGCACAGCCGTCGCCGCGATGGAGCCCGGCGAAGTAGTTGAGGTTCTCCATGGCGGTGAGCTCGTCGTAGAGCATGGGGGAGTGGCTCATGTAGGCCATGCGGTGGCGCTGCTGGTGCGGGGTGGATTGCGCGAAGACGGTGACTTCGCCGCGGGTGGGCGTGATGAGGCCGGCGACGACGCGCAGGAGAGTGGATTTGCCGGCGCCGTTTTCGCCGAGGATGACGGTGCAGGTGCCGGAGGGGAAGGTGGTGGAGATGTTTCGGAGGGCGGCGAAGGTTCCGTAGATCTTCGATACCGAGTGCAGGGAGACTGCATCGAGTTGCGCGGCCGTGGCGGCGGCAGGGGGACTGGCTGAGGTCGGCATGATTTGCCTAGCGGGCGGAGGGCAGGGCAGTCGCCGTGGTGGACGGGGTTGCCGCCGGGGCCGCTGGGGCGTATTTGGAGGCGCACTTGGCCTGGAGCTGGGTGGCGTGGAAGATGCCGTCGTGGCCGTAGGTGCCTACGGCGAGGGCCTGGGCGTCGTCCTTGAAGGTGTCGGGTGGGGGCTCGATGCCTTTGTAGCTTACATCGAGTTTGCGGCCTTGCTCGAGGAGGGAGAAATCGACGTAGGTGCCGACGCGATGGATGCTGCCGGGAGCCACGTTTCCGGCGACGCGAAGGTGGCGGACGTAGGCCTTGTTGCCCATGGCGTGGAGCTCGCCGATGGTGACGTAGTAGCTCTTGTTGTCGCGGACGCCGGTGAGGGCGAGGTAGGCGACGGTGGCGAGAATGACCACGGCGGCTAGGATGATCTTGATCGGGCTCTTCTGGTCTGGGTTTGGCATGGGTGTTCGTCTTTCAGTTTATCCCACGGCAATAGCGTCAGCAATCCTCAGCCTGGCATGCACTGGGTCATGAGGCGAGGGCGTACTTTGCTGGTCTTCTGGCGCGGCTGCGGTGGAAGAAGAAATAGATGATGACGCTGACCGCGGCGGCGTAGGCGCACCATACGGAGGTGAAGGCGAATCTCCTGATCTCCATGACGACGAGCAGGCCGGCGAGGTTGAGCCATGCGAGCGTGACGAGATCGCGGAAACCTGAGAAGAAGAGAGAGCCGCAGGTCGCGATCACGTAGAGCACGGCGATTAGCGTGGTCACGGTCATCGGGTTCCAATAGACGATGCTGTTCTGTTGCACATAGATCTGGAGGGGATAGGCGGCCAGTCCCCACAGGATGTAGAGGCCGAGGGCGGCGCCGAGGATAGAGAAGGGAAGCATGCGCCTTCTGCGGGCGGGCGTGGGTTCGAGAAGAAGCACGCTGAGCGGCAGCAGAAACGGAAGCAGAGCCTGGGCGTACAGGACGTAGGCCGCTCCGGCGTTGTGGGTGACCGGGGGCGAGAGCTTGTGATCGAGGCCGAGCCAGACGAAGCCCTCGATGAACTGGTGCAGCGCGAAGAGGCAGGGCAAGGAGGCGAAGAGCAGCTCGCGACGATGCTTGACTTCGGTGATGGTTGCGACGCCGATGGCGCCGAGGACGGTGCTGCCGACGAAGTTGGCTGTTGCTGAAAAGCACAAAGCGATCACCCTGCCCGAATGAGGCAATCATACGTTACGGCCGTTGGCATCGCTGCTGGGTAGTGTGGCGAAAAAAAGGAGACCTCGTGTTTCGAGGTCTCCGCCGCATTTGTAACTTTTTGGGTTGCTGATTGCGTGATGAGGTTAGCGGTTGGTTGCGTAGGCGGCAGTGGGTTCGGCTGCGGTGTTGACGCTGTCGGAGATGGTGCTGAGGAGTTCGTCGGCCTTCTTTTCCTGATCGAGGATGCTTTCGAGGGTGTCGGCTGCGTCGCCCTTGCCGAGCAGTTCGGCCCAGCTGCGGAGGGTGCCGTAGACGGCGATCTCGTGATGCTCGACCTGCTGGGCTGCGGCGATGAGGGTGATGTCGCGGATGCTGGGGTCGCCGGCGTCCTTGATGCCGTCTTCGGCTTCGGTGACGAGTGCGGAGATGACTTTACAGGCACTGGTGTCGGTTTCGCCGATTTCGGCGCGGAGGAGGCTTTCGACCTTGGTGACGTGACCTTTGGTCTGTTCGAGGTGGTTCCGGAAGGCGGTGGCGAGTTGCGGATCGGTGGATTTTTCGATCATGGTGGGGAGGGCCTTGGTGATCTTCTGCTCCATGTCGAGGGCCTTCTTGAGGTTGGTGATGTAGAGGGTGCGGAGGTCTTCGATGTTGTCTGAAAATAACTTCATAGGTCGTGCTCCTTTGAAAATCTGCGAGGTTCCGCTTCGGCGCAGATTGAGCCGTGTGGGTTGCTGGATGTCGGTGAGAGCGGCGAACGTTCAAGCCGGGGTGCTCACGGGTCGGGCTTCGTTCTGCTGGGTTGGATGCAGTGGCTAGAATCGGGTTGGCTGAGGATTGTGTTTGACGGTTCACACCGATTTTGCATCGAGGAGCGATTTTCGAACAGACAACAACAAGAAGATCCCTGCGGGATGACCAACAAACGGACAGGCAAGGCAACGGCAAACAGCGGGTTTCTCCACTGCGGCGGCATAGTGCGCCGCCTGCGGTCGAAATGACGGTTGTTTTGTGGTTCAAAGAGAGAACAACAGCAACAGCAGATCCCTGAGAACAACGGCAACAGTAGATCCCTGAGAACAACGGCAACAGTAGATCCCCATCTATGGGATGACAAACAAGGGGACAAACAAAAAGTCAAACAAAAGGTAGATACCAGCAGAATGGGAGAGACTTCGGCCTTGCGTCGTATACTTACTCGATAACGCGGCAACAGAGGCAGGGACATTATGAGCGAACAGGGAAACGGAACGGCTTCGAAGATAAATGGCAATGCTGCGCAGGAGATTGGCAGTGGGCACTCGAACGGCAATGGATACAAGGTGCCGACGGGGCGGGCGGAGTGGATCGTCAAGCGGAAGGCTGAGGCGGAGCGGACCGGCGATACGAATATGTCGCAGATGCACTTTGCGCGCAAGGGAATGATTACCGAGGAGATGGCTTATGTCGCTCAGCGGGAGAAGATTGCGGCGGAGCTGGTGCGGAGTGAGGTCGCTGTCGGGCGAATGATTATTCCGGCGAATATCAACCACGTCGAGCTGGAGCCGATGGCGATTGGGATTGAATCGCTGTGCAAGATCAATGCGAATATCGGGAACTCGGCGATTGTTTCGAATGTGGATGAGGAGCTGAAGAAGCTGCATACGGCGGTGCATTTTGGCGCTGACACCGTGATGGATTTGTCGACGGGTGGGGACATTCCGATGATTCGGGAGAAGATACTGCGGCATTCGCCGGTGCCGATCGGGACGGTGCCGCTGTATGAGGCGCTGAGCCGCGTGAAGCGGGTGGAGGACATGAATATCGATCTTTATCTTGAGGTGATCGAGGAGCAGGCGCAGCAGGGGGTCGACTACTTTACGATCCATGCGGGCGTGCTGATTCAGTATGTGCCTCTGGTGGCGAAGCGGATTACAGGGATCGTGAGCCGGGGTGGGGCGATTCTGGCGCAGTGGATGACTTCGAATCATAAGCAGAATTTTTTGTATGAAAATTTTGATCGGATTACGAAGGTGATGGCGAAGTACGATGTCAGCTATTCGCTGGGAGATGGGCTGCGGCCGGGTTGTCTGGCGGATGCGAGCGATGAGGCGCAGTTTGCCGAGTTAAAGACGCTGGGTGAGTTGACGCGGCAGGCTTGGAAGAGCGATGTGCAGGTGATGATCGAAGGGCCGGGGCATATTCCGATGGACCAGATCAAGCTGCAGGTGGATAAGGAGGTCGAGCTTTGCGATGGGGCTCCGTTCTATGTGCTGGGACCGCTGGTGACCGATATCGCTCCGGGGTATGACCACATTACAAGTGCGATTGGCGCGGCGATGATCGGGTGGCATGGAGCGGCGATGCTTTGCTATGTGACTCCGAAAGAACACCTGGGGCTGCCGAATGAGAAGGATGTGAAGGACGGGATTATCGCGTACAAGATTGCTGCTCATGCGGCGGATGTGGCGCGTCATCGTCCTGGTGCGCGAGACAGAGACGATGCGATCTCGCATGCACGGTACACGTTCGATTGGGATAAGCAGTTTGCCCTGTCGCTTGACCCGGAGACGGCTCGGGGGATGCACGATGAGACGCTGCCGGATGACTACTACAAGGAAGCGGCTTTCTGCAGCATGTGTGGGCCTAAATTTTGCAGCATGAACTGGTCGAGTAAGGTGGATGAGTTCAATGCGAAGGAGCATGGGCTGCATAAGGCGGACTTGACGCAGATTGTGACTGAGCAGTTGGCGCTGCGGGGGTAGTCCGATGTGGCTCGTGTAAAGAGTACCCGGGGCTAAAGCCCCACGTATTTGCAATGATTTGTCGTAGGGCTAAAGTCCTACGCTAATCCCAAAGCAAAAACAGGGACTTTTCAGTACCGTCTAAAGCCCAGTGGTTTGGTCGATCGAGAGAGCCAAGGCTAAGCCTTGGCGTACCAAGAAGCAGGACTCCGACGCAATGTTTCACGCAACAAAGGCCGCATCCATTAGGGGTGCGGCCTTGCTGGTTGAGTGGGGTTAGTTTTGTTGAGGTTGACTCGGTGTGAGGCTGAGTGAGGGTTTCGCCGAGGGTGGATTAGGTGAAGGGGAGGGCCTTGAAGGGGTGGTTCAGGATTGGGCTTGTTTGACCAATCGAGCTGGACTGCGCTGAAGTTGAAGGCCATGCCCGCGACGTGACGCAGAATGAGGTAGGGCGTTGGCTGGCAACAACATACCCGCGGAGAGCCCAAGGCAGGGGATCGTTTATAGGATATCGCGTTCCTCTTTGTCGTCGCGCATGGCAAGAAGGGCAGGGGCGATAATCATAACGAGAAAAACCAACGCAAGAATCAGATCTTGGACCATGGTTGTAACTCCTTTGAAGCGGCTTTAGTTCCGTCTTGGGTAATCATGCGATGGGTTACTGAATGGGGACATCCCACAACGGGACCTGCAGAATGCAACTAAGGTGGGATGTTTTTCTGTATCCAGTTACATACCGGCGGCGGGAGGAGAGCGGTCTGCTGCGCACGATGCCCACCTTAACGACGATGAGACCGTCGCGAAGATGGGGCACCCGGATTTGTGGTGCTCCTGAGGTGGTTTACTTGGTGGCGGATTCGAGGACGGCGGCGGAGCGATTTAAGGCTTCGGCGAGGGCGGTTAGCTGAGCCTGGGCGCGGGAGGCGTCGGGGACGTCAATGGCCTCGTTGACACCGGGAATGACGACGGCGGCGTAGCCGGTGAACTCGCCGGGAGCGTAGATGGTGTGCTTGAACCAGGGGCGTTTGGGCAGGCCGGCGGGGTTGAGGAGGGCCTCCTCGGCGGAGCGCAGGGCCTGGTTGAGGCGGGCGGGGTCGGCGGGCGGGTTTTCCTGCGTGGCGTGGATGGCGGTGCCTGCAGCGGCGAAGCGATGGGCGGCGGCGAGGGCGGCGGTGAAGTCGAGCTTGAGGTCGGCGGTGGCAGCGCGGTGCTGGGCGGCTTCGACGTAGCTGAGGACCTCTTTGCCGTAGAGCTCGTAGTCGTAAGGGAGGACGTCGGCGTCGGCCATGTGGAGAATTTCGAGGCCGAAGACGCGGGCCTGCTGCTGCTCGTAGACGAAGGTGGGGTCGGCGAATTTGGTGAACCAGGTGTAGTCGTCGAAGGCGGAGTGGTAGACGCCGTAGGGGCCCTCGGAGCCAATGTCGGTGGAGGGGACGCCGAGGTGCTGGATGAAGGGGGTGTAGTCGGAGCCGGAGCCGAGGGTGCCGATGTGGACGCCGGGGTCTTCGCCCATTTCCATTCCTCTGCCGACGCCCCTTCCGACGCGACGGGTTGGGCTGGCGGCCTGATCGGCCTTCCATTGGTCGTAGACGGTGCCCCCTTTGGGGCTGGAGACCTCTTTGGTGGCCTCGCGGACGAATTGCTTGAGGGAGGGGACGGCGGCGGCGTCGAAGTGAGGGCCGGAGACGCCGACGTCGGTGTTGAAGTAGGCGACCGCGTGGGCGAGATGGGTTTCGTGCTGCTCGGCCCACTCGGTCGAACCGATGAGGCCTTCTTCTTCGGCGTCCCAACTGCCGATGACGATTCTGCGCCTGGGCTGCCAGCCTTGCTTGAGGAGATCGCCAAGGCCGTGCACGGTTTCGAGCATGGCGGCGGTGCCGGAGTTGGGATCGACCGCGCCGTAGACCCAGGCGTCGCGGTGGTTGCCGGCTACGACCCAGTTCTCTTTTTGGGCGGGGTCGGTGCCGTCGATGGTGCCGATGACGTCCCAGATGGTGCGGAGGGCTATGTCCTGCTCAAGGTGCATGTGGACGGTGACTTTGGCGGTTCCATTGTTGCCGAAGGTGCTCTTGCCGGCGCCGAGGTGGTAGGTGAAGGGGAGCGCGCCCTGCCAGTCGCGAGGGGACTCCGCGCCGCCGAGGGCCTTGAGGATGGGGGCGGCGTCGCCGTAGGAGAGGGGGTTGGAGGGGATGCTGGACTGGTTGTTTTCGAGCTTGTTGACGGGGATGCGGCGGGAGTCGGGAAGGTCGGGGGTGGAGGCAATGCCGGGCGTGGTGGGGTCGCCGGGGTAGATGGGGAGGAACTGGATGGAGCCGCGCTGGACGGCGTATTCGGGGCGGTAGGGGCCCTTGGGGTAGACGTCGCCGCGGAAGTAGCCGTCGTCGGCTGGGTCGGAGTAGATGAGGACGCCCTTGGCGCCGTACTGCTGGGCGATGTAGACCTTGACGCCGCGGAAGTTGCTGCCGTAGCGGACGAGGACGATCTTGTCCTTGACGCTGATGCCTAGTTTGGTGAGCTCCTGGAAGTCGGCGAGGGTGCCGTAGTTGGCGTAGACGACCTCGGCGGTGATGTCGCCGGAGGGGGAGGAGCCGTTGAAGGCGGGGAGGATGCGG
>Ga0182024_10004788_pt1 | contig 30793 bp, 31 predicted proteins | sample P32metaG_FD_120480 | JGI IMG/M metagenome (GOLD analysis project Ga0182024, IMG submission 120480) | Permafrost microbial communities from Stordalen Mire, Sweden - P3-2 metaG (Illumina Assembly) | ecosystem: Environmental > Terrestrial > Soil > Wetlands > Permafrost | place: Sweden: Stordalen... | reverse complement strand
GGCCCGCCGGCCCCTTCTCTCGCTCCAACCCCACCAAGTCGCGCTCGCGCAGGGCGCGCAGCGCTGTCGCCGCGGAGCCAGCGTCGACGCCAAGGCGTTCGGCGACCTGGCGGGCCGAAGTGTGCGCCCTCAGCCGACCGCCCTCGGCGACCGTGTTCAGGGCGATCTCCTCCAAGATCACCCACACCAGCGGTCGCAGCTCCCGTCTGAGCGCGCGGCATTCAGCAGACAGCACTACCGCGACCGGATTGGAACCGGCGTCGTCGCCGATCCAGAGGCTCATGCCGCGGCCGTTGTCGCTTCACGCGTCACGCCGGCCAACTCCAGATGAAGCCTGTAGGAGCGAACCTCGAAGCGCTCAACTGCAGGTTCGCTGCGCTCGACTACAACTCCGACCCGGCGCAGAACCGCGATCCGCCGTCCGACTGTGTCCTTAGAGGTTCCCAGACGGCGGGCGATGTCACGGTAACTGGCGGCTACGACCGTCCCCTCCGGCAAGTCTGTCGCGTGAGCGGCAAGGTCTAGAAGAACCAGCAGCGCGTCGGAGCCGAGGCGATACCCGAGCCCGAGAGCCCGGGCATCGAGCCGCAACTGATAGCCGTCGCGATCAGCCGGCACGATCGGCCCCGAGGGGTTCGGCCAGCCCGGCCAGGCGCATCAACGCCGCTTTGGGCACCCGTAGCCGCCGGCCGAACTCCACCACTGGCACACCACGCTCGCCATCTGTCGCACGCCACACTCGGGCCAGCTCGTAGACCTGGTTGCGGCCGATACGTAGGATCTCGGCCGTCTCCTCCATCGTCAGGAAGTCGGGAGCATCCGCCAACACCATCACGTCCTCCCTCCACTAACCGTCCATTGACGCAAAATCCCCTTGCGTGTAGTATCGCCTAGGTCGAGGGAGAACCACAACCCTATTACTCCCGTCGGCTGTCATCGAGTTGCGACAGGGAGTCCAATGCCGAGACGCAAACCCGATAACGCGCAGCCGACTTGGACGCCCAACCAGGTCGTCGCCGGCAACCTCGTCCGGCTACGCCAGCGCCAAGGCCTTACCCAAGGCGAGGTCGCCCGGCTCCTCTCGTCTGTGGCCGGAAAAGAATGGAGCGAAGCCATGGTCGCCCATGCCGAACGCTCCGTCACCGGTAACCGAATCCGAGAATTCACCGCCGACGACCTCGTCACCCTCGCCCGAGCCTTCGATGTCCCTGTCCTCTACTTCCTCACCCCACCCCCAACCGGAATCTTCGTCCAGGTCCCGGGCTCCCAGATCGACACTCTGACGATGCTCGAAGCCGTCCTCGGTCGCCTCGACAACCTGTCCGAGTGGGAGATTCTCCTCGACGAGTGGAACTTCGCCGACGACGAGGAGCTCCCGTTCCCCCTCTCCCAGCAAAAGCGCGAGAAGATCCGTGCCGTCGCCGGAGAAGTCGCCCTCATCCGCGCCCAGCATCTCATTCGGCGGCACTTCAAAGGCGACCTCATGGCACTGCGAGAGACCCTCCGATCTCTCGCCGACCTGGTCCTCGACGTCGAACAACACGAGGCCCTCGCCGAGCTCGACGAGGAGGAACAAATCCGGCGCATCGAGGCCATGCGAGCCGACCTCGCCAAAGGCACCAGGATCGCCGAAGCCCACGAAAGGTTCACCCAGGAGAGCGTTGCCGAGTTCGAGAGGCGTCAGAAGCGGCCGGACGAATAAGCCAAGACACAATTGAGAGCGGATTCCAGCAGGACGCGGCTGAAGTCCCTTGTCCGGCAACAGACCAACAACCGGTGAGGAAGCAGTGAGAGGTCACATCGCTATGAAGGGCAACCGGTACTACGTGGTGATCTACGAAGGCCCTGACCCCGGCACCGGCAAGTCCCGGCACCGTTGGCATTCGGCTGGTGCCACCCGGAAGGACGCCCAGCGTCTCCTCGCCGAGCTGGTGAAGAAGAGCCACGACGGCGACTACCGCGCTCCAGACCGTGTCACCCTCGGCCAGTACCTCGAACAAAGATGGCTGCCGACCAAGAAAGCTCAGCTGCGAGCGAGCACCTTCGACTCTTACCGCCGAAACATCGACAACCATGTGCTGCCCACCATAGGAACGGTGCCGCTCCAGCGGCTGACGCCAGAGCATCTCGATGCCTTCTACGCCGAACTTCTCACCTCCGGCCGGCGCAACGGCAACGGCGGTGGCCTCAGTGTCAAGACGGTGAGGAACATCCATACCATGCTGCACAAGGCGTTAGCCGACGCCGCGCGGAAGGGAACCGTCCCCCGGAATGTGGCGACTCTGGCGGATCCGCCGCGCCTAAGTTCCGCGCGCCGTCCGGAGATGAAGGTTTGGGACGCCGACCAACTGCGGCTGTTCCTCGACGAGATTGCCGGCCACCGCCTGTACCCAGCGTTCTATTTACTGGCGACCACCGGCATGCGCAGGGGGGAAGTTCTCGGCCTGCGCTGGAGTGACGTCGACCTGGACCGGCCTTCGATATCGGTGTCTCGTGCGCTGGTGATCGTGGCGTACAAGCCGCAGCTGTCGGACGTCAAGACGGGACAGGGTCGCCGGACGATCGACCTCGAGCCCAAGACCGTGGCAGTGCTGCGGGAATGGAAGAAACGCCAGATGGAGGAGCGCATGCTCACAAACGTGCGTCCCGATACGGATGAGATGTTCGCTCACCCAGACGGCTCATGCATCAACCCGGACTACTTCAGCCAAGTCTTCGATCGTCATCTCGCCAAGTCAGCGCTGCCGACTATTCGCCTACATGATCTGCGCCACACGCACGCTTCGATCCTTTTGAAGCAAGGCATCCCGCTAAAGGTCGTCAGTGAGCGTTTGGGCCACTCGAATCCGGCCTTCACCCTGTCGGTGTACCAGCACCTGCTGCCCGGGATGCAAGCCGACGCGGCCAAGGCCTTCTCAGCGGCGGTGTTCGGATGATGGCGCGGAAAGCGATCTCAGAGGCATCCGTCACCGGCTTGAGCCATCATCGTGAGGACGAAAGCCTTCTCGATCGGGAGCTCTACAGGCAAGCCGAAGCGGCCCGGCTGCTTCGGCTTGCTCGGCGGGGCGGTCACAAACGCGGCCGACTCGTTACGTCCCGTTGTGGTCTCTCGCAAGGGTGTCACGGGATCAGTTCGAAAGAGTCACAGTGGCCCGGGCGCACGACGGTGAAGTCGCGATGGTTGAGCGTGGCCAGGGTGACGATCCTGAGGCGCTCGGCGACGGTGACCACGCTGGCGTCGACCAGACCGAGGTTGAGATCGGCATAGCGTTCGACGAGTTCCACCACTCGGTCCCAGTCGGTGGCGTCAAGATCGACGCGGCGAAGCTCGCCGGAGTTCACCGACTGCAGAAATCCAACCTCGGCGGCAGCTCCCAGTCGGTCGGCGACCAACCACGAGGTCTCGACGATCACCGGGGTAGGGATCACGAGCTCGCCCGCATGTTCAGTCAGGACAGCGGCGCAGCCGGCGTGATCTGGGTCGTCTCGGTCGGCCGCCCCGAACACGACGCCCGTGTCGACGACGATCACACGTCGCGAGCCGTCTTATCGGCGAAGTGTTGGCGAATGATCTCGCGATGATGGCGGCCGATCGGCTCAGTCGTGCCCGAAGCGCCGATCCCAATGAAGCTGGGGACCCGCCGCCGCATGCCGTCGGCCCCGAGACGCTCCTCGATGGCCTCCACGGCCACCTGCTCTGCGCTCACGCCGCGCTCAGCGGCGACCGCCTCGACACGGCGGGCCAGTTCGTCCGGCAGGTGAACGACCAAGCTCATACCACGAGTGTATGCATCGCCTCGGACCTCAATGGCTCGCGCGCACTGGGGTAACGCCTCCCGTCGAGGGCAACCGGTGCGGAACTGTCAAGACCGGCAACACAACGTTCCGATGGGACCGGATCGATGAGAAGCCCCGCTCCGTCCCGATCGGTGCCGGCTCGTGGCGGTGCGTCCCGGCGAGACGTCCCCGTGACAACTCGTTAGAAGATCCGTTAGAAGTCCGGCCCGGAAAACAAATAAGCCCTGGCCGAGCAACGCTCTGACCAGGGCTTATTTTGGTGGCGGGGGTAGGATTTGAACCTACGACCTTCGGGTTATGAGCCCCATCTGAGCCGTCCACGGGCTCCGGATCGCTCCGCCTGAGTCCTCCATTATCCGGCTTGACCTGGGCCTTTATCGGCCTCTGCCTTCTGACCAGGATCGCCACCCTGACACGAGATGGACCCGTTCTAGGGTTTTTGTAGGGCTACGGGTCGACCTGCGGGTTATGTGCGGGGCGCGAGGAGCTGCTCCGTATAGGCCACGCACAGGGTGGCGACCTGGTCTGGATCGACGGCGAGCTGGAGAGCGCGTTGCGCCATCGCCACACCCTCACCCGCCCGTCGGGCAAACAGGTCGCGCATGAAGTCCAAGGCCTGGAGGGTGACCTCGGCGGACATGGGATCGCCGATAAGGGTGTGCATGGTCTCGGCTACCGCGGCCGGTCGAGTCGTCTGCATGATGCGGTAGACGTCGGCCGCGTCCTTGTCGCTGAGCCGATCGGCGCGTCCACTGGCGACACGATCCCGGATCTTGTGGGCCTTGGCCACCAGGAGTGCTGCGAGGCCTGCCACCTCCGCCCTCACCTGACGATTGTCTGCCGGGTCGAGGGCGGCGATTGTCATCGGGCTGTGGTCGACAAGAGCCGCCTCAAGGCCCACGGCGCGTCGTGCGGCGCGCTTGCCGTGCGGGGGTATGCGTGCGCCGCGGCGTCCCTCCCCGGTGCTAGCGCCCTCGGGGACGATGAGGTCGACAGGGATGATCACGTCCTCGCCACTGACCCGCTCAGTCCTCTGCCACATCCCCGGGTGATCGGCGTTGAACCCGGCGTCGCTCATCAGCGCTTCGAGGTCGGGCTCGGTCCCAAGCAGCGTGGGATTGAGGGCGAGGTCGCCATCTGTGGTGTACGGAGCGATGGTGATGCCAACGTCTCCCTCCCCGGTGCGGAGGTAGACGGCCTGCGCACCCACGACGATCACTGCGTCGCCGTGCGGAGCCAACAGGGTCAGAGCATCCAGCAGAACGCGCCGAGCGGCCACGTAGAGCGGATCAAGGGCGGGGCTGTCAGCCATCGGTGCCTCGCTCTGGGAGCTTGTCGAGACGCCAGAGGCTTTCATTCTCGGTCATCCACTGAAGGAGAGCTTCGCCTTCGGCCGGCATCCGACCATTGCCGGTGAGGCAGTCGGCAGCGGCTTGGGACGGCGCCACGTAGGTGAGACCGTCAACGAGGGACGCCCGTTCCCATACGACGGGATCGAAGGGGTTCAGGAGAGCCACGTTGGCCCCTTGGTCCGCAGGGATGAGACGGAGAGCGTCAACGACCGCTCGGGGGTCATCGACGTAGACCGCCAGGAGAGCGGGCGCCGCGACCGGAGCGATCCGCCCTGCGGCGAACGATCCCGTCACGGCACTTCGGGTCCCGACCGTCCGAAGCTGATCGAGAGCACTGGAGGCTCCCGCCGGAGCGAGGTACCGCTGCGCCTTGTTGGATCGAAAGACGTCATAGGTTTCGACCCACCGCTGGATGAGGCGTTGCCCATCGACAGACTTGACGCGCCCCCGCCCGAACCGCTCAATCAGGGCCTCGTCATCGAGGGTGTCGAGGACACGGGAGACATAGCTGTTGGCGAGATCAGCCGATGCCGCCAGCTCGCGGACTCCATATGGGGGGCGAACATCGACAAGGAGCCGGATGAGCCGGCCTGCTTTTGGACCCTGGACTCTCGCCTTGCCTCGTGGCGACGGCGCTGGGTCCTTCGAAGCTCCCTGGGTCTCGATGTAGACGGTGGGGTTGTCCAATCGGACTAGGGCGTTGCCTGTGAGGTCGAGGTAGTTCATCCCCTCGGCAGCGAGCATCTCCTGGGTGCGCTGGCTGATCCAAGGAGCAACCAGCAGGATGGGAATGTTCCCCGCAAGTGTCCGCAGGGTCTTACCGATACCGGTGAAGAGCCTGTCGACATCGCGAGGCCCGAGGGACCTCTTCACCTCGACGACCATCGTCGTGTAGACACCGTTCGGGGCACGCAGGTCGACCGCCGCATCCGCCTTGGCGTCCCCCACCTTGCGCTCGGCACGAGCCGTGGGACCGACCTCCCAGCTTTCGGGGAGGCGGTCGCGGAGCCAGGCAACGGCCGCTTGAGCCATCTCGTTCTCTGAAAGTTCGATGTTCGCTGGCACGGTGAACAGTAGTATAACTACCACATGTTCTCTATATCAAGTCGTTCGCTAGTTCAGCGAACGGGTCCTACAAGAGAACGGGGCCGGCACGAGGGGAGGACCTTCAAGGCCCCCGCCACAGCCGCGCCATGATCCGCCAAGACTGGTACGCGTCCTCGTGACGCCGCGTGCCAGGTCTCCCTCGAGTTGATCGCCACCACGGAGGCCGAGGTGAGCACCGGCACCAGCAGGTCGGGCGGCGAGCGATCCCCCTGACCGAGAACCACGACGTCGCCCGCCGGGCCGCCGGTCTGAGACGAGGCAGCCGCATTGGGAGACCCTCCGCCGACGTCAGAGCTGGGCTTCGCAGCTCCAGAGTGCCGACCCCATCGGTTGTGAGGGCCGCAAGCCCAAGACGCGCCGAGCCGATGGCACGGGGCTTGCAGCTTCCTCCGGGGACGGCCAGCCGAGAGCGTCGAAACCGCTCTTTGGAGGGCTACTCAATGGCAACCACCTCTTCCACCAACCGCCGGCACGGCGTTCGGCGGCTGGCGCTGCGAGTCAGCGTCGTAGTTCTCGTCGAGGCGATCCTTACTCTTCTTCGCCCGCCCCTGGTGCTACACGCACTGGTGACGATGGCTCACGTTGCCTTCCTGCTGTGGCACCCCTCCCGGCGGCGCCCGCGCTAACCGCTGGACCGGCGTGGGGCTTGGCGAGGGGTAATCGTGCCGGCGTGCCAGATCGCGCTCTCATGCTTTAGTTCCACACATCACAACCACGCTCTTGCTACCATCCAACTCGTGAACGCGTCATTCCCAACCGAACTCCAGCGGCCTAACGTACAGCAAGCAATCGTCCGAGCGCTTGCTCGTGCCTACATTGAGAGTCAGGACCGACACGATCCAGCCCTCGGCGACGATGCGATGACGTTCGGCATTCACGTCTGGAAGTCGGGGGCCTTCTTTCTGGTCCAAGAGTTGGCCGATATCCCCGGAGCTTCGACCGAGGACCGCAGCCAATCCCTAGATATTCTGATCGAACGTTGCAGGCTCCGGCTGCACAAGTTGGGAAACAGTGAGTTGGACAACCCGTCCACGAGCTTTCCCGGCCATGTTGGGCCGGCAACTCGCATGGGCCGTGTTGTCTACGAGCAACTCGAATTCAAACTGGTCTTGGAGGAGCGAGAGGTGTATCTGGACTGGGTGATCGGGCACTACGGCTCGGCGGACGATGGTCTGCGCGCCATCCGGTTACAGGCAGTCGGCGACGAGCGGGCTCTTGACGGCACCATCTGCAGATGGGAGGCAATCGAGACCGTGCTCGACGTGAGCTTGAGTGGCCCTTCGTCGCACTCCTCGGAACCGCCTCACGAAGACGACGAGGTTGTGACGTCATCCCCGACGGTCACTCTGCGGCATGTGAAGCGGGAGGAGGAGGGCGGCGACGCCGGCCGAGCATGAGCAGCACGGAGAAGAGAATCGTTCCGGCGCTCTTCGACGGGAATCGTCTTCGCCAAGCTCGGATCTATCGAGGTCTCAAGAAGGTAGATGTCGCCGGTGTCGTCGACCTTACGCCGGCAGCAATCGGGCAGTTCGAAAGCGGAAAGGCACGTCCGAGTAGCTCGGCCTACGCCTCGCTAGCATTGCATCTCGGCTTTCCACCCGAGTTTTTCGAGCGCCGGGGGCAGTCGGCACATGTGACCGAGAGCCATGCGCATTTTCGAAAGCTCCGGTCGACAAGCAAGATGGCCCGGGATCAATCACTGGTTCGGCTGGAGTTGCTTGCCGAACTGCTGATGACCATCGAGGGCCACGTCGAACTTCCCGCCTCGGATGTGCCGACGTATCCAATCGCCGACGATGCTCCGGATCCCGAGCCAGAGCGTGCCGCTGCAGCGGTGCGGGAGTCGTGGGGACTTGGCAAGGGGCCGATAGATAGCGTCGTCCGTCTCCTGGAGGGACGAGGCGTCGTGATTGTTCGTCCCCAATTCGATGCGTCCGGCGTTGATGCATATTCAACCTGGATCGGCGACCGCGCAGTGGTCGTGCTTTCCAGCGAGAAGGCGGACGCCGCACGGTCTCGGTTCGACGCCGCTCACGAGTTGGGGCATCTGGTGATGCATCACGACGCCGAGCCCGGCCGACACGTTGTTGAGAATCAGGCGAATCGATTTGCCGCAGCGTTCCTCATGCCGGCCGACGTCATCGGGAAGGAGTTTCCGTCACGAATGAGCTGGCCGGTGTTCTTCAGACTGAAGGAGCGCTGGCGTGTGTCGTTGCAGGCGCTGCTGTATCGGGCTCGAACACTGGGTGCACTTGGGCCGGAGTCCTACCGCCGAGCACAGATTTACCTATCCCGACAAGGCTGGCGTGACAACGAGCCGATAGAGATCGGCGCACCGGAGGAACCGACGCTCTGGCTTCAGGCGTTTGCGCTCATGCAGGCAGAACTGGACATCGACGAGAAGTCAGTAGCCGTGTCATGTTGCCTGCCGGACGAGGTGTTCTCCTCGTTGCTGAGTTAAGTGAACGCTCGATCCGCTAGCCGGCCACGAGTGGTCATCCCGAGCGGCTCCTGACGACCGATGCTTTCTAGGATGGTCCACAGCACGGACGGAGGTGGACAACGTGGTTGGAGACACTGAAGAGCCAGCCGCGCCCTCGCTTGCACAGCGGGTCGACGCGGCGTTTGGTGACGACGACGACACTCATGAGCAGCTGCAAGCTCTCGAAGTTCCGATAATCGGCCGAGCATTTTCGGAGCACCTCTCCGATCTACTCGATGGCAGAACCGACCTGCCCTAGACGACCAGAGTCCTGCGTCGTCCTCTTGGGCGCGCGGGATGCAGGCGATTGGCGAGCGGTCAAGGACGCAGTCCGGCCCCGTGTGGGTTGACGGGTCGACAGCGGCTGCGATGATGACGTAGGAGGACGACGATGCTCTGGGATCTTGACAACATCACGCTTCATGCGCCCTGCTCACGATGCGGGTACCTCGTTGAGTTCCAGCTCGTCGACGCACACACTCAGGTATGGCGTTGGTGTCCCTGCTGTCGGTCTCGCATTCATCTTGTGGAACCCGACGGGAGCGTGTCGGGCGCCGTCAGCGGGGCCACCGAAGCATTGAATTCCCTTGAAGAGACGATACGGAGGTTGTCTCGATGAAGTTCCAGCGGGATCTGCAAGTTCGCCTGCAGGAGCGTTATCGGCGGCTGTACAAGTCTGGTGCTCGGCTCTACCACAACGAGGCGAGCTACCTGGTCGAGTACGTTCGCTCGACGCCTGCACTTCGCTCCCTGGTGGACAACCTGGAACGGTCGGAACCCGATCTCGATGCGGCGTCATGGGTGACAGATCACTTCGGGTGGAACAACGCTGAGTGGCCGGAATCCGAAGTGGGCCGGGCCAAAGTGGCATGGCACCTGCTGCGCCAGTGGGCTGAGCAGGCGAATGCCGCGGCTATGTTCGGGCACCAACTTCACCCGTCAGACAGGAGCATCGACGCGGGCGCCCGCGTGGCGAGCGAAACGGTCGTCGAGCCGTTGACCGAGTACCTGCAGGAGCGCATCGGGGAGGCATCGGATGTGCTGTACCTGCTGGAGCGGTACGTCCGCCGAGTGGAATGGTTCGAGCAGGACCGGCTGTGGACCGCGTACGAGGCCGACACTGCCCATGGCGAGGCGATATACGACAAGGACCTTCGACGATTTCTCTTCGATCAGGGCATCGACTACCCGTTCAGTCAGCCCCGATCTGCATCGGGGGAGGCCGATGTCGTCGCAAGCCTCGACGAGGACGATCCGCTCGTCTGCGAGATGAAGCTGTACGACGGCGAGAAATATTCGAAGGCGTACCTTGCTAAGGGTGTGCATCAGGCTGTTGGCTATGCGAGGGACTACGGCAAGTCGTCGGGCTACCTCGTGATCGTCAATCTTTCAAAGAAGCATCTCAGGCTGCCGTCCGACGGCGAGACCAACGAGTGGCCGCCGAGAATCGATGTCGGCGGGATAACGGTATTCTTGGTTCAGGTGCGGGGGCTACCGCAACCTTCGGCGAGCGCTCGTGGAAAGGCCGAGGTCGTCGCTCTGAGCAAGGACGATCTCCTGAGTAGCAGCGAAGCGAGCTGATCAGATTAGTCGGGAGTCACGCATTTCTCGACGAGCTTGTCAAGGTCGTCAAACTTAGTGGCACGCCGGGTGCCGTCGTCCTTGATGGACCACATCGTGAAGCCGTCAGCCGAGATGTTGTGGAGGTCTGCGGTCCACGTTCCTTCCGAGACCAGACGAACGTGCAGAGAGGAGTCCCCACCGCTGGGGGCCCGCACGTGCAGCAGCTTGCGAGTGGCCGCTTCCGGCAGGAGGTGTCCGCCTTTGGGGTCGAGGGCGAAGATGTCGTCGCCGTTCCAGACGAGAAAGTCGGGATAGAACGTCTTGGTGGCACCCCGGGTGATCAGCGGGATGCCGTAGCCGCTGCCACGAGCAGGGTTGCGGACCCATGGCAGCTTGGTCTTGTCGAGCGCCGTGGCGAACTCCAGCTCTAATTTGCGCAGGTCGCTGTAGCCCTTGTGGAGTGAGTGCTTGAACTCGGCCAGCGCATCCTCGCGGATGAACATCGGACCAACAACATACGGATCGAGCTTCTTCTGCTTGAGGAACACGTTGTCGAGATAAGCGTCGACGACTTTGGTCGCCAGCTCGTTGATCTGGTGATGAGCGATCGAGCCCATGCCGACAAGTGCATCGAACTTGGGGTTGGAGAGGTCGACCACCTCCAGTGCTCGCTGGTACTGTCGGCGGACCTCCCGCTGGAACAACCAGCGAGCGAGGACGACGTGCGAGAAGTTGAATTGCTCCCACTCGGCGGCGATCTCGGCATCGTCACCGACGAGGTGACGCACGATCGATCTGCTGCCTTCACTCGTGATGTTGGCACTGCCGGCGGTGCGGTAGTCGGTGAAGATGCCGAGCAAATCCTGCACAGGCTTGACGCTCGGCGTCGGGTCGAGTGCTGTTCCCGGCACGGTTGCGGCGTGGAGAGGCGCCAGCTCCGTCGGCCGTGGCTTTCCCGGCGCACTGGCGATCAGAAGGGTTCCGGGCGCGTCCGCTGAGAGCTTCTTCGAGACGCCCTGCAGCAGCGTGGCGAAGACGTCGTTGCGATCGACCCGCACGTAAAAGTGCGCTGTGTTGAGACGTTCGGCGGAGTAGTGGTGGGCGTCCGGCTGGCGGAGAACCCGGCCGATGATCTGCTCCACCTGCACCCTTGAGTCCATGCTCTTGTCGATGTAGGCGAAATAGCAGAGCGGGTCGTCCCAGCCTTCCTGGAGGCTGAGGTTGAAGATGACGTGGTGAAAGTTGCCACGGACGAATTCGTCGTAGTCGTTTTCGCCACCCTTGAAGAGGTGGAAGCCTTCCGGCGCCGAATATCCCTTATCGAAGGCGAGTGAGCAGTACACGGCGATGTCGTCCGGGTCGACGCCTTGATGGCCGGTGAGGTAGCGCCAGATGAGAACCGGGGGCGCTTGGCGCTGATCGAACGGTCGCTTGGGATCGTCCTTCTGGTTGGCGTCGCCCTCGATGATGTTGGTCTTGCAGACATAGATGGCCTTCGGGCGTCCATCGAGTCCGCAGGCGGCTCCCTCGGTGTTGGCCTGGGCCATGTCGCTGAGAAGCACCGAGACGGTCTCTTCCATCGGGGTCTTGTAGCCGCTTAGCAAGACTGTGCTCTTGACCAGCCCGGAGTCAGCGACCGCCTTGGTGTCTACGTGCGTGACCAGTTGGTCGTCGCCGTAGCCGCCCATCTCCTTGAGGAGTCGAACCTCGCGCCCGAGATGCTCGGGGAGCTTCATCGTGGCGCTGGCGGCGAGGAAAAGCTCAGGCTCAAGCTCCAGCAGGAGATCGGTCTGGAGGTCAGTGAGGTTATGAGCCTCGTCGTAGACGACAATGAGCGGGCGGCGTCGATCCTGCCGATCCGGGCGCCGCTTCAGAGACTCCCAGATGGACTGGTTGGCCGTGTCCTCGATGTCCGACTTGTGAATTAGGAGAGTGCCGTGCTCCTTGTCCCGCTGGTTGAACGTCCCGACCGTAGCGAGGTACAGGAGTGGTCCTGGCGTCGAGGCAACCTCAGACGGGTCGTACTCAGCAAGGGTCTTGATCTCGAAGCTCGGCAGAAGGTGGTGATATTTGCCGCCGGGGAGCAGGTTCGCGTAGGTCTGATCGACGACCACCTTGCCCTTTGACAGCCACAGCACGACCGGCGCAATCGGCAGTGCTGGCGCCAAGGTGTTGACGCTGTCGGCGAGGATGACCGTCTTTCCGGATGCGGTGATGGCGTCGAGCGCTTGGAAGAACGGAACGCCATGACGTTGGCCCTGCGCCATGATGACCACAGGTTGCGTCAGGTACGCGATGCAGCGATCAGCTATCTGTTCGGAAGCCGTCCGTTGAAACTCGAAAAGTTCGATCACAAGTCGGAATCAGTGAATGGCTCACTGCTGAGATCGAGGCCGAAGTCGGCGAGGATGCGATCGGGGATTTGGTAGAAACGGACGTTGTCGGTCTGGTACAGGTTGAGGCGGGCATACACGTGGTACGTCGGCTTGAGGCCGTGCTTCTCCGCTTCCAGGGCACAGACCTCGTACACCTCTTCGGTGAAGTTCGTGTTCTTGTCAGGTCCGTCCCAAACCAGGAAAATCCCGTCGCCATCAGTGTTTTGCGCAACCAGGTAGTGGTACGCCCGCTCATCGATGCGGATGAGTGCGTTCCCACGACGACGGTCATCGAAGTGCGAGGCGATGACGGTGTCGACCATGTCGGAGCGCTCCATGTGGAGCAAGGCATCGGCGTCGACCCGCCGCTCCAGTTCGACGAAGGAGTACCCGCCGCCGAGCGGAGCGCGTTGTCCGCTTTTCCAGTCGCCTGAGATCGCCCGCTTGAGACGGGCGGCGAGCAGAGACTTCGCATACGGATCGCCGCGCTCGGGCCGGCCCTGTTCAATGAGAATGAAACGACGACCCGTCCCAGTGAAGTGATTCATTGCCAGAATTGCGTGTCCGGTTGTGCCGGAACCGGCGAAGGGATCGAGTACGAGGCCAGTCGGTGGGCACCAGAGCTGGATGATCTTCGAGAATAGTTTCATCGGCTTGACGGTCTCGAAGCCATGCTGCTGACCAAGAACCGCGTCAAGCTCGTTGACTCCAGTCTGCGAGTGCCCTGACTCAGTGTGTGGCCAGGACACGGCATCAAGGACATCGGGTGTCTGGTAGTCCTCGTCAGCCCAGAAAGTAATCGGGACCTTTCCCTTCTTGACGCTTTCGAGGTAATTCTTCTGCTGAGGACGGCCTTTGCCGGTGAGACCAAAGAAGACTCGTGGCCATGTGCCTTGGTCCAAGCGTTTCTTGGCTTTCTTGGCGGCTGAGGTCACCGGTTCGTCGAGAACGACGGCCTTTACGTTGGGCACGTTACTCTCCTCAACCCCGATGACTTCCGCCCGCTTACCGGCGTCGTCGATGTCCCTGAGGGTGTACCTGCCCCATGAGCTGATCACGGCGAGTACTTGGGCCTGCTCCGGGCGCCAACACGCACCGTTCGGCGGGTAGTGCAACTCACCGGTGAAGGGCGATTGGATTGCGTAGACCATCGACTGGTGCGTCTTGGCCTTGGGACCGGACAGGTCGCCGGCCTTCCATCGGCTGGGATCACCGTCGGGTGACTTGTACCGTGCGTCCATGGCGACGGTGCGCTCCAGGAGACCGGTTCTGGCCTTTGTCTCGTCCTTGGCGTACACGAGCACGTACTCGGTAGCCGTAGAGACGTGACGGTTGTCGCCCCGCGGGGAGTAGCTTTTCTGCCAGTTGATGATGGCGAGACGATTCTCTTCTCGGAAGAGTTCGTCGAGCATCTGACCAAGCCGGAACAGCTCACGGTGGTCGATGCAGATCGCCAGCACCCCGCCCGGCTTGAGCATCGAGCGCATCATCTGGAGGCGGGGCCACATGAACCTCATCCACTTGGTGTGACGAGAACCGTCGTCCGAGGAGATGAAATCGCCAAGTCCAGAGTCGTTGGGATCGTTCTCCCACTTATCGTTGTATCGGAAGTCGTTGCCTGTGTTGTACGGCGGGTCGGTCACGATGAGATCGACCTGTCCACGCTCCCGGTACAGCGTTGCCATAGTCTGGAGGTTGTCGCCCTCAATCACAAGGTTGAGCGACCGGTCCTCTGGACTGCCCGCGCTGTACTTCGGCTTCGCGTTCGTCACTCGGGGCCGAACCCGGCGGGCGAGCTGGCGAGCATTGGCCTTGCCCGAGAAGTTAATTCGGATTCCGCCTTCGGCCTGGGCCTCGATTAGCTCAATGAGTTCGGCCTTTGTCAGCTCACCTAGATCGTTGATGTCGGTTGTAGCGATGTCCGACACGGCGTCGGGTCCTTTCGACGAGCAGCAATCCTTGGAACGCTACCAGCGGGGTGTAGCAGCGATGAGAAAACTGCCGTCATCAGCCCTGCTCAGGGCCGGGGAGGTTGCTGAGACCTCCCCGGCTGAGCGGCTCACTCCGCCGGCTCGGCGGTTGCACCGCGGCCTAGAGCCGTGAGGATGCTGGCGACAGTCTCGACGGTCCGCCGATTCGAGCCATCGGGTGCCTGCCAGGTGCGGCTCTGCAACCGACCCTCGACGTAGACGCTGCGGCCCTTGCCGAGGTACTGCGCGGCGAACTCTGCGAGCTGGCCCCAGAGGACCACGTCGTGAAACTCGGCCTGCGCCCGGTCGTTGGTTGCAACCCGCACAGTCGTGACGTGCTTGCCTGAACCGGTAGTGCGCAGTTCGGGAGCTGCCACGAGTCGGCCGGCGAGGATAACCCGGTTGACCGACGTCCCTTGAGAAGACTTCTCGGTAGTCGTGTTCTCGGTCTTGCTGGTTGTGCTGCTGTTACGAGCCTTGCTGGTCATCGGATGTACCTCCTGTTGGTTGGATCGATGCCGCGGTGACCACCAGGACGGGATCGAGCGGAATACCCCTCGCCGCAGGCGACATGCCTTGGGGGTTGCAGCGGATAGGCACCGTTCTGGTAGCCGTGTGCGATGAGATCCACGACGACGGAGAGAGGTACGTTGAGCAGCAAGACCTCTTATCAGCGCGGCCAGCGATGACGACCACGACGAGAGGCAACGTGAGGCGACTGTTGGTCATGTGGTGACTTCACGTCGGCGGTTCGCGCCGGCTGCACACTCACGAGGTCAAGGGCGGCACAGCCGGCGACGCGAACCCTTGACGGAGGCGGTTATCCCACCCTGGAGTCTGACCTCGCCAAGCGAGGCTCGTCGGTGAGACAGGGGTCGGTCCATTGAACGAGGTCGTGCGGCCAGCCACAGTCGAGCTGGCGGTGGCTATGAATCCGTCAGTTCGAAGAGGCGCGAAACGAAGTTCGAGTCACTAAAGGGCCGGACCCCCAACTTGAATTCCCTTGGTTGCCTCTTCTTGGATGGTGCGAAGAACCCTTGCCAACGACCAAAGGGAAGCCCATTTGGTCATGGGCGGCGCGGTGAGGATCCGGTTGGTGAAAGTCAGCTCAAGCGTTACGTTGGTCTTGTTGGAGTCGAAAGGCGCCAGCGCGATTGCCAACACTCCGTATCCGCCTAATACTTCGATGCCCGCGGTTCGAGTTTTGTTCCATTGGACGGGAGCGCCACCGTCTCTAGCGTTTATTGCGTCGATTGCTGTGGCAACTTGACGCGGCGCTGCGAAGATAACATGACTTGCCTTGGCTGTTGACATGATAGCCCCCCTGTTTGGAGGGATATTGGCTGGTTCGACACCGCCTTGTCAACCACGCGTATTGCCGCAGCCAAGGTCGGAGTTTCGGATCAACGTACCGTTCAGTCAGATCCCTTCAGGCGTCCCAGCCAGAGGCATGTGCGGGTCAGAAATGGCGGGTTCACGCCCTTAATACTTAAATGCCGAATAGAATATCAAGTGCCGCAGCCGCTTTGCGTGGCTCGATGCGGTGTAGTGAAACACAGAGGGTCCTGTTGCAGAAATGACCGTTTCTGCAACGCACCAGGTCAGGGCTTTGACCGTCGTGGGATATGTTCGCGTGTCGACCACAGAGCAAGCTGTGGGCGGCCTGGGACTTCAGGCCCAGCGGGCTGCGATCGAAGGCGCATGCCGTCAGCACCGCTGGTGCCTTACTGCCATCCACGAGGACGCTGGCGTGAGCGCCAAGACCAACTACCGTCCGGGCCTCGCGCGAGCGTTGTCCGCCTGCAAGCAGAATCCGGGGACCATACTGCTCGTTGCGAAGCTCGATCGACTTGTTCGCTCCCTGACCGGCTATGCGAGTCTCGTCGAGCGCGCCGAGCTGGAGGGTTGGAGCTTCGTTGCGCTCGACACACCAGAGACCGATACGCCACATGGACAGGCGATGCAAGGCATGACCGCTATTTTTGCGCAGCTTGAGCGGCAGCTGATTAGCCAGCGGACGAGGGAAGCACTTTCCGCAGCACGGAACCGAGGCGTTCGGTTGGGGCGTCCGCCTGCCGTGTCGGACGCCGCCGCCGAGATCGTCCTGACGCTCGGCCGGGCCGGATGGTCGAGTCGCGCTATCGCGCGCCACCTGCAAGAGCTGGACGTACCTGCGCCACACGGTGGCGAGCGGTGGCACCCGAGTACGGTCATCCGGCTCTTACAAAAGTTACAACCGAACCCTAACGAGTGATAGGTAAGCAACGCTGCCAGAGGAGGCGGAGTCGTCGTCCCGCGAGACGTCTCTTAACTCGCTCCAAAGACCGCAACCCCAATAATGTCTAGACTCCAATTACGAACAAACCGGTGTTGCAGAAACGGTCATTTCTGCAACGGGAAGGCGCTGGCGGTATGAGGTCGAATGGAGTCAGGCTATCGGATGAGATGAGGAGTCACATCGAATGATGTGACGGGAAGGAGTGCCGTGTGGTTCGGCCGTCGTCTCATCGTTGTAATCGCAAGCGCTTTGGCTATTGTCCTGGCGTTTGCGGCTCCAGCCCTTGCTAACGGGGGCTGGCACTAGTCGGACGGGGGCTGGTGGGTTCTGCCCACCAGCCCCTACCGTCACCTGGGGGAGGTCGGGACGGTAAGCCGCACGGATGTTCCCGCGCCGGGTTCGGATTCGATCACCAGGGTCGCGCCGGACTGTGCGGCGGTTTCGGCGAGTCCCCTCGTACCGATGTGCCCTTGCCGGCGACGTCGCCGTACATCTGTAGCCGAGAAGCCGCGCCCGTCGTCCTTGATGACCAGAAGGGTTCCACCTTCGTCTGTCGTCACAGTGATCTCGACCGCCGTTGCACCTGCGTGAGCCAGGACGTTGCGTAGCGCTTCCTGCGCAACGCGGAAGATGAGTTGCGAGTGCACTAGCGGCAGGTCGTGGTCGGGACATGAAAGGTGGGCGGAGATGCCACCGGCGATCAGCGGACGTAGCAAGGCGCCGAGCGCAACAGCCAAGCCATCTTGGTCCAGTGTCGGCGGAGCAATCTGGACGATCAGGGTTCTGAGGTCCTGCGCCGCGCTGCGGAGATCGGATGCCGTCTCGCGGACCAACTCCTTGGATACCGGGGAGTCCGACGGTAAGTCGGCTTGAGCTGACAACAGCATCGCCGAGCCAGCCACGACTTGGACGACGGTGTCGTGAAGGTCTCGGGCGATGCGGCGCCGTTCAGCCTCCTCAGCTTGTCTGAGTTCTGCCTGGTGCGCGCTCGTCCGCCGCGCAAGCAGGACGAGAAACGCCTGCCCCGCCACCACCGGGGCAAGGAGCATGGTGAAGCCTGCGGTGCCGGCAAGGCGGAAGAGCACCGCGACGCCCGCTGCGGCCCAGCCATAGGCGATCTCGTACGGGAGAACGGCGAGACTGTCACGGACTGCGCGTCGAACACTGACCTCGCCCTGCGATGCGAGGCGGATGACCATGGCAAGGATGCCATAGTTGACGGCCCAGGCGACCACTCCGGCGGCGATGCCGGCGAGCGGTGCGAGAGCGGGATGCTGCTGGTATGGGAATGCCGACGCCACTGTCCATGCGGCTAGGCCCTTGAGGGTGAAGGTCGCCGCGTTGAAGATGCAGCGGACCCAGCCGGCGCCGAGTAGCGCTCGTCCCAGAAGCCCGTCGGCGATGGCACCTGCTACAGCGCCCGGAGGACCAAGGGACAGGCTGAGACCCAAGTGAACGGCCACGGCAGCTGACCACGATGCGTTCACGCCACTGACGGTTCGCACGGAGAAGGCGGCCATGACCGCAGTGGCTATGAAACCGATCAGGAGTGTCGAAGGATCGGTGAGCGGCCGCCACGCCAGAACTGTCACGACGATCGCCGCAAGACTGACCAAGGTGATGTAAGTAATCAATCCTGGGGAGTAGGTAATCGGCGCCGGTGGCTCCTCGTTGGGAAGAACGAGGTGGGCTCGGACCCATCCCAGGAGGCGGCGAGACTGCAGCGGAACGGCGATGCCCTCGTGTTATGGCTACGACTGGCAAGGATAAAGAACGGCGGACCCATGGTTGTGGAAAAAGCGTGAGCGGGTCGGGATAGGGTCGGCCTATGAATAGCGTGGAAGAGGTGGTGAGGCGGCACGATGCGCGCACGTGGATCAATGCTGCGCTGCGGGGCCGCGCCGCCTACGTCACTGCTCTCTTCGCTGTCGCCCGCGCCCAAGAGGAGCAGAAGCAGGTTGCGGTCGGTGAACTAGTGGTCGCTGCCAACACCTTTCTCAACACTTCGGTGCATGCCGTGACAGCAACGGTTCTGTATGACCCGCAAGCCTCGAGTCCGGCTGACCGAAACACTACACTAGCGCCCTGATGCTTACGTATGAAAACGATTCCAGCCGTAGTAGCTACGATGCCAACTATCCCGGCGCTTCACGGCCGGCGTACCACTGGGCGTCCAGCCAATGAGTCAAGGCCGTTTACTGAGTGGCCGTGCGTCACTGGTTGCTTTAATCACAGTGTTACCTTGATAATCGCAACAAATGAGGTTAGGACAGTCGCTAATCGATTGGGTGCCATTGCCCTACACGCTACAGACTACGAGGGCGTCAGGTCTCGTTCGATCAATGCGTTGGCGACGATACGACCTGCGCTCAAAGATTGTGGCGGAACAGGTGTACATGATTCAGCAAGTTTATAGTGGGTCGTCGGGCGCTCCGGACAGTATCTCGATCCATCTTGGGAATCGTGAGACAGATCGTTTTACGCGTAATCGCGACAATACTTGGACGAGAGTTGACCGCCTCTCGGGGAGTGTGGAAGTGATGGGCTAGAGGCGTAGCTCAGGATTGAAATGCCCACATTGCTGGAGCATTTTGGTGGTCTGAGCGCCAATAACGTTGATACAAATGTCTTCCCGCAAGTTTGTACTTCAGAGTCCAGGTTATAGACGTCTGGGAACGGAATCCTATGTTGAGGAGTGCTGCCGGCCCATGAGGCAGGGGCAGTGGCACAGGAACTCCGAAGGCTAAATGACGCTCCCATAGAGAGTGGAAGGTTTGCCTCTTCGATCTTGGGATGTTCAAGCGGTCCAGGAATGGCTCGGTAACGTGGGTGGAAAGATCGATCTCATCGGGCGCAATTGAACACGCTTTGCAGTTCGTAACGGGGTCTTCGGTATTGCCGAGAACCTCGACGTCTTCGAGTTCCCATGGACCCTCTTGGTCACCCCAAATGTGCCTCGTTGGGGTGCCCGCGACGGTGGCGAAGTGGCGGATGCACTCGGGAGTGTCCTGCGTGTCGTCGGTGACTGTTACTCGTGTTCGCCTACCTTTTCGAAATATCGTTGATCCAAAGACGTCCAGGTCGAACCCGAGATTTCGGTTGCGATCTGTAATATGGGTGGCACGAACGGCCCCCTCGTGAGGAGCATGGACCTCAAGCCAGGGAACCTGAAAGTTGTCCCGTTCGAGTTGCTCGCGCTCGGCGGCAAACATTAAACGGCCTATCGCGCGGCCAAGGTCCCTCCCCCGACGCTTGGGCCACGCGGGTCGTGCATACATGGCGACAGACAACAGGGCCATGTTGACCATTCCAGGGTTGATCCCAATGTCGGCGGCTGCGTCCAGAATCGTCATCAGGATGGGAAGATCGTTGCCAGGAGCTTCGGGGTCTGCTGGCTGGCCCTCCAATCCCTCTGCGACTTGGGAGAGCCCGGGAACCGATCCAAGATCTTCGATTGAGAATCGCATCGATGGGGAGCCTACTCCGACGGTTCTGGTCAGTTTTCAGCCTTCACCCTACGTGGGGCGGTCTCTTTCGCAAGCTTCGGCTGCTTCTTTAGCCGCCGTAGAGGCCGTGTGACCGTACTTGTGCAGGTGAAGGAGATCGACGACTGTTGGTCAGCGTGGTGTGGATCGGCAGCGCGGCGCGTTGGCGTTCGCCGGTCTTCGAGAACCGGCGCCGCTCACGGAGATTCCGTGAGCGATTCCCGTCCTCTGCCGCCGCCCAGCCATGCCCAGAATGCGGAGAACCGTCTGGCCGGCTCCCTGCTGCTGTTGGTCGACGCGAGCGTCACCACGTTTCCGGGCGCCGTCCTTGGTGCTGCGATTACCTGGCTCTTTTGGCGAGAGACCCGGCCGTCTAATGTGACCGCGAGGGTGCTCGGAGCCTTGGGAGCCGCCACCGCGGTGGGATTGGGGTCTGCGTGGTGGTGGGTTGGCCCTGGCGTCTACTCGCCTTCTTGCTGGCGATGAGCAGCTCGGACGGCCTTTCCCTGGTTGCCAAGAGATATTTAGAGCGCGAAGCTTGCCGATTGGATCGTGGGGTGCTGGCCAAGTGTGGCCGTGGGCCGAGGATGACGAGCCGAAAGCGAGATGGTGGCAATGGCAGAGTCGGCAGTTGCAGTTGTCGTCACTGCCGATCGGGCGATGGGTCGAATCCGCCAGCTTGCGCACCGGTCTACACGGCCGCTGCTGGCCGGGATCGGCATGGTTGCGATCGCTGTGCTAGTTGGTGCGGTCGACGCGGGAACCGCGCTCGGCACCGCGTCCCTCCGCACTCGTTCGACGGGTAGTCCCTCGGCCAGGGGTGACGGTGAAGCCCCGCGGCATGCCAGCTAGGGTGAACGACAGGCTCCGCCATGGACAGTCGAATCTACGCCCAACGATTGAACGGGGATGCGGAATGGTTCTGCCAACGAGAGTCGCCGTGCGGAGGCTCGCCGCTATAGCAGTGCTACTAACAAGCCTGCTCCTCGCATCCGGGGCCGTGGCCGCCGGTGCAGCGCCGGGAACTCGATTGGCAAAAGCGCTGCTAGCGCGCCATGGGCCTGCTGACACTTCGGTCGACTGGGCACCGACCACACCTCCACTTCCGGCTAACGCCACCGTGAATCAAGAGACCCGCTTGTCGAACCTTTCCTGTTGGGGCGCCGACTGGTGCGTTGCCACGGGTGGCTACGTAGCCAGCGGCAACGACGCTGGTCCTGATCCACTGGTCGAGACGCTGGCAGCCGGAAATTGGACGGTAGCCGAAGCCCCTCTTCCGTCCAACGCCAGCAGCAGTAGCCAGGAGACCTTCCTTGAAGCGCCGGTCTGCTCGTCGGAGGACGAGTGCATTGCTGTCGGTGAATATTCCGACGCCAACGGGAACTCGCAGGGACTGATAGAGGCGCTGTCCGGTGGCACTTGGACGTCGAGCGAGGCTCCGGTGCCTGCCGATGCCAGCAGCAGCAACCAGGACGCCGATTTGACAGGTCTTGCCTGCTCAGCAGCCGGATCGTGCATCGCCGTCGGCTCATATAACGACATCAATGGCAATGAGCAGGGACTAATAGAAACGCTGTCCGGGGGGAGCTGGACAGCGAGCGAGGCGCCGGCACCTGCCAGCACGTGGAGTAATCCGTATATCGGTCTGCAGTCTCCCGTCTGCGCTACGGCCGGTTCGTGCACCGCCGTCGGCGAGTACACCGACGCCAGCGGCGAGACGGAGGGCCTCATCGAGACGCTGTCGGACGGCACCTGGACGCCGATCGAAGCTCCCCTCCCGGCTAACGCGAGCTACGACTCGAATGGCGCAGGGCTAGCGACGCTTGCCTGTCCCGCAGCTACCTGGTGCATCGCCGTCGGCTCATACAGCGACCTCAACAACAACACGCAGGGACTGATCGAGACGCTGTCGGGGGGCACCTGGACGGCAAGCGAGGCCCCGCAACCCGCCAACGCCGCCACCAGTGACCAATACACCGCTCTGTATAGCAGCACTTGTGCTGCGGTCGGTTCCTGCGTAACTACCGGCTTCTACAACTACAACAATGGCAATGATGACGGCCTCATCGAAACGCTGTCTGGCGGCGTCTGGACGCCGACTGAGACGCCGCTTCCGCCCAACGCCAGCACCGGTAACCAGTCGCCTTTTCTCTACAGTCTCAGTTGTCCTGCGGCCAGTTCGTGCACCGGCGTGGGCACCTATACCGACAACAACGGCGACTCGCAGGGCCTCATCGAAACGCTGTCTGGGGCCACGTGGACGCCGGCCGAGGCACCCCTCCCAGCCAACGACGCCGATAACACCTACGCGAGCCTTAGCGGCGTCACCTGCCCGGCAGGCGGCTCCTGCATGGCCGTGGGGTCATACGTCGTGGGCGACGATGGGCAACCACTCATCGAAACGGAGGCGGCACTTACCCCGACCGTGACAAACGTCAGCCCGAACGGGGGGCTCGACGCCGGCGGCACCTTGGCGACGATCACGGGGGAGAACTTCTACTCAGTGGAGTCGGTCACTTTCGGTGGCACGGGCGCCAGCTTCGTCGTCAACTCTCCGACGTCGATTACCGCCACGAGCCCCGCCGGGTCGGGCACGGCGGACGTCGTCGTCACGACGGCAAGCGGCTCGTCGCCCGTGACGGCCGATGACGAGTTCAACTACCTCACAGCCTCCGGCACCTTCGCAGCGTCCTTCGGCGAGTCCTTCAAGGGACAGGTGGTGGAGCTCACAGGTGTGCCCGAATCTGTCAGCGATCTGTCCGGAACGATCGCGTGGGGAGATGGCACCACGAGCGTCGCCGCCTTGTCCTCGCCCTCCGCGGACACGGTGGAGGTGGCGGTCGAGGAACCGCACTCCTACTGGGTAGCAGGCAACGCCAATGTCGTCATCACGCTCTCCGACAGCGCCACAGGGGCGTCACAAGTTGCCTCTTTCACTGAGCCGGTCGATTCGACCTACGTCCTCATGGGCGACTCCTATTCCTCCGGTGAGGGCGGCACGTTCGGCGACTCGGCACCGGGGACATCGAACGCGATCTACCAGAACCCCGCCGGCAGTCCGGTCAACACCGACAGTTGCGCGAAGGCCCAGTATCTCGAAAACAAGTGTGCGGTCGAAACCGACTCGTCGACCAATGTCTGTCACAGATCCCTCGAATCGGTTGGCGAACTCTTCTATAAGCAGGTCCTCCAACAGGACGACGTCACGACCTTCAAGGACGTCGCATGCTCGGGCGCTGTGCTGCAGGACTTCTACTACCCTGCCGATAGCGACCGCCGTTCCTCCGGGGCTGGAGACTTCAACAATACTTGCAAGCTCGTTTGGCATAAACCACAGCCGACGAAGCCTTCCTGTCAAACACACTCCGGAACTCTGGCGGACCAGTACGACGGCCAAGGCCCACAGCTAGCAGCCCTCAGCCCGAACGACAGCGTCATCACTCTGGGAATAGGCGGAAATGATCTCGCCTTTGCCGGCATCCTGCAAGATTGCATTGAAGCCACCAATCCGGCCTGTATCGACAACGATAAGACCAAGGCGGCGAAGGTCGAATCATTGCTTGAACCGTACCTGGTGAACCTCTACAGGACGATCCGCGCCCTCGCCCCAGGCGCCCGGATCCTCGTCGAGGGCTACCCGTTGTTCTTCCCCCCCAACGGCGGGAGTGACGGGAACGACTGCAACGGCACGAGCGGAGTCGTTCATATGAACGAGGCTGAGCGCCTCTGGATCAACGCCGGCATCGCCGACGCAAACAGAATGATCGAGACCGCTGTCAACCAGAGCGGCGTGGCGGAATACGTCGACATCAGCGACGCCTTCAGCGGCCACGAGCTGTGCAGCAGTCCGAAGTCAAGTCAGTGGGATATGAACGGATTGAAACTCTTTGTTGACCCCAACTCGGTGAAGCCGCTCCCAAGCCAGGAGAGTTTTCATCCGAATCCAGACGGTCACCAAGCTGAACTCCCGGACGTAGCCTCGGAATACGAGAGCGGCGCTAACTTAGGAGAGCAGCTAGGAGTCTCGACGGTCGCTCCTGGGCAGTGCGAGGAATTAACTTTCACCGTGCCACCTGTTAGCGAGGCCAATGCCGCCGGATTCTACGGCTTCAGCATTTGGGCGGAATCGACCACCGAGGCGAACCCGAGTCTGGCCTTGTACGATCCGACGGGCTCACCGACCTGTGATGACCCAACGGGTAACGCCGGTGGGTCTCAAATCACGAGTGGAAAGCGCGCTTTCTTTGTTGTCCAGCAGCCATGGACCGGCGGAACGTGGACGCTCGTGGTCACGAACCCCTCCTCGTCGAGCAGCTCCGCCGTGATCGATACAGGCCTGTCGCCCTTCGGGTACCAAGTGGGGCCCTCGGTCTCAATCTCGGCAACATGCGGAAGGGCCGGGGCATCGAACGGGATCTTGAAGGCGACCGGTCAGGTCACAGCCGCCAACAGTCCCCCGATCTCGAACGGAATCGGCTCGTATGAGTGGACGCTATACGAGCAGCCCGACGACGCCGTGGTTACCACGTCAAGTAGCGCTCTGAGCTTTACGGACACGGGGCTGCGGGGAGTGTACGACGTGGTCCTTAGCGCGACCGACGCTCAAGGGGACACCGGTTATGCCGATACGGAGCTAAAGTGCGGGCCTAACGGCTCCAAGTAGCTGTGGTGAACTGCCCTCCGCGAGATTGACAGAAATCCGCCATGGACGATCCCGAATTGCTCCTGAGCGGACATTCTTAGCCGATAATGCGGACATGCAACGGGAAGAAGTACCCGCGAAGGTCACCTCGCCCTGTCAGCTTGCCGCGGATGAGAACCCCACTTGCGTCTCGGTGGTTCGACGTCAGTCCACCATCAGCCTTGTAAGTGGTGCGTGCTGCTTTGCAGTGTTTGTGTTCTTAGTTCCTCTATCGCAGGGACACCAATGGTGGCCACTCCTTCTGTTCGCCGGCTCGCTCATAGGACTAACCGCGGCAATCTGGGTGCCGATCACCAATAGTGCTCGGGGGCGAGCACTTTTCGTCTGCAATGCCGCACTTGGCGGATCAGTGTTAGTAACGATGGTTGGTGAATTTGGTTATGGGCTTCAAGGGTTTATCTCCTGGACACCCCAAGGTGCGCTTTCCTCGACTTTAGGACTGTTGTCTGTTGTGTGGCCTGCCCACTCCGCTATGACTTCTTGGAACTTAACGTCGAGACGAAGTGCAGCGTCGCGGCCCGTGACAAAGAGCGGACGGGGTGGTTGGGGGTCATATGGTGCCGGAATGGTCATCGCCGTCGCAGCAGGCTGCTTAGCAGTCGCGTCTGTCAGTCTTTCGAATGGACAATCATTAACCGGATGCGGGCCATTATCGCCTCGACTGCAGACGGCGCAAACAACGGCAACATATTCAGTTCTGCTAACGATGGTACTCGTCGGTTACCTGCTCTTCGCTGCGATTCCTGTTGGTCCACGGACTCCTGGCATTAGACGATGGAACAGGGGCGGCGTTGTGGTAGCGGTTGTCGGACTAGTTGCAGTCCTGCCGCTGGCAGGGTATGCGATGTACGCTGTGTTTGCCGCCTCCTTCTGCCTTACTTTCTGATCTTCCCCCGCCAGCCGCGCCATTGCTAGTTTCACGGCTTTGAGCCGTGGGTGGGCGCTACAGGCTCGCAACCTTGCGTAAGCTTCTCATTCCCTCGGGCTGACGAGAATGCGCTCGGTTCGCCCATCATGGCCGTACTTCGCTGTTTGTGTCAGGCTTGGCGGAAACTTAGCAAGCGTTCGTGGTCGATGGGAAGAACGCCCAAATAGCTGAACACTCACTCGATGGTCTGCGTGCGAAGCCGTTGTGTTTGTTCTGCACTGAACCGAGTCTCTGGCGGAGCGCTCCAGCCAGCGTGCGAATGCCGGCTGAAGCGCCCAGCGGTCATTCGGCTTTACGCCACCTCCTCCCGCTGCTCGGTCTCGAACGACGAGAGAATCGATGCTGCGGTGTGCTGAATCCGTGAAGCAGACTGCGTGATCTTGGCGATCGCCTCATCGCCACCGCCGGCCCACGTCGCCACGTAGCCAAAGCTGTACTCATCGGAGTTGATGCCGAGGCTGGCACAAACTACGAAGGCGACGGATTCGGCCTCCAGCTCCGCCAGCCGGCGGTCGTCACACTGCTCGTGGAGCATTGCGTGCCCCAGCTCGTGTGCCAGCGACTTGATCCGCTGAACCGGCGAGCGGTCGCTTGCGACCCGGATGCGGTGCAAGTCGAAGGCGCAGTCACCATTGCGGGAATCGGCGAACTCGGCGTTCTCGACCGTATAGCCGATGCTCTGTGCCACGGCCACAAGATGCTCGAACACTCCGGCGACGTTCTCACCATCGCCATCGAGAAGGGTGCACACCTCGGGGAGATCCTCGCCGTAGGTCTGGCCGATGTCGAAGACGCAGGCCGGCTTGAAGGCAACCAACACCCGGGCCTTGCTGTCGGTGGAGACGTCGGAGTCGTGAGCGTCGACGGTCGCCTTGCGGGTGACCGGAGCGAGAATCCAGATTGCTTTCTCGCCCTTGCTCACCTGACGTCCCAGAAGTTGCCAGGCTCGAAATCCTGCGACCCGGGTGGCCTCGGGGCACTGCAGCAGGATCAGCATCGTGTTGCGAAAGCTGTAGCGGTGGAAACGGCTCTGGGTGACGAGCCAGTCCTGCCAGCGTTGGGAGCTGGTGAGCTGCGCGATGCCGTCGGTAAGTGCGGCCATGATTTCGTCGTTGCGGTTGTTGGACATTGCTCTCCTCCTCGGTTGTGCGACTGCGACGCGTCCCGATAGCCGGAGGACGAGCGAGCGGAACAGCCCCGAGCGGAGCGAGTGCACTTCAGGGCTTGTAGCGGTTAGCGAGGCATCTGGCAGGGCTTGAGCGTGATCACGCAGTCGTGACCGAGGAGGTGAAGCGTTCAACTGCCGACGGCGAATAAGACCTGCACTTTCGATGACATTTGGCACCTTCGCACGAGTATCAGCGGAGGTTCGTTACCGAGTGAGACGTTTCCGACAACTACGACTAATACGAGAAACCCTTATGTCAGCTGGGTTTTGTGACACAAATGCAACTCGACGTCACCGCAGCAAGGCGTATTTTGGAGTTAGGAGAGCCGCTCGTTAGCGGCGACAAAGCGATGGCAACGTTCGACAACAGGGATTGGCCGGGGGACGCTCAAAGACGGCCACTGAACGTTCGCCACCTGCTTCAACAGACCGCACGAGAACTGCGCGTGGTGTGGTCCACGCGACGGACGAACCTGTGGCTATCGGTCGTCGCTGTTCCGCTGGCGCTCACGGCGAGCGTTCTGGTCGGCGACTGGTTAGCGGCGATTCCGCTGATTGCCGGAGCGATCGCGTGCGCTCCGGGCCAGCGTCGTGAGTGGATTATGGCGCTGGAGCTGGGACTGGTCGGTGCCGAGTGGTGCTACGTCGGCGCGAGTGCGCTGGCCACGTGGCCGGATCGACGACTGTTGGTCGGCGCGGTCTGGATCGGCTGCGCGGCGGCGCTGGCGTTCTTCGGACTCGAGAACCGACGGCGCTCACGGAGACTTCGGTGAACGACTCCCGTCCGCTTCCGCCGCCGAGCCATGCGCAGAACGCGGAGAACCGGCTGGCCGGCTCACTGCTGCTGATAGTGGTGGCGGGCGCCACTACGTTCCCGGGCGCCGCCCTCGGCGCGGCGATTAGCTGGCTCCTTTGGCGAGAGACGCGGCCGTCTAATGTGACCGCGTGGCTGCTCGGTGGCTTGGGAACCGCCACGGCGGTGGCGTTGCGGGCTGCCGTGGTGATGGGTTGGCCCTGGCGTCTGCTCGCCTTTGCGTCGGGGCTGACCAGCTCGAATGGCGGCGTCTCTTTGGGCACCATCGCCCACTCGATATTGGTCGAGGCACTCCTCGGTCCTCTTCTCCTGCCGCTGGCACGGCTGACGGCCTTCCATTGGGCTCGCACTGTGCGGGGCCAGGAGCTGGCCAGGTATAGGGAGATGGCGAAGCGGAAGAAGGCGCTGGAACGGGATTGGGAGGGTGTGGAGAGTGCCCGCCCGATGTCGCCGTCCGGGCATCCCCAAGCAACGATACGGCTTGGCCTGGAGGGTCAGAACCGCGAGTTCGACCTTTCGTCGGAGGAGATCCGCCACCACATCTTTCTGCCCGGGGCGTCGGGTACCGGAAAGACCACGACGATTGCCCGGATCGCCGACGGCGCGCTGGCGAGCGGATACGGCGTGGTGATCATCGACTGCAAGGGTTCGGGGCTCGGCGGTGCGGCGCGGATGCTCGCAGCTCGGCATCACGCTCCACTCACCGTCGTCGATCCCAGCGACGAGGCGAGCGCCGGGTACGACCCCTGTACGGGAAGTGCGGCGGCGGTGGCGAACAAGATCGTCGGAGCGTTCACGTTCTCGGGCGAGGCCGAGATCTACAAGCAGATCGCCATGGAGGTGATCCCGGTGATGTGCCGGGCCATGACGTCGTCCGGCATACCGGTGTCACTCGACACCATCTACGAGACTCTGGAAAAGGGCGGGCTCTCGCGCCTCGGTCGGCGCGACGGTGCGGATGCGTACCGCATGCGGCTGACGCAGCTGGATGACGCTGGCGGCATCGCGGCGGCGGGATACCTCGGACTGCAGCGGCGGCTTGGGGCGCTGATGGAGGGCACCTTCGGCGAGCTGTTCCGCAAGCGCCCGGCGCTGGACTGGCGTGAACAGGTGAACACTCGCCGGGTCACCTATCTATCGCTCAGTGCCACCGCGGCCGGTGAGGACGTCGAACTTTTCGGCCGGCTGATCACGCAGGATCTCAAGCAGATCTGCGACGAGCGCATGCGGGCTATCGACGGCGGCGCCGATCCGCCGCCGGTCTTGATCGTCTACGACGAGTTCGCAGCATTGCGTGAGGCGACACAGATCGTCGATCTGCTGCTGCAGGCTCGCCAGGCTCGTGCGCCGCTGCTGGTGGCGACGCAGTTTCTGCCCGAGGACGTGCCGATCCGCCGTCCGCTGCTGTCGGCCGGTGTGCTGATCGTGCATCGCCTCGAAGCCGAGGACGCCGAATTGGTGGCCAAGCAGTTCGGGACGCACACCAGTCCGATGCTCACCGCCCAGGTCGACTACGAGACGGGCGAGAGCGAGAAGGGGTCGGTCCGCTGGGTCGAGGAGTTCGACATCCACCCGAACGAGCTGAGGTCGTTACCAGTGGGGATGGCTGCCGTACTGGCAAGGGGGTCAAACCGCAAGGCGCTCGTCCGGATCTATCGCACGAGCTGAGATCGCACGGGGACCCGGCGATCAGGTCGCGAGCCGGCCGCGCCTGGTCTGGAAACGGAGCGGAAAATGAAGTGCGGTGTCAGCTTCGGCGCAGCCTCGCAAACTCATAGCTTTTCCTCGCCCATCTCACAGGAATCTCACAGGAAGTCCTGCCACAGTCCTCGCGGTCGAGCCGGTCGGTCCGTTGGATTGAGGAGTTCGATATCCAGCCGAACGCGTTGAGGTCGCTACCGGTTGGATGGTTGTCGTACTTGGCGAGGGGTCAAACCGCAACGCACTCCTGCGCATGGTCGTACGGGTGCAGACACCACGTGGGAGAGGACAATGCCGTCAACCAATGGATCAGGATCCGGCGGCCGCACCGCTCCTGGCAAGAAGCGGCCCGCGCCCGATGTCATAGTTGTTTCATCGAATGGCGTGGCAACGATCGAGTCGGCAGACCGAGCTACGCCAACTCGGCGTGGGTCGCTGCCCCCGCCCATCCGTAAGTCGGCGGCGGGGGCCTCGGAGACTCCTGTCCATAAGGCGGGTACGGCGGCAACGCTGAAGCAGGCCCCGCGCCAAAAGAAGGCACGGACGACCTCGGCAGCTGCGGCTGGATCAGGCGCCAGCGCGGGGTTCACTTCCGGCAACGTGGCTGGCAAAGCGGTGCCAGTTGAAAGGCCAACAGAGGATGATGGGATCCCCGCCGTCTATGACGATGGCATTCATTGGCTATGGGCCGGACTACGACGCCAGCGAGGCGCAGTTCTCCTCGGCCTTCTCTTCGGCTGGACGTTCGCTTGGCTGGCGCTGTGGGGAGCGGTTCTGGGTGCCGCGGTGGGCGGGCTGGTTGCCTTGGGCGCGGTTACCAGCCGCTCGGTCGGTGGCTACTTGTTCCACATCGGCGTAGGCCAGGCGGTGACCGTCATCAGTGTCGGTACCGGGGTGGTCTGGGGTGCCGCCGGCATGTTCTTTGTCGTGTTCCGCTACCTCGTCTTCGAGTAAGTGTTCAGCTGCTCTAAGCCTTGTGGAGTAAGGCAATTTCCAAAAACGCGCGTGACCAGCGCGTTTGCAGCTCGGGAGTGCTCGCGATTTGGCCTTGAGTTTGCTGGACTTTGTAT
>Ga0182024_10004787_pt1 | contig 30796 bp, 31 predicted proteins | sample P32metaG_FD_120480 | JGI IMG/M metagenome (GOLD analysis project Ga0182024, IMG submission 120480) | Permafrost microbial communities from Stordalen Mire, Sweden - P3-2 metaG (Illumina Assembly) | ecosystem: Environmental > Terrestrial > Soil > Wetlands > Permafrost | place: Sweden: Stordalen... | reverse complement strand
TGTAATTGGGTGCAAACCCGCACAGCAGTCGGACCACCCAGAAGAACACTACATTCGCCATTAAGGGCTTGCCGCGTCCGTCGCGACCGGCAAGCAGCCCAAACAATAACCCTCCCACCCGACGCACGATCAGCGTGGCGAGAATCGTCTCAATGATCTTGCTTTTTTCCACATGGAACTGGGCTGCCAGGGTATCGATCAGGAAGACGAGCACGAAGAAGTCGAACGCATCCAGGGTCCAGCCCAGAAAGCTGGCAGTGACCGCATGCCACTGCTCGGCTCGCGAAAACGGGGGTACTGGGTAATCTGTGCCGGAAGCCATCATCGAATCCGTGCAGTTTACACCGTCGAAAGCGGGTAACCAGCAACGTATCTATTGGGTCTTTCGTATACGTTGACAACCTGCCGGTTTCGCGGGAAACTCCGCTTAATCAGTCTGACGTTTCAGAGCCCGCTGGTTTTGCTGTTTGAAGGCACGCCCTGGAGTCGTGATCCAGCCACAGATTTGTGCTCTTTGCGCTGCGGCTATCGCAATGGCTTTTCGTCCTATGACTCGGCTCGGTCTCGTCGGCGATCAAAGGCGGCCCGACGCTCGGGCAGAAAACCAGGGGCCAGATGACGAGGGTGACATTCGAGCATCCTTGGCGCACCTGGCAGACACCTTGTCCTCTCACGGCGGAGTTTCGCTGTCCGCCGATCTGGCCCTCGATCTCCTGCTGAACCGGATTGTCGAACAAGCCCGCCTGGCAACCAACACCACCGGAGCCGCCATCGCATTGCGGCGCGGAGACGAGATCGTGTGCCGGGCCACCACCGGCGCAAACGCTCCTGATCTTGGGGTGCGCCTGACTACGAGTTCCGGACTCTCGGCGGCTTGCGTCCAAACCAGAGAAGTGCAGACCTGTGATGACACGGAAACTGATTTGCGCGTCGACACCATCGCCTGCCGGCAACTCGGGGTCCGCTCGATTCTCATTGTTCCTGTTCTCAAGGAACAAGAGCTGCTGGGAGTGTTTGAGGTCTTTTCCCCGCGGCCGCACGCCTTTGGCGATGGCGATGTTCAAACCTTGCATGCTCTTTCCCGCCGCGCCGTAGACAGCATCGCGCGCAGCGTGGAGGCCGTTTCCCCTCGTCGTCCGAGTCCTCCCCCCGAAACCCCGGCTCTTAAACCTCGCCGTCGCGATCCGTGGACGATAACCCTCACCGTCGTCGTAATCGCTTTGGCAGTACTTTTGGGCTGGCTTTTAGGACACGATAGCTGGCAGAGGACGATCCGTAGCATGAAAGCGAAATCGGCACAGGTACAGATGAAGATCAATCCACAAGCAGCGCCCGCTCCGGCACCCACTCCGCCGTTAGATAGCGCGCCGACAACGCCAAGCAACGTGCAAACCACGGCCCCAGCAAGGGGTGCGCCAGCAGAAGCTTCGCGCGGTGGGTTGGTTGTATACCAGAATGGCAAGGTAATCTTCCGGGCGAAGCCGCCGCAAGCGCAATCAGGACAAGAATCCAGTTCTGACGAAGGCTCGCAGGCAGACAACGTCCCGGAGGTTCCTCCAGCGAATCTGCCTCCACAAGTTGCCGAACGGTATCTCATGCAACGGGTAGAGCCGGTATATCCGGAAGCGGCGAGGGAGCAGCGTATTCAGGGGCAAGTCTTGCTGGAAGCGACGGTCGGCAAAGATGGGACTGTCCAGGACCTCAAAGTGATCAGCGGCGATCCACAACTAGCCACCGCTGCCGCCGACGCTGTCCGGCAATGGCATTTCCTTCCATTTCTTAAAGCCGGAAAACCCGTTGAATTTCAAACCCAAATTGCAGTGGATTTCCGATTGTCGTGAAACAGGCGCTAGGCTTTAGGCGCTGGGCTCAAGGCTCTCAACCCTCCCATCCAGTTGGGGCGGAGCAGCACTTCAGTGCTGCGTTAAAGGTTTCTCTGTTCTGTACGCGCTCTAGCGCCTGGGGTTGATCGAACGACGACCAGCCTAGAGCCTAGAGCCTTCTTAACCATTCGCCAATTCCTTCGCTCTCTGCGCGGCTTTGACCACTGCCTTAATCAGCGTGACGCGAAGCTTGCCTTCCTCGAGTTCCATGATCCCGTCGATAGTACACCCGGCTGGCGTAGTGACTGCGTCCTTAAGCAGCGCGGGATGATCTCCAGTCTCGAGAACCACCGTCGCCGCACCCAGCGTGGTTTGGGCTGCGAGCAGCGTCGCCACATCGCGAGGCAACCCGACTTTCACGCCTGCCTCCGCGAGCGATTCCAGAATAATGTAGATATACGCTGGCCCGCTCGCTGAAAGCCCGGTCACCGCGTCCATATGCTTTTCATCCACAACCACGGTCCTGCCAACAACATCGAAAAGTGCGCATGCGGTTTCCATGTCCTTGACGCTGGCAAACTTTCCTTTGCACAGGGCCGTCATGCCGCAACCCAGCACGGACGGCGTATTCGGCATGGCTCTCACCACGGGTACTTCGATCCCCAACGCCTTCTCGATCTGACTCGTCGCCACCGATGCCGCCACGGAAATGATGAGCTGCTTCTTGGAAACATTGGGACGGATTTGTTCCATCACTTCTTGCACGACCTGAGGCTTAACGCAGACAAAGACCACGTCCGCATTGTGCACGGCAGCCAGGTTGTCGGTCTGGACGGGCACTCCAAATTTTTTTGCCAACCCGCGCGCCCGCTCCTCATGCTGGACCGTGGCCCGCGTTAACTTCGGGGAGAGCAGCCCTTTTTCCAGCAACGCCTTGAGCAGGATGCCGCCCATCTTTCCCGCGCCCAGCACGGCCACGCGTTTTCCCGAAAAGTCGAACCCCATTTGTGCCTCCGAGTGTGATGATGGACGAAATGCTCGCAAATGTCCGGAGCTAGTTACTGCTGCAAGCTTGGAGTGCGAGCACGGATAGATGATCGTATCAGAGCACAAGTTTCGCCGGGAGCCGGAGAGCGGTGGCGCGGTGCTTCCGCCGAAAGGGCATAACCGTCGTGAGCAATAGCCAGGGAGCCCACAACATCAGCAGCAGGTGCGAATATCGCGGACCCCGTCGGCCCCGGAGTGCGAGTCGGCCGCCCACCCGCCGCGGCCCCGGCAATGGTAGCCAGACCGCATAAAGTAATGCCGTTGATCTCCGCACGGAAGCGATTGCGGCGGTAGTGGTGACAGTCAGAGTGACATTGGTTCCGGTGCTATTCGCCGCAATCGGCGAAACAGGACTGAATGAACAACCGCCCAACGGGACCGTGGAAGACGAGCAGTTGCCGTTGCACGTTGGCGACGCATTGGTGATCCTGCACTTGTAGAGGTTGGGAGAAGCTGTTTGTGCGGGGCAGGCAGCCGTGCTCAAACCCGTACCGGACTGATTGGCAAGATGTATCCACTGGATTCCATCGCTGGAGGAATAAAATCCGTGCAAACTCAGCGCGGCAAAAAACTCTCCGGCCGCTGCGTTGTAGATCACGGCGCTTACTGAGCCCGGATCGGTTGCGCTGGCGCCATCAGACACGCTTGGCGTAAGTCCATGAGATTCCACCGTCAGCTGAGTAGTAAATCCTACGATTGACCGCAACGGGACTCTCCAGTCCTTCGACGATCCCCTCCCGACGCCGCTGCCGCCACCGCCAGACTTGGAGAGCTGGTGCGGAACGCGATCTTGCCAAAGCCCAGCCCCGCGAAAGAGCGCGTGCCGCTTGTGCCTGAGTAATCAAAGTCCTTGTTGTCCACGCGTCGGCAGAACGCAGATGCCAAGGCCGTAATTAAGAATCAGCGGAGCCGTTGGTCTCGCCTGTCCCCACCAGAATCACGCTGCTTGTCGTGAGCGGCTAGCTTTGTAGGCTGGGATAGGAAACCGATTCCCGCCGCTTGCCCCAAAACAATCGCAGGGGCAGACATCACAATCAGAACGCATAAGACAACAAAGAAAGCACCATGAAAAGATTTCATGCGGGCCTAGGCGGCTTTTTCCCGAGGTGGACGCGCATTGATCTTTTCCAGCCTCACCAGTCTCGCGACAATGAATCCCACCGTCCGATTGTGGGTCTTCGCGATTTCCTGAAAATTCGTCCCCTGGCCGCAGCGCATCACAGATCTTCTGTTCTTCTTCACGCGTCCACGGTTTGCCAGCATTCTGCGGCAGTAATTGCCGCGTCCGTTCTCGCTCCTGCGCATATTCCAAAGCGCCCACGGCCTTGTGAAATGCACAAACGCATTGGGGATTCCGGTACAGCGAATCCGGCTGGAATGTCTCGGCGGTCACCGGATCCACTCCGTCGGCCAGAGCTCGCATGATCTTTAGCGCTTCCTGAATTTCCATAAAATCTGTCTTGAACATCGTAGAGATGACCGTGCGTCCTCGTCTGTGACGACTGAAACATCGCGAAGTTAGGTCCGCCCACATTGGGAATTTGGCGTCGGGCTTAGCTATTGCCTTTGCAACAATGTCCTTGGTCAACTTTGCGGTTAAACTGTTGCCCGGTGATCCACAGGGGGAGATCCACAGGCTGAAATGATGGATTGGCAAGCGTTCTGGCTCACAATTCGGCTGGCCGCACTGGTGGCGGCTGTGCTCCTGGCCCTAGGGTTGCCGATCGCCTACTGGATCGCCTACTCGCGCTGGCGCTGGAAGTTTTTGGTCGAGGCGGTGGTCGCGCTGCCGATAGTTCTGCCTCCTACCGTGCTTGGCTTTTATGTGTTGGTTGCGCTGGGGCCGCGAAGTCCTCTGGGACGCTCGTGGCAAGCCCTGACCGGACACACGCTGGCGTTCACTTTTGAAGGTCTGTTGATTGGCTCGATCATTTACAGCCTGCCCTTCGCGGTGCAGCCTTTCGCGGCCTCGTTTAGTTCGGTGGATTCGAAGCTGATGGCCGCTTCCGGGACTTTGGGAGCGTCGAAACTGCGAACCTGCTTTCGTGTGGTTTTGCCATTGTCGGTTCCTGGCGTTGTGACGGGAGTGGCGCTGAGCTTTGCTCACACCATGGGCGAATTCGGGGTGGTATTGATGGTGGGTGGCAATATTCCGGGAGTCACGCGGACGGTCTCCATCGATATTTACGATCAGGTGCAGGCGCTCAACTACACGTCTGCGAATACCACTGCGCTGCTGCTGCTGGCGATTTCGTTTGCGGTGCTTTCTCTGGTGTATGGACTAAACCGGAAAGTGTGGGCGATGTGGCCGTGGAAATAGCAAACCTAGGAAGTAGTCCCGTGCCAGCAGCATCCGGCGAGACCGCACATGCTCTGTGCGTCGATATTCGCAAGCGGTTTTCTCGCGACAGCAATTTCGAACTGAATGCCAAGTTCTCCGTTCCACCCGGCATCAGCGTTGTTTTCGGGTCGTCTGGGGCGGGGAAGACCACGTTGCTGGATTGCATTGCTGGATTGACCGACCCTGATTCCGGACGAATCACAATTGTCGGGCGCGTATTCTTTGATGGCAGTAAGGGGGTTAAGCTTTCTTCTCCGAGTCGAGACGTCGGCTATGTTTTCCAAGACTTAGCTCTATTTCCTCATTTAACGGTTGAAAGCAATATTCAATACGGTCTTGCCAAGTTGAAGGCGGTCAATCGCCGCGAACGGAGCGATGCGATTCTTGAGTCTTTCGGGATTTCGCACTTGCGCGGCCGACGTCCCGGAGCGATTTCCGGCGGAGAGCGCCAGCGGGTGGCGCTAGCCCGTGCGCTGGTCACCGACCCTTGCGTGCTGCTGCTCGACGAGCCTCTAGCCGGGTTGGACGCGATGACCAAATCCAAAATCCTCGATGACTTGCGTTCCTGGAACCAGGCCCATCGCATTCCGATTCTTTATGTGACCCACAGCCGCGAGGAAGTCTTTGCGCTCGGCGAACGGGTGCTGGTTCTGGAAAACGGGCGGATTATTGCGCAGGGGACGCCGCACGAAGTAATGTCGGCACCGCGTCAGGAGACGGTGGCGCAACTGGCCGGCTTCGAAAATATTTTCGATGCGAAAGTGATGGCCGCGCATGAAGATCGTGGCACCATGACCTGCCAGGTCTCCAACAGCAACGTGGACTTGGAGACTCCGCTGGTGCGAGCGGATGTTGGAGCAACTCTTCGCGTTGGAATCCGGGCTGGGGACATTCTGTTGGCGACCGTCAAGCCCGTCGGCTTGAGTGCGCGCAACATTTTGCCGGGGAGGATCATTTCTCTCGCGCGGCGTGACGTGATTGTAGTGGCGAAAGTCGATTGCGGCGTGGAGATGTCGGTTCATGTGACGCTGGCGGCGCGGGATTCGCTGGAGCTTGAGCCCGGACGCGAAGTCTGGCTGATCGTGAAGACTCATTCGTGTCATTTGATGGCAGGAAGTTAGATACGAGTGTCCGTTCTCGGGTGCCAGGTGACAGGGGTGCCCGCCCTTTTCGCGTTCTGTGCGAAGGGCGGGGCGTATTGCGAAGCTGGAACAAACGAATGGCTTTTAGAAGTTGGGGACTGCCTGACAGTTCCTGGCCGGAAATGGCCATATTCCGGTTACGATGTTCTCCGGCTACGGAAGGAGAAAACCGAATTGGTGCTTGTGAACGATGTATGGTTCTGGTTCTGGCAAGAATCAATGCGCTATCTTCCTGGAATGGCCGTGATCGCCCGCGCCACCGTACCGTCTTTAACTCACTCCGCGTGTAGATGAGCCTCTTGAATGCGGTCCATCTCGATCACGCCGACCCACTGGCCATTGCGGTTATCCATATAGACCAGATGGCCACCTAGAATCTGTGCGGCGGCAGCGGGCGGCAGGTCGCGATGATATCCGAAGAAGCGTGTCTTCCACTCCAGCCAGGTATGCCAGCGCTCAAGAACGGGATGCGGTGGTTCATACTTCAGGGAAAACACCAACGCCACATCAAAGTTTGAGAGATCGGCTGCCGACATGAGCTGCTCCGCCGTGAAGTCTTCCATGCGGACCACCCGCATGGGGCGTGGAACGTAGCCAAGAAACGGTTCCGTGAGTTCCTCGCTGGCTGGCCACGCGGTCAGCACTCGCGCTTGAGGATAACGCGCTTGTAGGAATTCCTCGGCATGCTGATGCATCACGATATAGTCGCGATAGGCAAGATTGTCTTCGATAGAGAATCCATAAGGCGGGTTGACCAAAAGCCCGGCCACAAATGCGAGCGCCACGATCGCAACAATGCCGCCCCAGAGATGCGCCCTACGCCTTAACGTCGAAACACCAATGATCATGACCAGTGGGACCACGGGGAGCATGTAGCGAGCCAGAACGGCGCCGCCGACTACCGCCATCGCGACCACGTAAGTTGCGATCACGGCGAGAAAGGCGAACTGGACATCCAGCGGGATTCTGGGGCGTTCTTCATTTGCACCCCGTAGCGGTGGAAGCCACATTGCCAGCAGTGTCGCCAGGGTGAGCAGATACAAGCTGAAATAACCGAGCACCTGCCAAAGACGCAGCAGAAGGGCGAGAAAAATGCGCAGAGGCTGCATCGTGGCTTGCACGTTGTAGCGAAAGAACTCCGGGTTTCCGAAGACGAATCCGGTGCGAGAGTAGTGATACGCATACCAGAGGCCCAGTGGAATTAGAGGAGCGAGAAGTGTGATGGATTTCCAAGTCGCGGGGGCTAGAGCCGGTTCTGAAGCAGGAACCTTAGCCGCAGCGCTGAAACGCTGCTCCACCCTAAAGCGCTGTGCTACCCCTGACCCTCGCGCCGCGCCTAACTTCCCCTCCGTCTCCGAGTGCTGCGTCACATGAAACCGTCGCGCCGTCCAAAATCTAAGCACCATCGAAACTAATTCCCAGCCGAACAAAGCCAGGGGAGCTAGAATCGCAGTCTCTTTCGCGAGGACCGCCAGCGAAAACCATATTGCTGCAGTCCCATGGCGCCGCTCGACATACTCAGATAATCCCCAACAAATGAGTCCGGCCGCAGCCAAATCCACGTGGGCCAGCGAGCTTTGCGCGAACAAGACAGGGTAGAGCATCGTGCAGATCGTGGAAGCGATGGCCACTTCAACATTCGTTACGCGCTGGGCCAGCCGGAATACTCCGGTCAAAGAAAACGCGGCAATCATGAGCATGGCCGAGCGGGTGACGAGGGGAGAGAAACCTACGACCTTCCACCACAGTGCGAGATACGCCATCACCAGTGGAGGGTGCGCGTTCGACGGAGTGGAGTGAGGAATCAAAGTTCCGGAGAACAGCAGATCGCGGGCTGCGGGAACGTAGTATCCCGCCTCGTCCCAGAAGTACGGCAGGCGCAGGAGAGGAATGTGCAACAGAAAAACGAAGGCAAAGAGCAGCGCGAAGATCAGTGCAAGAGGAAATTCCCGAGATTTGATGTCTGGATTTGCCACCGCCGCCTAGTGTACAGGCCCCGGAGGCGTGCTCCGCGGATCAAGCTTGATCTCGCCAAAGGCGCTTTCGTAGTTCACTACATTCTGTTGCAGAATGTTCATGAGTGCCTTGGCTTGTTGCGGACTCAGGTAAATCCCTTGAAAGTTCTGGATCTCGACCTGGGTTTCCGTCTGCTGCTGCATGGTGCCAAACACCAGGAAGAAATCCCAGACATTCACCCGCACCTGCACGCTGTTGGCATAATTTTCGCGGTAAGCGGGAGTGTTCACCAGCTTGATATTGGGTTGCGTAGGATTGTGGGACATAGGGGTTAGTTTAGCGGGATTGGTGGGAAGAAGGAAAGTAGAACGATCAGGCGGGTAGTGAGTCAGTTCGACTTTTTCTGAGGATGCCGCGTCTCGAAGAATAGCTGACGCCAATATGGTTGGAACTTTGGCTGTGCCATCACGGCCACTCGCGCGGTGATACCAATCACAAGACAGCCACCATCAGACCGGAATCAAGGATCGTGTTTGCGGTGTACAACGAGAGCAGGTTAGGCATATACAACTAGCTAAACAATTATAGCTCAACATGAGAGGTGAGGAACACCAACGCACCAATTAGGACATTACCAATGGCTCAACAGAGCTCTACCCTGGGTTAAGATATTGGCTAGGCCGGGATGGCGGAATTGGCAGACGCGCTGGACTTAGGATCCAGTGCCGCAAGGCGTGCAGGTTCAAATCCTGTTCCCGGCACCAAGAAAAATTGCCCTAAATTTGAGCGATTGTGTATAATAAGTACAGCTAAGTTTGATTCACACGCAGCTGAAAATCGGTACCGCCAACCAGCGTCACCCCTTCTCACTAGCTAAGCGATTCTTCTCAGCACATTTCAACAACAGAAAAGGAAATATCAACAATGGCAGAACAAGGAACAGTAAAGTGGTTTAATGACGCCAAAGGCTACGGCTTTATCAGCCGTCAAAATGGCGAAGACGTTTTCGTGCACTTCTCGGCAATCCAGGCAGGCGGCTTCCGCAGCCTGCAAGAGGGCCAGACGGTGCAGTTCGACGTGACCAAGGGGCCGAAGGGCTGGCAGGCAGAGAACGTTACCGGAGTCTAAGTAACGGCTTGCTTAACTAATTGAAAATGGTGCCTGCATCCGTAAGGATTGCGGGCACTTTTCTGTTTGGGGATGGCGAGATGTTCTCGATGAAAGCCGCGGCGCGGCGAAAGAATAAAGCCCACGGCAGCAAGCCGTGGGAAAGTGAGAGAGAGACAAGCGCCAACGGGGCGAGAGAATAACAATCCAAGAGCAACGAAGGCTGCGAAAGCGCCCTTCGGTCGCGTACCTTTGCTTCATCGCTACCTCGGGCTTTACGCCCGGGGCTACACTATTTCGCTCCTCCGGAGCTGTTTTCGTTGCGCTCCCAGGTGCAATACACTAACAAAACTTTCAGCGAAGATTCTGGGCATCCGCCGATACGTCTGGCGCTTCAGGTCATGGTAGCCTTGCGTTCCTGCGAAAAGGTTGCACATCAATTCGCGGAAGCTGGCGCTGTAGGCGGTGAACTGGATCATGCGATCAAGGACGCCGCTGCCCAGCCAGCGTCCGCTGTAGAAACGGTCGGCGATGCGCGCGGCCCGTTCCAATTCCGGCAGAAAATCGCGACGGAGCAGGGAAGCGTAAGATTCAGGGCGATCCGCGAGCAATGCCTGCGAGAGCAATTCCGCGGAACGCATGGCGTAGTAGAGTCCTTCGCCGGTGATGGGATCGACGAAGCCTGCCGCGTCGCCGATCATGGCCCAGCCCTCGCCGTTTACAGACGCTTCCCGCAGAGTTTCCGGGCGGAGCGACGGAAGGACATGAGCGTAGAACTTCGCTCCCTCAAAACTTAGCCCAAGCTGTGGCAGCGAGTCTTCGAGTAAGCGCCGCAAATCCGCCGTGCTCTTGCCCGGCAGCTTGCCGCAGATTCCCGCGGAAAGATGGTCCACCCGGGGGAAAACCCAAATGTAGCCTTGCAGGCCACGCAGGAATTGGATTTGCGCGACCTGACTTTTGCGCGGGATGTAGTATCCGGCCGCGACCAGCATGTCTTCGGGAGCAAATGGCTGGGAGAACTGTTTGCGAAACGGATTGCGCGCGCCGGTGGCGATGACAACATACGACGTGGAGTAAGAGTTTGTATTCGAGTGAAGCAGCCGTTTTTCCGAAGTGCCATCGATACGAATTACACGATCGTGGATGACTTCCACGCCTGATTCTTGTGCTCTTTGCAGCAACAGTCCGTTGAGTACCTGCCGTGAGAAGACTGCGATTGGTTGCTTGAGGTGGAATAAGACCCGCCGTCCTGAGGGCCCGATTAGTTCACATTCGTCGATCCAGTTGCGTTCTACTTCCGCATCGCGCAGGAAAGGCCACTCGACGAGTGCTTTGTGGGTAATGCCGCCGCCACAGGGTTTCTCCCACGCAAGTTTCTCATCAAATAACAGAACCTTGCGTCCGGCGCGGGCCAGATTGGCGGCTGCCAGGGCCCCCGCAGGGCCGCCGCCAATAATCGCGATGGGATTTCCGGACGTCACTTCAGACCAAGTTTGCGGGAAGGACCTTGCCAGGCGCAAGAAGAATCCGGCGGAGAGACCGATTGAAACAGCTGTCCTTTGCGGGTTTCGATAGGTCCCGCTCGTCAGCAAACCCCAACGATCTTCGACCTATTCGGAGCCCTGGTTGAGCTGCTGGTAGAGGGCTATGCCCCCAATAACCAAGATTAATACTCCTGAAGCGGCGCCCAACCATCGAACATACGGGCTGATCTTGTGCACCTTGTTAAGGATTTCGATCTGGTCCTTTTCCATCTGCGACGCAGAATCGCCAAGGAACAGTTGATCGTCCTCTTGCATGGTGAGGGTGCTGCGATAGATGAGCAGAATAATCAGGAGAGTGGTGATAGCTCCCCACACGACCAACGGCCAAAACAAAACAATCATCATTGAAGTCACCTCGGCACGAATAAGTGCGGGTCCCGAGGATCCTTGCCTATGAACGCCGGTTCAGGCCAAAATCCGGCATCCGGGTAGGGTCCCAATCGCGAATTATAGCGCGGAAATGGCCAGTCTGCGGCCAATGTTTTTGCCGGCACCTTTACCGCCCATAACTCATCTAAGCTAGTAGCAGGCTTGATAAGACTGGCGGCGGCAAGCTTCTTTTGCTGTCCGACTTGAGTCCGGCTTTGTTATAATGACGTCATATTAGTTTCAAGGAGATACCAATGGCCACGAGCACCACGACTCCGAGCACTACAACCGCCGTTCCGGAAGTGAAAACCAAGACGGCGCCGATTACCCTGACCTCCAGTGCGGTTGTCAAGGTAAGGGAGATCATGTCGCAACAGAACCCGATTCCCGCCGGATTGCGGGTGGGAGTAGTTGGCGGCGGTTGCTCTGGCTTTTCCTACTCCATGTCCTTCGAGAATGCTCCCGGCATGATGGACAAGACTTTTGACATGGACGGATTGAAGGTCTATGTGGACGCGACCTCGGTGATGTACCTGAATGGCTGCGTCGTTGACTACGTCGAGACGCTGGAAGGTGCGGGCTTCAAGTTCGAGAATCCGAACGTGAAGAGCACCTGTGGCTGCGGATCTTCTTTCAGCGTGTAATTAATTTCTTTGGGTTTAACGAAGGCCTCATTGCTTAAGAATGAGGCCTTTTGCTTTCTGGTGCGGTTGATTGCGGACTTTCGCGGAACTTAAGGGTTGGGTTTTGGTGGCTCCGGTGGAACTTCCAAAATGGAGACATTCAACTCATCGAGAATGGCCAGCCTGGTGCAATCGGGAGACAGGGCAACGGCACCGAACGCCGGCGTTGGGTGAAGCTGGATGGATTCAATCTCACGCAAAGAGGGTATGTCGTAGAGATTAACTCCGGCTTCGCCGAATTGAGGGTGCCCATTGGTCTGGTTGAAGCCCTGAATTGAACCCCACACCGCGCTCAGCACATGTCCACCGCGCGATACATCCAATGTCATGGGCGATTGAACCTTGAGGCTCGCGGCCATCTCTCCGGAAGTCTTGAAAATGAGAACGGCGTTGTGGGCCGTGAGCGGGACGGCAAACTCGGAATCTGCGAGGAATATCGGGCATAACAGAGCAGGCTCTGGCTCGGTCAAAACCGTGTCCCATTTGGAGTCGTTGAAGTTTCTCATGACCAGGAGCAAGCCGCGAGAAGCCGTGCGTACAGTTGTCGTCTCAGATGAAGCGATGTTCCACATGTCCGCATCATCGTGCCATTGATGCAGCGCGTGAAGATTGCGCGAGTCGAGCACGGCCACACCGTTGGGTTTTGCCTCGAATGCGTCAGGGAAGTCGATGAGAGACACGATATGGGTGGTGGGAGAAGGCTTCACAAAAATCATGTCATATAAGCCAGTCCTGTTGATCTGCAACCCAGCCAACGGCTTTCCCTCAGGATCGAGAAGATCGAGGGTGTTGTCCCGATGAATCAATAGGTTGCCTTCGAGGGTCACCAGGATTCCGGATCCATGGCCGTGGGTCGGCAAGTCAAAACGCCTCTTGATCACGCTCGTGGAAATCTCAACAATGACCGCTTTGAGATGATAGGGATCGGTCTGCTGAAAACGATCGCGCAGGGAAAGAGCGACGTTGACGTGACAAACCGGATAGACCAGTAGTTCGTCGTCGTTAACGAAAGCCGCACCTGCCATTCAATTGCTGCAGCTTCAAGTCGCAGAGTTCGCCCTTCAGGTCAAACGTGCGGACTGGCCTCGGGCTGTCGGTAGCGAGGGCTGCGCGTACCAGGAAGAACAAACAAAGCAGGAAACGCGCCATCCATAGAGGGTTTTCACGCCAGCGCATTTAAACGCCTTCCAGCTAGCCATCACTAGCCCGCATTCATTCTATTACTGCTGGGTTTCTTGCGGCTCTGGCGGCTGCTGTGCGGGAGGTGTTACGGGGGAAGTGGGCTGATTGGAAAATCCGCTGGTTCCGCCATTCATGCCCGAACCCGGTGGTCCCGTCCCCGGCTGACCCGTGCCCGGTTGATTACCCACATTGATGTTTAGTGGCGGCTGGTTGGGTGTCATGAGCAAACCTCCACGATCGGTGCTGGGATCGTAGATGAATTGCCACTGGTTGTAGTGGTCCTTCTTGTTGAAAGATCGGATGCTCGCAGCCTTACTGGCGCTGACCACTCCCACAATCGGCCCTCCGCCAAATACCTGACCGGAGGAGCTGCTGGAAGCGCCGCCGGGGGGAAGGCCTGGACCCGTCTGGGTCGCAGGGTTTGTGCCGGAGTTCGCGTCAGTCGAATCGGCATCGGATGCATTCGGACCTGTTGGCGACACCGGTGATCCTGGTTGAGCCGCGGCTGCCGCAGCCGCAACGGCATTGGCCAAGCCTTGTCCGTTCTGGGTAATGCCGGCGTTCGTCGCGAGAGCGTTGAGCGCGGCGCCCCCGCCTGTGCCCCCCTGAATTCCGGCCCCGAAGGACATTTGTACTTCGCCCACATGCAGAAGTTTGAAATCCCGCTCTTGCCCTGTTTTGGGATCTCTGTTCATGGGGTCCTTGTAGCGTTTGCGCAGGAAGCGAATAGTGTTGGTGCTCTCCAGATCCTCAATGCGGGTGGGATACCTGCCGAATTTCTTGTAATAGTGGCGCACCGCCCGGGAGTATTGCACGCCGCGATGGACCAACTCCTCTTCGCGATCGCGCTTGATCTGGTGCGTCACACTGGGAACAATCGCCGCCGCGAATATCGTCAGCAGCGCTACAAACAACAGGAGCGTGAGCAGAATGTATCCCTGCTGGGATTGGCGGCGGGTGCGATTCAAGCTCCGAACTGTCGATCTTTGTGACATCTCATTAAGTCTATTTGCACCGGCCAGACCGTGATCCGAAGCTCACGGTTGTTGCGTCAACGGAATACTCTGCCGGTTATTGTTGAGCACGTCTTCGATATCCACGGCCATCGCAGAAATGCGCATGACCTTATAGCGGCGATCGACAATGTCGCCTTCGCGCGCAATGAATACATCTTCGCCCTGCGACAGGAACACTTTCTTGAGCTCGCCCGGCTTGCTGGCAAAGCCGAAAAATTTGAGATTGATCGGCGGCGGCGGCGGTATTGGCGGCGGGCCTGTTGCTTCAACTACTTTCGGTTTGTCCGTGTTGGGTCGAGCTATGACAGCCGGAATTACCGCCTCCGCCCGGAAGATGTTTCGTCCCGTGCCTCTGTATTTGGTATCCTCACTGACTCTCAGCCAGTCATAACGCAATGTGGGATCGAGCGAACGCTCGGGCGTGGTTTTCTTGGCGCCAGCTTTTGGGTGTGTTACAGCTCTTGGAGCGGGGACACCGGGAGGAACCGCAGGAGCCGCCGCGGAAGCCGACGACGACGGTGTGCCGTTCAAACTTAAAACCCAGTAGCCCACGGACAAGACCGCCAACACCATTAACACGATGGCGATGATCAGTTTGTTCCGGTCTTCGGCTCCGACTTTCATTTCAATAACCAGTACTTAAGCAAGCACTCAAGCGCCCGTCTTCAGATACGTCTGCAGCCTCATAGTCACCCGGATGACGCCGGCTTGCTCACTGCCCAGCTCCACACTATTCACCAAAAAGAACAGCTGGTTCCGCTCCAGAGCATTGACGAACCGGATCATGGGGAGATAGTCGCCCGACAGTTCCGCTTCGATCACGACGCGCTGCAGGCCGACCGCTTCCTCGGGCCTTATCTCATTCGAGTTCTCTCTGGTTTTTTGGGTGTACTTAATGCCGCCAATTTTTACGCCGGTTTCGTTCGCCAGCCGGTTCAGGTCGCCAGAAATCGCCGAGTCCTCCGAGGGCAGCCGTTCCTTATAAAAGTTATCGATCTGTTGCTGCGCCAGAGGGATCTTCTTGTCCAGACCTCGCAAGGGTGTCACTTTGCGAGTTGTCTGGATGCGCTGGCTATTAAGCTGGGTCTCTTCCAGTTTGCGCGATTGCTGCGACCCAACCAAGGGCGAAAAAAGCACAACCACCAGGGCCACGTCCAAGAGCACCACGCCGGCAATCGCAATTTTCAATTTGTCCCGGGTTTTTCGCAGATCGGGCATTATTGCGATCCTCCATGGCCCACACTCTCCATTGCCGGGACATAAAGGGCGCTGATACTGAACTGGACGGAATCTGCCTGTCCCTGCCCGCTCTCGGATCTCTCTTCATCGATCTGGGTCCGTTGGAAACGCTGCGAACTCTCCATCTTACGTACCAGTTCCAGCGCATGGTCGCGGGAATCCCCAGCGACCACCAGCTTGATTTCCAATTGGTTGTCAGGGGCCATTTCAGGATGAATGGAGACCACGTGCAAGCGGGCCGGCATCACACGTTCCAGGTCTTCAAATACCTTGGTCCAGGAAAACGCTTTGCGCTCGAAGAGATCATTCAAAAATGCGGAGCGGTCGCGCATACTGCTGTTCTGCGGCAGATCCAGCATCGCCTGCGCGGTTGCCTTTTCCTGATCAAGCTTGGCGATCTCCGCTTGGTATCTGCGTATAGTCTCGCGATCCTTGCTTGCGTTCACCAATCCCATTACGGTATAGACGAGAAGTAGCAGACTTACGACACTGAGCGCGGCCAGCCCTCCACCCCAGCGCACCCAGAACTGGCGCAAATCCTCATAGGGATGAGTCCCGAGATTGATTTCCACGCGCATATCAGGAAAGCAGGGCTCCCACCACCCCGGCCATTCGCCACTTGGGAATCGAACCAAAGGTCGATCCCAACTGCGAGGCGTCTACCAGGTCCCGCACGGCCGCCCCGGTTTGTGCGCGCAACGCGGGCGCCGCACTACCTGAGTCCGACAATCCAGCTACGAAAATCTGTTCGATGTTCAAATGATAAGTGTCCTGAAAGAACACTACCGAGGGATAAACGTCCTCCGCAAGCTGGTCCCCTGTGATGGTCACGCCGCGCGTGTTTTCCAGAGTTCGGAACAGAAGTAATTCCTGCTTATCGAGAATGGCAATACTCGTCGTGCGAGTGTCCACCTTCACTACCAGCGTTGGCCGACTGCCTTCTGCCGCGCCCAATGCCGCCAGCATGGAAGGCATGACCACTCCTGGACTATAGCCTGCATCACGGAAGGCGGACTCGTAGTCTTCGATCACACTCGTCAGAGCTACGGCTGCGATGACACGCACTCCGGTGCTCGAAGGCTGGGCATGGTAGGAGACTTGGGCCTTCTCCACGTCAAAAGGCAGAGATTTCTTCAGCCGGAAACGGACCACGCTCTCGGCTTCATGCCGTTTTGCCGGAAGGGTTTCGAAGTCAAGCAGCACTACGCGGACAGCGGCGTCGGGCAACACCGCAATTACGTCGCGCGAACGCCCACTCACGCTGTCCAGGATCTCACGTAAAGTCGCGAAAACCGATTTGCGTTCCCTCAGGTTCGCCTCCATCAGGTCGGGAACCACGCAGCCCGGCGGCAATTCATGGGTGGCGCACATCTCAACCACGCCGCCTTTTTCGGCGATGCGGCCGGCAATGACCCGGTCGGCGGCAATCTCACATGCCACTCTTGGCCGGGATCCCGAATTGAAGTTCTGGCTCATGATCCTGTGCCGCCCGCGGCGGCTTTGTTACAAGTTACTTCCCAAATCAAACTCTGTCTGGCGAAGAAACGCAATACCTGGAAGCACCACTCGCCATTGGCCAAAAATCCGGCTTGGGCATGGGGTCACGGTTCGTATCAGAAGCTTATCGCATGCTCTCGATGAATGTGACCTTGTTGATTTCCTTCAGCGTGGTCAAACCTAGCCTCACCTTGTCCAATGCAGACTCACGCAGAAAACGCATGCCTTCTTCGCGGGCCGCTCGCCGGATCTCGGAGGTCGGCTTCTTGAGCAGAATCATTTCGCGAATACGATCGCTCAAATCAAGCAACTCGTGGATCGCGGTCCGTCCGCGGAACCCCGTGCCTGCACATTCGATGCAGCCTTGTCCTTCGTAAAATGCCACCTTGGACCACTGGGTGGGGTCGAGGCCGCTGGCTTCCAGCATCTCTGGCGGATAGTGCGTGGCCGTCCTGCAAGATTCGCAAATCAACCTCACCAGCCGCTGTGCCAGAATGCAATTCAACGCGGAAACAAAGTTATAGGGTTCGACTCCCATGTTCAGGAAGCGCCCAATCACGTCTACCACGTTGTTCGCGTGGACAGTGGTGAACACTAGATGTCCGGTAAGCGCGGACTGAATCGCGATCTGTGCGGTTTCGGTGTCGCGGATTTCGCCGACCATGATCTTGTCCGGGTCATGGCGCAGGATGGATCGCAGTCCGCGGGCAAAGGTCAGGCCTTTTTTCTCATTCACTGGAATTTGCGTGATGCCACGAATCTGGTATTCGACCGGATCTTCAATGGTGATGATTTTGTCTTCGTCAGTCTTAATTTCGCTGAGGGCGGCGTAGAGGGTGGTGGTCTTGCCGCTGCCGGTGGGTCCAGTTACAAGGACCATGCCATAGGGCTCAGCGATGTAGCGGCGGAATCTGCGCAAATCATCGGGGTCGAAACCCACCACGTCGAGGACGAGTTTGTGAAACTTTTCGCTCATCGACTCTTTATCGAGTACGCGCAGCACCGCGTCCTCGCCATGGATGGAAGGCATGATGGAAACGCGGAAGTCGATGGGCCGTTCCGGCTGGCCGTACTTCACGCGGAAACGACCGTCTTGCGGAACACGCCGCTCTGAAATATCGAGCTCGCTCATCACCTTGATGCGCGAAATAATCGTGGAATGGTGCTCTTTCGCGATGGGCGGCATGGCCTGGGTGAGCACGCCGTCAATGCGGAACTTGATACACACCGAATCGTCGCGGGTTTCGATGTGGATGTCGCTGGCACGCCTCTGCAGCGCGGTGAAGATGGTGGTATCTACCAGCCGGATAATCGGGCTGATGTCACCCTGCGCGGTCAGGCGGTCGATGGAAATGCTTTCGTCGTTGCCGGCCTCATCTTCACGGATCACATCCAGCGTGAAGCCTTCGCTGGCATCTTCCAGGACGCGCTTGGATTGTTCCGTCTTCTTGAGGATTTCCGTGATTTGCGCCAGTGTGGAAACCTTGGTGACGATGCGCTTGCTCAGCAGCAGGCTGATTTCGTCGATCATCATCAACTGGCTGGGATCGGCAATCGCGATTGCCAGGCGACCGTCCGCTGTCTCTTCCAGAGGAATGAAGTTGTAGCGGAACATCAGATGGACGGGAATGTTCTTAAACAGGTCATGGTGGAGCTGGAAGTCATGCAGGTCCACGAATTCGCAGCGATAGCGCCGGGCGACGTCCTGCGCCTTTGCCAAGTCGTTGGTATGGGAAGTCGAGGCCGGAACCTGACCTCCGTTTCCACCGCTTACGACCGCCGTTTTTTTGTCCGGAATACTTGCCATTTTCCCAACTACCTATCCAGGGGAGCGATTCTCTTTGAATGAATGTTCTCTAATGAATACTCGATCCTAAGGTAAAGATCGGCAGATACAGCGAAATCAATATGCCGCCTACAAACACCGCCATAATGATCAAGATAATTGGCTCGATCAGGGCCATGGCCGCGCCTAGCGCGGTCTGCACATCCTCTTCGTAAAACTCCGCCACCGAATTGAGCATGGCCGGCAAAGCACCAGTCGATTCTCCCACTTCAATCATCTCCACTGACAGGTCCGGAAACATTTTCTGTTCTTCCAGGCTCCTGGCCAGCGGCTGACCTTCGCGGACTCGAACAACGGCCTCCGAAACGCCATTCAAGATGCGCCGGCTGCTCATGGAAACGCCGGCAGTTTCCAGTGACGACACCAGCGGCATGCCTCCGGTAAGCAAGGTCGAGAGCATGCGCGCGAAATTGGCGACCTGATATTTCAACCAGATGTTGCCGAGTAACGGCAACCACAGGACCACTCGATCGATGCGATCCGCTCCGCGGTCGGTATTCTTCCATCGCCAAAGGGCAGCTACGAGCACCACAGAACCTAGAATCGCAAAAGGCGCGTACTTTTGCGCATGATTTCCTACCGTCAGCATGATGAGTGTGATCGTCGGCAATTGCGCGCCCAGGTTCTCATATAGCTTGGCGAACTGTGGAACTACATACGTGACCAAAAAAATCAGCATGCAAAATACTACCGTGACCAGCAGCGCCGGATATACCAACGATACGGCCAGCTTTTTCTTGAAGGTGAGCGCCAGGCGCTGGAAAGCGATATAGCGGCCGAGTACCTCTTCCATGTTCCCACTTTTCTCACCCGCCAACAGGGTCGCGGTATAGATCTTGGGGAAAACCCGCTGCGCTGCAAAAGCGTCCGAGAGCAACTCACCACCCTTGACTCGGTCACGCACGTTCTGTAGAAGGCTGCGTAAATGAGCGTCCTTCTGTCGCTTGATCAGTAGATCCAAAGAACTCAGAATCGGCAGCCCGGCCTTGATCAGGGTCAGAAACTGCTGATTGTAAATCAGGAACGGGGTCTGCCTGACCTTCGAGCTCCGCCGAAGTTTGAAATCTCCCCCGGAGAGCATCCCACGGGGTTTGACCCAATAAACCAGGAAGCCCTGTTGCTCAAACCGGTCGCGGATCTCGGATTCCGAGAACCCATTCTCGACCTGTTGCACCAGGTGCCCGCGTTCATCGGCTATTTTTACAAGAAATTCGGCCATGCCCTAGTCTGGTTACCGTCCTGCCCACCCAAGTCTAACATTGATGATGGCGTTTCCAATGTTTCGAGTAAGCGGTGGGTGTGCCCGCGGTAACCTCGCAATCCGGGATTTTCCCACCTTCGACTAAGTCGTCTAAGTGCAACTAATTCATCACGGTTAGCGACTACTTCCACCCCAGCTTACTGGCCCAACTCGCCGTCGATGATCTCAACTCCCGCAGGAGGTGCGAAGTGGAAGCGTTGGTCATCAATCTTCACGTTCTCCTTCTGATCTGTGAAGCGATATTCCGTGACCGATCCGTCCGCTTCCTCCATCGAAATCCGGGTAATCTGGTGTGCCGGTGAGATCTCCAGCAAGACCTGACTGACGCGATCTGACATTGCGGTCGGGATACCCCTCAGCACGATGTCACCGGGGATCAGCGGCGCCATATCCCGAGCTAGAGACAATCCCTGTAACTCCTTTTCCAGCCGCGTTTTACCGAGGAGGAAGCCCAGCGGCGAACGCAGGTCGTCCAGTTTGCGCATGGACGTCTTCCGCACCTGCCGGTCTCCCGGCAGGTAGAACCATGCATCTTTCCCGTCGCCCAAAAACAGTTTCTCTTCGGGAGAACGGTATTCCCAACGCATCTTGCCAGGTTTTTTCAGCCAGAGCGTCCCCGATTCGGTTCTTTCTATTCCCGATCCCCGATAAATCTCGGTAAAGGCCGCCTGCAGAGTGTGCAGGTGGTTGTAATGGTCGTCGACGGCATGAGCGATGGTCGGGGCGTCGGCTGCGGGAGATGCGGCGGCCACGGTGAGCGTAAGAACCAAAAAGACGCAGCTCCATATCACGGAATCTAACTTCACAGCTGGCTTAATGTGATTAACCTCGTGTGAATTCAGAGGGGCAATTACACAACTCCATTTTACGCCGCTTCGAGATGCGGTCAGGGTCAGATGTTTATTCGGACAGAACAGCTCGATAGATGGAAAACTGATGCGTGCCGTGGAGCCTCTTCAATGCCGATCTTTGCGCCAGCACATCCTCCAGCAGCGGAGTGTGGTAAAGCAAGTACACCGGCCGGGAATTGTTCTGCAGCGATTTCTCAAGATTGGCAATGAGCTGGAGCAGGCCTGATTCCGGTAAAGGATTGAACAAATAAATCACCATCGGATCTGTGGGAAAAGCAAACCCGCGAGCGTCACCGCACACGGATTCCACCACAAAGCATTGCTGCGAATCACTGTGGTACTTGTTTATGTTTTCTTGCGCGACGCGGTGCAGTTCAGGCAGCAGTTCGACCCCCAGAATGCGGCGGAAGGGGAAATCCGCAGCCATTAGCAAAGCCCGGCCCTTGCCCGATCCGATATCAATGAAGATAAATTGCCGAAAATCAACGCTGAGGTTGCCAAGCATTTCGCGGAAGAGTCCCGGCTCGGTGGGTTGGTAGGGAGAATGGAAAAGACCAAGCAGACGGCCTCGCCAACAGATCGTGGCGCCGGTAGTATCAACCCGATAATCCCAATCGTAATCTACATCGCCATAGCGTTGCTTTCGCCGACCCGGAGTGGACTCACGGAGAAACTCCCACAGGATTGCGAGGAAGCGTTTAAGAATCGATAGGAACCCATGCTGTGCGGATTGTTCTTGCCACCATTGGCCGATGTTGGAGGCGAGACCTGGTTCCGAGGTGGGCTTCATTGTCATTGCCGGTGATCATAAATCGTTGGCGAGCCAGGCTAGAGAAGTTTAGACATCTGAATGAGGTGGCTGGGGAGCTCGGTGGGAAGTTGGTCCGCCGGAAACGGTAGAATCCCGCTCTCGGTATAGCCAAAGCGCATATAGAGAGCTGGCAGTTCCTTTCGCAGATTCACTATAGTGAGATCCATAAAGCGGCCCGAGGCGCGGCAGTGGTCCTCGGCAGCCGCGATCAAGCGGGCTCCCAGCCCGGCCCGTTGCCGTTCCGGATCCACCGCGAGCAAGCCAAAGTACCCACGTTCGCCACGCAGCTCCACATAAACGCAGCCCACCAGCGCACCATCTTCTCTAGTGAGCAGGAACGTTCCCTTCTGGAGAAGGGCACGTACTTTCTCCGGGCTGGTACGATCTTCGTCGGTGAAGAAGCGTTCGGATCGGAAAGCCATATTCACCAGTCGTGCGATGTTCTCAGCATCTTGTGGCTGGGCGGGGCGTATCGGCATCGGATACATGCTGGACTGAAGTCTAATCGTAGTCGGAAGGCAGGAACTTGGGCACTCGCGGCGGGACGTACCCTGGCGGCGTGCCTTTCTCGATGAAGGGAAGCTTGTCAGGGGCGCGCACTTCAATGTGTCCGTTCGCCACCAGTTTATAGGGGAGACCGAGCGGGTCCAAGGGAACGCCGCGCAACATGCCCGCCACCTGGAGTTCCGAAAAGCTAGGCGGGAAATGTCCCGTATTCTCTTTATAGGCCAGCGTGAGCTTTTCCAGGGCGGTGACGTCTTCATCCACCTGGAGCGCTCGCAAGTGGGCGGCTGCGTTTGCCCGAATGCTTGAATCGGGAGTCGTTTGGTAAGCCGTGTTCCACATCATTCTGGCGGTTGCGATATCTCCAGCGTGCTCGGCCATCTGGCCAGCCAGCACTTTCAGATAGGGATTCGTATTCGGCAGGCGGGAGCCGCGCGCAAAAGCGTCCGCGGCTTTGGGATAATCTTTCAACTCCATGTAATAAATAAACCCCAGTTCGTAATACAACTGCCACTCATTCGGGTTATTGCGAATGCCGTATTCTACGAGCTGAATCGCGCGATCGGGCATGCCCGCGCCATTCGGCGGCTTGGGAGCGAGAAAGCTGGCGCCAAACTCGTAGGCAACGGTCAAATGCGGGTCGAGCGCAGTCGTGATCTCTAGCATCGGAGCCAGCAAGTCGTAACTCCCGGAGTCAGCATGGTGTCTGTTGCCGAAATACTGTACTGCCCGGGTCCAGTACACATCCGCAAGCAGCCCGTCGTACCCAAGACTGAGGCGTTTCAGTACTTTCGGCGAGGAAACGTAAAGCACCTCCTCGAGTGTGGCCCGCCTTCGAATATGGTCTAGATGATGTAAAAGCAAAGCCGATCCCACGAGGCAGATCACCAGCAGCAGGCTGGCCGTAACCGTGGTTCGTCGCGAGATGCTCATTTAAGGTTCCGATGTTCGAAAATCAGCACCGCGCCGCATATTGCCATGGTGGCATAAATCAGAGCGTAGGAGGTGTTGTAGAGAATCAATTGTGCGGAGACCGACTGTTCGTGCGCCACCTGGCTGATCACGTTCAAAGCGGAAAAATTCGGTAGCAAATAAGCCGCTCCCATAGCTAGCCAGCGGGTGAGACCTCGCGTCATAGCGGCGAATCCGCGCAAATCTTCGGCAAAGCTGCCGATCACGAACACGCAGAAAGCGAAAACCGCTGACATCAGTGGGGACGAATACGACGAGAACAACAGCGCCAGGGCGGTGATCATCAAGAACTGCAGGACAATGAAATACAGAGCCACCAGTACCCAGGCGTCCGTTTTCTGGAAATGGCGGGAAACATAAAGCAGGGCCGCAAACACGCCGATGGCCATGAAAAATGTATTGACGACCAGGGTGCCGGCGAGCCCGAAGAACTTGCCGGCAATGAACTCCCAGCGTCGCACCGGCCGTGAGAGCACGGTGTAGAGCGTGCGCTTGTCAATTTCCTTGGAGACCAGTCCGACTCCGATGAAGATGGCGATCACGGTGCCGAATAGCGAGACTGCTGTGAGCCCCAGGTTGATCACAACCAGGCGTTCAATACCGAACGAAATCTGCCCCACAAAGATAGCGGCGCCCGACATCAGCAGCGCGAACGCGACCAGGTTGTAAAGCACGCGATCGCGCACTGCTTCCCGGAAGGTGTTCGCGGCGATGTGCAAAATGCGGCTGCTCATGCCGTCACTCCCGCTGGGGCCTGCACCGGTTTGACTTTCGCCACGAAGTAATCTTCCAAAGACATGCGGACCGGAATCACGGAGACCAGCCGCAGCCGCTCCCTCCGAAGGGCCTCAATGGCTGCGTCCTGGTTTTCCTCCGCCAGCACGGCCCTGACGGTTGAACCCATGACATGGCAGTCCGCGCCCAGCGCACGCATGGATGCCGGCACGCTCGTGCCTTGCCAGACCAGTTCCACTTTGCCGTGCGCGCTGGAGATCAAGTCGGCCACGGCTCCTACGCCGCGGAGTTGCCCCAAGTGCATGATTGCCACCCGATCGCACAATGCTTCAGCGTCCGACAGGATGTGGGTTGAAAAAAATACGGTTTTGCCTTCACGCTTCAGTTGCTCCATGAGATCGCGCACTTCGCGGCGGCCCATGGGATCCAAGCCTGACATCGGTTCATCGAAGAAAACCACCTTGGGATCATGCAGAATGGCTTGTGCGAGGCCCACGCGCTGCAGCATGCCCTTGGAAAATTTGCGCAGCTGCACTCCTGCCGAATCTGTCAGTCCGACACGCTGCAAGATCTCGCTGACTTTATGGGACCGTTCTTTCGCGGCCACGCCCGAGAGCTGGCCGTAATATTCGAGCAGTTCTCGCGCTGTCAGATAGTCGTAGAAATACGGCTGCTCGGGAAGAAACCCGATCTGCGCTTTCATCCGGGGATCGTTGACTTCCATCCCCAGGATGCGCGCTGAACCCGCGGTGGGGAAGACCAGGCCCATGAGCAGTTTGAGGGTTGTGGTCTTGCCCGCACCATTTGGTCCGAGAAAGCCGAAAATCTCGCCCTCCTCCACTTTCAGATGGAGTGGCTGCAAGGCGCGCTTCGGCCGCTTGCGCCAGAAGCCCACGCTATAGGTCTTTTCCAGGCCGAGGATTTCTATGGCAGCCATGGCAGGGGACAGAGTCGTGTCCTGTCCTAACGAAAATTATATGCAAATTCTCCGAGGTGTGAGATGGCCGCGAGGGTACGCGACATTACGAAAGTAAAACGGCCAGGACTCGTGTCCTGGCCGCTCCTGGCTCAATGAGCATTGGGTGCTTGTTCCAAGTGCACGAGAGAAAAAATCAAAGAGCATCGGATGTTTTCATCCGATGCTCCGGGCTTGTACCCTCCCCCGGGTACTTCGCCAAAACGGTTCGACTACTGGAGTACGGTGTAACCGTCGCAGGTGGCGTCGGTTACCTGCTGAGCCGGTGCCGCGACAACAGGTGCCACCGAAGACCGGACCACGGCGTCTTCGTTGGCGCAGAAGCCGCGCACTCCCGACAGGTTCCAAGTCTGCGGAATCGTGCTCAACGTGTTGGTAGAGTTGACGCCGGCTGCGGCGTGTGGAGTGGCCACAAACAGATAGCCGCTCTTGGTGCCTTGCGCCAGGGTGTTGTCAATGAGGCAGGCAGCAGCCGCGGCCAAAACGCAAGGAGAACCAGCGCCACCCAGAGTGGCCAAATTCGCCGCAAAGCCGATGGTCGGATTGGCTGTCTGGTAAGCAATTTCAGCCGTGTCGATGGTACGAATCGAAGCCACCGCAGACGACTCGTTGGCCGCAATGCGTGCGCGCATCAGATTCGGAATGGCGATGGCAGCGATAATCAGGATGATCGCTACCACAATGAGCAACTCAATCAGTGAAAACCCCTTCTGTTTCCGCATCATTTTGTCTTCGCCCCAATCAGGATAGTTGGTTCAGAAACCGTCTTCTCAGAACCTTCTTTGCACGTTTTGTGCCAGATTGGAAAAGCCCCAATCTTAGGACAATGGATCCACAAATCTGTTTGTTTTCAGGGTCATCAGCAATGCCCGATCCTCGGGTCTGTCGCAAGCAAGCCGAAACGCGCCGGGGATCGCTGGTCATGCTTAACAATTTTTGTCGCCTTTTGATCCCTTCCGGGATCCAAGAACAGGAAAGATTGCTCGACAAATGATAAGGAGCATCGGATGTTGCCATCCGATGCTCCCGGCTTGTACCTCCCCCAGGTACTTTGCCAAATGGTTCAACTACTGCAATACGGTGTAAGCTGCGCAGGTGGCGTCAGTTACCACCTGAGCCGGTGCCGCGACGACAGGCGCGGGTGTAGACCGGATCACAGCGTCTTCGTTAGCGCAGAAGCCGCGTACGCCCGTCTGGTTCCAGTTCTGCGGGATCGTGCTCGTCACGTTTAGAGTGTTGACGCCAGCGGAGGCCACTGGGGTGGTGATGAACAGATAGCCACTCTTGGTGCCTTGCGCCAGGGTGTTGTCAATGAGGCAGGCAGCAGCCGCGGCCAAAACGCAAGGAGAGCCAGCGCCGCCCAAGGTGGCCAGATTCGCCGAATAGCCGATGGTCGGATTGGCTGTCTGGTAGGTAATCTCAGCCGTGTTAATGGTACGAACTGAAGCCACCGCAGACGACTCGTTGGCCGCAATGCGTGCACGCAACAGGTTCGGAATGGCGATAGCAGCGATAATCAGGATGATCGCTACCACAATGAGCAACTCAATCAGTGAAAAACCCTTCTGTTTCCGCATCTCGTTTTCCCTCTTCTCCGAATGATTTAGAAATTTTGGTCTCAGTAGACCCAATTGCCGATTATGTTCGCATTTTAGCCGCCACAACCAGGAGTTACTAAGGGGTATGGCGCCCGTCGGCTCGATACTTTGTTTTCAATAGGTTTGCCATCTTTCGTAACCATAGGCCCTGAGCCGGACCGGGCAACCCTGGTCGGGCTGTGTCAGATTTTGTCGGAGGCCTGACAACTTGTGTCAGTTTGGGACAAAATACCTGAGACTCTCCCCAACCCGATACGCAAGGAACGGAAGAGAACGATCGGCTTGCAAAGGAAAACCTCCCCGGTTCCCAGCTGGGTAGCCAGTTCGCCGGTCCGTCTCTGGGTATCTTACAATGTTCCGGTCTTCCTATGCCCATTCCCCCAAATTCGCTCCAGATTGATGCTGACATCTCCTGTGCCTGGTCGCTCCCGGCGCCGTTTTATACTGACAGCGCAACTTTCGCTGTGGAGAAAGAGAAGATTTTCGCGCATGCGTGGCAGGTCGCGGGACACCGGCATCAACTGCCGAACCCGGGCGATTTCTTTACCACCGAGCTTCACGGGGAACCGCTGCTGTTCGTGCGTGGTACTCACGGTGAGTTGCGCGGCTTCTACAACGTTTGCCGGCATCGTGCCGGGCCGCCCGCCGAAGGATGCGGTTCGCGGAAGCTGTTCCGTTGCGGATACCACGGTTGGACCTACGGTCTCGACGGGAAACTCATCAGCGCTCCGGAGTTCGAAAATGTCCAGGAATTCGATCGATCATATTTTGCTCTCAGGCCAGTACGCGTCGAGGAATGGTTCAATCTGATCTTCGTCAATCTGGATCCGGATGCTGAGCCACTGATCAAAAGTATGGGTGAATTGCCCAGGCAGGCGAAGCGTTTCGGATTTGATGGGATGAAATTGTTCGAGCGGCGCACCTACGAGATGAAGTGCAATTGGAAAACCTACGTGGACAACTATCTCGAGGGCTATCACCTGCCCAGCGTTCATCCCGGACTGAATCGTGAGTTGGATTACAACGCTTATACCGTCGAGCCTTATGCCCGGCACGTACGGCAATTCAGCCCGATTCGCGGTGCGCAGTCCGGGGACACCACGCCTCGCCGCTATCGGGAAACAAGCGAAGATCTGACTACCGACTATTTCTGGGTTTTTCCCAACTGGATGTTGAACTGTTATCCCGACAATGTTTCACTGAATATTGTTTTGCCATTGGAAGCGGAGCGGTCGCTGGCGATCTTCGAGTGGTATTTACTGGAGAAAGATCTTGATAGCGCGGCGGCAAAGGCATCGGTGGAATTCAGCGATGAGATCCAGATCGAAGATGTCGCCATTTGCGAGACGGTGCAAAAGAACTTACATTCGCGCAGCTATGAGCGCGGGCGATACAGCGTGAAGCAGGAGAAAGGCGTGCATGCGTTTCATCGCATGTACGCGGAGGTGATGAAAGCTAGCCGGTGCGAAGCGAGCGGTCGTTGAGTTCCGTTCTGCATTGCTCACGAGCTAGAGAGTCGACGAAGTTGGTCGCTTTAGCGAGCTGTGGACCGGTGCAATGAAGTAAGTTATTTTGAGAAATATGATCTCGGCGCGCTAAAGGTAAGCCTCTCGCATGGAAACGCAACATCCAACTCAAGGAATGAATTCTGGCAAATCACCATACGGGAGGTTACGGGATCTCCTCTTCGATGCAGCCCGATTTTGGGAGCCCCGTCGCCTTGTCTACAACTCTGTCCTCACCGGCGTTGCTGTTGTCTGGCTTGCAGCGACCTGGCCTCACTTCCGCGGGGCGTTGACGCTATCTTCGCTTCTGCTGATGGCTACTCTTGCGTTACTAGCCAACGTCTGCTACTGCGCCGCCTATTTCGTGGACATTCCAATTCGGCGCACAGCGTTCAGCGCGATCTGGAGCCGGCGACGCTGGGTACTATTTCTGTTGGGAACACTCTTCGCAATTGTTGTGGAGAACTATTGGATCGCTGACGAGATCTATCCGTCTGTCCGCTGATCGAACAGGGGCCAACCCCTGCCATCGGAGCGAAGCTCCGATGGGTTACTTAGGATTCAGCCCCGCCTAGCCAACCTTTATCAGCATGCAGGTTACGTCATCGTGCTGCGGCGTGGCTCCGACAAAGACATCCAGATCGCCCATCATGCGTCGCAACAATTCATCGGGTGTTGTGGCTGCGCCTGCGGATAATACTTGCAGGAGCCGGTCCTCGCCATATTCGTCACCACGGTCGTTCATGGCTTCAATTACGCCATCGGTAAAGACGACCAGCCAATCGCCCGGCTGCAGGGTTACATTTCCCGATTGGTAAGGCGCATCCGCCATAATTCCCAGGGGCAAACCTCCGTTGGTCAGACGTTCGATTGCGCCAGACCTGCGCCTCAGGATCGGGGTGTTGTGCCCGGCATTGATGTAAGTGAGCGCCCGGCTGATCGGCCCAAATTCGGCGAGAAACGCTGTGGTAAAACGCAGGCCACTTTGACTGTTGGTGCAGGCATAGTGATTCAGGCCTGCAATCAGCTCTGCCAGGGAACAAGGGGTTGTGGAAAGCGTCTTGAGACTGGCCTGGAAGGTGGCCATCAGCAATGCTGCCGGAATACTCTTGCCGGCAACGTCGGCGACCGCAATCAGGAACGACGGTTCGCCGGATGCTGTAGCCGGACGTGCAAATACATCATAATAATCTCCCGCAACCGTATTGGCTGGCCTGGTGGCAAAGGCGATTGCCAAGCTGGGTACTTCGGGCGGAGTTGCTGGCAGAAGCCATTTCTGAATGTCACGCGCGATCTCGAGGTCGCGCTTCATGACCACTCGATCGGCGATTTCCAGCATCAACAAAACGAACAATAGCGCTCCGCCATAAAAGCGAAGATCGAACTCGACGACTTCGACATCGCCCGTCTTCCCGTAGTGACTGAAGCTGGGGAAAATCAAGAGCAGAACGCCAAGCAGCAACAATACGCGTCGCGCGGGTGTCAGCTTTTCCAGGATCGCCCACATGAACTCGTAAGCGGTATGCCAGAAGTTGTGGCGGCGCGTCTCTTGCGGTGAGTGCGCATCGAGATCACGCTGATAAAGCCGGTAACTGGCACGGGCGTCGGCGTGAAACTGCTTCCAGAGCTGACCAATCTCGAGACCATCGGTGACGCGCTGCCAGAACCGCTGCAAACGGGCTAAGACATTGGGCCGGCGACGGGTGGGTGGTGGGGTGGGTGCCATTGGCGTGAGCAGTGATTATAGTCGAGACCATTTGAGAGAGGAGACTTAGAACAGACCAAGTTGCGCTTCGGCTTGAGATATTGACTCCGTCCCCCGGCGATAGCGTTCGTAACGATTACCCAAGCCATGCTTCTCGCGCAGTTTCTGCATTAGCTCTGACAGGCGCTTGCGGTACGGTTCTGTCACGAAGGCACGGTGTTGGTAGCGCTCCTGGTAACTCTTCGCAAGCTGGGGGAATTCTCTTTCCAGAAAGGGCATGAATATCGCGGCCGAACATGGCTTAAGAAACAGCGGGTTGGCGAAGATGTGTTTGCCGCCGGCCTCCGCAGTGGCCGTAACCACTTCTTCCAGCTCGTGGGGCGAATCCGTGATGCCAGGCAGCACGGGGGAGCAACTCACTCCGGTCGGAATTCCAGCCTGGTTCAACTTGCGTACGGCTTCCATCCGCAGATCTGGACGCGGGGCACGTGGTTCGAGAAGGCGGGCAAGGGCAGTATTCAGGGTAGTGATAGTGACGTTCACAAATAATCGGTGGTTCTTCGCGATCTCCGAGAGCACTTCAACATCGCGCAACACCAGGTTTGATTTCGTAATGATCCCGAGATGCTGACCGGTGTGCCGGGCGAATTCTTCCAGAATTCCCCGCGTAATTTCAAAATGTCGCTCAGCGGGTTGATAAGGGTCCGTAGCTGTGCCAATGGCAATGTCTTCCCCCAGTTTTACTTGCCGCAGTTCCTGGCGTAACAGATTGGCGGCGTGCTGCTTGACGTAAATCTTCCTCTCGAAGTCGAAGCCGTCGCGCATTTCCATGAACTCATGGGTGTAGCGAGCATAACAATACTTGCAGGCAAACTCGCAGCCCCGATAGGGATTAATTGTCCAGGCGAAGGGCATTCGCGTGCCCGAGCAACGGTTCAGCAGGGAACGGGCGGGAAGAGCGAAATATTCGACATCGTGCCCCTCGCGCAAAGAGTCGCCTTCAGCGGCGAGGCGAGCGAGGCCTATTAGTTTAGGAGGAGAGACGCCGAATAAGGGAAGAGTACACATCCGTTAATTCGCTTTTTG